>Ga0209777_10008759_pt1 | contig 11025 bp, 7 predicted proteins | sample FrelakmetHBP12HB_FD_187147 | JGI IMG/M metagenome (GOLD analysis project Ga0209777, IMG submission 187147) | Freshwater lake sediment microbial communities from the University of Notre Dame, USA, for methane emissions studies -HBP12 HB (SPAdes)... | ecosystem: Environmental > Aquatic >...
AGACAGAAAATAAAAAAAGCCACAAAAGAAAACATCATCTGGAAAATTAATGAAAATTTCAATGAATTCTATACGATTTCAAAGGATTTCATGAAGCAAAAGAATTATGCAACCCGCCTCGGATTCCTCAGTCTCGAATTACCCAATGTAAAAATAATGGAAAAGTACGGGACATTATTTACCGCAGAGCTGAATGGAGAAATTCTGGGTGGGCATTTATATTTAGAAGATAACGATAATATCCTGGCATGGATCAGTGCATCAAAACGATTAGCGGTCGATAAAGATACCTCGACATTAATAAACTGTGCAAATGGTCTTCTCCATTGGCAGGCCATTAACTATGCAAAGGAAAAATCAATCAGAACATTTAATTGGGGAGGGCTTTGGTCGATGAAAGAGGCCTTAGATCCAAAAAAGAATTTTATCAATGCCTATAAACTAAGTTATGGTGGACAGATAGAAACATCTTATTCTTATTCGAAAATCAATAATAAATATTACGAAAAATTATCTTATCTCTATAACAAAACCCTGGCTCATGAAGCAGAGATTGAAGAAATCGAAAGTTAGGCATATCCATGAAAAGTTCGACCCGGGGTTCTGGGTATATTTCGTAGAGGAACGGAACCGGGGAAGGAGAAGGAGCGAAGAGACGGGAATGAAGGGACTTAAGGAACTCCCTACGATGAGAACTGCTGGAAAACACAAAGAATATTGTCTTTTAAGTCATACGAACCGCTAAATTATATCGATCATTTTTTTAACGCAATTATAGATAATTAATGAGTTTCTCATGCAAGATATACCCTACACTATGAAAAGATTGGTGTTTAATCTCTATAATCTTTCATTGGCTAAAGTCAAATACTTTAAAGAAACTTTAACGAAAGATATTGATTTACCGTTAGTCAAAAATGCATCTCATCTTATCATTGGATCAGGAATCCAGTCCGGTCTAACCTTTCTTTTCTGGATTATTGCTGCAAGATTATTTGACACAACTGAGATTGGCCTGACTACCGCTATTCTCTCTGTTTTAGGTATTTTTGCAATTATTGCCGAGCTGGGTTTCGGTATGGGATTAATTCGATTCCTGCCAGGTGCGGGAGATAAGGAAAATTCTTTAATCAATACTTGTTTTACCCTAAGCAGTCTTTTCTCCAGTCTTCTTGCGATAATATTTATTATTGGACTTCCCATCTGGGGGCAATCTTTCATTCCTTTGTTCAGTTCTCCTATTTTTTCTTTTATATTTATTGTATTCTCGGTAATTCTGACCGTACTTCCCTTGTTAATGAATATCTTTCTCGGAAAGAGGATGACAAAATTTATTGTTTATTGTACATCAATTTCTGGCATAAGTAGAGTAGCACTGCTTTTAGCAATCATATTTTTCGCTCATAGCGTTTTCGGCCTTTTTTTTATATCATTTTTATCAACATTTGCAGGAATTTTTATTGGTATCTCTCTCTTCCTTCCCAAAGTTATGCCTTCATTTCGACTATTTCCAACAATTCATAGTGGATTGTTACGGGATATACGGAACTACTCAGCAATAAATTATGTAAGTCGATTAATAATACAGATCACGCCTCTTATTTTACCTTTGATGGTAGTCAATATCCTTGGTTCTGAAATGAATGCTTATTTTGCCATGTCTTGGACAATTGTTGCCATTGCTCAGGTTGTCCCCACATCCTTATTTAATTCATTTTTGGCAGAAAGCGTTAATGAAAAGAAATTAAACAAAAAAAATTTTAAAAAAGTATTGTTCCTCATGTTAGAACTCCTCATTCCGGCTACAATTTTATTGATCGTCCTATCGAGTTTTATCTTATCTATATTCGGATCGACGTATTCTGAACAAGGAACACCTTTGGTCCGGATTTTGGCCTTATCGATTATTCCATGGGGAATAATTTATCTGTTTATTACCGTTGAGAGATATAAAAAGTCTTCACTCAGTATAATTTATGCGACGTTAGCATCTGCCGTTCTCAGTATTGGACTGAGTTATCTGTTGATGTTACACTGGGGTTTGATCGGTCTTGGTATCGGGTATCTGACTGGTCAGATAATTGTAGCAGTGATCGTTGGAATTCTGATGTGGAGAATGATGAATCAGGATCAGTTTGAAAGAATTGATTCTCCAGGATGATCGTAGTATTACTTAACTTTTTAAAACATAATCAAAGATATGTATCGCGTATGAATTAAAATGAGTATAAATAATTGAGCAATAATTCTTGGGTGTTTTTTATTTATGGTCAAAGAAATACGAGGATATTTCTCAACAATTTTTTATTGTTTAAAAGAAGGTAAATTCAAAGGTGTGCTGTTACAATCTTTAATCACCATAATCATTTTGTTGAACACGTATGTTAAGAAATTTAAGTATACATTACTAAAGTTCTCTCAAAGAAAAAATGGACGGGAGATTATTGTTGAAATAAACAACCGATATAAGATGTACTTAAATTTTGATGATAAGGGCATTTGCCCGGATTTGATGATGAATAAAACAAGAGAAGTTTTTTCAACTGCTCATTTTCAAAAAATCATTACAGAAGATATGACCATAATTGATATTGGAGCAAATATTGGATATTATGCTCTGCTGGAATCTCAACTTGCTTCAAAAGGCCACGTATTTGCTATAGAACCGGTTTCTGGAAATTATAATTTATTGATAAAAAATATTGCCTTGAATAATTGTAATAATATTTCAACATATAATCTTGCAATAGGTAATATTGATGGTTATTTAGATATGTACATCTATGATAAATGCAATTGGTCATCGTTTACAAAAATTCCTGGGGAAAATATCACTGATACTATTCAGGTTCCCATAGTTACCTTGGATAACTTTATTGAATCGTATTTACCTCATAATCCTCATTTTATCCGAATGGACGTTGAAGGATTCGAATATGAAATAGTGATGGGCTCGCAAAAAACACTCCGAATGGCAGCTCCCCTGATTCTTTGCATTGAGATGCACCCTCATTTAATGTCGAGAGAAAAAGTAACAGCGATTATTAAAATTATGAAGGATAATGGGTTTAGGGTAAATGCAATATTTAACGAAATGGATGTTTCAGAACTTAAATTTTTCAACATATTCAATCAGTTACAAAATATTTTACATTTGCCCGCTTTTGGGTATATCGGAAATTCCTTCAGTTCGCTGGAACAAATAATGGATCAGGGGGAGGGTGCAATAGTTTTTTTTGAGAAATCTACGTGAATTAATAATTAATTAATCCGCAGAAATCCATTTTAAAAATAATCGAATATAAATTACACCCCTGATAAAGAGGGAGGACGGGCACTTGTTCGGTAAAAATAGAGAGAAAACTCTGTATGACTAACTATTTCATAAAAGTATTCGTTTTACATTTTTTCTACCGAGTTTTTATTGAATATGACATTTATTCAGCTGAGTAAATTATCTTGTGCTGTTTCATTAATGAGACTTCGATATCTTTAATCCTGAATGGAGAATCAATTGTATATTTGATGTTTAGATTTGAAGAGGCTCATCAATTTTTCTCTCTCATCTTCTATTCTATCGGATATTCGATATAATATCTCTCCAGTTTCCCACAGTCCGTTCAAATGAATAATTTTCTTCTACAAATTTCTTTCCGTTTTCTGCGATCTGCGGTAGATTCGTGCAGTACAATGCTCTGATCACATTTTCTGTAATACATTCCGGGGAATTGTTCTCCATAATAAATCCAGTAATCCCGTCTTTTATTACATCCGGAATCGCTCCAACAGGGGTTGCCAGAACCGGCGTTCCACAGGCCATTGCCTCGAGTAAGATATTGGGGAGCCCTTCGGTATATGAGGGAAGAATCAGGAGCCGTAGCTGGTTGAAATATTGGGGCAGTTCGTCATGGGAGATCCAGCCGGGGAGATCGACACGATCTGAAATTCCCGCTGCTTCTAACGAGGTTTCAATACTCCCCTTCAATTGCCCATCCCCCCCGATACACACGCGGAGGTCCTTGTGATTATTAAGAATTGTCGGAAGTGCTTGGACAAAATGATGGACGCCTTTCTCTGCACTTAAACGGCCAATACAGGCTATGAGGGGTGGGCGGTTATTAAAAGGTATGGAAACGGTGAAGGTGGTGAAGTCAAGGAAGTGTTCATGGGCGATGAGGATCTTTTTTGAATATTTTTCCAATTTCCATTCTCTTATGAGATTTGGAGAATATACTATGGGATGGTCGGCTAATGAATAGCAAATAGCATGCGGAATTTTTTGAACATTAGTCTTCAGTGTACTGGTAATTGAATCATTTTGATAAAATGCCATTGTTTGAAAGTTTGAAGGTAATAACCAGAGTATTTTTTTCCCAATCAATTTTCCAAAAAAATATGGTACTAATAATCCCGATTGACCAAAAAAAAGATATATATTTGAGTTTTCCCTACATCCCATCATTTTTATTACAATCTTCAAATTTAAATGACAATAATTAAAAATTCGAAAAATACTATTAGATGATTCCTTATAAGGAATGACATCAACGTTATTCTTTAAATTCTCAGAATAATATTTAATATTTATTGATTGGTATACTATCATCCGATTCTTTTCTGATACATGAAGTATTATCCTTTCAAGGTTATTCAATGGAGAAATAAAAGCTTTATTGAATAATGGAGAAATTATGCAAATTTTAGGTAAGTCCTGAATCATGCATTCCCTTTTTTTTCAATTGTATTATTATAAACCTCAATTAACCGTCTTTCCATTTGTTTCCAACTATATTTTTTATCATAAGCAAGCTTACCATTCTCCCCAAAGGTTTTACATAATAATGGGTTATCTTTCAATTTTAAGATTGCCAGTTTAATTTCCTCGATATTTCCATACTGGACGATAATCCCACAGTTTGCATCTTTAACAATTTTTGTCATTGAACTACCATCACTAACAATCACAGGTTTTGAAAAACACATAGATTCAAATAGTTTATTTGGACTTGCATAGACATTATTGGGAATCTTTGGATCATAGATAATAAAAATTGTATCCGCGTTTGAAGTAGATTCCAGTATTTGTTCGTGAGGAACCATTTCCAATTGCAGCTGAATATTTTTGGTATCACGGCATAATTCCTTAATTTTTTCACCATATTCCAAGGTACCGGGATACCCCATAAGGATCAATTTTACCGTCTCGTCATTCAACGCTTTTACTGCAGTTATTACTTGATCCACCCCTCGATCTTCAAGAAGAATCCCTCCAAAAAAAACAATAAAATCATCTTGTTTAGTCCTTACGTGATTAGATATGCTTTCATTTTCAACAATGGGGGAGTTGTAAACTGATATAATCCTCTGATGGGAATTTCCAATTTGTTCAATTCTGGCATCATCCACAATTATTATTGAATCTGCATATTTCATTAAAAATTTATCAATTTTGGTGAAAAATTTTCGACAAAATTTTTTGAATAGGGGAAATTCAATTGTTTCACCGTAGAAATCATAAATATCATAAATAATGGGTTTTCTCTTTAATTTCGAGATAATTAATGAGGGGAGGTAAGAATCAAAATCTACAGCATGAATTATATCAAAGTCGTTGAATAACAACTGGATGGCATCAAATATCCACCAATATGGTAATACAAACGGAACCTTAATCGAACCCGGTGCGACATTTAATGCAAAAATTATCCTGTTGGACCCTTGATTGCATTTTGAGAGGCTTAGTCGACCCCGATTCCAACCGATAATCGTGACATCGTAATGAATGGATAGAGCAGCCATCTCTTTCTCAAGCCTAAAATCGGGATAATGAGACCTGACAGCAATAATTTTTTTTTAATGATAACCACCAGAACCAATTGAATCGAGTAGGTTCTCGAATTTTAGGGTATTTGAATCCCATCAATAATTTTCAGTAAAGGTATTAGCATGTTCTTTGTTTAAAGATATTTGTTGATTTGTTAAAGCCGTGATTTTTTCAATACCCGGGTCGAAACATCCACATAAATATCACCGATTCCTTCTCCAAATTCTTTATAAATCCCAGATTATCTTGTTGAGATTACCGTTTATCCCTGCTAAATACTCTTCATTTTTATTGAAACGATATTTTATTGTTGTAAGCTGGCAATAAACGGCTCTGTAGAATTCCTTGTATCAGGAAGTGAACAAAAAAGCACCGGTAAGATGAGGGAGGGGACAGTGCCTGTCCCCCCATACCGCCCCTGCGCTCAAGAGCGATGATGACGTAGTACCTGTTGAGGAGGTATCGCATTTGTGGGGGAGCACAAAGCGGCGGGGGTGAAACACCTGTTGCCGGTAGAATGTTTTGTTGTTTGTCATTCTGATACAACGTATCCTGCAAAAAACATGGCAAGAAGTTCGATTATATAAAATTTGGGCTCTCGATATCCTGACAAAATATGAATCGAGTATATCGGATTTGCTCTACGTGTGGAAAGGTAAAGGCAGCTCCAGAGAATCGTAATACCCCGACCTTAACCTTCAGGCGCAATCGTCAGGAGATCAAAACCTCCATTTGAATAAATCCGGCTGGCACCGGAATCATGTTTCAATCGTTCAAAATCCTGAGAGAAAAACCGGTATTTTGCCATCTCCGGAACGTAGTCGGTATATATTACCGTATCTCTCTGTGTAATAATGAGATTTGTCGTTCGATTGTATGAGAAGACTATTGATGGAAAACGATCATACCCAAAGTGCCACGGTGCAACATCTTTTCCATCTAAATACCAGGAACGAATATTTTGCGCAGCTTTCTCTTCAGGTGTCAGGAGCAGATCAGCAAACCTCCCGGGTGGGGCTGTGAGTCCGGAAATGGGTAACGTGACATTACGGTATTCAAACAAAAAACCCATACCGGAAACCTCGGAATGTGATGTCTGTTCACTTAAAATCATATTATAGGGAGAGGTGTACAGATTGAGCATTCCGGACAGGAACAGACCAACCAGCAAAACTATTACAACGATCTTGGTCAACCATGGAATAAAACGCTTTTTACTGTCACGACTCCAGATTAACATATACGAAATGAGATATACCGCAAAAACCGTTCCCAGTATGGCCGTGTACGTGACAAATCTGAGAGGACCAAAACCAAGGTGAAAAAAATATAATACTACGAGGAGAACGCATAATATTCCCCAAGGCCCGTATAATAAAAAAATAGTGTTCTGGCCTTGCTTTTTGCCAACCATTTGCCATAGCAGGGCGAAAGCAAATAATGACATAAGTAAAAGAATTATTGGATTGCCGTACTGCTTCATGACAACCTCAACAACATTATATCCTAATCCCTGAGCGTAAGAAACCTGATCAAGCAGAGATGTAAAATATGATGTTCCCCCTTCAGCGATGATCTTACTCCACACCTCAATTATTGTCCAACGCCACGAATAATACATGGACAGCCAAAAATTAAACCATATTAGTAAAATCAGAGCGGGTATCACTACTTTTAAATTTATCAGCCTGTTTAATTTCAGGAGACTGAGATCTCTCTTGAGAAAAACATTCCATACATCATGCAACGCATAAGGTATCCAGAGTGTTACCAGGCATAATCCAATAAATACTGAAGGTACTGGATGGAATACCGGAAAGAGTATAAGCATGATACAAAATAATACCGCCCAAGAAATCTCACTACTTTCAAGATATTTGAACATCAGAAAAAGTACGAGCGGAATGAACAGATTAGACAAATAATTAGGAGTAAGACTGAGATAGAAGTACCCGTATGAAAAAGTACAGCTGATAATTACTGCAATGATTGGTTCGATCTGATTGGAGGACAGGAAACGGACAAAAATGTAGATAAAAAAAACAACGATCAGACCAAATAAAAAGGGGATAATCTTACTTAAAAATATCGGATTAAGTGTCGTTACAAGAGTAATTTCAGACAGGAAAATATGAGTTATTGGATAAAATAATGTTTCGGGCATATGTCCACCCTGAAGGATCTCATTAATCCATCCAAGATGACTGGCGGGATCTCCTGATATGGCCCACATAAAATATCCCCGGATAATAAAAAGACCCAGGCAAATTGCATAACAGAGAAAAATAAGCAATAATCCATATTTCCAGAGGTTGCCCGAACCTGCATTGGAGTCAGATACAGACAGGATAACGAGGGTGATCCCAACAATCACTGAAGATATCAGAGCAACCCAGAGCACCAAAGGTGTAGAATAATAAATTGAGGATTCAAAACCTTTCGATGGGGCATTCCAAGTTATAATGAGCGAGAATGTAAGAAATAAAAACAGGACTATCAGGATACTTTTCCAAAAATCCTGACCGGAAATTTTGCAGCTACCGAACATGGCTATCTATAGTCTTGATACATTTCATTCACTTTCCACGACCTTCTTAAAGGTAACCGTTTGTTCAATATGCAATTTTTAATTTCAGCATTTTTTAAATAAAAATCCACGTAAATACTATATTTCACTTCACATTTAGAAGTGTTGTTCTCCACGTTCTGCTCGTATTTTATCAGGAATTTCATCCATGGGCTTTACGTTCGTGTACTCCTTCTGACGTACCCTCGGTTATCCTTTGGAATCCGAGGGGAGGATCAGAAGTCTCAGACGGTTCAGGTATTCGAAGAACCAGGCCCACCACGTCTGTGACCCGGTTGACGTTTCGTTGAACTGGACGGCTGTCGGTGGAGTGCCGGAAGTCACATTGCTCGTAAACGATGGTACCGGTGTTAATACCGGAGGAGAACCGGTTCTGGCCTGGGCAGTCGATGAGTTAATCTCCAAAGAAGATTCATCGACAAACTCAAAATCGCTTAATGATAAAGTATGTAAATCATTTAAACTAGAAAAACGACTATCCTTTTCAACATTTAAAGATACGCCCAGGGATCCCCTATCCATAATGATTACGCCATATTTTTTCAATGCGGTTGCAACTACTTTTGCCTCTGTCCCAAACGATGAAATATCAACACTATCTTTTAATCTCATTCTTTGACTGTAATCTGGGAATTCACCGGAACGTGACCATGCTTGATTATTTTCGGGCGGTTTATGTGAACCTGGCCACGAAACAGAATAATTAATCTGTACAATAACACCGCCTACTGCGTGGTCAACAACCCCTGCATGAACTTCATCATACCTGACTAATCCGGCAATCTCTGGAACTCCTGCAGCATTGATCGAAGCCAATCCATAGGGAGGATGGAGAACATCATTTGGTTGTATACGATACCCCTTCAAATCCCAGACAAATTCTCCTGTACAACTCCAAGAGTTACCACCATTATTTATCATTTGGTAGAATTCATAGACTTTATGTTCATCCGTATCAACGATAATCATATGTCTGTCAGAATTATCTGTCTGTACTTTCGATGTAGCGGTAACTGGTGCGTCAATCCAATCTGAATTTCCAGAAGGCGGTCCGTTTGCTCTAAATGCTACAGGAACATGTGGTGTCGAAGAATTAACCCAGTTAATTGGTATCGCATCGTATACCCAAACGTTGTCTTCGTATCTCTTACACCAACCTGTCCCTCCACAACTATTTATTGAATACGACGACATATTTTGAATCCAGTAGGTTCCGTACGATTTTACCGGTAAATTATCTACTGGTACATTCCATACATGATCTGATGGGAAATATGTCATTCCGTGCGAATCTGGGATACGGGTATCTATCGCTGATACCACCGATACGAACAGAATGCACAGTCCTATCACGCCGACCAGACGCAACCGGGTATTGTGCGAAGAGAAGATCATACCATTGACACCTTCTCATCGAAACCGCGATAGAAAACGATAGGCGGTACTAATATACCTGATTTTTCCCAAAGGCAATTTCCGGCCTCTTGCAATGGAAAAGCTGTTTTCTTCATGTTTTTGATACTTGATTTAAAATCAACTCAAAATTTTCTACAATCTTATCCCATGAATAATTTTCAATAAATTTTTTTGCTTTATCTGATAATTCGTCTATCTCCTCATGTGATAATGATAAAACTTTAGCAACAATGTCATTGGGAGTATTTACATAGATTACCCCGTTAGTCATTCCAAATTCTAACAGTATTCCTTTAAGCCGGGTTGCAATTACCGGTTTATGCATAGCCAAATATTCATACATCTTTATTGGGACAATATCTTTCATGATTTCATTATTATATGCCGGTAAAAGACAGATATCAGCTGCTCCAATTAATCCGGGAATTTCTTCATAAGGCTTCTTACCGGTAAGGATTACCCGATCTGCCATAGTATTGTCCTGTACAATCTTTTTCAATTCAGGATAATAATCCCCCTCACCGACAACCAGTAATTTCAGATCAGGATACTTTTCTTTTTCCGATGCCATATCCAAAACAAGTTCTTTTAAACCGGAAAAATCATATATCCAACCCATAAAAAACAATACAAAATCATTATTTTTTATTCCATATTTCTCCCTTACTGCCGTCGCATTAACGGTTAAAAGATTAAAACGATTAAAATCGATACCTCCTGGTATTATAGAGATATGATGAGGATCTGCACCTAATTCTGATAAGGAATCGATCAATCCTTTATTAATCGTGAAAATAATTCTGGATTTTTGAATAATCTCTTTCTCAATATATTTGGCAATCGGTATGAAAGGAGAAGGGATACTTAAGAGATGAACAATATCAACCCAATAATACGCATATGGAATATTTTTCCTCTTCGCAAAAAGAGCTCCCCAATAATTACTTATCACACTGGAATAGCCAATAATTACATCAGGCTTGAATTTTTGTATCTGTTTTCTGATCTCAAAATATGATGAATATGAAAAGGAAATATAGTCGAGAACAGGAATTTTAACAAAGGCTGGACGAATATAGTGAATGAATGCACCTGAATAAAATCGATTTACCTTCTGATTATCAATTCTTTCTGAAATTATTGAAAATTTCTCCTCTTTCCAGAGTTGATTGAATCCAATAACTACTATTTCATGACC
>Ga0209777_10008760_pt1 | contig 11024 bp, 8 predicted proteins | sample FrelakmetHBP12HB_FD_187147 | JGI IMG/M metagenome (GOLD analysis project Ga0209777, IMG submission 187147) | Freshwater lake sediment microbial communities from the University of Notre Dame, USA, for methane emissions studies -HBP12 HB (SPAdes)... | ecosystem: Environmental > Aquatic >...
CGCCACGAATTCAACGTCGTCGTCTGGAAAGGAATCGACGGCACCACGATCCGCTGCGTGCCGAAGAACTCTCTCTTCGGCTACTCCCCGGACTTAAAGAAGCTCGTGGACTCGCCCCCGTTCAAGCAACTGCAGGCCCTCGGCAAGCCGCTCTTGTTCACGTGGGAGGAGTTCGGCTGGGAGTCGCCCGAGCAGCCGGCTTATTTGAGCGCGCCTGCCCGGTACCAAGCCCTGACCGAGCAGCAGTCGGTGGAATTCGTCACGCTCAAAGAATACCTGGACAAGTATGGCGCAGGCCCCCAGCAAACCGTGACGCTGCGGATGGACGACTGGGACAAGTCGCTGACGTGGGGTTTGGGCGGCGACCAGGTGCGGATCATGGATCGCAAGGTGGAAGGACTGCTCCTGGCGGCGGAGATGTTTGATGCTCTGGCGTCCACGCTGGGCGCCCGCTCGCAGGCCGAGCGACTGGACGAGGCGTGGAAACATCTCTTGGCGGCGCAGAGCCACGACGTGGGCTTGTGCGAATACTCGCGCTGGCAGGGCGACCGTATGGCGCCAGCCGACCGGCTGGAAGATTTCCACAACTTCACCTGGGGCGCGATCGGCTACAACCACCTCGACGCGGCTCAGCATCAGGCCCGACCGCTCCTGGATGCGTCGCTAAAACACATTGCGGCGCAGGTCAACTCGCGCACCGACCAGCGCGGGGCCCAGGCAATCACGGTCTTCAATCCACTCGGCTGGCCCCGGACCGATTTGGTCACGACCGGTCGCATTTACCCCATCCCCGCCGCGACGCGAGGCCTGGTGGTACGGAATCGTTCGGGCCAGGACGTCGCCTCTCAGATGATCGCGCACACCAAAGACGCCGACGGCAACCTGATGGTGGCAGAGTTGGCATTTCTCGGCACCGATCTGCCGTCCGTAGGATACGACACATACTACCTGGATTTCCTGCCTCAAGCCGCACCGACCGCGGCAACGGCTCTGAAAATAGAGGAATCGCCGTTAGTCATGGAGAACGAGCATCTGCGCGTCCGCCTCGACCCGACGACCGGTGGCGTGGCAGCGCTGGTGCACAAGCCCACCGACCGCGACATCCTGGACGCCGCTGACGGCGCCTTTCCGCGTCTCACGGGCAGGCCGAACCCCAACCTGTCGCGCAAGCCCAATCCGCCGGCCTTCTTTGACACCGCCAAGTCCAAGGCGCAGATCGACTGGCTCGCCAAAGGTCCGTTGCAGGCGGAGTTGCGCGCGCAGCACAGTCTGCCCTACTTGCGGTTCGAAACCCGAGTGAGCCTGGCTGCCGGCGCGCCTCACGTGGAAGTGTATGTGCGGATCCTTTGCCAGGTGCCACCGCACTCGGACGCCGCGCCGGCGAACATTAAGGAGGGTTACTGGCTGTCGCTGCGCCCGGCGTTTCCGGTGACGGAAGTGCTGCGGGATTTCCCTTTCGGTGTCGAAGAGACGAAGAATCCGACTTTTCACGCCCTGACGTTTGTGGACTTGCTGGGTAAGGACGGCGGGCTTCTAATGCTGCATTCAGGAACGCAGTTCTTCCGGCGCGACGAGCGAGGCGTGGTGGGCAACCTCGTGATGCGCGAGTGGGAATCGCATTTCACGCGCGAGTATGGCTGGCCCATTTATGCCGAGTACCGTTACCGCCTGATGCCGCATGGGCTCGGGATGACTCACAGTGAGCGACTGCGGGTCGCGGGTGCGTTCGGCCGGGCGGCGTTCTGCGTGGTAGCCCCGACCCGGGACGGCGCCTTGCCCCCGCAGAAGAGTTTTCTCGAAGTGGCTCCGGACGGTGTCCAGCTCTCCGCGCTCCGCCGCAAGACCGACGGCAGCGTCGAACTGCGCGTCGTAGAAGTGGAAGGCCGGCGCCACGAGGCGGCGCTAACGCTCGGCTTTCCGGCGGCTGGCGCTGCCGAAACCAATTTGCTCGGCAGCAAAGTGGCCGACGCACCGCTCAAGGACGGCGCCATCCGGACCACAGTGGAACCGTGGAAGATCCGCACGTTCACACTCGGGTAAGGGAAAAAGATGTTGTCGTGGGGAAAAGGGGCCTGATTTGAGACGGGCCAGTTGAGGGAGCAGATCAGGCTAATTCATATGCCCAGTCGGGGAACGGGTAAGACAAGAATGGCACTTAGATAAGGCGTCTACCGCGTGACACTTGTATGCACGCTTCGCGGGCTTGAGCGTCAGAACTTGGTTGCGCGTCCGCCAGCATTCATGTCTTCTATCATCATCAGTATCAGTATGAAGAAATTCTCTCCCCTGCGCTTCTCCCCGAACCTGTTGGTCGGGCGTGGCTCGCCGAGCGCACCAAGATGCTCGACGTCCGACATCGGCGCGCCCGGAGGGGCAGGTCCTACCCTGCCTAAGACAAATGGAAGTGCCGGTTCAGCAACTCACGCGGCGGTAAAGCGCCTGACAATTCTCGCCCTGGTGCTTGTATTCCCCGCGTCATTGCTGCCGGGCGCTGCCGTGCGGGAAAAGGCAGCCGCGTCATCTCGCTGGGGCGGCACTCCCAACCGCGATCAGGCCTCCGCCGCCCGGAACCTGCCAGCGGATCTAGACAAGACGGAGCCGTTGTGGGAAATCAAGATGGGCACGCACCAGTATTCCATTCCGACCGTTGACTGGGGCCGTATCTTTGTCGCGGCAAACGACTCCGGCATCGAACGAGCGGGTTTCAAATCTACGGGCGGAGGCGTCGTGATGTGCGTCGAGCAGGCCACCGGCAAACTGATCTGGCGGCTGCCCATCCCGCGCTACTTGGCGGGAGTCACACCACCCTACCACTTTGACCAATGGGATTGCGGCGTCTGCTCCAGACCGGTGGTGGAAGGCAACCGGGTTTACGTGGTGGGCAACCGTGGCGAAATCCTCTGCCTGGATCGCGAGGGCCAGGCCAACGGCAATGACGGGCCGTTCCTGGAGGAACTCGCCTACATGGGGATCACCAACGCCCCGGAAGCCAAACTGGAGCCGACCGACGGCGACATCCTGTGGAAGTATAACCTCATCACGGAACTGGGGGTCGTTCTGCACGACGTTTGTGGCAGCACGTTGCTGCTCGACGGGGATCTCCTCTACGCCTGCACGTCCAATGGCATTGACGACCGCCACGACAAAGTCCCCAAGCCCGACGCGCCGAGCCTGATTGTTCTCGACAAGAATTCCGGCCGGCTGGTGGCCAAAGACAACGCGCAAATAGGCAGACGCTTGTTTCACTGCAACTGGTCCTCACCCATAGCCGGCCGCGTGAATGGCCGGACGCTGGTCTTCTTCGGCGGCGGCGATGGCTTCCTTTACGCCTTTGAGCCGCCGTCACCAACCCAGGATTCGGAAGTCCAAATCCTCAAGCAGGTCTGGGTCTACGACTGCAATCCGCCGGATTTTCGGATGCGCAATGGCCAGCCGGTTCCCAGTTCCAATACCAGCAGGATCACCACGGATGGCCCAAGCGAAATCATCGGCACCCCCGTGTTCCACGCCGGCCGACTGTACGTCGCCATCGGCCAAAGTCCGATCTATGGCGTTGGGCGCGGTTGTCTTTCCTGCGTGAATGCCGACACCGGCAAGAAGGTGTGGTCTTCGGAACTCGTCGAACGCACGCTGGCGACCGCAGCCATCGCGGATGGACTCCTCTATATTCCGGACTACACCGGCAATCTGCATTGCTTTGACGCCGACACCGGCCAGCGGCATTGGGTGCATCCGCTGGGGGCCAAGACCTGGTGCGCTTCGGCCTTCGTCGCGGACGGGAAAGTTTATGCCGGAACGGAGGCCAACACCCTTTGGGTGTTGAAGGCGGGCAAGGAGTTAGAGGTGCTTTCACGAACCCGGCTCAAGAGCACGCCCATCACTCCCACGGCGGCTGACGGCGTGCTCTACCTGCCGCTGCAAAATCGCCTCCTGGCCGTGCCGGGCAAGCCGAGCATATATTGACATGAGTTTGAAGTGGATCGCAGCGCGCTTGCACATGGGCAGTTGGACCTGCGTTTCCAACCTGCTGAATGAGCCCCCAGAAACGCAGCCCCAAGCGCAGGAGGTGTCGCCGTTGTGTCAATAGTGAGCACTTGTTTGATGCGCTGGTTGTGAACGGAACGAATCAGGCGGGCTGCGTCATTTGGAGGATGTTCACGCCTTTGAGCCCGAAATGGCTTGAAGCGGCCAGCAAGCGCGCGTCATTCGAGTGGATCTCCTTCAGGCCGCATCGAAGTAGAGCATCAGGCCCGGTCCTCCCGATCCTCGGAAAGGGCAATCGTGCTGTCGGTGCCCCGCCGCCCCAGTCTGCCGCTTTCGATCAGGCTTTTGATTCCAGGGCTGACGTACTGGCGCCGCGCGAAATAGGGGACGGGGGCCGGCTCAGCTTCCGGGAGAATCTTGGCGACCACTCGCCCATTGTCCGTCACTCGAATCCCGCCGTGCCGGGAGGCCTGCCGGACCAACTCCCCCGTCCGGCTGTGGAGTTCTCGAATCGTAGCCGTCTTCATGTGTCTCGGTGTGACAAATTTTGTGGCAGCCTGTCGACACCCGTGCGCGCCCACGAGCGCCCCAGCAACCCAGCGCCAGTGAGCCGGGCCAATCCCCCTGCCTGACCCCAAGACCGCGAATCACCTGCCGTAGGTAAAAGGAATGCTCCAGATGCCCTTAGAAAGACGCTAGCACTTCCCGCCTCGTTCGGCCAAACCCGGCGGCGCCAATGCTGTTATCGTTCATCCCTGAGCGCATATTGGGTCCACTCGTACCAGATTTGGTTACGGCGCAAGCCCCACCCTCAACTCGCAACTCCCAACCTTCAACCAAGCCCAGTTCCCTCAACCCTCAACGCACAACTCTCAACCCGGCCCAACTGGCCCGGCCAGAACCCGAGCGGCTGCAGGGAAATCCCGGCGCCCCCGCAAACACAGGAATTAGCGGCCTGCTTGTGAGGCCGGCGGAAAAGGGTCAAGAAAGGAGTCAGACCGGAGGGCGGGATAGCCGTTGTGGTCGAAACCAGCCCAACCTCGGGTTGACCCTTTCCCCTATGGCTCCCCTCCATGGGCGGCAGAGCCCGCCGGCGCCTACGGCAAGCCCGGCTGCTTCACCTACGTACCGCCCGACGGTGTAGTCTGGAAGGACTGACACATCCCTTGCGCACACGCAAGGGTTTAAACCCCTTCCGCCGAAGCCAAAGGTCGCACTATAATGCCCCTTCGCGTCAGATGAAACTCGAAGACAAACTCCGTTCCGACGTCAGTTCCAAAAAACTGCAGCCGCCCCCACCAGCCCTACAAGGCGTGACCAAGGGACGGGTTGCCGAGGTGCTCCACGCCCTCGACCGGGAATCCAGAGACCGGGTGGACGCGGTCTTCGCCTTGCTCGACGACATAAATCCGAGCTTCTTCTTCGAGGCGGCACAAAAGGGCCTCAAATTCTGCCACGGAGCCTCAACGGCTCACATCGCCTGCCACGTCGGAGTACTCCAGCGCAACAGCACAAAGCTTGACCGGGAGGGCCGCGACTACTGGCTAAAGCCCCTCTGGGAAATCGGCGCCCTCGAAAAGCTCTACTTTGACCCCGAAGCAGCCGACTTCCTGCCCGGCCATCCCGTTCCGAAGTCGCCGAACTCGGCGTACCGCATCGCCCCGGCCTTCCTCGAAATCCTCAGGGCGTCAGACACGGAACGCCCCTCCCTCCTGAAAGCGTGGGCCAGCGTGGATGCAACGCGTGCTCGCCTCCAGGTCCAGGCGACGCTCGCCGAAGCAACGCGGGCCAAAGTTGGCACGCCGCACATGGAGCTGATCACCGCTGCCGCGCAGGTTTACGTGCCCAATTTCCTGCCCGGGTTCGAGGTCCTTTACATCGACGCTACGGACGGCCAACGTGTCACAGCCGAGCAGGAGCAGGCCCTCAAGAAAGCCGGCATCACCATCCAGCTCGGCGACTCAATGCCCGACATCCTGCTCTGGAACCAAAAGACCGACAAACTCTGGGTGGTTGAAGCTGTGACCAGCGACGGCGAGGTTGACCTCCACAAAGTCCGGGGCCTCACCAGCCTGGCCGAGCGCTCAGGGAAAAAGGGCGTCGGTTTCACCACCGCCTACATGACCTGGAGAGACGCCGCGACGCGGCAGGGCAAACACAAGAACATCGCCCCCGGCACCTACATTTGGATCCGCGAGGACGGCGCGAAGCAGTTCAGCGTCGAGACGTTTGAATCATCGCCCCAACGGCTGAATCAATAGCTTCTTGGTCACGCGTGCCGGCCGCCGCGCTCTCCGCCAACCTGTAAAGCTGCCCCCTTGACGGATACCGCAGCCCCCGGAGATCGGTCGCGTTGACCTGAGTGTGTCCGCTGAACTGCCGAAAGTACAAATCCACCACGGTCGAGTTCAAGTACACGGCCAAGCCCTCCGCCAGCCTGTCATCCAGACCGCCCCCCCTGTGGTGGAAGTAGTTCAGATGATTCTCGAATCCCACCGTGGCAAAGCCAGCAAGGCTGCCCTCAGGCCGAAACACCGTCGCGACGACACGCCTCCGCTCCTCTTTGGCGGTGAACCGCTTCACTAGTACGTACACGCCATTGGGCACCATCAACTCCTCAGTCTCGGGCACCGCCAGTAACGCGTTCGGCTTCCGCGATCCAGCACACGGCCAGTGCACGCAGCCACCGTTGAAGTGGACAGGGTAGATCAGCGGAACTGTGTCCTTCCCAGGGTCCTTCCGCAAAAAGTCCCGCGCCCGGAAATCCACCACCCGGCCAGTTGAAACCCCAACGCCCAGGTCGGTCAAACTCGCCGGCAGCCCCATCACCGCCCCCCTCACGTCATCATCAGCCACATCCAGCGCCAAGTGAAGCACTTGGCCGGAATCGGCCGGGTCGAAAACCCGCGAGTAAGGCACCGTCCGCGCCCGGCCATTTCCCGAGGGCAACCCGTCACTGCTGCTTAGCACCACAGAAGCATGCGGCTTGGCACCGCGCCGCGCATACATGATCAGGTTCTCCTGCAGCACATCATCCCCAGAGAAAAGCGCATCCCGCTTGTCGAAAACGTGCAGCCGCTCAAGGCCCATGAGACCGAAGAATCGCTCCCGGAACGGAAGGAAATAAGGTCCGTTGCAAAAGCTTCGTGGCGTGATCGCCACCATCTGGCCGTCTGGTTCGAGGAGCCTTGCGGCAAGCCAAAGAAATCCGGTGTACAGGTTTGAAGTTTCCAACCCAGCCCGCCGCAACAGCAACCTCGCTTCCGAATCTGTGTTAATCTTCCGGTACGGCGGATTCATGATGGCGTGCGTAAAGCCGTACCGCCTGCGAGGCGCCCTGAAAAGATCATCCTCCTGCACCAGCTCCACCGCACCCCGAAGCGCATCCCCCCGGTTTACCAAATAGCTTGTTGGCACGCCCGCTGCGCGGCCAGCCTCCACGCACTCCTCAAGCACTCGCTCTAGCCGACCGATAAACGCCTCCTCGGCCTCCCACACCGTCAGATGCAGCGACCGCGGCTTCCGCTCTCGGCCAAGAACCTCCTCCGCGAATGCGGCGGTAAGCGCGCCAACGCCAGCGCCCAGGTCCAATAGCCGCACATCCCCCTCCGCCGAGTCGAACATGCCCGCCAGCAGGCCCGCCACTCCCGGAGGAGTCAGAAATTGCCCCATCCCGCTCCGGTACGCCGATTCCAGCGCGGCACATGCTTCCTGGCCCAGGCGCGCGGCCAGCGCCAGCGGTGATTCCACCGCCATGCACACACTCTGTTCCGCCTGTCTCATGCTGCAAGATTGTCACAACACTATCGCATACGCAATAGTTTTATCAAGCCCCATTCCCCGGTGGCCGTCCGCCCTTTGGCCCGCTTCGGCGCCCATGCCGCTTGAACCGCTGCACTTCCCGATCCTCAAGAAGGTGGTCCCGCCCACGCTTCTCCGCAACCAAACGCCCGTCCTTAATCAACTGCCTCACCCGCACCGCCGTTACCCCGAGGATCTGAGCGGCCTCTTTCGTAGTGACCAGGCTCATCTCGCCCACAGTTTTAACCCACGCCGGAGGATCAATCAATCGGATTCAGACCGCGAGGCGCGTACATGGCAAGCAGCTGAGACCCCGCCAGTTCCGCAGCCTGAGCTGAAGGCGCTGCCAGCGGGCTGGCATGTCCGCCTATAATTTCCATTTGGATGCTGGCGCGCCAATGCGATATTCCTCGACTGACCAGAAGGAACAATAGAGGTTTTCAGCATGGCAGAAAGTGGCGGTTGGAAAAAGATGACGATCCATACCGACGGCGGATGTGATGGAAACCCTGGGCCTGGCGGTTGGGCCGCACTGCTTCGATATGGCGATCACGTGCGCGAGTTGACGGGTGGGGAGCCTGCCACCACCAACAATCGCATGGAACTGCAAGCCGCCATCGCTGCTCTTGAGAGCCTCAAAGAACCGTGCGAGGTCACGCTGTTCACGGATTCGGAATATTTGCGCGGAGGCATCACCGAGTGGTTGCCGCGGTGGAAAGCCAACCACTGGCGCACCGCAGACCGGAAGGCAGTGAAAAACGATGATCTATGGCGGCAACTCGAAGAAGCCACCGGGCGCCACCGTGTCACCTGGCAGTGGCTCAAAGGCCATGTCGGGCACCCGGATAACGAACGCTGCGACCAACTTGCTGGTGCCGAAATTGTGAAGGTTCGGCGCAATTATACACCAGAAAAGCTCGACGCCTTGCGTGAAGCCTTTATTGCAAGCCGCGACCCAAACCGAAATCAGGGGAACCTGCTCTGACGCCCGAGAAAAGTTGATGCTGCTGGCGCCACAGGTCCGGGTTTTGCTAAGGTTCAAACACACCCGCCCAATCGAGGGAGGGTGAACAAGCACCTCAGAAGGCAGGTGCCTGAAATAACATGAAGATCAGCTCCATTCCAAAGTCGGGCCGGAAGGGCTCTGTCGTCTATGTCAACAGCCGTCACGGCAAGGTCGCGCGCCAGTACGCGCGCCCCCGCAATCCCCGCACCCCCGAGCAGCAGGGCCACCGCGAAAACGTTCGCGCTGTCTCCGGCCGCTGGCGGACTCTGACCTCGAAACAGCGCTCCGCCTGGTGCATTGCCACGGCCAACAAATACTTCATAACCGAAACGGGCCACCAAGTGCACCTCAATGGCTACAACCACTTTGTGAGCTTGAACACCAGGCGCGCCGACCTCGGCCTGCCCCAGTTCGACTTCCCACCTGCCGAGCCCGTCTTCAGTCCCAACCCGGTGGCCGAGCTGGTGGTTACCAACACGGGAGGCGAGATTACGCTCAAGCTCCGCGTCCCCAGCCCGCCGGCCCAGTACACCCTGGTGCAAGGCGCTGCGCCGGTCAGGACTGGGGTCCGTTGCGTGCAGCACTTCCCCTTCCTGGGGCTGCTGCCACCCCCGACCGACGGCTGGAGCGACATCACCGAGCTTTATGTTGCCCGCTATGGCGCACCGAAAGCCGGCACGGCCATCTGGATTCGCACCTGCCAGCACATTGACGGCTGGACCGATGTCCCAAAAGTAGGCCGCGCCCGCGTCCCCGCCGCAACCCCATAGCGACGCTCGCCGGTCTTCCGCGTCCCGGCGGCCCTTCGGCGCCCAGCCTGGCTCCCCAGAAAGCCAAGCCAATTGTCCCGCAGCCCGCGTCATTTTGGTGGTCCGTTCCCGCTTACAGGCCCGTAGCCTCCCCGGAGACTCCCCGTAGTACCTCTGATCGGGAATCAGAGGTACTACGGCGAGACTCCGGGGCAACTACCGTGGTGTCAGCAGGCGGCAGGAAGAAGTCGGTGCGAAGCCCGCCGGAGTGGGTCCAGCCGACCCATTCGAGCCCGGCTGCCGTTCCAGCCAAGGGGCAGCAATTGCCTTAATAAAACGACCAGCCAGTCGCCGGGCTTCATTGAATGACAGGCATCGGGAGCGGTTGTAGGGCAAGGCGCTCGGCCGACTCGTCAGCATCGTAACTGCCGCGGAAGACTGCGTTGCAGTCCACCCAGGCGGCCAAGCGGCGTAGATCAGCGTCCGGCAGTTTGAGCTCCTGGTGGCCCGCGCGTAGCATTTTGATCAGGCGACTGCCCAGGGCGCCGTAGTGCCCACCGGGCGGCGTGGTCTGGATCTGGTTGCGCATGCCGAAGCGCGGCACCAGCGCGGCGGCTGCGTGCTCCGGGTTGGTTTTGAGGTCGTCAATGTCACCGGGCTTGCCGCACAGCGCCCAGTAGGACCGGGTGAAGCCTTCCCAGGGTGCACCGGTGAGATTGATGCCTTTTTCGGTCTTCTTGCCGCCATGGCAGCGTACGCAGTGCCGATCCAGCACTGGCTGGACAAAGCGCACAAAGGAGAAAGGGCTGCCTCCCAGTTCGCCCGGATTGAGGACTGAGGGCGGACGCCTCAAGGCCAGCGGCATGGCGGCTGATGCCGCTGCCGTCATGCGGTGCTCATGGCACCCTATACAGGCGGTCCGTTCGCCGGGGTGGACCGAAGTGGAGGAGCGCATGGTCTGAACAGCGAAGCCATCCTTATCCAGCGCCTGGAAAAGAACTGGCTTGTGGGCCAGCAACAGGAAACGAGCCGAGCCGTCACGCTCCACCGGAACAGTGCCAAGAATGGCGCGGGCGTTCTCCTCACCGGCAAAGCCGACCAAGGGCTCATTGGCCAACCAGGTGGTCTTGGGCAGGATCTGAATCACGCGCAACTGCTGGATCGTGCCCCGTGGCACACCGCTGAGCCCTTGGTAGATGTCCGTAATGATCATCTCACCCGCAGCGGACGGTTCGGCCGCGAGGGTGGAAGAAAGCACGGGCGGAAGGGGGCGCGGCGTAAGGGGGATGGGGCTGGTGCTGCCGATCCTGGGATCACGGAAGATAAGCTCGCGGTTGCCGGCGGCGTCCAGCAGGTAGATCCCTAGCGCGTGGTCAGGATTGGGATCGCGCAGATGCTCGCCTTCGAACCGCAACGGCTCGGCGCTATAAGCAACCAGGAAATACTTCTCGGACAGCGGCCAAGGCGACTCGTAATACTCAGGG
>Ga0209777_10008761_pt1 | contig 11024 bp, 8 predicted proteins | sample FrelakmetHBP12HB_FD_187147 | JGI IMG/M metagenome (GOLD analysis project Ga0209777, IMG submission 187147) | Freshwater lake sediment microbial communities from the University of Notre Dame, USA, for methane emissions studies -HBP12 HB (SPAdes)... | ecosystem: Environmental > Aquatic >...
AGCGTACCTCGCACTGGTAAGCCGCAGGTCACGGGATGAAGCGCAGGAGATCGCACAAAAAATGGTTTACATCGATCTCCTGGTGGATATCGATTTCATCGAGGAGTATTCCGCGGCTCTGTATATCCCCGGAAGACCTGAGCTCTTTCTCCCTCCAGGAGGGGTGAAGTAGGTAACTGGTCTGCTATCTCTTCCGGAAAAACCGATTTTTTTGGATCTGTTCTGCAGACACTGATGGATAAAGCGTGAAAAAGATTATTTGTTTATAGTTACGCACAGTTCACCTGTGTTTTATTAAAAAAAATCTCCTTTCGGATCAACTGGATGAGATGCGCAATCCTATAAAATTCCCAAAAAACCTATTCGTAAACGATCAAAAAACATACCATTATTGGTGTTCTTTAAAAAAAACGATCCTTCAGCTCTTTAGATTTCATCCAGGTACTTCTCCCGGTTATTGAGGAAATCCCGGTAGATCCGATAATAATCCGTATCTTCGTAGGCGACCTTTTGGATACAGGTGCCATCGAAGCTGAAAATCTCCGCATCCGGGTAGGCAAGGATGATGGGGGAATGGGTGGCGATGATGAACTGCACATCTCCCCGGGTGCTGAACTGTCGCAACAAGCGTAACAGTTCGAGCTGCATCCTTGGTGACAGGGCATTCTCCGGTTCGTCCAGCAGGTACAATCCTTTTCTTGTAAAGCGGGTTTCAAAAAATTTCATGTGGGACTGGCCATGGGACTTGACCACGAGGGTCCCGTCACCGAAATACTTCAGGTAATCAGGGTCGGCCATGCCCCATTGGTCAAGGATCTCGGCGAAATGACGGAAAATTTCTGAGGCAAAAAACGATCCCGGGACCTTCCCGTCGGTCCAGGTGATCCGGATGGACTGGTACAGGAGATCTTCATACCGGTTGTGGCGGTCTTTTATTCCCTCACGCTCTTCCCAGATAGGGATCGAGCAGCTGTGGGCGATTGCCCGGAGGAGCGTTGATTTTCCGGTCCCGTTCTCCCCGATGAAGAAGGTTACGGGCCGGGGAAATGCTATCCCTTCGGTCTTCTGAAAAATTTCCAGGTTAAACGGGTAACAATCTCTCGCAGGAAAGGTATCGTGGAGCAGATGAAGCGATTGAATATGCATATCCTGATTGATTTTTCATGAAGCGGGATATATATCTTTCATTCCTGTTTTTATCAGGTTACCCCGTTATCCAGTCCCTTTACCACCGAAGAGTAACCAGGAGACTAAATCCAGGACCCTGACCTGGCGAAAATGAACGGTGGGGGAAATGGGTAAAAACGGCGTTGTAGGGTACTCCTGTCTGACCTTAGTTTACCTTACCATCAATCTCGATTATTTTTGCAACCAGCGAGCATACCGGGCAGGATTTTTTTCTCCCAGAAAATAAGAGCGTGAACAGTTCAAAACCGGAAAGCGCGATAATTACACCAAATGCAACAATAAAGACATACACGAACGGTCGTGCTGCACAGGTGCTGCATGAAGATAAGAAGAGAAGAAGATCCCACATCATGCCGACAGCCAGAATGATGTTGCCAAGACATCCCAGCACCGCCCACAACGGCGGGGCAGCAGTATCAGACATACAATCTCGTAATTTAATTTCCCGGTAATTATACTATCGCCATGAGATAATGGAAGCAAAAAAATCCTGGTTTACAAGATCCACGTTATCGATATGCCCGGATGACAATTACCGGCCGAGTCGAGTGCATGATTACGTCATGGACCATGCTGCCGAAAAAGAAGTCATGAAGACAGCCTTTTGCTGCAGATCTCATCCAGATGAGAGATACGTCCTCCTCTTTTGCAATCCGTGGAATCTCGCTATCAGGTTTCCCCGTCACTACGATAGTTCTGGATCTGATACCTTTTACGGTAAGCTTGTCGCAGATTGCTTTGATCCGGAGCTCGGCTGTTTTAACAGCCCCCTCAAGGTAATTACCTGCTTCATCCTTTTGAACGACATGCAGGACAATAATCTCTCCCACGCCATTCATGGTGCCGGCAAGATCTGTTGTTTTTACCGATAAATCTGAGAAATTTGTCGGGCAGAGGATACGGGAAAAGATCATCGGGCAGAACTTTTCATACGTCTTGCCTGTCAGGGCCTCAACGAGTATATTGGGCATAATCATGACATTGATTTTACTGATACGGCAGAGGACCTGCGAGGATACACAACTGAGGAGCACACCTGTCATGATGCCCTTTATGTTTGCATGGATAACAATCAGGTTGACACCATTTTTTTCCGCTGAGTCAAGAATTGCACCTGTGATATCAGTTGACGTCGTTTCTTCAAAAGTCACCCGGATAGCCGGGTTGAGTGTTTTGATGTAGGTTTTTGCTTCCTGGAGGTAGACTTCAACGGCCTGAACTGCCATGTCTTTAATTATCTCCGCTCCCATCGGAATCGCGTAGAGTTTGATTACGTGGAGCAGGATTAATTCCCGGATCCCAGGAATACTGGTAATACACTTGAGTTCAGTCTTTGCCTCTTCTGAAAAATCAGTCGGGAACAGAATTTTTTTAAACATACCTCACCACAGCGACATTCCTTATGAAATCTGGCAGCAGTTATCGTGAAAGGGAAATGATCTTGTTAAAAACAATACATACTCCGCACAATATATAATGATCTCTGATTATGTTGCGTTGTGATGACTAAAAAAAATAAAAAATTTCAAAAAACCTTCAGCAATCCTTCATAAAAATTCCGCAGATTTACCTCAGGCAAAAAAGCATCACGAACTCTCGTCTTCCTCTTTTGGTACCATTTCTGCATCGTCTCTCCTATGGGATCCAAAGCAGAGCAGGGATGGGCTGAACTCCGACTCCTGCTCCCTTCATCTATTCCGACATTTTCCGTCCGACCACCTGCGCATAACCTCATCTCTCTCACCTTTATTCTTTTTTCAGGTATTACCAGCGTTACCCGGGTCGGCATTTTTCTGAAACGGCGTGCCGGCAGGAAAAAGGAGAATTACACCTCCATCATCGCGGGAGATTGACACCATTTCCGGTGCGAAAAATATATCTGATCGAATAATAATTTCCTGTCAATGCCCTGAAACATTTTAAAGTGTTTTATTCATTCCCCGCATATTCGTTCACGCAATTCAGGGCAGCCGTGATAGTCAGGTGAATGAGGTGATGAGACATGCTGTTTATTCTTTGGTTCAAATTCGGACCGGAAAATACGCATAAAGTGATCGAGCTCTGGAAGAAATTCAAGTATCCACCTGAGGTGAAGCTCATCAACCGGTACCTTCTTATCGGCAGGCACACATCTGTGGCGATATTTGAAGCGCAGGATGAAGAGGCATTGATTAAAATGGTCGGGCCATTCAGCGGTCTTGGCATTGCCCATGTCAGTCCGGTAATGAAACTTGAAGATGCGCTGAAGGTCACCTGGTAATGGTTCTTTCATTAACTTTTTTGGCTCTGTAGAATTCCTTTTACTTTTAATATGAAATACAAAGCACTGATATGATGACGGAGGGGTCATTGCCTGTCCCCCCATGCCGTCCCTGGACTTAGAGCGATGATGACGTATTACCTGTTCGGGAGAGCCCAAGCCGCGGGGGTGAAACCCCCGTGAGCGTCCAGCTTGTTATTGAGCATTTCTTATGAAAATTGTATTATTCAGATATGATACAAGAGTGTTACCCCTTGCTTCCTCAGGTACGATGGACGCCGCCGCCCCCGACGGGGCGCCCCCGCGGCGGATCGGTGACTATTAAAAAAAAACTCCCTGCCCGCAGTGCCTCGGAGAGGCCCTGAGGCGGGGTCTTTCGTATATAGTGTGATTTTCATGGTTCCGGAGTGAACGTTATAGGTTCATGCCCGTTTCTACAGAGCCACTTTTTTGTCTTCATTTTGAAACGGGAGCTATTTTGATAGTTCAGGTATAATCAGTACACATGACTTCTTACGTCCACCGGATAGAAGTTCACTATGCCGTCGATCCCCGGTTAACCGTCAGGATCGACCGGATACGCTCTTTAGGATTCCCGGTCGACAAAGTTCATCTCATCGATGTCTATACCATCGCAACCTACTCCCGGGACTTTACTCCTGACGAGCTCTCGCAGATTGGCGGGCAGCTCATCAATCCTGTAGTCCAGGAATACACGGTGGACAAGGCAACAAACACCGTATTTGATTATGCGATTGAAGTCGGGTTCCTGCCGGGGGTGACCGATAATGTTGGTACGACTGCCCGCCAGACCATTGAAGATTATTTTTCGATGAAATTTTTTGAAGGGGAAGCCGTGTATTCATCGCAGCTTTTTTTTGTATGCGGGAACCTCCCGGCATCAACCCTGCAGAAACTTGCATCAACACTTGCAAATCCGCTCGTGAACCGGGTCCTGATCAAAACCCGGCAGGAATACGGGACCAAAGGTATGGATCCGGTCGTTCCTTTAGTCCGCTTACATGAACTACCGACCGCAGAAACGGTTGATCTCGGTCTTGATGACGGGGAACTGACAAGGATCGGAAAAGAGGGGATTATCGATCCCCTGACCGGCCAAAGGCGGGGGCCGCTGGCGCTTGACCTTGCCCAGCTGCATACGATCCGCGACTATTTCTTAAAAAACGGCAGGAAACCGACTGATGTGGAGATCGAGTCGCTTGCCCAGACCTGGAGCGAGCACTGCAAACACACGATCTTTGCATCACCCATGGATGATGATGTCCCTGACGGGCTCTATAAGACCTATATCCAGGCAGCCACCAATGCAATCCGAAAGGAGAAAGGTGACAAAGACATCTGCGTCACGGTGTTTACGGATAATTCCGGCTCCATCATCTTTGATGACCACTACCTGGTGACCCATAAGGTCGAGACTCACAACTCCCCCTCGGCCCTTGACCCGTTTGGCGGTGCCCTGACCGGTATTGTCGGGGTGAACCGGGACACGATCGGCTTTGGGCTCGGGGCAAAACCCTGCATCAACTTCTACGGGTACTGCGTCGGTGACCCGGATACAGACCCGCTCTTGTTCCGGGGAAAAGACCGCTCTAACCCTATCCTCTCCCCCCGCCAGATCCTCGATGGCGTAGTCCGGGGTGTTGGTGTCGGGGGCAACTGCTCGGGCATACCCACGCCGCAGGGATGGTGCTGGTTCGACGGCCGTTATGGGGGAAAACCACTCGTCTTTGCCGGCACAGTCGGCGTGATGCAGCGGGAACATGACAGCAGGAAACTCTATGAAAAACAGGCGCAGCCCGGTGATCTGGTGGTGATGGTGGGAGGGCGTGTGGGCAAGGACGGCATCCACGGTGCCACCTTCTCGTCAGAAGCCTTAGACCCGCAAAGCCCGGTTACGGCTGTCCAGATCGGCGACCCGATCACCCAGAAGAAGTTCTCCGATGTGATCGTCAAGGAGGCCCGGAACCTTGGCCTGTACGGCAGTATTACGGATAACGGGGCAGGGGGGATCTCCTGTTCGGTTGCCGAGATGGCAAAGGAGTGCAACGGCTGCCACGTGTATCTTGACCGGGTGCCCCTGAAGTATCCCGGCATGGCTCCCTGGGAGGTCTGGATCTCGGAATCGCAGGAGCGGATGACCTTAGCCGTCCCACCAGAGAAACTCGACGCGTTCATGGAGCTAATGCAGTGGCGGGAGGTCGAGGCAACGGTTATTGGCACGTTTACCGGTTCCGGGAGGTGTGTAGTCGAGTGCTATGGCAGTGTGGTGATGGATATCGGGCTGGACTTCCTGCACAACGGCCTGCCGAAAAAACACTTAACAACCACGTATACGAAAAAAACGTATCCTGAACCGGATACCCCCTGCCCGGACCGTCTTGACGCAACGATGCTGGCGATGCTGAAGCGGAAAAACCTCTGCTCAAAAGAGTTCATCTCCCTCCAGTACGACCATACGGTGCAGGGCGGCCATGTGCTGGGCCCGCTGCAGGGTATCGGCCGCGTGCAGGCAGAAGCCACGCTGACCAAGGTCGTGCCCGGCTCAAAAAAGGGTGTCGGGTTATCCCAGGGACTGTTCCCCTCGTACTCAGAGATTGATCCCTACCGCATGGCTGCTGCAGGGATTGACCTGGCGATCCGGGGCCTGATCGCGATCGGTGTTCCGCTGGATACCATTGCGATCCTCGATAATTTCTGCTGGTGCTCTTCCGATGAGCCGGAACGTCTCGGGCAGGTGAAGCTCGCAGCACGTGCGTGCTATGATATTGCCACCGCGTTTGGCACGCCGTTTATCTCCGGCAAGGACAGCATGTACAATGATTTCTCCGGGTATGATGGACAGAACAACCGGGTAAAGGTCTCCGTGCCCCCGACTCTCCTCATCTCCTCCATCGGGATTCATAGGGATGTGGTCAAGGCGGTGTCCCTGGATGCTAAGATTGCCGGCGACATGGTGTACGTCATCGGGGAAACACACGAGGAACTGGGTGGTTCAGAGTATTTTGCCTATCTCGGAGGAACCGGGAATACCGTTCCTGCGCTGGATGCTGCAACGGTGCTAACGCGCTACCATCGGCTGACCGATGCCATCTCCCGTGAACTTGTATCATCAGCGTACCCGGTCGGTCACGGGGGTCTCGGGACTGCCCTTGCAAAGGTTGCAATCGCAGGCCGGCTCGGTATGGATATCACCATCCCCGGGAATATGCGCCCTGATTTTTACCTGTTTTCCGAGTCGCTCGGCAGGTTTGTGGTCACGGTTGCACCGCACCACAAGCGTGCATTCGAACTGATCGCCGGGCGTGATGCGATACTGCTGGGGCGGGTAGGTGGCAGGACCCTGCGGATAACGTCCCACCAGATCCTGCTTGACCTGCCCGTGGATGAACTCGAAGCGGCCTACAAGGCGCCGTTCAGGGGGTACTGACATGACAGTTTCCCGCAGGACCATAAAACGCATGGCCACGGCGAAGACAGCGACTGCCCGGGAAATGATTCCGGAAAAAGCCCTTATCATGAGCGGCTTTGGGATCAATTCCGAGATGGAGACCCGTGAGGTGCTCGCCCGGGCGGGCATGGCCGCTGACATCATACACATCAACGACCTGATCGCAGGACGGAACCGGCTCTCAGGCTACCGTCTGCTGGTATTCCCCGGTGGCTTTTCCTACGGGGATGACACCGGTGCCGGCAATGCGTATGCAAACCGGGTGCGCAACAACCTCTGGGAAGATCTGGGGGAATTTCTTGACGGCGACAACCTGGTGCTGGGGATCTGCAACGGCTTCCAGATACTGGCAAACCTCGGGCTTGTCCCGGCGTTTGACCGGCAGTACAAACGCGATATCGCCCTGATGCCCAACCAGGGCGGGAGACTGGAATGCCGGTTTGTAACCTTACATCCTGCAGCCGACAACCTCTGGACCCGGGGGATCACGAAGCTCTATTGCCCGGTCGCTCATGGTGAGGGGAATTTCTCCTGCTCCAAAGAAACCCTGCTGCGCTTAAAGCGGCAGAAGATGATCACGTTTACCTACTGCCGGGATGACCTGAGCCCGGCTGACGGAGTTTACCCCTACAACCCCAACGGTTCGGTAGAAGATATTGCCGGTATCACATCTGCGGATGGCAAGGTGTTGGGCCTGATGCCGCATCCTGAGCGGGCGATGGAGTTTGTCAACCTCTATGACTGGCCGCTCCGGAAGGAACAGATGAGGCGCGAGGGTCTGGCACTCCCCTCAGAATCGATGAATATGCAGCTGTTCCGCAATGTTGTGGACTATTTCCGGTAACCCGGGTAATCCAATCATGTAAAGGCTTAACGAGTAGCGTTGTGGCATCGCCGTTATTCCGGAAGATACGGTAAAGCAGGAGGTTAGGTGAAAAAAGGGCAGGGAACTATTCCCCGGAACATTTTCTTTTTAATTTTTTTACCTGACACTAAACTCTCTTATCCCAACGGTGCGACAGTCTTGCCGTAGATATCATTGAGGACAGGGGCAAGGGCAGTGTATATCGCAGCGAGACCGCTGATTACACCAATATACCCGGCAACTATGGTGAACATGCCGGTACCCGTGGCAGCGCCAGCGGCTTCAAGGAAGAACACGAGTGCAAGCGTCCCGAGGACAAGCTGGAGTGCACGTGACATTTTCAGCGATCCGATAAACAGAATGAGCGTGAAGAGACCCCAGAGAGCAAGATATGCAGCCATTGCACCCGCACCACCGGTATCTTTTGCGAGCCCGAGCGCCGGCAGAAGGAGAAGTGCTGCATACGAGAACCAGAACAGGCCGTACGAGGAATAGGCCGCCATGCCATAGGTATTACCTTTCTTCCACTCCATCAGGCCGGCCGTGAACATGGCAAATCCACCCATAAAGATCGCCATTGCAAGGATCATAGACCCCGCCTGGATTATTCCTGCGTTGGTAAGACTTATGAGGACTCCCGGCATGCCGTATCCCAGAAGTCCGAGTGCCCCGGCTCCTGCAGTAATGTCCTTAATCTCAACAATTGATCTCTTGTTACTGCTTGTTTCAGTCATCTGCAATCAAACCTGAATGAACTGACTTTTTGTTATTGGTATATATGGAATCTGATTTCCACCCGCTATAAAACCTGTTGAATACAAATGAAGGTCTCCTGTTAGCTCATTTTCCTGTACACCCTTGCATCGCCCCTTCCCCTCACAGGTCGCAAAACCTCGATTCACACAACCACCGCGCCCCTCATACCGCTAGCATTTTCCATCCGCCACCACGCTCGATCACGGGAGGAAACGGGGATGTGCAGACTGCTTACGGCTCAGACAAAAGTGTTGCATCGCAATGATTCCGGAAGAAAGGATAAAACGGAGGTGAGGGAAAAATTCTCCACCGGTCTGATGATACGTTTTATCGATTATCAGCCGGCTTTATGCTGCAGGTTTTTTTTCCTGCCGCCAGTAAACCGGTATGCCCCGTGGGGCACCAGCATCTCAAACCGTGCTCCTCTTCCGGGTTCCCCGGTCTCTTGTAAGGTAATACTGGTGACAGAACAAATCTCCGCAGCAAGAAACAGACCAAGTCCGGTATGCTTTCCGTAATCCTTCGAAAAAATTTTTTCTTTCTCGTTTGCAGGAATGCCAACCCCGTCATCTTCCCAGAAAATGACCAAACCCCCGGGACCTTCACGCGTCGATACCGTAATCGAACTAACCTTTTGTCCATGCCTGACAGCATTATCAAGGAAATTGTAAAAGATCTTTTTAAAGATTGGGTCTGCGAAAATCTCAACGGGGGGCAGATCCGCATGCATGGATAGTAACGGCGGAACCTGCAGCCGGGATATTACCTGATGCAGGTTATGCCATTGGGGTTCATGAGACCCAAGGTCCTGGTACACCCCCGTGAACTCGATCTGCTCCTTTATCGCCATGGCAGCTGATTCCAGTTTTGCAATATATCCTGCCATGGTGGGATCCTGGGACTTTGTTTTTACGTGCTCAAGATTTCCCAGCAGGACAGAGACCTTGTTGAGGATATCATGACGGGTGATGCTGGAAAGGAGGTGGAGTTTCCGGTTGGCTTCTTTGAGTGTTTCTTTTGTATGAGCAAGTTCGTCATACTTTCCCCGTAATTCCTCCTCAGTCCTGGTGAGTTGTTGATAGGCAGCACGCATCTGGATTTCAGCATTCTTCCGGTCAGTAATATCAAGGGCGGTGAACATGACGCCTGCGCTGATAGTGGAAGGGTCAAGCGGGGTCGAGCTGAGCAGGATGTCACGGATAATGCCATCCTTGCGCATCCAGTGGGTCTCGACCGTCCCGGTCCCACGTTCCCGTATCATAGCATATTTTACCGTTCCCACGTACTCGGAATCTTCATCGGTCGGATACAGCATACGGGCGTTTTTACCTACCAGCTCGTCCGGTGAATACCCGGTCATTTCACCGATCCGGTCGTTCACCCGCATGAGGATCCGGTCTGATACAAGCCCGATCCCTACTGGTGCAGCCCGGAAAATGACGGCCAATGACGCCTCGCTCTCACGTAATGCTTCTTCTGCACGTTTCTGTTCGGTGACATCACGGCCAACAGACTGGTACTCAATAAGGGTTCCGTTCTCATCAAAAATTGCCCGGTCGCTCCAGCGCTGCCACCGGACCTGGCCATCGGCCAAAATAATCCTATGGGTAATAATGGCGGTGGGATGGTCCCGGGTCAGAGATGCAAAATGTTCCCTGACAAAAGCCTGATCCTCTGCCGGAATTAGGGGAACGAATTTTTTTCCGATGATCTCGTCTCGGGTTTTATTGAAACACCGGCAATATGCTTCGTTGACAAAGACATGGGTACCGTCAGGCAGGAAACGGGAGATGAATTCTGTCTGGTCTTCGACAACATTCCGGTAGCGTTGTTCGCTCGCTTCAAGATTTTTATTCTGAATATTGAGCACCGCTTCACTGGTTTTTGCCTGCTCAAACGCCGCCTGCATCTGTTCGTATGCTGCCCGTAACTCCTCTTCTTTTTTCCGAATCGAGGTAACATCCCGGATCGATTCAATAGCCCCGATGATTGTTCCCTTGACATCATAGAGGGGGGAGGCTTTTCCCCACAGCACTGCCCGTTTCCCTTTCAGCCGCGGGAGATCGGTCTCGGCGATAAGGAGGCTCCCCGTCTTGTGAATTATGCCGTAATACTGCCGGGCAATGGCGTCGTCTGATTCAAAGATCAGGTCTATCAGAATGGGACGACGGGCCCCGTAAAAGGGAATGGCGTATTCGTAGTTACCTTTCCTTACCATGTCTGCAGCCGGAATACCCGTCATCTCCTCAATCGCCTTGTTCCAGGCAATGACCTTGCCCTGACGGTCAATGACAAGAGTCGCATCCGGGAGGAAGTTGATGATATCTGCGAACTGGCGTTCAGACTGCACAAGGGCAATCTCTGCACGTTTCTGTTCGGTGACATCACGGCCAACCGACTGGTATTCAATGAGGGTTCCATTCTCATCAAAAATTGCCCGGTCGCTCCAGTGCTGCCACCGGACCTGGCCATCGGCCAATATGATC
>Ga0209777_10008762_pt1 | contig 11024 bp, 6 predicted proteins | sample FrelakmetHBP12HB_FD_187147 | JGI IMG/M metagenome (GOLD analysis project Ga0209777, IMG submission 187147) | Freshwater lake sediment microbial communities from the University of Notre Dame, USA, for methane emissions studies -HBP12 HB (SPAdes)... | ecosystem: Environmental > Aquatic >...
TGGTATTCCAGCTCCCGCTCGCCCTGGGTGGGACCGTGGTGATGACGAACCCGCTGCTCGTCGAGCGGGAGCTGGAATACCAGTGGGCCGACGCGGAGTGCCAGGTCGCGATCACGGCCGACTTTCTGTACGCCTCGCGCGTGAAGCACATCCGGAACCGGCTGCCGGTCAAGCAGTATGTCGTGGCGTCCATTCCCGAGTACCTGCGCTTCCCCCTGAAGCAGCTGGCGCCCCTGAAGCTCCGGCGGATGAAGCCGCCGAGCATCGCGCACGTGGAGCCGGGGCCGGACGTCCACCTGTTCCGGAAGCTGGTGCTGGCGACGGCGCCCGAGCCCCCGAAGGTCGAGGTGGGGCTCGACGACGTCGCGGCGCTGCAGTACACGGGCGGGACCACGGGCCGCTCGAAGGGGGCGATGCTCACGCACCGCAACCTGTCGAGCAACATCACGCAGATCCTCGCCTGGCTGCACACGCCGCACGGCTCGGAGATCGTGCTGTCGGCGCTGCCGCTGTTCCACATCTTCGGAATGACAGTCTGCATGAACTTTCCCGTCGCAGCCGCCGCCACGATGGTCCTGATGCCGAACCCGCGCGACTTCCCCGCGCTGGTGAAGACCGTGGTGAAGGAACGGATCAGCCTGTTCATGGGCGTGCCGGCGATGTTCGCGGCGATCAACGACGCGCCGGGGATCGAGCGGAAGGACATCGGGTGCGTGAAGTCGTGCTTCTCCGGCTCGGCCCCGCTCCCCGTCGCCGTGCTCGAACGGTTCGAGAAGCTCACCGGCAGCCGGATCGTCGAGGGGTTCGGCCTGACCGAGACCTCGCCGGTGACGCACTGTAGCCCGATGGAGGGGGTGCGGAAGCCCGGGAGCATCGGCATCCCCTTCCCCGACACCGACTGCAAGGTGGTGGACCTGGAGACCGGGACGCGCGACCTGCCGTCGGGCGAGCCGGGCGAGCTGCTCATCAAGGGCCCGCAGGTGATGGCCGGCTACTGGAACATGCCCGAGGAGACGGCGGCGGTGCTGCGAGATGGTTGGCTCAGCACGGGCGACATCGCCACGATCGACAAGGACGGTTACCACTGGATCGTGGGCCGGAAGAAGGACATGATCCTCTGCTCGGGCTACAACGTCTACCCGGACGAGGTGGACGACGTGCTGACGAAGCACCCGGCGGTGCTGGAGGCGGCGACCATCGGGGTGCCGCACGAGCGGCGCGGCGAATCGGTGAAGTCGTTCGTGGTGCTGCGCCCGGGCGAGACGGCGACCGCCGAGCAGATCATCGCCTACTGCCGCGGCAACCTCGCCGCCTACAAGGTGCCGCGGGAGATCGAGTTCCGGACCAGCCTGCCCAAGAGCGGGATCCTGAAGATCCTCCGGCGCGAGCTGCGCGAGCAGGAGCTGGCGCGACTCAAGCAGCCCGCGCCGACCGGAGGCTGAGCCAGCAGCGGAGACGGCATTCGCGCCGCCCGCACGGCACCTTGACCGAACCGGCTGCCACCGGCTTTCCTTCCCGGATCGTGCCCCACGACACACTAGGCCGCCCGCTCGCGAGCCTGCGGCTCTCGCTCACCGACCGCTGCAACCTCCGGTGCCGCTACTGCATGCCGGAGGAGGAGTACGTCTGGCTGCCCCGCGCCTCCATCCTCTCTTTCGAGGAGATCCAGCGGCTGGTGGGGATCTTCGCCGGGCTGGGGGTGAACAAGGTGCGGCTCACCGGGGGCGAGCCGCTGTTGAGACACGACGTCCCGGCGCTGGTCGCGCTGCTCGTGCGGGAGCGCCGCGTGACCGATCTGGCGCTGACGACCAACGGGATGCTGCTGGCGGGCGCGGCCGCGGATCTCTGCGCCGCAGGGCTCCACCGCGTGACGGTGAGCCTCGACACTCTTCGGCCGGACCGGTTCGAGGCCTACACGCGGAGCAAGCGGCACGGCGACGTGCTGGCGGGGATCGCGGCCGCGCGCGCCGCCGGATTCCGGCGGCTCAAGGTCAACACGGTCGTGGTGCGCGGTTACAACGAGGACGAGCTGGCGGACCTGATCGAATACTGCCGCGCGAGCGAGGCGGAATGCCGGTTCATCGAGTACATGGACGTGGGCGGCGCCACTCAGTGGTCCATGGACCAAGTGGTGTCGCGGCGCGAGATGCTGGATGCGCTCGCGCGGCGCTACGGCGCGGTGCAACCGGTCGGCGGTGGCTCGCCCGGCGCGGCGCCCGCCGAGGAATTCGCTTTGCCCGACGGGACGACGTTCGGCATCATCGCCTCGACGACGGCGCCGTTCTGTCGCACCTGCGACCGCAGCCGCATCACCGCCGACGGCACCTGGTACCTCTGTCTCTACGCCGAGCGGGGCGTGAGCCTGCGGGACGCGCTGCGCTCGGGCGCCTCCGATGCCGAGATCGCCCGGCAGGTCTCCGCGACGTGGACCGGGCGATCCGACCGGGGGGCGGAGGAGCGGCTGGAGGTCACGTCACGTGGCGCCCTGTACCAGGTGGAGGCGCTGCGCCGCGATCCGCACCGGGAGATGCACACGCGGGGAGGGTGAGAGGCGAGAGGCGAAGCACTTCATCTCACTTCTCACCCAGCGCCTCTGCCACGATCCTCTGCTGCTCCACGAGGTGCGCCGAGGGATACCCCTCCGCCGAGCTCGCCCGTTCCGGCCGCCCCACGTAGCGCAGCGCGACGTCTCCCGCCTTCGTCCGCGGCGCCAGGTCGCGCAGGTGGTGCGCGATGTAGCGCCACGCCCCCTTGTTCCGCGGCTCCTCCTGGAGCCAGACCAGCTCCCGCAGGTTGGGGTACGCCGCGACCAGCGTCCGGAGGTCGTCCTTGGGCAGCGGGTAGAGCAGCTCGATGCGCCCGACGGCGGTGCGCCGGGATGCCTTGCGCTCCTCGGTGGCTGCCACGTCGTAGTACACTTTGCCCGAGCAGAGCACCAGGCGCTCGATCTCCTCGCGGCGCCCCGGCGCCCCCGGATCCTCGAGCACCTGGCGGAAGCAGCCGTCGCTCAGCTCGTCGAGGGGCGAGAGGGCGAGCGGATGCCGCAGCAGGCTCTTGGGGGTCATCACGACCAGCGGCCGCTGGTCGCCGAGGCGCGCCTGCCGCCGGAGCAGGTGGAAGTACTGCGCCGGCGTGGTGGGATTCGCGATCCGGATGTTCTGCTCGCCGGCCAGCTGCAGGAAGCGCTCGATCCGCGCGCTCGAGTGCTCGGGGCCCTGGCCCTCGTAGCCGTGCGGCAGAAGCATGACCAGGCGCGAGCGCTCCGACCACTTCACCCGCCCCGACACGATGAACTGGTCGATGATGATCTGGGCGCCGTTCGCGAAGTCCCCGAACTGCGCCTCCCAGAGGACCAGGCACTCGGGCGCCTCGGCGCTGTAGCCGTACTCGAAGCCCAGCGCCGCGAACTCGGAGAGCGGACTGTTGTGCAACTCCATCGGCGCGCGCGCCCGTGCGAGGTGCTGGATCGGCGCCCAGCGCGCGCCGTTCTTCGCGTCGTGCAGCACCAGGTGCCGCTGGCTGAAGGTGCCGCGCTCGGTGTCCTGTCCCGTCAACCGGATCGGGACGCCCTCGACCAGGAGCGACGCGAACGCCAGCGCCTCGGCGTGCGCCCACTCGAGGCCGCCCCCTGCTCCACTCTCGACGCTCTTGCGGCGCCGCTCGAGCTGCCGGAGCAGCTTGGGGTGGACCGTGAAGCCGTCGGGCCAGGAGTGCAGCTCGAGGTCGAGCGCGCGCAGGTCCTCTTCGCGGACCCCCGTCTCCGGGTCGCACGCCTCCTGCGCGGGCGCGAGCTCCTCGCTCTCGTGCGGCTTGAGCGCCGTGCCGACGCCTTCCCCTTCCTTCCCCTGCGCCCTGACCGCCTGCTGCACGGCCGCCAGCCGGTCGTAGGCCGTTTGCTGCAGCGCCTCTGCTTCCTCCTGCGCAACTATCCCCTGCGCAACCAGTTTGTTCGCCCACTGTTCCCGCACCGTCGGCAGGGCCGCGATGCGCTCGTACATCTGCGGCTGCGTGTAGGCCGGCTCGTCGGCCTCGTTGTGGCCGTGCCGCCGGTAGCCGACCAGGTCGATGATGACGTCACCCCGGAACCGCTCGCGGTACGCCATCGCGAGCCGCACCGCCGCCAGGCAGGCCGGAGGGTCGTCCGCGTTCACGTGAATGATCGGATGGTCGAACCCCTTGGCCAGGTCCGACGCGTAGTCCGTCGAGCGCGCCTCGCGCGGGTCGGTCGTGAAGCCCAGCTGGTTGTTGGTGATGATGTGGACCGTGCCGCCCGTGCTGTAGCCCGCCAGACGCGCCAGGTTCAGCGTCTCCGCCACCACGCCCTGCCCGATATACGCCGCGTCGCCGTGGATCAGGACCGGCAGCGCCGCCGACGGATCGTGCCGCGCGGCCGGAGCGCCGCGGTCGGTCTGCCGTGACCGCGCCCTCCCCTCGACCACGGGGTTCACCGCTTCCAGGTGACTCGGGTTCGGCGACACCTTCACCGTCACGCCCAAGCCCGCGGTCGTCGTGAAGGTGCCCCGCGCCCCGAGATGGTACTTCACGTCGCCGGACGCCCCGTCGGCCTCGCCGAGCGGCCCGCCCTCGAACTCCGAGATCACCGACTCGTACGGCATGCCGACGATGTGCGCGAGCACGTTCAGGCGTCCGCGGTGGGCCATCCCGAGCACGACCTCCTTCGCCCCGCCCGCGGCCGCGAGGTCCATCACCAGATCGAGCATCGGGACCAGCATGTCCACGCCCTCGATCGAAAACCGCTTCTGCCCGAGATACGCCTTGCCGAGGAACCGCTCGAGTGTCTCGACCTCGGTGAGCCGCGTCAGCAGGCGCCGCTGCTCGGCAGGGGACAGTGGGGCGAGGTGCACGCCGGTCTCGATCGCCTGGCGCAGCCACACCCGTTCTTCGTGGCTGCCGATGTGCTCCTTCTCGTAGGCGATCGTTCCGCAGTACGTAGCGCGAAGGTGCGGCAGCGCCTCGGCGAAGGTCGCACCGGGCACGCCGATGCGCAGCACGGACGCCGGGACGCGGCGCATCATCTCCTCGGTCAGGCCGATGGTGGCCGGATCGTAGGCCGGATCGCCCACCGGCTCGCTCCCGAGCGGATCCAGCCGGGCGCCCAGGTGCCCGTGAGTGCGGAACGCCTTGACCACCGACATCGCGAGCGCCACGGCCAGCGCGTCGCCGGCCGCTGCCCCCGCCGGCGCCGCCGGGGCGCGGTGCTCCGGCTCGGCCTCGGCGGCGGGCAACACCGCCACGCCGGCGGTCGCCGCCTCCACCATCGTCAGCGCCGGGAGGCCGCGCGCGCCGTTCTCGAACAGCGCACGCCATTCGACGTCCACCGACAGCGGGTCGCGCAGGTACTGCTCGTACATCGCCTGCACGTACCCCGCATTCATCGTCAAGAAGGGATCCACCCCCGAAAGATAGCAGGGGTGCGGTGGGCAATCACGGCTCCCCCGGTAGCAGCCGGTCGCGTCGCCTTCGATTCACCGTTGGATAGTCCGTCGACAACCGGACGATCGTCCGTTCCTTCGGGAACGCTCAGGGATTCCAGCTGAACCGGGGCGGGACTACGTCGGTCGTGGGACGGATCTCGGTTCCGAGACCACTCCAGCGCAACGTCGAATCGGCGCACATGGACTGGCCTCGCTCACAGAGGTACGTGGACACCTGGGTCGAGCCGCCCGAGTACCAGAAGCGGATGCTGTCGCCCACCACCGCGAATGCGGAGCGGTAGACCACGCTCGAGAACAGTCCGAGGGAATCCCGGCCGGCGACCAGCCAGGGGCGATGTCCGTGCTTCCACCGCAGGCCGTCCTGGCTGAGGGCTACGAACAGCCGGGTCGTCTGACAACCGTCCTGCTGCGTCTTGACGTTGGCGACCAGCAGCCACGCGGAGAGGGATTCCACCCATCGGACGAACACGTGCCACGGCGACAAGCCATCGAGTGTCGCTGCCTGCGGCGCGGACCAACGCACACCGTCGGCGGACGTCCGCACGTCTACCTGCGTGTCGCCGCCGCCGATGCAGCGGCCGCTGACCGTCCACATCAGCCACTCACCCGTTGTACGGTGCACGACGCTGGGCGAGAGCGCCTGCCCGCTCCCGGTCGCCAGCACCAGTGCGGGACTGGACCAATGGACGGCATCCGAGGTCCGGCTGACCCACACGAGGTCGGAGTCCGCCGTGTACGACCGGTAGTAGAGCCAGAGCTCATGGGACTCGGGTACGTAGACCAGCGCCGGATCCGAGAGCAGCTCCCCACTCGGCCGCGGCCGGGCCACAGGGTTCACCACGCCGGGCTCGACCAGCCAGGTCACACCGTCGGCCGATGCGTACACCGAAGGGTTCTCGTACTGGCCCATGCTGAAGGGATACGGTGTGAGCACCAGGTGCCAGGGATAGGCAAACACCCCCGGGGGCGTGTACACGACGTCGGGGTGCACCACCTGGCCGGCGCCTTCGTACGTCGGAATGGACTCGGGAACGATGAACCGTCTGGCGACGCTCGCCACCGGTGTCTGCATGGTGCTGACCAGGGGCGCCGTCCCGGCATGCTCGCACGCGACGAGCGCGGCCGCGATGAGGGCCAAGGCCGGCGCCCTGCCGTGGGCATTCACGGCCTCTCAGATAAGAGCGCGCCCTTCCACCGTCCATACGACGTTCGGCCGCAATCCTATACCGAACGACCAGCTCGTCTTCGGCGGCAGGGCCGAGCGGGGACCCCGACGGCGGTGCGCCGGGCGCGCCGCGCTACTCCCCGAGCGCCTTTCCGATCGTGACCACGTCCACCAGCCCTCGGACGCCGTACAGCGCCGGGAGGACCCGCTCGGGCGGGAAGCGCCGCCGCAGCTCCGCGACGCACTCCGTGCCGGCCCGGTACGCCGGCAGGTACATCCGGCCCATCAGCGGGTGCCGGCCCCACGCACCCGAGAGCTTGTCGGCGCGCTCCGGCGTGCACAGGTAGTCGCGGCGCAGCACGTCAGCGACCTCCGCCTGCGGCCGCTCCTCGTGCCAGGTGAGGTACGAGGACTGGTTCTTGGCGTCGTCCTGCAGCAGCGCGAGCAGCACCCCGATCTGGAGGTCGTCGCCTGGCAGCTGCTCGATCTCCGTCACGCCGTGGGCGATGAGGATCGCGTTGTTCGCGATCCCCTCCGCCAGCGCCGCGTGACGCGTGTTCATCGTGAGCACCGTGCCCTCGAACCCGACCTTGCCGCGCCGGTACAGCGCCTGGTAGTACGCCGAGTTCGTGACGTGGCCCGGCACGACCTCGTGGCTCACCAGCTGCTCGAACTCGGGGACCGAGATCTCGAGCGACGCGTTGATCTCGTACGTCGCCTCGTACTCCGGCGTCCCGTCCGCCTTCCGCGCCCGGCCGATGTAGTTCATCGAGCCGGAGAACCAGGCGTCCTTGATCGGCAGGAAGGTGATGTTCGCGCGCGGCACGGGCCTCAGCGCCGCCGGCAGGTACGGCACCAGATTGCGTACCGTGAGCGCGTCGTAGCGTGCGAGGAAGGCGGCCGCGAGGTCGGGGATGGACGGCCGTGGAACGAGGCGCGCGGCCCGCCACGCCCCCACGCTCTGCGCGAGATGCTCGTCCGTGTCCACCGGGAAGCCGAGCCGCTCGAGCAGCTCGGCGATGCGACGACGCTTCGGTCCGGGATCCGACGGCTCCGGCGGCCGGCCGATGGACGCCACCACGCAGCGCTCGTACGGGACCTTCTCGCCGCGGCCCAGCATCTCCATCGCGAGGTCCCACATCACGTCGAACGAGAGCGCCAGCCCCCTGACGTAGGCGCGTCGGATGCGTCCGCCGCGCTTCGCTTCCTCCGCCAGGGCGGCGATCGCGCCGTGCACGTCCACGGCCGCGAGGTAGGCGTCGATGGCGGCGAGGTCGGGCTGCTTCGCCGTCACGCCGCCGGTCTCGCGCACGCGCGCGGCGGTGGGATGCGTGTACGCCGCCGGCAGCGGCTCGTCCGAGAACCACGAGTCGGCGATGAACCGGCCCGTGCCCGACGGGTTCATCACGTCCCCGCCCCAGAGCGTGTCCAGACCCAGGATGGCGTCGGCGATCGGATTCATGCGGCAGCCTCCTCACGTCCCCGGCGCACGGAGCCGAACCAGAGATAGCAGCACAGCCCCACGAAGAGCAGCGCCGAAACGAGCTGCGAGACCATCGGGTTGTCGTAGAACGGCGTCTTCACCAGACTCTCACCATACCAGGGGAACAGGCGGAATGCCGCCCCCAGCACGCCGCCGAGCGCTCCGCCCGCCATCAGGCCGGACGCGATGACGACGCCGCGCTCGCGCATCTTCGCGCCGCGGTGAGCGCCGACGCGCTCGGACCGCTTCCCGACGTAGTAGGCGATGAACCCGCCGACCAGCGCCGGCGAGTTGAGCTCCAGCGGGAGGTACATCCCCAGCGCGAAGGTGAGCGAGGGCACGCCGAGCATCTCGGTGACCAGCGCGACCATCGCGCCCACGCCGAAGAGGATGTAGGCCACCGGCTGCTGGCTCATGAAGCCCTGCACCAGCGCCTTCATGATCGAGGCCTGCGGCGAGGCCAGCACCGCGCGGGCGTCCCCCGGCAGCGTCTCCCCGAACTGGAACGTCCGCGCCAGCATGATGATCGTCAGCGCCACCGCCACCGACGCGGCGACCACGCCGAGGAACTTCACCCACTCCTGCACGCGCGGCGTCGCCCCGAGCCAGTACCCGGTCTTGAGGTCCGTGATGAACTGGCCCGACACCGAGAGCGCCGTGCACACCATGCCGGCGATCGCCATCACGAAGAACATGCCGGTCGTGCCCGAGAGCCCGAACCGGAGCAGCACCACCGAGGAGATGATGATGGTCAGCATCGTCATGCCGGAGACCGGATTCCGCGCCACCGTGGCGATGGCGTTCGCCGCGACCGACGTGAAGAAGAACGAGAAGACCAGCATCAGCGCGAGGCCGATCAGCACGACGTCGAACGTCGCGTGCAGGCTGGAGAAGAAGATGCCGGCGGCCAGCGCGGTCACCACGACGCCGATCAGGATGGTCAGCACCGACATGTCCCGATCGGTCCGCTCGTCCGCGGCCCTCTCCCCGGTGCGGAACGCCTTGAGCGCGATGCCGAACGAGCCCGCCACGATCCGGAGCGACTTCACGATCCCGAAGATGCCCGCGGTGGCGATCGCGCCGACCCCGACGAACCGCACGTAACCGCGGAAGATCTGCGTCGCCGTCATCCCCACGATGGACGCCGTCGCCGGGTAGACCGCGTCGGGCAGGTGCCGCCCCACGAACCAGATCATCGGCACCAATACGAAGTTCGACAACACGCCGCCGGCGCACAGCACCATCGAGGACCGGAGGCCCATCACGTAGCCGAGCCCCAGGATGAACCCGATCGCGTCGAAGTTGAAGACGACCTTGGCCCGCTGCGCGACGGCCTCCACCGCCGGGATGAACCGGAAGTCCACGTACTCCTTCCACACCTGGAAGGTCGTCACGAAGAAGTCGTAGATGCCGGCGATCAGCGTCGCCTCGAGCAGCAGCCGCGCCTGGGAGCCGCCCTTCTCCCCGGTGACCAGCACCTCCGTGATGGCGGTGGCCTCCGGATACGGGAACTGGCCGTGCGTCTCGCGCACGAAATAACGCCGCAGCGGGATCAGGAACAGCGTCCCCAGCACGCCCCCGGCGAGGCAGATGAAGATGGTCTGGAGCGGATGCGGATTGAGCTGCAGGATCCACAGCGCCGGCAGCGTGAAGATCGCGCCCGCCACCACCGAGCCCGATACGCCGCCGATGCCCGTCATGATCACGTTCTCGAGGAGGGTCGAGCGCCGGCCGTACACGCGCGCCATCCCGATTGCGAGGATGGAGATCGGGATTGCCGCCTCCATCACCTGCCCGACCTTCAGCCCCGAGTACGCCGAGGCGACGCTGAAGACGATACAGAAGAACAGCCCCCAGCCGATGGCCCGCCAACTGGCCTGCGGGATCTCCAGGGAGGCCGGCACGATGGGCTGATAGACCTGGCCCGGCGCCAGCGGTGTGTATGCGTTCTCGGGAAGGGACGTCATGTCCGGCGCGGTCATGGAACCTCCGGAGAGGGCTGGGCGGAGTCGGTGCAAAAACCGGTCCCTGCCGGGTGGTAGGTTGTGGGTTGTAGGTTGTAGCACCACAACCCACCACCCACAACCCACAACCCACCACCTGTCTGCATGATCACCGAACACCATCTCCACGTCTCCCGGACCGCCCGCTACTACGTGGATGGGGCCCTGGACGGCGCCGTCCGCGACCTCTGGATCGCCTGTCATGGCTACGGGCAGCTCGCCGGCGAATTCCTCGGCGACTGCGCGAGCCTCCGGGCGGCGGGGCGCGCGATCGTGGCACCGGAAGGGCTGTCGCGCTTCTACTTCGAGGGCGGGTTTCACGGCCCGGGCAGCAAGGTCGGCGCGACCTGGATGACACGGGAAGACCGGCTGGCGGAGATCGAGGACTACGTCGCGTACCTCGACGCGCTGCACGACGAGGTCTTCGCGCGGGTAGAGCGGAAGGCGGCGAAGCTCACCGTGCTCGGCTTCTCACAGGGTACCGCGACGGTCTCGCGCTGGGTCGCGGCCGGGCGCGTGAAGCCGGATCGCGTGATCCTGTGGGGCGGGCTCCTGCCGCCGGACCTCGACCTCAACGCGGCGAAGGACGCCCTCACGCGGCTCGAGCTGGTGCTGGTCGCAGGGCGCCGCGATCGCTTCGTGGACGACGCGAAGCTGTCCGCGCAGGTCGCCGAGTTGGAACGCGTCGGGATCGCGGCCCGCGCGGTACGCTACTCGGGCGGGCACCGCCTGAACGGGGAGATCCTCGCGGAGCTGGCGCGCGGTGGCACTCGCGACGGGGCCGGATAGAGCGGGCCGCGCCCTCCCCCCCACCTACCTGCCGCGCCGCCCCCCGCCCGGCGCCAGCCGCTGGGCCAGCCACTCCGCCAGCGTATCCAGCACGTCGTGCCCGATCGCCGTGTCCTTGAGAGATCGGA
>Ga0209777_10008764_pt1 | contig 11018 bp, 3 predicted proteins | sample FrelakmetHBP12HB_FD_187147 | JGI IMG/M metagenome (GOLD analysis project Ga0209777, IMG submission 187147) | Freshwater lake sediment microbial communities from the University of Notre Dame, USA, for methane emissions studies -HBP12 HB (SPAdes)... | ecosystem: Environmental > Aquatic >...
GCCTCAGCCTGCACGGGAGCAAACGCCGTGTTTGTCGATCCCAACAGAAGCTGCGTTCCTTCATCCTCGCGTCCGACCTCCCATCCCTACCCTGGTAGCACTTACATTACTTGCGCGAAACTCAATAAGCATAAAAGTACCGGCCAAGGCTCCATATAACTCTCCGGCCTGCGCCCTCAACCTGACGTTCAGTGGGCAAATTCCGCCGCTTAATTGAGCTGCGGCGAGGTGGCCAGGCAGTCAACTTCAGGCCATCACTCGGGCCGCTGGCTTAGCTATTTTACCAATTGTCCGTGCGGAACGGTGAGGCTGGCAGGCCCTCGTTGTTGTAAAGATTACAACCCGCGCCGGACATGCCATACCCATAACGCACCGCGACCGGCTTGGGCACTTCCGGGCTGGAGATTGCCACCGTGGCTCCATCAATGACGGCATTGGCCCAAACCCACTTTTTGTCTTCGCCGGCAATTGCAAAGCGCTGGAGTTTCCCATGCGGCTCGTTGACCAGGGGCTCGAAGCCGCCCTTCTTGCTCGCTATCATCAGTCCTGAACCGATGCTGTCGAAAAGGATGCGGATCTTGTCGCCTTCACTCTTCATTTCCTTGTACAGGGGGCCGCTGTAGACTAGGTCTTTCTTGCCGTAGTCCTTGGCCAGGGCCCAAAGCGCCAGCCGCTCGCCCACATCCCGCTTGTTCTTGGGATGGATATCCCAAGGATCCTTGACGTCGGCAAGGTCAATGGCCACCGCCATGCCCGTCCGCGGTATGGTGAGGGCTTTCAATTGGGCCATGCGGATCTTCGCCCAGCCGTCGCCGCCCGTGGGATTGCCTGTCGGAACTCCTCTGCCGGCCAACTGGACAAGGTAGAACGGGAAATCGCCTTCACCCCAGGCCGTCCGCCAGCCGCCGATCAGGGCGCGAAGTTTCTGATAGTAAGTCTCGCCCTCGTCGCCGTTGGATTCGCCCTGATACCAGATGGCCCCCTTGATCCCATAACGAATGAGCGGATGGATCTTGCCGTAATACAGGCAGTGCCACGTTGAGGGATACCCGCCATCGGTCTTGTATTCTGTTGGCAGGTTGGCCACGGCGGGCAATTCGGTCACGGCGGCCAACCCGGCTGGAGAGATCCAGGGCTCGATGCGGGTTCCGTTCCAGGCCGTCTTGATCAAACCGATCGGGATTCCCGTTTTCAGTTGCAGCTTGCGGCCAAAATATAGCCCTACCGCCGTGAAGCGGTTCCCCGTTGTCGGCTTGCAGGAAAGCCAGGCGGCACTCTCTTCCGACGTCCCGTTACCTCGATTGACTTTCACGTCGATCTCGGGGCTCATCGACGGATCATTGACGAGATGGAACTGACGCAACAGCGGGAAATTGAAGTCTTTCTCATCATAGGGTTTGGGATCATTGGGGCCACTGTAGGCGCCAGGAGTGAAATCCATGTTGGACTGGCCGCTGCACACCCAGACATCGCCGATGACAATGTCGTTAATCGTGAGCTTATTCTTGCCTGTCACCGTCATGGTGGTAGAGATCGTGGACGCCTTCATCGCGTCAAGCTTGACCATCCACTTGCCGTCCTTGTCAGCCGTTGTTGATGTCTCCTGGCCTGAGAAGGAAACGGTTACCTTTTCTCCTGGCTCGGCAATGCCGTAAACCGATACTGGAATATCCCTTTGGAGAACCATGTGATCGGCGAAAATGCCGTTCAGGGTTACGTCAGCGTACACGGGCATTGTTGCGCACAATAGAACTGCCAGCACCGTCAACTTCTTCATTCTGCTTCTCCCTTGCTGTTTTCAATCCGGCATTTGAGGATGCCCCTGCACCGGCAAGACCGTACCACTCCATTGTCTTTGGTCCAACACCACTTTACCCCTTTTAGGAAAGGAGCTTAACCATGCTCATGTTGAGCAAAGCCACTGAAGTTCCACGCGCTTCACTGCGCGGCATTCGCACGCCCGCGCCAACGGATAGCTGGCGACCTGTTCCCCACGCTGATGTCGTTGATGTCCTGACAAAACGTGCAGGCGCGCGCGGACCGTCATGTATGCAAAGCGAGAGGCCGCTGAGAAGGCGGCTCGCCTGCGGGTGCCGAGTGAGGAGTGGCGGGTGGCGGGTGGCGAGTGACGAGGGGCAGCTCATTTTGGGGTTTGGATTCTGGATTGGACTGTGAGAGCACCTGACGGGTGACCACTGACCACTGACAACTGACCAATGACAACTGGTGCCTGACGCGCAGGCGCTAATCCTCCCCGCTCCCACCCAAACTGAATTCTGGCGTCTGGCCATCAAGGCGCTAGACAATTACGTCAGCCTCATTCATAGCGGCATGGCGCCGGAGGCACCCGCAAGGGGATGCCTCGTAAACGCAACGCAAGCTGACGCGGCGCGCTGCCGGGGACCCTCGCCAGAAAGGGTTTTGTCCGCCGTGTGCGCCTCGGACGGCCCTTGCTGGCCGGGTCGCTGCGGCTCAAAACGCCACCACGGGTATTGCTCCAGCAGTTTCTTGCCAATCCCCAACTGGGTTGAGCCGGGATAATTCATCCCATCCTTCCAGGTTGTCCAGTCATAGGGTTGGCCGCCCCAAACTCCCCAATTCCCATGATCACCTTCCACGCCTGCGTGCCAGACTCCCGCCGCGCCATAGGTGTGGCCCGCCGCTCCGCTCAACATGTTCATCCAGAAGATATGCCGCTGAACATCCCCGAATCCTTGCTGCATGTGCCCCTCATAGCACGTTCCGCCGCACAGCACAGGCATGGCGGGCTTCTGCGCGCAGGCAGAGGCGAGAAGCGCAAGCGTCTCTTTCGCAATGGCACGTCGTTCATCGTGATTTCCCCCAACCATATCGTAATCAATCACCACTTCGTCACCCCTCACGCCCCGACAGCCCCTGCCGTTATTGGGATGGCAAGTAACCGGATGGCGGTAAGGGTCAATGCTGCGCAGATACTTTGCCACTTCGGCCCACGGCCCCATGCCCCACTTGGTTTCATCCGCGATCTCGCCCGCGAGGATCCAGGTCACCGGGTAGGCGCCGTAACGCGCAATCAGATAACGCCAGTGCCGCTTGAGATTGACAGACCCGAAAGCCTTCATGCTGTCACAATCACCCCGCCCCCATGCGCCGACAATCGCCGGAACAAGTCCGGAGTCCACGAGATGTTTGAGCCGCCTGTCCGCATACTCAAAATACTTCGGATTGATCACACTCAAGTCCTTCGCCAGGTAAGGCTGTCCCCCTTCGTTTTCCCAGCTTGGTTTGAAGAAACCTTCATCAGGATAAGGTCCGCAGACAATCTGCACCACGGAGAAGCCCTTGGCCCTGCGATCGGCGGTCAGTTCTTGGAACCCTTCCCACGTCAGCCGTTTGGCCAGCCCCTTCCACCAAGTGTCGCCGAGCCAGAAGAACGGCGTGCCGTCGGCTTGTTCAAAGTGCCGTTGGTCTTTGGCGACTCGCAGTGGACCTTGCTTGTAGAGCACGTTCTCGCCATGATACGCAGCGACCTCGATCTTCCCGGCAAGGCCGTGAAGCTTCAGGTTGCTCTTATCCGAGCACTCGCTCCTCCAGGTGTGCAAGCCCGGCGTCGCCGATGCGTAGCGGAAACACCAACGGTTGCCGCCCGCCCAGAACGCCGGCACCCGGAGTTGCGTTCCATCTGGCCGCGTGATGATCGTGTCAAGTTGCACTTCCATGAACGGGTTCTGGTAAGTCTTCTCGGAAACTAACGCGACCTCGACAACCCGATTTGCCTCGACATTATGTAACGCCGCTGCTCCACCGACGGGCGAGAGCACACGATCGGCATCCGCAGCATGGATCACCACCAGCGGCGCCAGCAGCAGGGCGGTGAGGAGTGGTAGGGTGTGTTTCATGGTTGTTCATTTCCAAAGTTTGGATCTTTACTCAATTACGAACCAACTATAGCCGTTGGCCGGGATCGTCACCGGGAGCCGGACGTTAAACTCGCGATCGAGTGTAAATGTCTTCGGCTTGCCTTCCTGTTCTCGAATCTTTGCCGTGTCGGTCAGGCCGGTGTAGTAGAGCGGCAGGTCAATTTTCTTTTCTACCGGCTCGGCGAGCGGATTGAACACCAGCAGCATTCCCTTCTCTTTGTTGGCAGGATTGACGTGCAGGTAGTAGTCGAGATCGCGGCCGTCGGGGCGGCGCACGTGGATGATGTCGCCCTGGATGATAGCATGGTAACGGCGATACCAGTCCATCCACTTCTTGAGCATCGCGCGGCTTTTCGGGCCGTCGTAGAGACAATGGCCGGTAATCGACACGGCGGCGCCGGAGGAAAGCAGGCCAAAGAACTGCCGCTCGTACTTGTCGAGACTCTTCTCCATGCCGCCGGGGAGCACCCGTGTATTGACGTTCACCCACCCCATACTGGCAGTCTTGTGCCAGGTGCCGTCGTAGATGTATTGCCGGCAGATGACGGTCTGGAGGACGATGTCAATCCCATCCACCGCTTCGCGGTAACCCATGCCGGTACATGACTGGCCGTTGAGGAAATACCAGTCGGGGGCGGGCATGTAGAGGTTGCGCCGCTGTCCTTCATGGAAAACGCTGCACATCCATTTCCACTGTGCCCACTGGGAGTCTTCCAGTCCCCTGTGGTGCGGATGGTTGGTGGCGGCACAGCAGTCGCCGTGGTAGGGACCGTCCGGCATGAAGGCGCCCATGCCGGCGCCTTCAATGGTCTTCCACAGGTTGGTGTAGTACATGTCGGCCCAGGCGCTGGCGCCGCAGGCGCTCTGCCCGAACATGCTGCCCGGCTGCTGGGTGGCCGGATCGATGCAATTGAAATTGTCCTGAGGCGATCCCCAGCCGCGCGACGCCATCAACAGCTCGTAGGCGCCGACGCGGATGCCCTTGGCCTCGGCGTAGTCGCAGATGGCCTTCATCATCTTGATGTTCGCCTCGGAGCTATCGGAATGGCTGAAACTGCCGGTGAACGCCGGCGCCTGCAGTATCTCGAAACCAAGCTCGGCCATCTGATCCATTAAGGGAGCCAGTGTGCCCAGATCCGTTGCATTGGGAGCCAAGACACTCAACTGGTGCTCAGTGCTCTGCGGCGCCAGCTTCCGGTAGAAGCGCCGCTGGGCGAGGAGGAAACGCTCCCGCTCCGTGCTGTCGTTGAGGATCTCGAAAGTACGGAAACCATCAGAGGATTCATTGGGCTTGAGCGTCCAGTTCGGTCCGACCGTCGGACGGCTAAGCAACAGGCCATTCTGCGGATCGTTCAGGAAGATATCCTCCGCCTGGTTGAGCGTTGCCATGGAGCCCCAGTCGGGGTCGCGAATGAAACGGGTGGTGCCGCCGCCAAGATTGTAGTTCCTGAATTTCCCGCCCCCGCCGCCCATGTGAATGCCAAGACTGCTGCCTTTGTCCGTGGCGTTGGCCAACGCGAACGAATAGTCGCTTTCCACGTGCAGCATGCGGGAAACCATCGGCTGGACGGCCAGATGCTCGCCCTCGAACTGCGTAACCACGATCTCCTGTTCCGAACGGTTGCGGACGGTGAAAGTCTTCATGATGACCGGCAGCCCCTCGTAGATTTCGTAGTGCACATCCACGGTCAAATCCTTGAGCGGTGCGGCCGCAGCCGCGGGCGGAGCGAAGTGGAACGTGACCCGGCAGCCGGCCGCCGGCCATGGCGTGACGGGCGCGTTGCATTTAGGCTGCCATTCATACGGCTTCACGGTTGCACCGATGGACATGCCGGCGAGGCGGAAAGCGTCGGGCTTGGATTCCAGAGCCTCCAGCCAGGCCGGTGTAATGAAGGCGTTGTCGGGAGCGCCGGTCAGGCCGCCGATCTCGGTCCAGCCGCCCCCGTTGAAGCGCACCCGCACCTCCGGCTTGATAGCGCGGACAAATTCCAGGGGCTTGTCGCTTCGGCGCAGGCTGATGCAGCCCAGGTTGTCATCGGTGACCAGGAAGGTGCGGCTGATGAGTCCATTGGCGAGCATGATCCGCGCGCTCTGATTGTTTTCTGCCGGCAGCACCTGCACCGTGGCCCGCGTGGTGGGCGGCGTGATCAGCCAGTCTGCGCTGGCTGGTTGTTCGTCGAACGTCGTCACCTTCCGGATGCCGGGAGTTGCCAGCAGCGATTCCACCAGTTTTGCCCGTTCTGCCAGTTCCGCCGCCTGAACAGTCTTCAGCTTCTGGTTGTCCAGCAGGAAATCCGCCGCCGGGTCGAACCGGCCGGGTTTGAAGGTCGAATAGCGTACCTCGGCGACCCAACCTTTGAACGATTCATTTCCGGGCGCAGTTGCACCAATCGAGAAGTTAGGCGCCCCACCACCCAAATCAGGAAGGCGGCATACCTTTTGGCCGTTGACCCAGCCGCTGACCATCCCTCCTGACTTCACAACGGCCAGATGTGCCCAAGTCTCCGGCTTCACCTTCGCCAACGTCGTGAAACCGATGCAGCCGACCAAGACAACCCATTCATCGCCAGACTGCCCAATGATAAACCCGGAAGCGCCATTGCCATTGGCGACCACGGTGTGCAGGCCATCGGCGTTCCTTTTCAGTGCATAGGCCCAGGTCTCGACCACAAAGTTGTCGCCGTCTACCAGGTTCTTCGCGGCGCTGTAGCATTGGTCGGGCTCTTCAAACTTGATGGATGAGTCGTACTCCTGCCTGCGACACTCGGGTCCATTGGACATGACCTTGGGTGAACCTCGGCGTGTAAGATCCGGCCCGCCCGGCGCGAGGCCTTTCCAGATCATCGGCGCGGCGGTGTCGCGGATGCCGCCGGCGCCCTTGAGATTGTAATGCGCCACCTCCTGCACGGCGGCGAAGGCGGCCAGCGGCGCCAGCAGCAGGGCGGTGAGGGTGAGCGATGCGAGTTGGTTCATGTGTGCGCCCTTTCTCTGTATGGAGTTTCTTCCTGGTTCCTTCATGGCGGCGTTTTCATTTGCCGCTCGGGGGCAACGGCGCGATCACGGGTGCCAGGGTGAGCGCATCCTCCGTCCACTCGATGCGAGTGAATTTGAGCCGGGTGTGTCCGTCGGTGCCCACCGCACCGGTCATGTACCATTGGCCGTTGAACTCGATGATCTCGTGGGCGAAGCCGGCACCATCGTCGTCCGCATGATAAAAGGTCCCTTTCCCTTCGTCGTGCGCCCCGAGGAATAGAAAGATACCGGCTTTGAACGGGTAGGGCTGTATCCGCGGAAACTTGAGTGGATTGTCCGACACGGAATAGCCGCCGTTGACGAAGATGATCCACTTCCCCGAGCGCGGATGCTTCATCACGAACGGGCTTTCGCCGGGGTTCATATCGGTTTTGCCGTCCGAGAGATCCGAACGATCAAGCGCGAAGCCGGCCTCTGCCCAATGCCAGAGATCCTTGCTTTGATAGACAAACACCGCAGCGGATCTGCCAACGTACATCAGCCACCGCTGCTGAGACTCGTCACGCACCACGCACTGGCCAGAGCCCTTGGGTGCCAGACCGTCCTTGGCGAACTCCGCCGGTTTTTCCCAGTGTACGAGGTCCTTGCTGAGAGCCATGCCGATGCCTTGGCGAAAGCCTTGCATATCGAGCGGTTGCTTGCTGCGAAAGTCCCAACCGGCATAGTACATGAAGTAGTTTCCACCCTGCTCGATCACGTGCGGCGCGATGCCGCCCATCAGCCGGTCGAAATGGCCCTCGCGTTGGCTGGCCGGGACGGCCGTTCCCAAGTGTTTCCAATTCACCAGGTCCTCACTCACCATGTGCTCGGCGCTTTCCTCGGAACCTGCATGCTGCCACATCGTCCCGACCTTGCCCAACGGCGCGAACAGGTGCCACTGCCCGTCTTTCCGGATGAGGCAGTGGTCCTTCATGTAGGTGTCCGGCGGAGCGTAGCGGACTGCGGCGATCTCGCGGACGGCGGAGCGGGAGGTCTTGCCGGAAACCGCCTCGGTGGTTTGGCCAGTACCGGACAGTTTCTCCGCCGCCGCCGTTCCGATCACGTCGGCGTAAGTTGCTCCGAAACGGATCTCGTCGAGAATCCCGAAATCGGAATAGCCGAAGGTGAGCGTGTTCAGGTCCGCCTGGTTCATTTTGAAGGACAAGGACGGGGGCCTCCCAGCCGGCTCGCCGAGGTTCAGCTTCTCGTCGGGCTGATAAATCGTGAGCGTATGGTTGGTCCCGTTGGTGCCCCAGGTGATATTGCCGACCACCAGATCCTTTCGGCCTGCGGCGTAGGGGATGGTGGAACCGTTTTGGGCGGCCCCGCCGGGGTACCAGACGCTAGGCTTGACACGCCCACCCACCAGGCACACGCCGACGCCGTAGCCTTCCATGCCGCGGTCCGTGGGGAAGGCCTCGGTGGCGAGGGCCAGAGAGAAGCAGAGTTCCCCCACGTTGGCATTCGGGGCGCACCCGATCAGCGCGCTAAACCACAGCGTGGCACCGTCGTCGAGCAGGCCGCTGGCCTTCAGCCCCGCGTTGCTGATGGTCCGGGCGGCCCAGCCGTCCCGATAGACTCCCGACCGGAAACGCACGCTACCGCCGGCGGTGGGCAGCGTCCCGTGGGTCAGGTTGGTCCCGATGACGGGATTGGCGGAATGGGCGACCCATTTTGAACTGAAGCCAACGTCGCTCGTGCCGCCCTGGCCGTCGAGGTTCTCGCCCACGGGGTAATTGAAGGGCTCGTAGATCACGACCCCGGCCGGTTTTGTGGGGGGATGCGCCACAGGGGCGGCGACGGTCTCGTTCTTTTGTGCGGACGTGTCGCGCGCCTGTGATCCGGCGCCGGGCGTCACGTCGTAATAACTCGCGCCGAACCGGATCTCGTCAATCGCATGGTAGCGGGCGACCGCCGGGGAGCCGATGCAGAGCGCGTTGAATTTCGACTGGTCTAACACTCCGCTTACGGCCAGCAGCGGGTTGGCCGTCGGCAGGGCCAGATCCTTGTCCACCAGGTAGAGTTGCAGCGTGGCCGGCGCGCTGCTGGCAGTTCCCCACTTGATTCTGCCCACCACCAAGGTTGTTGGCAACTTGCTGAAGTCCCCTTCACATATCGGGTGCCCGTAGCTCGATGCCGCGCGGGTGCCGCCAATGATCATCGCCGCCTTGGGTATGTTGCCCCGCGCGACACACACGCCGATGGCGTTGCCGGGATACGAGGTGCCGTTCCAGCGGGCATCGCCCAGCGTGATCCACGTTTCAACGTTGTTGACGGTGATGCCGGACAGCAGGAAGCTGAACCACAGTTCGGCGCCATCGGCCAGCAGACCGCGGCGCGCCAAGGCCGAGGCATTGATCGTCCGGCCGGCAGCCTTGGCGCCGAAATCGGCCTTCAGGGCATTGCCGGCCACCGCCAGGTTCCCGTAAGATAGGCCGTCGGCCGTGATGACCGGCCCCTTACCTGCCATCCATTTGTCACTGAAACCGGTGTCGCCGACACCGCCCTGGCCGTTCAGATCCGCGCCCGACGGACCCGCGAACGGTTCGTAGATCACGGCAACCGGCGGCGGCATCACAGTCACGCTGACATCAGCAGACGACTTCGCGCCAAGGTTGTCGGTCACCGTCAGGCGGAACACGTGGGTTCCCACCTTCAGGCCGGACGCCGTCGCCTTGGCGGTTTTGTCATCGGCAAGGGTGACCTTGCCGGGACCGCTGACGTGCTTCCAGACATAGCTAGTGATCGAGCCCAGCTTGTCCTGGCTGGCGGAACCATCGAGCACCGTGCTGGTCACCGGATAAGGCAACGTCTGGTCTTTACCGGCCACGGCCACCGGCAGACTACGATCAGTCACCTGCACCGCAACATCGTCGCTGGCGGTATTGCCATGGTTGTCGGTTACGGTCAGACGAAAACTATAATTGCCCTGGACCGGTCCGTTCAGGGTAAGACTCTTGGTTGTCTCTCCGCTCATCTTGACGGATGGCCCACTCAACTTGGTCCAGGCATATTTGACGATTGTTCCATCCGGTGAATAACTGCCACTGCCGTCGAGCGTGATGGTCTTTGATTTGGTCAACATCATCTGATCCGGTCCGGCATCAGCCCAAGGCCGCGCGCCTTCGGCCGGGAGCAGCAGCGGCTGGTCGAAGATCGGCTTGCTCACCCAGTTGTCGGTCCGGAACGGGCTGGCCGGCAGACCGTCGGCATTGACCAGAAGGTTGACCTGACCCTGGGCGTCTTCCCACGCGTAGCGCACTGCGGCCGGTTCCGGCACCTTGTCGCTCCAGACCTCGACCGTCTCGCCGGCGATCACCGCCTGGGCCGCCTGCCAGACGCGGTTGGTTCCGGCAATGATGAAGCCATCCAAGTTCCCGGCCGGATTCTGCATGCCCAGCGGCAGTGTCAGACCATCGCGGTGGAAACGGATCACGGCTTTGTTGCCCTTGGTCTCCATCGAACGATAAAGCGGGCCGGTCCACGTGTTACTGGTGGCGTGATAGACCTGCGAGAGCGCCCAGAGCGCGGCACGGTGGCCGACCGGTTCCTTTTTGGTCGGATGCATGTCGCCAACCTTTCCGCAATCCATGGTCACCACCAGGCCAGTGTGGGGCCAGTTGAGATAGGTCAGGCGATGGATATCTCTGACAAAGGGGCTCGGGTGGTCAACGATATCCCGACTGGTGAGCGGCACTGGCGTGCCCCAAGGAGCCATCTCGATGATGCAGAACGGAAGGTTCGGATCATCGAAAAGTCGCCGCCAGTTTCGGACCACCGCCGGATAGGTGAGCGGATATCCATGGGCGAAGTTGATGGCGCCGCCGTTATTCACCGCGCTGTTCTCGCCCTGATAGAAAAGGGCGCCGCGTATCGCAAACTTCTCGATCGGGTGAATCATGTGGTTGTAGCAGCCTGCGGGCAGCATAAGGCCGGGCTCTCCATGGCGTGGGTCGGCCCCTTTCGGATTGGCGACCCAATCCGTTACTCGCTTGTCAGAATACGCCAGGAGTTTATCCACCACTGGCGACTTCAAACTTTCGAGCGACGTACGCGTCTGCCACGACTCCGGATACGTGCCGCCCCGGGCCGACACCACCATGCCGA
>Ga0209777_10008765_pt1 | contig 11016 bp, 5 predicted proteins | sample FrelakmetHBP12HB_FD_187147 | JGI IMG/M metagenome (GOLD analysis project Ga0209777, IMG submission 187147) | Freshwater lake sediment microbial communities from the University of Notre Dame, USA, for methane emissions studies -HBP12 HB (SPAdes)... | ecosystem: Environmental > Aquatic >...
AAGCAAAAATCAATAATACAAATATCAACTACAAAGATGTTAACGCACTGCTGCCAACATTAAAATTGCCGGAATATGCGAAGCTCCAGCTTTCTGGATTAAATGTTGAATTCGAAGGTGAGACGACAAATTTCAAAACAAAATTTATGGGAAATGTTAACGATGGAAAAATTACATGCGATGCTGAAATGAATGTCGGTATTGAACCTATGGTTTACAATATAAAATTTGAAACGGAAAACCTGAATCTTGCACCTTTGCTGAATATAACTACACAACTGAATTCCAAAGGAAGTTTGGTAGGAAAAGGAGTTTCGCCTGCTGATATTGATGCTAATTTTATTATGAATGTAAGCAGTTCAGAAATTGAGAATTATTCAATTAACAAACTCAATGTGAGTTCAAAAGCCGGTGATAGAACAATTGATTTTAACATTGACGGCACAAGTGATAAAGAAAGCACGGTTGTTAAGGGTAACCTCACATTTGATAAAAATAACATTTCTTCCTATGATCTTATCGGACGGTTTAAAAATTTAGACCTTGCAAAATTATTGAAAGATGAAAAGTACGCTAGCAATCTGAATTTATACTTCAATGTGAATGGAAAGAATTTTGATCCCGATGAAATTAACGGGACATTTTCGTTGGGAATTGATTCTTCACAATTCCGGAACAAACAGATCGATCACTCTAACATTCAATGCTCGTTTAAAAAAGATTTAACCCAAAGAGAAATTTTATTTACTTCCGATTTTACCGATTTCAAAATTGATGGAGATTTTTCTCTTAAGAAAGCAATTAACTTGATCTCTTATGAATCAACTACGATTTCCGGAATCATCGCAAAAAAAGTTAACGAGCTCAATCCCCTTTCGATTGTAAGCAGCAAAACTCAAGAAGATACCCTCGCTACAGAACTGCCGGGGATTGTAAACGAAGATTTAAAATTCAACTATGAATTCAAACTTAAGGACTTCGAATTGATCGCGATGCTTATCGGTGATAACAAGTTAGATATTTCCGGAACAGGAAGCGGCAGCGTAAAAAATCTTTCAGGTAATTTTTCCATCGCGACTGAACTTAAACTCGATTACTTTGTTATGATGCAGAAAGACAAAACAATTTATCTATCCGATCTTCTTGGTAATTTTAACTTTACACGCGACAATAAATATCTTTCATTCGATAAACTTTTCGGCACAGCATCAATAACCGGAAAACGTTTCTACACCGGAAGCAACATAAAATCAATAACCGCCGATATAGCTTTCAACCAGAGTAAATTATTTTTCGATGCTTCTACAAATTTCGAAGATATTATGAATGTAGAAGCAGAAGGAATTATTTACATGACTCCGCATGAGCAGCAGTTAGCTATTAATAAAATTTCGCTTGTGTATGACGGCATGGAATGGACGAACAAAGACACAATGAAAATTTTATTCAACCCTAATTACTTCAAAATTCTTCAATGCCGGTTGCAGCGCGATACCTCGTTGATTAGTTTGAGCGGAATGATAGAAAGTTCAGGTAAACAAGATTTGGTTGTGAATGCATCACATCTTTCCGGGGACATTTTAGAAAGGTATTTGTTAAAGTCCACAGCGAATCAATTAAACGCAAATGGTTCATTGACGGGAAAAATAGAAGGAAAATTTGAAAACCCTTTGATCAATATTCTTTTTGATGTTAAGAATCTAAAGATCGAATCAACAAAACTAGGAAATATAAAAGGATTTCTTAATTATGCGGACAAAAAACTTGCTTGCAATTTTACTTTTTTGGATTCAACAGCAAATGAAAGTAAACCGCTCTTTTTCTTAAAAGGAAATCTGCCAGTTGATTTGAGTTTTGCCTCTGTTAGTGAACGCTTTCCGCAAAACGAAAATCTGAACTTTGAATTAAAGTCATCTCATTTTGATTTGAGTTCTTTGGGAAAAATTATTCCCGGCGTTATAGACCAAAAAGGAATCTTAACTGCCGATGTAAATGTAAGCGGAACTTTCAAAGACCCAAATTACTCCGGCTATGTCTCCTTAACTCAAGGTCATTTCAAATCCATCTATAATAACCTTGATTACCAATGTGGAATTAAATTACATTTTGATAAGCAAGCAATGAATGTTGACAGCATGATGATTTCAAACGCCGGCGGTACAAATTATCCGGGTATAATCACCGGTAGCGGCGGTATCGTTTTCGAAGGATTTAAAATGAAAGATGTTGCTTTGCGATTCAATGGCGATTTAGCTGTATTAAGCCAGCAGTCTCAAAGTGTAAGCCCATTATTTTACGGAGACTTATTAATCGGAACCGATGGGGAATGGTTGCTTACTAAACGGAATAATAGAATTTATTTCAAAGGAAATGTTCTGCTGAAAAATACCGATCTTGTTTACACAACAGGTCAAGAAAGCGGCGGCTCATCAAATAATAATTTCAATTACGTTTTCGTGGTGGATTCAACTAAAATTGATAAAGAACTGGTTCTTTTCCAAAAAGTTCTTCAAAAAGAAAAAGCCATGCAGCAGCAAATTTCTCAAGGAACGGAACTGCCGCTAAATTTCGATTATGAAATTGGTATAAGAGCCGAGAACAGTGCTAAACTTGTATTCATCCTTTCACAAGCAGCAAATCAAAAATTAATTGTAGAGATGCGTGGTGATTTGAAATTTGCCAACTTCGATGGTGAATCGCGTGCTCAAGGTGCATTCGAACTTTTGCAAGGATCAAAGTTAGAATTTTTCAAAACTTTTGAAGCCACCGGATCCATTCGCTTCGAAAGCGATATAACAAATCCATATCTGGATATTATTGCAACATATACAAGCGACTATGTAAATCCCCGCGATGTAAGTGCTACACCGCAAGATGTTGCAGTGAAAATTAAAATTAAAAGCCCGCTTTTTGATCTTGGAAAAAGTCTTGCCGGTAATCAGGAAAGCATTGGAGTATATGTCGGCTCAAAAAATATTCAAAACAATATTCGGGAAACACGTTATGATTATGCCGATGCGCTTTCTTTCATATTAATTGGAAAATTTAAAGACGATCTAACCGCACAAGATAAGGCTCAGGTTGCTGGACAAACAAATGCAATCGGTAATACTGCTACATCATTCCTTGGTTCAATTCTCACAAGCTTTGTTAACTCGCAAGTCGGCGATTTGGTAAATAACATACAGATAACACAATCCGGTTATTTCACAAAATTTTCTCTCTCGGGAAGAATCCAAAATCTTCATTACAGTTTTGGCGGCACTACGGAAGTTTTTCAGAACATTAACAAAGCAAACATTAAGTTTGAATACTTATTCAATCCGCGCTTTTCAATTCGGCTTGAAAGAAAAGATCCATTAAACTTTTCTATCAGCTCAGATGAAAAAGTAAGTGAAATGGCACTTAAATATAAATTCGAGTTTTAATGAAAAAAGCAATTAAAGCATTTTTTAAAAATCACTCTTCTCTCAGATTAAAATCAAAAGAACTCGCCAAGAAATTAAACATAAGCGATGAATCAGCGTATGCCGAATTGAAGCATTATCTTCATGCGCTTACTGATGAGGGCTTTATAGAAAAACAAGGTAAGCGTTATCAACTCAACAAATTCAACACCGGTAAATTAATCGGCACGCTTCAAATAATTAACAACGGCGAATATGGTTTCGTTATTCTCAAAGATCAGGATATAAAAGATATTTTTGTTGCTGGGAAAAATCTGAATACATCGTTTAATGGCGATCTTGTTGAAGTGGTACTCATTGCTTCCCGAAGAGGAAAAAACTTAGAAGGAGAAATAGTTCGCGTTGTTGAACGGAAGAGAAATGAAATTGTAGGCACGCTTAACAAAAGCCAATCGTTTTATTTTGTTGTCCCCGATGACGATAAGATTCACCGAGATATTTATGTAGCGGACGACAAGCTGAGCGGCGCAAAAGTTGGTGATAAAGTTGTTGTTGGAGAACTTGAATGGAAAGCTCCGCTAGTTAATCCGGAAGGACGGGTTAAAGAAATTCTTGGTAAAGCCGGTACTTATGACGCGGAAATTGCATCCATAGCCCGCGAGTTTGGATTAACTTACAAATTTCCTAAAGAAGTAATGAGTGAAGCGGAATTGCACTCCGAAATAATTCCGGAATCTGAAATTAACAACCGTCTTGACCTTCGTGATAAAACAATTTTTACTATTGATCCGGAAGATGCAAAAGATTTTGACGATGCAGTCTCGGCAGAAATTCTTCCGAACGGAAATTATTTAGTTGGCATTCACATCGCGGATGTAAGTCATTATGTCCGCAAGGATACAGCACTTTTCAATGAAGCATTAAAACGCGGTACAAGTGTGTACATCGTTGGCAAAGTAATTCCGATGCTTCCTGAAAAATTATCTAATAATATTTGTTCACTTGTGCCTAATAAGGATCGGCTTACATTTTCTGTTCTAGCGGAATTAACGCCTCGTTGTAAATTGGTTTCTTACGAAATTCATAAAACGGTTATTAACAGCAAGCGCCGCTTTACTTATGACGAAGTTCAGGAGATTCTTGAAAACGGCAAAGGTGAATTATTCAATGAGATTTTCCGGCTGAACACAATCTCAAAATCTTTGCGTGAGAAAAGAATTAAGAAAGGAAGTATAAACTTTTTCTCTCCTGAAGTTGTCTTTAAACTAGATGAAAATGGAACTCCTGTTGAAATCAAGATAAAAGAGATTCGCGAGAGCCATAACTTGATTGAAGAACTAATGCTTTTAGCAAATCAAATAATTGCTGAACATGTCAAGGCAAAAGCGAACAAAAAATCAATTTCTTTTGTTTATAGAGTACACGATTTGCCGGATAAAGAAAAAATTACTGAGTTCGCAAGATTTGTTAAATCGCTTGGCTATCACTTCGATCCGAACTCTGCAAATAAATCAAAACAGTTTCAACTTCTGCTTGAGGAAGTTAAGAATACAGAAGAGGAAGCAGTTGTAAATGAAATTGCTATTCGTTCTATGGCAAAAGCTGTTTATTCAACCAAGAATATCGGGCATTACGGTTTGGGTTTTCGATACTATACACATTTTACTTCTCCGATACGCCGCTTTCCCGATCTTATGGTGCACAGGTTGATTCATAATTATAATACTGATAATTCAGAGAAAAATTTATCGCTGGAAGAATTAGAAGAAATTTGTAATCATTCGTCAGCGCAGGAGCGCAATGCAGTTAATGCGGAAAGACTTTCTGTTAAGCTGAAACAAATTGAATATTTGAGAGGTAAAGTAGGTGAGGATTTTCATGGTGTTGTTTCTGGCATTACACATTTTGGAATTTTTATCGAACTCAGTCAATCACTTGCAGAAGGATTGATTCGTTTGAGAGATATGAATGATGACTATTATATATTCGATGAGAAAAATTACGCAATTACTGGTAAGCGGTCCGGTAGAAGAATTCGTCTTGGTGATAAAGTAAATGTAAAACTGATTCGCGTTGACCAAGAGAAACGTGAAATTGATTTCATTTTACTAGACGATTAATCGTCATTGAAAGGTGAGAGGTTATGAAAAAACTTTTTTATTCATTCATGTTAGGTATCTTGTTCGGCACTACTGCCTTTGCACAGTTCGGGCAGAACAAAGTTAATTATAAAGACTTCGATTGGTTTTACATTCAGACCAAACATTTTGATATCTACTTCACGACTGGTGGAGAAAAAATTGCAGAATTCACTGCGGCGGCGGCTGAAGATGCAGTTAATAAAACTCAAAATGATCTTAACTATCAGATTAACAATAGAATTTCACTTATCGTTTATAACAGCCATAATGATTTTCAAGAAACGAACGTAACGGATGAATACACAGGAAAAGGAACCGGAGGATTTACAGAGCCATTTAAAAATAGAGTTGTCTTTCCTTTTGAGGGTTCATATAAAAAATTCCAACATGTAGTTGCTCACGAACTTGTCCATGCTGTAATGCGCGATATGTATTACGGCGGAACGATACAGAATATAATTGCAAAAGGAATTACTCTTCAACTACCGACCTGGTTTTGGGAAGGAAGCGCGGAATTTCTTTCGCAAGGTTGGGAAACCAACACAGATATGTTCATTCGCAATGCAATCATTAGCGAAACATTGCCGGATATTAATCAACTCGATGGTTATTTGGCATATCGCGGCGGTCAAGCTGTTTTCAGATATATTGCTGATACTTATGGAAGACAAAAAATTGGCGAGATAATGAACAAGGTTCAAAATCTTGGTACGCTTGAAGCAGCGTTAAAAGCATCTATCGGTATTGGATTGGAAGAATTGAATGACCGTTGGAAAAAAAGTATAAAGAAACAATTTTGGCCAGATATCGCTGTAAAACAAGATCCGGATGAACTATCAAAACGATTAACCGATAATAAAAAAGTTGGAGGATTTTATAATACAAGTCCTGCATTTTCTCCGCAAGGTGATAAAATAGCTTTCATATCGGACCGCGATATTTATCTCGATGTATATATTATGGATGCGCAGGATGGAAAAGTTTTGAAAAAAATTGTTGAGAGCGGAAAAACTACAGACTTCGAAGAACTAACTGTTTTAAATCCGTCTTTAACTTGGGCGCCAGATAATAAACGTATTGCACTTTCTTCTAAAGCCGGAGGATATGATGTAATAACTATTATTGACGCCGAAACAGAAAAAAGTTACGAGCTACCGTTTCAACTTTCCGGTATTGAATCTGTAAATTGGTCGCGTGACGGAAATATGCTGGCATTTGCTGCACAAAATTCAGTTCAGTCTGACATTTATATTTATAATTTCACTACCAAGCAGCTTACTAACATTACAAATGATATTTTCAGCGATTCGGAACCGATATGGACTCCGGACGGAAAAAAAATAATTTTCTCATCGGATCGTGGCGATAACTTGACGCAGACAGTTCCAACCGAAAATTTCTCTATGTACAAACACGAATTCAAACAACTCGATCTATATTCAATTGATGTTGACACAAAAAAAGTAGAACGAATTACAGACTGGCCATACAGCGATGAAAAATACGCAGCAATTTCAGCAGATGGAAAAGATCTTCTATTTGTCTCCGATCACAATGGAATTAACAATATCTATAAAAAGAAACTCACCGTTTCCGGGAAAGATTCAGCAAGTAGCTTGCTCAAGAATCCAGCGATTCCAATTACTAATTCCTGGAGCGATCTTGGACAACTTTCACTTTCTTATGATAGCAAAAAGTTAGTCTTCACTGCACTTTACAATCTTGGCTACAATATTTTTCTATTAAATAATCCTTTCGATATGAAAGCTGATGTTGATTCTTTGAAGTATACGACTTATATGACCGACTTGATAAAATCTAAGAATAAGAAAGAAGAGAAAGTTGTTTCAAAACCTCCTGGAAAAGATACAACACATGTAAAATCCGTTGCGGTCAGCGATACAACTCTGCAGAACCAAAAACCAGGTATTTTCGTCGGGCAGTATATTTCAGACAAAAAAGCTTCGAGCGATACTTCCAAAACTGATTACACCAAATATGTTTTCGCAAGCGAACGAATGGAAAGCGATAGCGCGCGGTTAGAAAGAAGAAATTCTCTTTTCAATGAAAAGTTAGATAAGGACGGAAATTTTTTAGTTAATAAATACAAAATAAATTTCTCACCGGATTTAATTTATGCCAACGCAGGATACAGCACACTTTATGGTCTGCTTGGCACAACAGTTCTTTCATTCAGCGATGTTCTGGGCAATCATCGTTTGATCGGCCAAACAAGTTTGCAGGTTGACATAAAAAACAGCGATTACGGTTTAGCATACTATTACTTAAAAGAGCGGCTCGATTTTGGCTTTGAAGCATTTCATACTGCGCGGTTCCTTTACAGAGATAGTAATCTTGGATCGGAATTATATCGCTTTACAAATTTTGGAGTTGTTGGAATTGCAAGTTATCCGCTTGACCGTTTTCACAGGATAGATTTTGGTGTAAGCCTATTAAGTGTAAGCTCGGATAATCTTGATAATTTATCTGTACCTTCAGAACAAAGTACATTCACACTTCCATCATTTAGTTTTGTTCAAGATAATGTTCTATGGGGATACACTTCTCCAATTGAAGGAACGCGCTACTCAATAACCGCTTTCGGCGATCCCGGTTTTGTTCGAAAGACACAAAGCTTCTATTCTCTCGTATTCGATTACAGAAATTACTTCCGTTTCTGGTTTGATAACGGATTTGTATTTAGACTCTCTGGTGGAGTTTCCGGTGGGGTCAATGCACAAAGATTTTTTATTGGTGGAACAGAAAATTGGATTAACAGATCGTTCGCTACCGGCGGAGTTCCGATTTCAAGCGCAAGCGATTTTGCATTCCTAACACCTGCACTTCCGCTACGTGGTTACGATTACGCAGAAAGAATAGGAACCAAATATGGTTTGCTTAATCTTGAATTGCACATCCCAATTATTCGTTACCTGCTTACAGGCGGGTTACCGCTTTTCTTCCAAAATATTCTTGGTGTTTTATTCTTTGATGCAGGTACAACTTGGGATAACACGGATAAACTTCAGCTCGTCGGTAAAGATGATTCCGGTAATACAGTTACAAAAGATTTATTAATTGGTACAGGCGTTGGCTTCAGATTAAATTTCATATTTATGTGGAAGTTTGATATTGCATGGAAATTTAATCTTAATCAATTTTCCGCGCCGCGTTATTTGGTCTCACTAGGTTTGGATATTTAAGAGAAACCCGCGCTAAAAAAATTATTGTTTCTTTTCGGGTGATGAATCAGATTTTTTTTCTGCTGGCTTGATTTCAGATTTATCTAGTTTTCTATCGGATTTTTTAGGTTTGTTTTTATAATCGGTTTGATAGAACCCACTCCCCTTAAAAATTGGCCCTGAACCGGCGCCAATTAATCGTTTTAATGTTCCATTGCATTTCGGACAGTTTGTTAAATGTTCATCGCTGAATTGTTGAAAATATTCGAATGTATAACCGCAGTCTAAACATTTGTAATCATATGTCGGCATAAACTTCCCGTAAAATTGTTTTAGAAATTGATGCAAAAAATAGTCAGAGAATTACAGAAATCAAACGTATATTTCATTAACCAATTTTTTCAAATATTTGTTCAGAAAAGTTTTAATGTTATGAAACGTAGATTTTTTTCTCTTCTCACTATTTCTCTTCTATTTTTTATCAACGGCTGCTTAAACTACACACAAATAACCACAATCAAAAAAGATGGTTCTGGTAGTATGTTTATTCATTACTGGATGAAATGGACATCCCACAGAGATTCATTAATAGTTGAACAGCTTGGAATTTTTAACAAAGATTCTGTTCACAAAGAATTTTCTTCTGAGTACAGCGCCATACGAAATGTGGAAGTTTACAAAGATTTCTATGATAGCACTATCCATGCAAAAATTGAATTGAATTTCAGCAGTTTAGATTCGCTTAACGCAACTCCGGCATTCCGTAAATCTGAATTATCAATTAAAGACGGCGCAAAGAATACAAAAATCTTTTCTCAATTTATTCCACCGATTGCCACCGGTTTTGGTTTTGAAAGTAAAAATTTTTTAATCACTTATATTTATTACCTGCCCGGTGAAATATTAAGCCACAATGCAAGAGATATCGTACGCAATGAACTAACATGGAAATATAATTTAGATGAAATCGGAACAGGGAAATATATAACCGCCACTTATCGCCCATTTAAACTGAAAGAAACACCAATCTGGATTTACATCTCGGGTCTTTTCGTTTTAATAGTTGTCATCGTTTATCTTTTTAGTAAAAGGATGAAATAAGACGCGAGCTGTTCATATCGAGTAAGGCATCATAAAGTTGACATACCTTTTTGATTTCTTTATATTTCGCCACAATTTTTTGAAATAGGATTGAATTTTTAGCATTGGAGCAACAACCGCTCATATTTTCTGGCACATCCAACCAGGTGTTAACCCAGAAAATTTGTAAATATTTGAATTTAACCCCGGGAACGATTGACATTCGAAGGTTTAACGACGGAGAGATTTGGGTCAAATTCATTGATAACATTAGAGGCAGGGATGTTTATATTGTTCAATCAACACATCCTCCTGCAGAAAATCTAATGGAACTGCTCATAACCATTGACGCTGCTAAACGAGCATCGGCAACAAGAGTTACTGCTGTTATTCCTTATTTCGGTTATGCAAGACAGGATAGAAAAGATCAACCAAGAGTTGCAATCTCAGCAAAACTTGTCGCTAACTTGATAACTGTTGCTGGCGCTGATAGAGTTATTACGATGGATTTGCATGCAGCACAAATTCAAGGTTTCTTTGATATTCCGTTTGATCACTTATATGCTTCGCCGGTCTTCACTAATTTATTCAAGGAACAGCCAAAAGACTTTGTTGTTGTTTCTCCGGATATCGGCGGTATAAAACTCGCACGGTCTTACGCAAAAAGGTTGGATGCCGGATTGGTTGTTATTGATAAGAGAAGACCAAAACATAATCAAGCAGAGGCAATGAATATTATTGGCGATGTTCTTGATAAAAATATTTTAATAGTTGATGATTTAATTGATACAGGTGGAACATTTGTTACTGCTGTAGACACGCTGAAAGAAAAGGGCGCTAAAAAAATTTATGGAGCTGTAACTCACGCTCTTTTATCAGGAGATGCGGTAAAGAAAGTTGAAAAATCACAAATTGCAAAATTATATGTTACGGATAGCATACCATTTAATGCAGATAAATGTAAAAAAATAATTGTCAGATCAGCTTCAGGTTTACTTGCTGAAGCCATCGTTCGATCGCATAGGAATGAATCAATAAGTTCACTATTTGAAATAGATAAAAATTAGCAAAGAAATTATATTGGGAGATAACTAAGCAATGTCAGAATTAAACTTACAGGCACAAAAAAGAACACTTTCTACAAAAGGTGCCGTTAACCAGTTAAGAAAAGCAGGAAATGTTCCGGGGATTTATTATACAAAAGGG
>Ga0209777_10008766_pt1 | contig 11015 bp, 9 predicted proteins | sample FrelakmetHBP12HB_FD_187147 | JGI IMG/M metagenome (GOLD analysis project Ga0209777, IMG submission 187147) | Freshwater lake sediment microbial communities from the University of Notre Dame, USA, for methane emissions studies -HBP12 HB (SPAdes)... | ecosystem: Environmental > Aquatic >...
CGGCCACGACGACGCGGTTGACGCCGTTCTCCTTGATGTCCTTCTGGATGAGCTCCTGACCGGGGTCGGAGCACATGTACTTGTACTCGCGCGACACGACGACGTTGGGTTGCTCGGCCGCCCACTTGGCGACCGCTTCCACGTCGACCTTGCCGGCGATGTTGGTGCCACAGTGACAGATGTAAACGGCGATCTTCTCGTCAGCCATGATCTTCGTCTCCTCCTCGCCGCTCACGCCGGGATGGCCGCGATGACGCGGTCGCAGGAGACGACCTGCTTGTCGATCGCAAGCTTGTTGGGCTCGACGCCGAGCGCCAGGCCGGCCAGCTGAGTGAAGTACATCACCGGGATGTTGAAGCTGGTCCCGTACATCTTGTTGACCTTGGGCTGGTAGGCCTCGAGGTTCATCTCGCACAACGGACAGGCGGCGACGATCACGTCGGCGCCGCCGTCCTGGGCGGTCTTGAGAAGCTCGTGACACATGTGCAGCGCGCCCTCGGCCTTGGTGAGCATCATCATGCCGCCGCAGCACTTGACCTTGCTCGGATAGTCGATGACCTCGGCGCCCAAGGCCGCGAAGAAGCGGTCCATGGTGGTGGGGAACTCGGGGTCGTCGAAGGTGCCCATGGGCCGCGAGAACTGACAACCGTAGTAGGGCGCCACCTTGATGCCCGTGAGCCGCCGCGTGACCTTCTCGGTCACCGCCTCGAGGCCGACGTCGTTGACAAGGATGTCCATGATGTGCCGGACCTTGACCTTGCCATCGTACGTGCGGCCCACCGCGCCGAGGGCGCCCTGGACGGCCTTGAACACCTCCGGGTCGTCGGCCATGTAGCGGTTGGTCTTGGCCAACGTGGTGTAGCAGGCGTTGCAGATGACGCAGAGCTCGTCGTCGCCCATCTGCTGCGCGATGGCCAGGTTGCGGGCGGCGATGGCGAACGACTCGAGCTCGCGCACCGAGAAGTAGCTGGTGGCGCCGCAGCAGTTCCAGTCGTCGAGCTCGGCCAGCTCCACGTCGAGCTTGGCCATCATCGCCCGCGTGGAGATGTCGTACGCCTTGCCGGTGGCCTCGGCCGAGCAGCCGGGATAGTAGAGATACTTCATTGGGCCTTCGCCTCCTCAGCCTCCAGGTAGGCGGCCATCTTGTTGAGCTCGTCACGCCCCTTGATGTTCGTGGCCAGCGGCGGCAGGCGGCCGGCCATGAAGAGCTTCATGCCGAGGCCGGCGAACTTGAGGGCCAGGCCGGGGTCTTTGGTGGCCATGAACTTGGCCATGAGCTCCACTTCGTGGTTGCGCCCGTGCTTGTGCACGCTCTTCACGAAGTACTTGGTCAGGGCGGGGTTCTTGCTGTCCTTGGGTAGGAGGTCGTACTTGATGGCGAGCCGCTTGAGCTCGTACATGAGGTCGGTGATCTTGATGCCCGCCGGGCAGCGCACCGTGCAGTAGTAGCACGAGGTGCACAGCCAGATGGTGTTGCTCTTGACCACTCTGTCGATCATGCCCGCACGGAAGGCGGCGATGACCTCGCGCGGCCCGTAGTCCATGAGGTAGCTCGTGGGGCACGAACCGGTGCAGGTGCCACACTGCTGGCAGATGCGGATCTTCTCACCCCCAGGCATGCTCATGACGTCGTGGTAGAACCGCGCGTGCAGCTCTTTGGCTTGCGCCGTGGTTGCTAGCTCCGTCATTCTCCTCTCCAGTCCGTCATCTGATCAGCCCGGCCTGCGGAGTCGTCGCGCGCATCTTGCTCTGCGACCGAGACGGCTCTTGGTGCCGCGTTTGGGACCTACCTGCTCTCAACTGCTCTAGGCTCGACTGCTCTGGGCTGGCACCCAGTGATGTGCTCTGCGGGACTCACTGTCTCTTGCGTGCTGTGAAAAGTGTACCAAAACACACAAAAATACTCCACTTTCTAAAGCGCACCGAAGGTGGGGTAATCCTACCTTAGAAACGTAGCACCTTCAGCGGCGCAACGCCCGAGCCAGGTTGTACAAAAAGGCGACCCGCGACTCGCGTTTTGGAGGCGGATGCGGGCAGACCGCTCGGGAGGCGCCGCAAGCTGCGCCTAGCTGACGGTGACCGTCTTGGCAGCCGACACGCCGCCCTTGTGTGTCTTGTCGCCCAGGTACTTGAGCCGGAAGCGAGTGGTGCCCGCGGCGTCGGGTGCCGTCCACGTGGCCTTGACCTTCTTGGCGGCACTCAGCTTGAGGGTCTTCCAGTCGGCCCAACCGCTGGCGCCGGTCGACTCTTGGATGGTGGCCTTCAGGCCTGGCGTGCCCGTGCCGACCTTGCCGGTGACCTTCACCTTGTCGCCTGGCTTGGCGTGCGACTTGGACACCGTCAGGGTCAGCTTGGACTTCTTCGTCGGGTTGTGGCAGGTGCACGGCTGCCCGTCGCTCGGGTGCGCCGTCGCCGGCGATGACGTGCCGAAGGCGGCGATCAGCCCGGCGACAATCACGGCTACCACGGTGGCGCCCAGGTTTAGGCGGAACCGCCAGGAACAGGCGCACTTCGGCGGTGTCTGTCTCGACGCTGGCATGTCTTCCTCCCAAGCTCCCAGATCGACGGCCGGCTGGCCTGCAGTGACCTCGGAATACTACCAGCGACACGGTCGGGCGAGGAGTGGCGAGAGTGCCGCGGCTCAGGAAAGCGAAGACCGCGGCGCCTTTGCGGATGCACCGGCTTTGCCCTAGAATCTTCGGGCACCCCACGGGCCGACGTAGCTCAGCTGGCAGAGCACATCACTCGTAATGATGGGGTCCGGGGTTCGATTCCCCGCGTCGGCTCCACTCTTCTCCCGAACGGGCGTGAAGAAGTACGGCTAGCGTGCGGCGTGGGCTCGCACGTCGGTTTCTTGCAGCACGATATCGCCTGCCGGCCAAGCCTCCAGGAAAGCAACCACGACGGCCGGGTCAAACTGAGTCCCGGCGTTCTCCCGCAGCTCCTTCACGGCGGCCTTGTCGGTCAAACGAGCGCGATAGGGTCGGTCGGACGTCATGGCGTGAAAGGCGTCGCACACGAAGATGATGCGGGACTCGAGCGGGATGGCCTCGCCGGCAAGGCCGTCGGGGTAGCCGCCACCGTCCCAGCGCTCATGCGCCGCCCTGATGACCGGGGCGAGCGAGCGCAGGTAGTCGATGCGCGAGAGTATGCGTTCGCCGATGAGCGTGTGCTGCGTGACGACCGCGAACTCAGCGTCGCTCAGCTTGCCCGGCTTCTCGAGGATCTGCCGCGTGATGCCGATCTTGCCGACGTCGTGCAGCAGGGCGGCATACTGGAGTTGGCGCAGGTCTTGCTCGGAGAGCCCTAGGTGATCGCCGACGGCAAGTGCCATCTTGGCGATCGAATCGGCATGGTCGGCCGTACACTTGTCCTTCGCCTCGAGCGCCGCCGCTAGAGCCGTGACGGTCTGCAGGTAACTGCGCTCCAGTTCGTTGAAGGTCTCGGCGTGTCGCAAGGCGGTCGCCACCTGGCTTGCCACCGTGGCGAGAACGGCCGCGGTGTCGCGAGCGTACTCCGTATCGCCTGACGAGCCCACGCTGATCGCCCCCACAGGGCGTCCCTGATGGACGACGGGCGCCACGCTCAGGTTGGAGATCCCGGTCGCCGCGCGTCGAGCCTGCGCCGAGACGCGCTCATCCCGGGCCAGGCTGGAGGTCGTGGCCGACTGATCGGCGGTGGTCACCCAGAGGGCAAGCTCCTCCACGGCCAGCATGGAGCCGTTCACGGTGCCGGCGTAGATGCCCGCTAGCATGGCTTCGCCATCGAGAAGGTGGATGCCGCAGAAGTTGCTATGCGTCATCTCCCTGACGCGGTCAGCGACAGCGAACAGCTCGGCCTTGACGTCGCGACTCTGCGCCAGGGTCTCACCCACGAAGGACAGGTCCGCAAGCCCTCGCGAAAGGTCCTGGATCTGATCGGAAAGCCCGTCCACTGTCTGGGCGATCCATTCGGACATGTCGTTGAACGCTTTGGCCACGACCGCGACCTCATCGTGACCCTTGACGTCCACGTGTTGTCTCATGTTGCCGCCGGCGATCGCCTCGGCGGCGCGGCTCAGCTTCTTGAGCGGTCGCGTCACCGTATGTGCACTGAGCACAGCGGCCAACGTGGCGGCCGCCAGGGCGAGGACCAGTGCGAGTGCGGCGGTACCACGCACGGCGGAGCGAATGGCGGCAAAACCGCCGTCGGTCACGCCGACGGAGAGAACGGCCACGTCCTGCCCGCGGACGTTGCGCAGCGCCGTGTACGACGTCGTCCAGCCCGAGGCACTGTAGTGCGCACCCACGGGAGCCAGCGGCCTGAGCGGGCGTTGAGTCCCCTGCATGGACGACGCAGCGAGCACTCCGCCAACGTAGATACTGGCCGGCACGCCGGACTGTTGCGCCACGCCCTGCAGCGCGGCGTCGTCGATCTGATCGGCGACCACGAGGCTGCCCACAGGCTTGCCCCTGCGCCCGTCGGCGAGAATCGGTATGGACGTCACCACCCAAGGCTTGCCGAGATACGTCTGGAAGCTGAAGGCAGACTGGCCGGTCCCCATCGACCGAGGCGACGGCAGCATGCTGACCCGAGCGAGCAGGCGCCCGTCAGCGCCGACGACCTGTGCCTGCACCAGGTTCAGCGTCTGCATGATACGTACAAGTGACTCTGTCGCCCGCGCTCTGTCGCCATGAGCCACTGCATCGACGAAGGGCTGGGAGACGGCGTAGGAAGACACGCTTCCGGCCAGGTACTGGGCCATGCCTCTCTCGACCGCCGTCGTCGAGCTCGCCAGCTGGCGGTTCTCGATGCCGTGCAGCCCAGCAGATGTCTTGAAGTAGCTGAAAGCACAAAAGACCACCAGAGGTGGGAGAGCGCTGCACAGGAATGCGAGAGCGAACTTGCGGCGCAGGCTGAGGGCAGCTACGCGCATCTCGGCCTTCGCGACCAGTCCGCGATCATCGGCGCGGGATTCCAGCCCGAAGCGGAACCGCTTCGTCGGTGACGGTCGGACTCATCGAGTTACCCGGTGACGGTGACGGTAACGACGTTGCTGTACGATCTAACGGCGCCGGAGCTGTTCACGGCCCCGGCTTTCAGCTGCAACTGGCCTGCGTTGCTGGCGTTCACGTAGGCGGTGAACTTGCCGGGCGAGACGAGAGTGGCCGTCGTCGCCTGCTGCCATCCCCCGCCGACCTTCCGGTAGATACGCACCTCGTAAGGGGTACTGCCGCTCTTCACGGTCACGGTAAGGCGCACGCTCGCGTTCACACTGCAGGTCGAGCTTGCCGCCCTCAGCACCAGCCTCGGGCGGGACTTGGCTGATGCGGCGACGGCCAGCAGCAGCACAAACAGCATGACAGCGATCAGGATGCTCAGACCCTTTACCCAGCGTCGCATATCGGCCTCTTCCCCAGAGTTCGTGTACTAAGCAGTAATGTCGGCCGCAGAGAAGGGATTCTTGAGTCTGCGAGAATGGAGCCGCGAGCCTGAATGATGCTCGCGGACGTGCCGGCGAGGCTACGCTGCCCCTTGCAGCTCAATCTACAAACCGTCGTCATGGGAGACGACGGCGCCGGTGAGGCTAGGCTTTGACGGTCCTCACGGGCGACGGCTCACGCGCCGGCAGGAGTCAGAGGCTGAACTTCCACGGTATCTTCACGTGCAGCCGTTTGGCCTTCACGGTCACTGCCAGCCGGTACACGTCGAAGGCATCGTCAGCCTTGTTCACAAGAGCCCGCAGCTGCTTTCCGTGCGTCGAAGTGTCGCTCATGTCGAGCTCGTTGATGTAGCAGTAGGCCTCGAGCTCGTACCACTTGCGGTTGAAGCTGATGCTCTTGCCGTAGGCCTTGTGGGCCGCCAGCAAGTCCCTGGGCGGCGTGATGAGCGCCCAGTTCGTCTCGACTGCGTAGAGCCTCTTGGCGAGCTTGGCGATCTTGCGACCGGCCGGCGGCCACGTGGAATCCGCGTAGCGGTGCGCCTGCTTGCGGGAGATGCGGTCCATCTGGTCGCGCACACTCATGTACCTCGCGCGCACGACCTTGGCCTGCTGCAGGTAAGCAGAGAACTCCTCCTTGGGCGTGGGCGTGCTGGACAGGCTGGGAGAGGGATACGGAGACGAGGAGGAATAGGGCGAGGAAGACTCAGTCGGAGACGAAGACGGACTGGCAGAGGCGGTCGGCGAGAGCAAGGACAACGGCGAGGCAGAGGGCGAGGCAGATGCGGAGGGCGAGCCGGTCGCGGACGGCTGGAGCCAGGGCGGCGAAGACGACCCGCCGCAGGCGCACAGAAGGCCGACGACGAGCAGTAGCAGGATGCAGAACGCGCGCGCGCAGCCGTTGCAGCTGTGCATGAGTGCCCCCTTCGAGTGCCGACCCGACGGTGCCCTACGGGCCCCCGTAGCGTATCACTCCTCAGGCAGGGGAAATGAGAGTACTGGTCGACACGAGCTGATCGAGAACCGCCGACCTGCCGACAACATGGCGCTGAACAGGCTGCCCGCGCAAGCGACCAGGTCACCCCGTGGCGAAGATGTAAGCTACGCAATCATGAGCGCAAGAAGGAAGGGTGCCGCCGTCAGGGGCGCTCCATACGTCTCCAGGCTGTCGGCCGCGCAGTGCGAGACCCTGCACGAGGCGACGCTGCACGTGCTCGAGAAGACAGGCCTCAGCGTCGACGAGCCCGAGGCGCTCGACCTCTTGAGGAAGGCCGGCGCCCATGTCGACGGCGACCGTGTGCGCATGAGCCGCCGGCTGGTCGAGGCGGCTCTGGAGACCGTGCCCCGGGAAGTGGTCCTCTACGATCGCAGCGGCAAGCCGGCGATCCGCTGCTCCGGGTACAACACCTCCTTCGGCCCGGGCTCGGACTGCATGTACTGCATCGATCATCGCACCAACGAGCGCCGGCGAGCCGTGCTGCGGGACGTCGTCGAGGCGACAGTGGTCGTCGATGCCTGTGAGAACTACGACTTCACCATGTCGGTGTTCAGCCCCGGCGACGTAGACGCCCGGCTGATGGACCGCTACCAGATGGAAGCGATGCTGACCAACACCGGCAAACCGATCGTCTACGTGACGCTCAACGACGAGCGCGCTCACCTCGACGCGATGGCCATGGCCGAGGCCGTGGTCGGCGGGCCGGCAGCGCTCGAGGCCAAGCCGATGATCATCTGCTACAAGAACACCCTCTTCCCGCTCGTCCACAACCGTGAGGCAGTCCGTACGCTGCTCGATATGGCCGGCCGCAACCTGCCGATCATCTGGAGCCCCGTCTCGACCGCCGGCACGGTCGCGCCCATGACGGTCGCCGGCTCGGTCGTGGTCGTCAATGCCGGGGTCCTCGCCGGTGTCGTCATGTCGCAGCTCAAGCGTGAGGGCGCCCCCTTCGTGGCGATCGGGTGGGCGGGCGAGGCGATGGACATGCGCACCATGGTCGACACCTACTCGTGGCCAGACCATCGCGGCGTGTACGCCAGCCTGCTGCACTGGTACGACCTGCCGATGTGGACGCTCGGCGGCGTGAGCGACTCAAAGCTGCCCGACCAGCAGGCGGCTGCCGAGGCGGCGCTGACGCTCATGGCCGACGTGCTCGCGGGCGGGCAGATGATCCACGACATCGGCTACCTGCAATCCGCCTACTGCGGCTCTTTGGCCGAACTCGTGCTCTGTGACGACCTCGTCGGCTGGCTGAAGGCGTTCACGGCGCCGGTCGACCTCAGCGACGAGGCCCTGGCGCTCGACGTGATCGACGAGGTCGGCCCCGGCGGTCTCTTCCTCAAGCACAAGCATACGCGCCGCCACGCCCGCGACCGGTTCTTCGGTGCCGTCTTCGAGCACGACACGCTCCAGGGATGGGAGGCGCTGGGCAGCAAGGATGCGACCGCACGCGCGGCGGAGCGTGTCGACCGGATCCTCGCCGACCATCGCCCGGAGCCGCTGCCCGACGACGTGCGCGCGGCAGTACACGCGGTGGTCGAGCAGGCCCGAATGGGAGCATAGGCCTCTCCCGACACGGTCCCCATCCTGGATAGGTGCGAAAGGGACAGGGCGGCCTTCGGGCCACCCGCCCCACGACAGCCTCGAGCCCTACTCTCCCGAGCCTCTGTCGTGCCCCGAGAGCGTCTCGTGGATCGATGCGGCCGCCTTGCGGCCGGCGCCCATGGCGCTGATCACGGTGGCCGCGCCGGTGACCACGTCGCCGCCGGCCCAGACGCGCTCGCGCGAAGTAAGACCCGTCTCCTCGTCGGCCACGATGTTGCCGCGCTTGCCCACCTCGAGACCGGGCGTGGTCAAGGGGATCAACGGGTTCGGGCTGTTGCCGATGGCGCACACCGAGGCGTCCATGCGCATCATGAACTCGGAGCCGGCGACCTCGATGGGCCGACGACGGCCGGAGGCGTCGGGCTCGCCGAGCTCCATGCGCCGGCACTCGATCTCGGTGAGCCAGCCGCGCTCATTGCCGATGAGACGCACGGGCAGAGTGAGGAAGTCGAAGATGACGCCCTCCTCCTCGGCGTTCTCGACCTCCTCGGCGCGCGCCGGCAGCTCGTCGTGGCTGCGGCGATAGACGATGTGCACCTCGTCGGCGCCCAGACGTAGAGCAGTGCGCGCCGAGTCCATGGCCACGTTGCCGCCGCCGAACACGGCCACCCTCGCCGAGCGCTTCAGAGGCGTGTCGAAGGCCGGGAAGCGGAAGCCGCGCATGAGGTTGCAGCGCGTCAGGTACTCGTTGGCCGAGTAGACGCCGTTGAGGTTCTCGCCAGGGATCTCCATGAACCACGGCAGACCGGCCCCGGCGCCGACGAAGACGGCGTCGAAGCTATCGAGCAAAGCATCCATGGTGCGTGTCTTGCCCACCACGTAGTCGAGCCGCAGGTCCACGCCGAGGCTGCGCACGTACTGGACCTCACGGCGCACGATGGCCTTGGGCAGCCGGAACTCCGGGATACCGTAGGTGAGCACACCACCGGCTTCGTGCAGGGCTTCGAACATGGTGATCTTGTAGCCGCGCAGGGCGAGGTCGGCCGCCACGGTCATGCCCGCCGGTCCCGAGCCGACGATGGCGATGCTGCGGCCGTTGAGGGGCGGTAGAGGCGGCGCCTCCGTAGTCTCCTGCACCGCCTCCCAGTCGGCCAAGAACCGCTCCAGACGCCCGATCGCCACCGACTCGCCCTTCTTGCTCAGGATGCACGTCTTCTCGCACTGCTCCTCCTGGGGGCAGACGCGTCCGCACACAGCGGGCAGAGCGTTGGTCTGCTTGATCTTGCGGATACCGCCGGCGAAGTCGCCTTCGGTGATGCACTTGATGAAGCCGGGGATGTCGATGCTCACGGGGCAGCCGCCCACGCAGCCCGGCTTCTTGCAGTCCAGACAGCGTCCGGCCTCCTCTTTGGCCAGCCCGACCGTGAAGCCCAGGGCCACCTCGTCGAAGTTGCGCACGCGCTCGAACGGCTCCTGCTTGGGCATCGGCCGCTTGACGAGATCGAGTGGGCTCACGGGGTCACCTCCCTCCTAGAAGTGGGAGCAGCTTCCGCTGCGGTGGAGGGGCTCGACTTCTTCGGGGTTGTAGCTCTCGCGCCGGGCGAGGAACTCATCCCAGTCCACCTGGTGGCCGTCGAACTCGGGCCCGTCCACGCAAGCGAACTTGGTCTCCCCCGCCACGGTCAGGCGGCACACGCCGCACATACCGGTGCCATCGATCATGATCGGGTTCATGCTGACGATGGTCTTGATGCCCAGAGGCTTGGTCTGCCGCGAGATCTCCATCATCTGGTACGTGCAGCCGTAGGCGATGAGACGGTCCGGCTTGATCTTCTCGGCGGTCAGGATCTCGGCCAGACGGGTCACGTGGCCCTTGTAGCCGCGGCTCCCGTCGCGAGTGATCACGAGGACACGTTCGCAGACCGTCTTGAGGCGGTCCTCCCAGTACAGCACGAAGGAGCTGCGCGCCTCGATGATGGCGAACACGCGGTTGCCGGCGGCCTTGAGGGCGCGGGCGATCGGATAGATGGCGCCGATCCCGTAGCACCCGCCCACCAGGACCACCGTGCCGAACTTGGCGATCTCGGTCTCGTTGCCAAGGGGGCCGGCGTACGAAGGGATCGTGTCGCCGGCCTTCAGGCGAGCGAGCTTGGCCGTCGAAGCGCCGACCTGCACGAACAGCGAGGTGACGGTGCCGGCGCTCACGTCCCAGTCGGCGATGGTCAGAGGGATGCGCTCGCCCTGCTCGTCCGGGCGCAGGATGATGAAGTTGCCCGGACGAGCAGCCTCGGCCACCTCCGGCGCCTCGATGGTGAGCAGGTGCACGTTGGGGACGATCATGCTGCGTTCAACGACCTTGAACATGCTCGCCTCCTCGTGATCGCGAGCGAGCGCCGCCGGCCGTCGCGGCGCGCGGCGAACGCGCAGGGCGCGACCGGTCGCCGGCCGAGACACGGATGCGCACCGGTCGCGTCGGCCCGCCCCACAGCTCCATTCCCGAAGCGTAGACGGCGCCGCGCGGGCAGTCCGGATCGGGGTGCGCGGCCAACACGAGACGGACGGCGCCCGACTTGCCACCCTCGAGACGCGCGCCGTCCACGTTGATCGTCACCGCACTGCCCGGCTCAACACCAAGGCGGGCCATGTCGTCCGCGTTCATGCGCAGCCCTTCCTCCAAGTGGAGCTCCTGCAACCCCTCGACGACACCGGCCAGGTCGATGCCTCGATGGCGGAACCCCGCGTGCTCCGGGATGAGGAGGAAGCGGCCCTTGCCTTCTGGGGCCTCGGCCGCCGCTTCGCTGGCGGCTACGGCGGCCTTGCCGGCGGCCCGCCCCTTGCCTGGCGCCGCCGCCATCGGTTTCATCTGCCGCGGCGACCGGTCGCCCTCGGCCGGGAAGCCCGGCACCGCGGCGCGGATCGCCGCGCGCACGGCGGCAGCGTCCGCGTACTCCAGGTCGGCGTGGCCCAGCCGACCGGCAAGGTCCGAGAAGATCTTCCAGTCCGCGAGGGCGAACCCATGGACGGCGCCGGCGGGCAGGTCCTCGACGCGGGTCA
>Ga0209777_10008767_pt1 | contig 11014 bp, 12 predicted proteins | sample FrelakmetHBP12HB_FD_187147 | JGI IMG/M metagenome (GOLD analysis project Ga0209777, IMG submission 187147) | Freshwater lake sediment microbial communities from the University of Notre Dame, USA, for methane emissions studies -HBP12 HB (SPAdes)... | ecosystem: Environmental > Aquatic >...
GACTATATTGATAACTATTATATGTATAGGGGGAATGCTTTTTCTATAGATGAAAAATATGGAAACAAGAAAAGTACAAATCACCGGTAAATCCACCTATATCATCTCTTTACCAAAAACATGGGTTAATAAAGTAAAAATTAAAAATGGAGATAGCGTCATTTTAATTCCTCGTTCAGATGGAACATTACTTGTTAATCCAAAATTAGATGAAAATAAAGAGATAACAACGAATATTATCAACATTGAATCGCGTGACATGGAAATGTTGTTCAGGAAATTTATCGGCGCATATCTTGCAGGATACGATGTTATTGAAATGAATAGTGTCGAAAAATTATCTTCATCTGTTCGGCAGCACATCAGACAAATGACCCAACATGTGATCGGTCCTGAAATCATCGATGAAACAATGAACTCTGTCAAAGTAAAGGATTTATTGGACTCGAGTGATTTATCACTCGTACAAGGTTTGAAGCGGATGTATGTCATCGCCCGTGGAATGCATCAAGATTCAATTGTGGCATTGCAGACACAGGATGTTGAGCTTGCCGAAGATATTGAATCCAGGGACAACGAAGTCGATAAATTTTACTGGATGATAGCTAAACAATATAATCTTGTCATGAAGGATATGTTTTTTGCAGATAAAATGGGAGTTAAATCACAGGAAGTTCTCGGATATTTGCTGGTCGCTCGCTCCATTGAACGAATCGCAGATCATGCAAAAAAACTTGCGAGTAACGCAAAGCATATCACTGGAAAAATCGAGATTATCTCCAAGATTGTTGATGCGAGTGAATCTATCATGAAAGAATTTGATGAGGCGATGAATGCATTTAATCGGAATAAATTTGATCATGCGAACGAAGTAGTCAATAAAGCTCGAGCATTAGGAAAAATAACCCAAGAGCTCACCAAGGAAATTTTTTCATTAAAGCTTCCTGCGGTGACGATCGTATCTCTCGCATATATCATTGATAGTCTAGAACGAACACGAGCCTATGTGTTGGATATCGCAGAGACCGCAATTAACCATCAATTTGTTACGACGATTCTTGTTGAAAAACCATAAGAATATTTACCTTATAAAAGATTTTATAGATATTGGATTGCTATTTTAACTCTCTCAATTCTATACATCTTCAGAATTGATATTAATCAACGATCAGAATTGTTCTGGAAATATGTTTTTTATAAAAAATCTCGTTCGATATACATATATAAAAAAAATCAGCGGGTTTATATTCTGATAATCGATTAATGTACGTCGTCATAAGGGGTAGGAATATTCAAAAAAAATAATGGAATTTAGGTGATTCGTATGGGGATTCTCTCTTGGTTAATACCACATGAAAAATATTTTTTTGACATGATTGAACAGCAAAGTAAAAATGTTCTCGAAGGCGTCGATGCACTGGTAAATATGCTGGAGCATTACAATGAGATTGGTAAAAAACGGGATAGAATAAAGCAGATAGAAAACGAAGGGGACAAAATGGTTCATGATATTTTTTCAGAGTTGAATAAAACCTTCATCACTCCTATTGATCGAGAGGACATTACCAAGTTAACGAGTTCGCTTGATGACATTCTAGATAATTTAGAGGCGGTCTCAGAACGATTGATTATCTATGAAATTAAAAAACCTCCTGAGTTCATGTTAGAATTTGCACAAATATTACAGAAAGCTACTTATAACGTAAACGAAGGAATTCATCTTCTCCGGAATTTCAAAGATGCAAAACAGATCCGGGGATACTGCCGAGAAGTCCACACCCAGGAAAACGAAGGAGACATTCTCACAAGGAAGGCAGCTGCTGAACTTTTTACTAAAAAAAGCCCTATCGAAATTATAAAAATAAAAGAACTTTATGATGATTTAGAAGCTGCAATCGACCGATGTGAAGATGTAGCTGATGTGATTGGAGATATCCTGGTGAAATACACCTAGGACGGACAGAAATGGCTCCATTAGTTATCCTCGTCATCATTATCATCTTTCTTGCGTTAGTTTTTGATTTCACAAATGGTTTCCATGATTCAGCAAACGCTATTGCCACTGTTGTTTCCACGAAAGTCCTTACCCCCAGACAAGCTGTTGGGTTTGCTGCATTTTTCAATTTCGTTGCTGCGTTTGGGTTCGGAGTTGCTGTCGCAAGTACAATTAGCAAAATCATTCATCTGAACATCGTTGCAGTGAATGTTATTCCATATATTATTCTAGGAGGGCTAATCGGTGCCATTAGCTGGAACATCATCACTTGGTATCTTGGACTCCCAACTTCCTCTTCTCACGCGCTCATCGGGGGAATCATGGGATCAGGGATTTCAGCAGCAGGCTTAGTTGCAATTAAATATGAAACCGTTGAACTTGCAGCCATCTTCATGTTTGTTTCCCCAATCATTGGGCTTATCTTTGGGTTTCTCTTCATGGTCGCTATTCTCTGGGTATGTCGAAGAAGCTCGAGGTCAAAGGTTGACCGATATTTTAAGAGACTTCAATTATTTTCTGCAGGAATCTACAGTTTCAGTCATGGGACAAATGATGCACAAAAAACTATGGGAATTATTACCCCCCTGTTGTTTAGTATCGGCTTCTTTGGCGTTTCAGTTGACCCGAACAACCTCCCGGTTCCTATATGGGTTATCTTATCTGCTCATGCAGCGATTGCCCTTGGGACACTTGCAGGGGGATGGCGGATTGTAAAAACTATGGGACACCGAATCACAAAACTTCGACCGGTACATGGCTTTGCTGCAGAAACCGCAGGGGCAGTAACAATCCTTAGCGCCTCTATTGCAGGAATACCGGTAAGCACAACCCATGTCATCGCCTCAGCGATCATGGGAGTTGGAGCAACTAAAAGACTCAGCGCAGTACGATGGGGTATCGCACGAAACATCGTCTGGGTCTGGATCCTTACAATACCAATTAGTGCTCTACTCGGATTCGCTGCATTCAAAGTGATTCAACTCTTCATATAAACTTGGACTACTTTAAACCTTTTTAAGAACCCCTATTATTTCACCTACCACATATATCTGTCATGAACGCGATGAAATGTCTCCTCTGGTGGGTCTTTGCAAGTGCAGTTGATGGTGTTACTCGTGGACTGATACTCTAAGAACTGTTTCAAATGATTTAATTTTATTTTATAATGTATTTACATAAGATATTTATTATTGCCATTATTTTTCTAATAAGGAGTGTGTTGAATTGGATTCTTTTTATCTCCTACTTGAACATAAGGTCTAAATTACTTTCTTAGAATTAAAATTGATCTAATTTTGGTATATTTTGGGTAAAATAATAAAAAGTATCTGTAAATGTCATATATTTAGAATAATCCAGAAGAGTTAAGAAAATATGAAAAAAACAGTGCTTGTAATTGGGCTATGTGCTGTTCTTCTATCAATGCCGACGCTCTTTGCTCACCCAACAACACAAAAAACATCTCAACTGTTTTCCCCTATTGGAAACTACGATGGAACCTTTGTCGGGGGATTAGGACGTCTTTACAAACAAAATGGTCAATGGCAGTTTGATTATCATGCCTATCTTGCAGGAGTATATAAGAACGGTGCATATACAAAACTCTCTGGATATATCTATAATTTAAATGAACAGCAAATTGGGTACATCGGCGTCTATTTCATTCATAACACTATTTATGGTTATATTAAGGATATGCAAGGTCATCAGTCACCAATAATTGGATTTTTATTTTGGAATAATGAGAATTTCGCAGGTCGCATAATGAGCACAATCGGAGCTGCGCCCAACATTATTGGTAAATATACACCGAATACCTAATCGAACCTTTTTTTCCTTTTTCTTAACCAATAAAGTTTATCATTAAGTATACTGATAAATAATTAGGATTCATCCTATGCATGCAGCGAAGCAGCTTCTCTGGTGGATACTTGTTGGTTCGGCAGGGGGCTTTAATCGAATACGAATTCTGCAAGAGTTAACGAAAACACCACGAAATGCGAATGAGCTTGCCACTATTTTACAACTCGATTATAAAACAATCCGTCATCATCTTGAGATGCTAGAAAAAAACCGTTTAATTACAACAATGGGAACTGGGTACGGAAAAGTCTACTTTCCCTCTGATTTACTAGACGAAAATATGCATATATTTAAAGAAATTTGCAGCAAAATAGGGAAAAATTAAATAAATAAGAAAAATGTAATTGGTGAGTAAAAATGAACGATATAACTTACACAAAAAAAATAAACCCCAAAACAAAAGCTATTGTTACAATCTTCGCCTTGATTTTCATAGGAATTATCCTCGGATATATAATTTCGATATTCAGTCTACAAATAATACTTAACGAAGCTAAACAACTTCCAATACAAATCGATCCTCAACGAATAAATCGTTCAATAAATTACTACACCGGTGCACTTATATTCTTAACTATTGAGATAACCCTTCTTATCGGGCTCCTTTATGTTTATTATGATTCGTATCGTAAAACAAAATCACGATTCCTAATCGGTTTAATTATGTTTATCATCGCCCTTTTTATCCGCTCTATTCTCTCAGTGATCTCTCTCCATGAAATAGCGACTGAATATATTCGGGTCATGCCCTATGTCAGTAGAACATTTCTCACACCTGGTTTTAGTGTATTGAATTTTATCGTATATATCTTTGAAATCATAGCAATCAGCATCCTGCTTTACTTAAGTATGGAATAACCAGGAAATTAGATTCTAATTTGAATGTAGGATAGAACAAAATCTGATCAATTACATTATCAATACATAAATAAATAGCTCTGAGACTGTTCTGTTACCCCTTTATAAATTCCCCATAAATTTGGGTAAAATTCTGGTATAATTTTAAATATGAACATCCTCTTTCTTATCTTAATAACTGATGAAAAAGGAGGATGTATAATGAAAAAAATAGCAATAATAAGTCTTTGCCTATTATTTTTAGGCGCATCAATAGCTGCTGCAACACCAGGATTAACACAACAGACAATACAAAAAATGCCAATAACCACAACAGGAGCATTCAATGGAAATATCGGGTACAAACAAAAAGGTCAAAACGCAACAATAGTAGGAACAATATCAGGAACCTATGAACTACGCAATCGCAGTGGAAGATTTACCGGTGATTGGACAGCGAAGAGCTATACTGGCACCTTTAAAGGAGGATTCGGGAGACAAATCCTAATCGGAAAAGTCAGTGCAATGGTGAACGGCACTGAAAAAACATTACCCATTGTGGGATTCATCAAAGTTCAAAACGGTCAGTTCATCGGTAGATTCATGGCGCCGATTGGTCCTGCACTTTATTTCTGGGGAACCTACACCTAAATCAATCCTTTCTTTCTTTTTTTCTCTTTTATTCATCTCTTTTTGATATAGCAAATATTAAATTTCTTCACCGGATTCATAACTGTGAAGGTGTCATTTCTCCTGCAAAAACGAGTGAGTTGTCCAACCTGTAAAACTGTTCTTCTTTGTCATGGTTCTCCAGGAGAAATTGTAAAAGTGACATGTCCTTCTTGTGGAATGCTTGGAAAGGTAACGTTTGAACAGATCTTTGATACATCAATAAAAATTGTTGAAATCCAACATCTCACAAAAACATTTGGAAAATTTACTGCGGTAGATAATCTTGACCTTACAATTAATAAGGGAGAAATCTACGGGTTATTAGGACCAAATGGCTCTGGAAAAACAACCATCATAAAAATGCTTTCTGGCCTGTTGACGCCTACTGCCGGTTCAGTAAAAATTTTTGGAAACACACTTCCGTGTAAATCCGTGATGAATACTATTGGGTATATGCCACAGGAAACCGCGATTTACCTGGATAATACGGTTCATGAAAACCTGTCTTTCTTCGGTAGAGTCTACAGCATATCTAAGGGCCATCTTGAGAAACGAGAGCAAGAGATGCTACAGTTTGTTGATCTGTCCAAATGGCGTGATGAACTGGTCTCAACACTAAGCGGTGGGATGAAACACCGGCTAAGCCTCGCGTGTGCCCTTATTCATGAGCCAACGCTGATGTTTCTTGATGAACCAACCGTCGGTGTTGACCCCGAGCTACGTGCCACGTTTTGGGGTTATTTTGAAAACATGACAAAGAACGGTATTACGGTCATTATCACGACCCACTACATGGATGAAGCAAGCCATTGCACCCGCGTCGGTCTCCTACGACTAGGGAAACTTATAGCAGATGGAAGGCCACAGGATTTAAAAAAGAGCAAGAAAACTACATCCTTAGAAGATGTATTTCTTACTCTTGCGGGGAGGAAAATATCATGAAGCTTCAGCGGACCTTTGCGTTTTCCCGCAGAGCGCTCCTGCAGTTTCGACACGATCGCCGAACTCTTGCATTCGTCCTGATTATGCCGTTGCTTATGATCCTTATTTTTGGGTATACCTTCGGTGGTGATGTGAAAAACGTTACCGTGGAGATCGTCAATCAAGATACCGGTCTTCACGAAGGTACGTCTTCGTTACTCCCACACGGCCTCTTCCTTGGGCAGATGATAATAAAAAACATTGATGCACAAACCCTTTCAATCCATGAAAATTCGAACCTCACAAACGCTCGACAGACGGTTCATGACGGTCATGCATGGGCCGCGATTATTTTCCCTGCGAATTTCACCCAAGAATTTCTCTCTCGTATTTCATCACAACAAGAGACAGTCCCCGTGAAAATAGAAATCTACCTTGATGCCTCGAACCCGACGATATCCGCAGCGGTCATCAAAGCAATCACACAATCCATTCAAGCGACACTGAAAGAAATAACGACAGATCTTAATAGAACCCAAGTGGAAATACCCATTGCGATAAACCCGACCTATGCATATGGTGGGAGTAACACCAGGTTTATTGATTATTTCGCGCCAGGTGTTATTTCATTTGCAATCATGATGGTCACCACCATGATTACTATCATTTTATTTGTCAATGAACGACGGAACGGAACGTTACAGCGACTGTTGGTTTCCCCTGCAAGTGAAGGTGAAATTGTTGTTGGGTATGCCCTTGCATTTGCAGTGATTGGGGTATGTCAAAGTATCGTGGTCCTTGTCGCGGCAATCCTTTTATTTAACATCTCCATAGTTGGAAATATTCTTCTTGCTTTGATTGTTATTCTCCTCCTTGCGTTTGGACATCAAGGTTTGGGCATTCTGCTTTCAGCTGGAGCGAAAAACGAGATGCAAGCAGTCCAATTCATCCCGTTGATTATTTTCCCGTCGATTCTTCTTGCTGGACTATTCTGGCCGATTGAATCAATCCCGAGTTACCTTCAGCCTCTTTCTTATATTATTCCGCTTCGTTACGGGATTGATGCGGAGCGGTCTATTATGCTGCGTGGATGGGGGATTGGTGAGATCTGGATTGACATCCTCGTGCTTATCCTGTTTGCAGTATTAACCCTCTCCGTTAGTGTTCTTTTATTAAAACGGAAAAACTAATTCATATTTTTTGTATACGAATATGTAATATATCGGAACCGAACCGTTCTATTCCGAAATATTTATAAATTGATCTTTAATTACCCGACCTCATGTCCAACATCCTGAATTTTGAAACCCATGACGGACAACAGAGAGGAATACTCACCATATATCTTCTCTCCTCCTTAAAAAAGAAACCGAAATCAGGATATGAACTCATCTCAGAAATCAAAGAAAAAACAGAAGGAACCTGGGAGCCAAGCAAAGGAACCATCTATCCTCTTTTAAAAAAATTAGAAAAAGGAGGACTCATTAAAATAAAAACCAAAGACAAACGAGCAAAAAATGTCTTTGAAATCACACCAAAAGGAAAAAAAATGATACTCCATGTAAAGAAACAGGGGGAACACATAATGAAAAAATTCATGAAATTTAGAAATTTAATCATCGATGTTATCGAGGACGATAATGAAGCTGTCTCAACCATGATGAATATACAAAAAACTGTGTTCATGTCAGCCAAAGAAAAAAAATACGAAGTAATAAAAATACTAAAACGATGCGCATCTGATTTACAAAAGGAGGTAAATTAATATGAATAAAATAATAACAACTACCATCATATCAACACTGATTTTCAGTGCATTAATATCCCTGTACATCCCCACCGTACAAGCAAATCCAGCAGTCATGATTTCACAATACCAATTATCCCCAGAAATCCTCATGCCTGGTGATACTGCGGTGTTGACCCTTCAGGTGAAAAACGCGGAAACCGTCGCAACCCAAACCTCAACATCAATATCAGGCGGAGAATCGACGATCATAGTTCATACCCTTGGTGTTGACATTAATAAAATCTGGATTGATCCAGCAACATCAGGCACAAAACAGATCCGGGCGACCGCGAGCTATACAGATATCGGATATCTAACTGCAGGAGCTAGCATCGAAGTAAACTTTAAACTCCTTGTCGACAAAAACATGAGTGAAGGCATTTATTTTCCCGTTGTAAATGTTGATGTCAGCGGTGGCACCGATGTCATCTATCCTCTTTTAGTCAAAGTAAGTAATGCTTCAGTTGATCTCCTCTCAACCAGTGTTCCTTCGAAAATCTCCAAAGGAGGAACAACAGACCTTACCGTTACTGCGGTGAATAAAAGAGAAAACGCGGTACAAGAAGTCATTATCACTCCACACGGAGACGGTGTCGAGTTCGCCCCACAAAGTTATTTCATCGGATCGCTTGCTGCAGAAACATCAGAGAACGTTGTTTTTTCGGTCAAACCAATTGAAACCGGAGGAAGTAATATTTCCTTTTCCGTGAGCTATAAGAACGGGGATAATATGCATTCAAACTCATTAGTCGCTCCACTCTCCATTATTGAGGCATTAGATGTTGCACCGATTATTACCAATTTTCCCCTCAGCATCACGAAAGGCGGCTCCTCAAGAATAAGCATTGAGGTGTATAACGCAAAAACAGAGAAGATTACTGGCGTTCTCGTAACCCCTATCTGTAATGCGACGGTGATTCCCTCGCAATATTTTATCGGCTCCATGGATCCTGATGATGTGTTCTCCGCAACCTTTGACATCTATGCTGACACGGTCGGATACGGAACGCAGATCATCGGCTTCAAAGTCTCCTTCAAACAGGGAAATGACTATTATGAGACCCCACTAGTCAGTAAATCGTTCAGCGTTGTTTCTGGGCCCGGTCAGAGTTATCAATCCTCTGGTAGCTCAAGTAGCACATCTGGGTCAAGTGGCTTGTCTCAGACCTCCTCGTTACTTACTACGTGTTTAGCACCACTTATCATTATCATCGTTGTCATCATTGTAGGTGTACTCTTATATATGCGGCGGAAAAAACGGCGGAAGGCATAATGAGTAAGGACGTCATCGTCACACAAAATGTCTCAAAAACCTATGGCAAACTCCCCTTGCAGGTCTTTGCATTGCGGAACACAAATCTACATATCAAACAGGGGGACTACATCGCCATCATCGGTCCATCAGGTTCTGGGAAATCAACACTGATGAATCTCCTTGGTTGTCTTGACAAACCAACAACAGGCAACATCATCATCGATGGTAATGATGTTTCAACATTAAACGAAAATGAGCTTGCCAGGATCCGACGCGAAAAAATAGGTTTTATTTTCCAAAAATACAATCTGATTCCAACCTTAAATGCCTTAGAGAATGTGGAACTCTCAATGGGATTTGCAGGAGTTGATAGTCAAACCAGGACAAAAAAAGCAAAGCAGCTTCTTGAACTAGTAGAGCTGTCAAAACGGTTAACCCACAAACCCTCAGAGCTGAGCGGGGGTGAACAACAACGGGTGGCAATTGCCCGTGCTCTTGCGAATAACCCGTCGATTATTCTCGCAGATGAACCAACCGGAAACATTGACACAAAATCCGGTGATAATATTATGCGTATCCTTGAAGACGTAAACAAAAAAGGGGAGACCATTATCATCGTGACGCATAATATGGCAATCGCACAGCGTGCGAAACGAGTGCTTCGGATTCAAGACGGGGAGGTACAAGAAGAGCATGCTTAGAGACCATGTGAAGCTCGCATTCAAAAATCTTCGGCATCGCATGTCTAGGTCCTTATTGACATTACTTGGTATCGCGATTGGTATCATGGCGATTATCTCTCTATTGGCTCTTGGGGAAGGAATGCAACAGGCGGTCACCGGGGAACTCTCTTCATTATCTGATGTCATCATTGTGTCTACCGGCGGTGGTGGTTTCTCCTCGTTTGGTGGTGGAAGATCAACATCAACCGGTGAATATTTCACGCAACGGGATATAGCCGGTATCGAACGTATCCAGGGAATCAAAACGGTGAGCACCCAGTTGTCTGGTTCGGGTCTTGCAGAATACAATGGAAAAACAACGATTCTCGCTCTGACAGGCATGGAAGTTAGCGTCATGAAGCTTCAATACGCAAGTCAGAAATTAGAAGCAGGAGAATTTCTCACCGAAAATGATCAGAATAAGATCATGATTGGATATAGTATCGCACATGATACCTTTGATGCAGATATCTCTGTTGGTGGGAGGATCAAGATTAACGGTCAGAAGTTTTTTGTCAGCGGTATTTTCGAAAAACAAGGTTTTGGTGGTACGTCCTCAGACAGTATCGTGTTGATGAATACCCGTGATTTTCAGAAATTAACCGGTCAAAGTAATATTAGCTTAATTTATGTACGGGTGTATAACGTCAATGACGCAGAATCCATTGCAACCACTATTCAGAATACTATCAACGGAAATCATGGTAAAAAGGATTTTGCGACTGCGACAACAATGACTTCTATTCTTAAGACGGTGCAAAATATTATTGGTATTCTTCAGTTAGTGCTTGTGGGGATTGCGTCGATTGCGCTCGTTGTCGCCTCTATTGGAATTATGAATACGATGCTGACGTCAGTTATGGAACGAACTCGTGAGATTGGCATTATGAAGGCGATAGGTGCAACAACTCGCGATATCATGAGTATCTTCATCATCGAAGGCGTGTTGATGAGTGGTG
>Ga0209777_10008768_pt1 | contig 11014 bp, 11 predicted proteins | sample FrelakmetHBP12HB_FD_187147 | JGI IMG/M metagenome (GOLD analysis project Ga0209777, IMG submission 187147) | Freshwater lake sediment microbial communities from the University of Notre Dame, USA, for methane emissions studies -HBP12 HB (SPAdes)... | ecosystem: Environmental > Aquatic >...
CTGGCAAAGGCGGTGCGGATGACAAGGATAATCATTCCCGCCCAGTTTTTCTTCTTTACCGGCTCTCTTTTCATGGCTGTCCAGTATACGAAGGAAAAATTCGCGATCCCGGCATTAGCCCCGGTTGTCTATAATGTCACCATTATCGCTGGTGGAATAATATTGCATCCCTGGCTCGGCATCGAAGGCTTCTCCTGGGGGGTTCTTGCCGGTGCCTTTATCGGTCAATTTCTTATCCAGTTTTGGGGGGCAAAGAAATCTGGCATGCAGTATCATCCCGTGTTTGATATTTGCAATCCCCAGTTGATGCGCTATGTAAAACTTACTTTGCCGCTGATCCTGGGTCTGACGATGACCTTTTCCACGGAGATTTTTTTCCGGATATTCGGTTCTTATCTGCCCCCGGGAAGCATTGCCAGTCTCAATTACGGCCTGCGGATAACATTAATGCTGGTGGCTCTGTTCGGACAGGCTGTGGGAACCGCTTCCTATCCTTTCCTGGCAAGGATGGCCAAGGAGCGGCAATTCGGCCAGATGAACGACCTTATCAACAGCACTCTGCGCTATCTAGCCTTGGTTATCCCCGTCTCCGCGCTGCTGATCGTCATCAGGCATGAGGTTGTGATGATCCTCTTTCAACGCGGCAGGTTTGATGCGACGGCCACGGCATTGACTGCGCAAGTTCTGGGCTTCTTCCTTGCGGGAGCATTTTTCATAGCCGCGCAGAATGTTGTAGTCCGGGGATATTTTGCCATGGAAGACACTCTTTTCCCGGCGATTTTCAGCACCATCGCCGTAGCTGCCAGCGTACCGATTTATTATTATGGGATGCAGGTATTCGGCATAAATGGAATAGCTTTTGCCGTATCTGCATCCGTTGCCCTGCAGATAACAATTTTGTATGTAATCTGGAACAGAAGGACTAAAAACTCAGGCAGCAGGGATGTGTATCTGTTTATCGGCAAGATGACGTTTTTAAGCATCGCCATAGGCCTGTTCCTCGAATTCTGCAAAAAATATATTTTGTCTGCGCTTAATGTTGCAACTTTAACCGGCAGCCTGGCGAGTTCCTTAATCAACAGCTGCTTGTTTATCACAATCTTTATGGCGGTAGGCAGGCTGATGAAGATAAAAGAAATCGTCGACCTGCAAAACAAGTTAGCGGCAAAGTTGGGGAGAACACAAAATTGAAAAGAATAGTGCGACCGCAGAGGAAGATCAAATTTTAAAATGCAAGGAGCGTGTTTTTATGAAGGTTAATGAAATTAAGAATGTTCTTATCGTGGGCAGCGGCACTATGGGCCAGCAGATTGGATTTCAATGCGCGCTTTACGATTGTAATGTGATACTGTACGATATAAAAAAGGAAATGCTGGAAAAGGCGATGGAAAGGATAAACAGGATCGCCTCGAGGATGACCAGAGAAGGCCGGATCACCCAGGAAAAGGCCGCAGAGGCCATAAGTAGGATAAGAACTACCGTCGACATGGCGGAGGCCGCAAAGGACGCCGATATCGTGAGCGAATCGGTGCCGGAAGACCCAGAGCTTAAGGGAAAAGTTTTTGGACAATTAAACGCGCTTTGTCCGGAGCGGACGATATTTACAACCAACACATCAACGCTTCTGCCTTCAATGTTTGCCCAGGCCACGGGAAGGCCGGAGAAATTTCTTGCTTACCACTTTCACGACATACGCATGACAAACGTGGTTGATGTCATGCCGCATCCCGGGACCTCTCCGGAGTTCGTGGAACTGGTAAAAGAATTCGCCGAGAGGACCGGCCTGGCCCCGATCGTGCTCCATAAAGAGAGCGTAGGCTACGTCTTTAATTATATGTTCAGCGGTCTTTTCGAATCTGCCCTGACGCTTGCCTCAAATGATATTGCGTCTGTCGAAGACATAGACAGGGTCTGGATGGGAATTATGCATATGTTGATAGGACCTTTCGGACTCATGGACAGCGTGGGTCTGGACACTGTATGGCACGTTAGCAATTTCTGGGCGAAAAATACCGGGGACGCCCAAAAGATCAAGAACACGGAGTTCATAAAAAAATATGTCGACAGGGGCGAGCTTGGACAAAAAACAAGAAAGGGATTTTACACATACCCGAACCCGTCGTTTGCGTCTCCTGATTTTTTAGAGGGAATTAAATAATTTTATAAATACATATAGACTTATGAATTTTCTCGCACTTGATTTTGAAACAGCAAATTATTATCGCGACAGCGCTTGCGCTCTTGGGTTGGTCCGTGTTGAAAAAGATAAGATTGTTGACAGAACGTCATTTCTTATCCGGCCTCCCTATAAATATTTTGTGTTTACTTATATCCATGGAATTAAATGGGAAGATGTTGAAGACGAACCGACATTTGGGCAACATTGGAAATCAATAAAACCATTTTTTGAAGGAATTGATTTTGCAGTGGCGCATAATGCGAGTTTTGATAGCAATGTTCTGCGTGCCTGTTGTGAAAGACATAAAATTTTAATGCCGGAAGTTGATTTTCGGTGCACAATGAAACTTTCGCGGCAGGTTTTTAATCTTTACCCGACCAATTTGCCCGCTGTTTGTAACAAATTTAATATTACCTTGCAGCACCATGATGCCCTTTCCGATACTCTCGCCTGTGCAAAAATAATGATAGAGATTTTAAAAAAAACGCATTTGGTTGAAAATTAAACAGGCAAGCATAACGCGCATCTTCGAATTGGCAAAGAAATAATTATATGTTATGAATCCAATAAAGGATGTCTCACAGAACTGCTGATAAAGTAAATGAGCGGGCGGGAGATAATTTTATTAAAACATGACTACGCCAATCGTATCTATTGTTGGTAAATCCAACTCCGGCAAAACAACTTTATTGGAGAAACTAATTCCCGAATTGGTAAAAAGGGGATATCGCGTCGCTACAATCAAGCACAATGTTCATGGATTTGACATAGATCATGAAGGTAAGGATAGCTGGCGGCATAAAAAAGCAGGCGCCCGCACAACGGTGATTTCATCCGCCTCCCGGGTAGCTTTGATTGAAGATCTCGACCATGATCATTCATTGGCCGAAATCAGGGATAAATATATTAAAGACGCGGACATAATTCTTGCCGAAGGTTACAAAGGCAATCCTTTTCCAAAAATTGAAGTTTTCCGTTCTGAATTAAAGCGTGATTTATTATGCAATAAAGAAGATAATTTGTTGGCTGTTGCTTCAGATATAAAGTTGGATATCGGCGTTCCTTGTTTCGATATCAACGATGCCCAAAGTCTCGTTGATTTAATTGAAAATAAATTTTTAAAATAATTATCCACTCTACGGACTGTGGGTAATAAACTGGGCGGATAATTATTCCTTTAGAAATGGAATAACGTATCTATCACGATGGGGAAGGATAAAGAATATGCACGGGAAAAAGTTTGTTTCATGGAGTGGTACAAAGCTTAAAGTATCTCTGTTTATGGTTTTTCTGGTTTTGACACTTGTTGCTTGCGCTACTGTGCCGCCGCCTACGCATCCCAAACCGGCCACGATTGCGGTTGTCCTTGGCGGAGGGGGCTCCAAGGGTTTCGCGCATATCGGTGTCCTGAAGGTGCTGGAAGCCCAGAAGATTCCCATCCATATGGTCGTGGGCACAAGCGCAGGCAGTCTGGTAGGCAGCTTGTACGCCTCGGGCAAGACTGCCTTCGAACTGCAAGGGATCGCCATGAAGATGGAGGCGGACAATGTTATCGACTATGATTGGAAGATATGGAAGGGCGGTCTCATAAAAGGTGAGAAACTCGAAAACTTTATCAACGCAAACATTCAAAATACCCCCATAGAAAAACTGAAAATCCGTTACTATGCGGTGGCTACCAATGCCGCTACCGGGGAAGAAGTGGTCTTTGCCAAGGGCAATACCGGTATGGCTGTGCATGCGAGCTGTTCCGTGCCTGGTGTGTTCCAACCTTTTAAGATAGGAAACAGCACCTATGTGGACGGTGGCGTGGTCAGCCCCGTAGCCGTTGATGTGGCGCGCCGTAATGGGGCGGATATAGTTATTGCCGTGGATATCTCCGGCGGCATCAATACCGATGTGCCCAGTGGAATCATGGATACCATGAGAAAGTCTGTAGCCATAATGTATGCCAGGATCGCTGAATATCAGATCAAGAATGCCGATATAGTGATCCGTCCGAATGTGAGGAATATCGGGTCCACCGATATGGATAAATTTAACGAGGCGATTTTTGAAGGTGAAAAGGCAGCCAGCGCAAAAATGCCGGAGATCCAGAAAATTATTGACAGGCTGAAACAAGAAGGGCGGCTTTAAAAAAGTCCCATCCGAAAAGGTAAACAAAAATGATCACCATAGGCGGAAGGACCCACACAATTGAAGAGCTTTTAGAAGTAGGCAAACTCGGCTACCCGTTCGTCGAGATTTCCCTTGATGACCCTGCGACCGTTGCCGGTTGGATTCCTCAGCTTCTGGAAATAAAAGATACGTACGGCATCTCGTTTCTTGCCCATTATCCCAACGAGGATAATCCTTTTGACGTGGATGTGCTTCGCAACAAGTTCCTTCCGCGCATCAAAGCCCTGATGGTCTTGTCACGACAGCTTGGCATTACCAAGGCGACCATGCATTTCTGGATCGATCAGAGATGGGCGCCGGCGGAACTCATCCCCGGAAAGTTGGAACTGCTCTCCCGGATAGTGGACTATGGCAAGGAATATGGGATTACCGTCTGCATAGAAAACTTGAGCGAACGCACGGAGAGCTTCGGGCCGGCCTTTGCTGCCATACCTGATCTCAGAATGACTCTGGATATCGGACATGCCCAGCTTCTTTCGCAACAGAACACATCGTTTCGTTTTATAGAAGATCACTTTTCCAGGATTGTTCATCTCCACGTTCATGACAACCGTGGCGGAACAAGCGTTAAAGATGATCTCCATCTTCCACTGGGAGAAGGAATTGTGGATTATTCTGCCATCATAGCATCCCTAGTGAAAAAGGGGTATGATTCAACCATTACCATGGAGGTAAAGCCCCGGGACATGTCTCGAACCAGAAAGGCTCTGGAAGATTGTATTAATGAGACTCACTGAAAACGAATCCCGACTCGTCGGGATGGAATTTGAGGAGGAGCAGCCATGAACATATTTTCACGGGCGGGAAATTTTATCAGCCGAAAGTCCGATTCCAATATTCTCATTATAATATTCGGGATCATCTATTTTACCTCGCAAATCATCATCGGCTCGATCATCCACCCGTTGGGTATGGAAAAATTTTTGGCTCTACAAATAACCCTGTCGAGCGATACATTCAAAGAGATCGCCTCATGCTGGATCGCGTCTGGCCAAATCGAGATTTATTATAAACACTTCTACTTCGATAATTTCCATCCGATTTGGTACAGCATATTTTTAAGCCTGCTGATAGCCAGAACATTTAAAATCAACGGCGTAAGTCCGAGTTTCAATTTTCTCATTCTGACACCTTTTATCGCCGGAATCTGCGATCTGATTGAAAATACGATGCACATATACTTCCTGAACGACCTCCGGCGCGCAACACCCGCTCTCGTCGCGTTCTCAGGAACCGCGACAAATACCAAGTGGTTTCTGGCTTTCTCCGGCGTAGCCATCGTATCTATTTTAGTCGTCGCGTGGTTTGTGAAGACGTTTATAATAAAGAAAAGGTAGGAATCTGTTTACATGAAGTTGTTAAACTTTCAGTTTGTTTCGGGCGGCGCGCCAAAGTTTGGAGTTGTCATCAAGGGTTACGCGGTGTCTTTTGATACGTTGCAGCAGCAATCCGGGCAAATGCGCGGGGAACTTTTAGACGTTTATTCATATCTGGAAACCCTCCCGTCAAGCGAAGACGCGGCAAGAGAACTTTTGAAATATGGAGAAGCTTACATATCCTCTTTCAATGAAAATGAAAAAATGCCTCTGGAAAAGGCAAAAATACTTCCTCCCATAGCAACTCCGCGGGCGCTGATTGATTTTGGTCTCTCTCCGCGTCATCTGGGAAATTCAGCGGCAACGTTGATAAAGCATGAATTCGGTTTTTTCGGTTCGATTATCGCGCCGATTGTTAAAAAAAGGATAAGGGCAGCGGCTGACGGGAAGATGCTCTATTATAAATGCAACCATAACGCGATCATCGGGGATAACGATACCATTCATTGGCCTGCGTATTCGTCTTATCTGGATATTGAACCGGAGTTGGCGGTAATAACGGGAAACGAAGCGAGGCCGATAGCCGGATATACAATTTTTAACGATTCGTCGGCGCGTGATGTTCAATTTCGGGAAATGTTCGGATTAGGTCCGGCGAGAAGCAAAGATTTTGCTCACAGTAAAGGGCTGGGGCCGTTCATCGTAACTCCGGATGAAATCGATGACCCTCTTGCTTTGAATGTGAAGGTGAAAATTGGAGACCGATTCGAATGGAGGGGGCACACTTCTGAATATTCCGCTCGCCCCGAAAAAGCACTCGAATATTTGAAGACCATTTTTACGCCTTCTCCAGGAACGGTCATCGGTTTGGGAACCATACCCGATTGCACGGGACTGGACAACGATTTGTGGATAAATCCCGGTGAAAAGATTGAAATCACTTTCGACAAGCTTGGAACCCTTCGGCAGAATACGCCGGAATATCTGGGGAAAGTGGAACCATCGCGTTGGAGGAACAGGGAAGAGTTAAGTAAGTTCTACTAATTGTTTCGCTATTCTTTAATTTTTAATTTTTTCTGCAAATAATTATTAAATTCATCGTAATTATTCGCAATAGAAACGGCAGAGCCTTCTCTTTGGTCAAGGTCTTTCATGCTCTCCGGCAGAGGTAAGGTTAATCCCAACAGTTTTTGAATTTCATCCGGAAATTTTGCCGGATGAGCCGTTTCCAGACAAATGGCCAGTTTTTTGTCCGGCGCTGTTTTCAAGTACGCTTCCAATCCCGCCCAGCCCACGGCACCATGCTGTTCTAAAACCACATGATAGCGGTCATAAACATTCTTGATAGTTTGTCTGGTTTGCTCATCCGTAATGCTTGCCGAAAAAATATATCGCCGCATTTCTTCCAGATCGGGATAGCGATGCACATGTCCCACGCGATCAACAGTGCCTCCGTACAATTCAAAGAAGCGCGCTAAATTGCTGGGATGCCCGACGTTCATGGCGTTGGAAATACACGCCCGCGAAGGAGAAACTTTGCTGTAAATTCCTGTGGCCAAAAAGACCGGGAATTCATCGTTTTCATTGGTAGGCATAACAAGTTTGGCCACCGGCAGACCAATGCGGCGCGCGTATTCGCAGCCCAGAGCGTCGCCAAAATTTCCCGAAGGAACAGAAAAGATTACCTGCTCTCCATTTTCGGCAAGCTGAGCGTAAGCGTAAATATAGTAAATTATTTGCGGAAGAATCCTGCCAAAGTTAATGGAATTAGCCGAAGACAGATTAAATTTTGTAAGTATAGAATCGGAAAACGCCTGCTTGACTAAATTCTGGCAATCATCAAACTTACCCTGCACGCAAAGCGCCTGCACATTGCCGCCAATTGTATCGAGCTGTTTTTTCTGCCGGTTGCTTACCTCTGTTTCCGGATAAAGAATAGTAACGTCAATTCCCGCGACGTTTTTGAAGGCTTCGCCCACGGCGCTGCCAGTATCGCCGGATGTAGCGACGAGAATATTTAATCGTTCGCCTTTCGGGCGGGATTTGCTCATCAATCTCGCCATCATGCGCGCGGCAAAATCCTTGAAGGAAGCTGTCGGCCCCTGATCCAAACGCATCAAGTAGGCTTTAGGTTTTACCTCTTCCAGAGGGACAGGGTAGTTGTAAGCTTCTTTGACTACTTTTTTAAGAACGTCCGCAGGAAATTCATCGGCAAGAAACGCTTTGGCGACAAGCAACGCCGTATCGCGATACGGTTTGCCTTTCAGCTTCTGGATATCTTTTAAGGAAAGAAGAGGGATTGTATCCGGCATAAATAAACCTTCATCCGAAGCCTGGCCTTTGAGCAGGGCTTCTTTAAATGAGACCTTGCCGGTAAAAGGAGTGATTCCCTCAACATTCTTTAAATGACGATTTGTACTGTAGTAACGTATGGACATGATACCAACCTTCTTTAGGTCTTTCTTTAAACTTATTTATGCGAAAAAATCAATTCAAAAAATTACCTCTGTCATTGCCCGGCTCATTGCCGGGCGGCTGCCGGGTGACCGGGCAATCCAGAAAAACTCACACTACGGTTGTTCCTTTTTTTCAATTGACACATAATATCCTTATATTTATACTTCAACAATAATTCTAATAAATTCTGTTGAAAGACTGAGGAGCAACATGGCCAACGTTACTATTCTTGAGGCGCTCGACAAATTTAACGAGGAATCCAGTCGCATCAATGATGATATTATTAAGAGCTTGATATCGAATGCTGAGTTGCCGCCATTTATTTATCATTATACTAACGACGTCGGGCTCAGAGGAATACTAAAAACAGGAAAATTTTGGCTGACTGATATTTTCGCTCTCAATGATCCTTCCGAGTTGGAACATGGTGTTTCACATTTTATCAAAGCATTAGACGATAAAATAGCTAATGGTCACCCCGAGGGAAAAAGCATCGCTGAATATTTTAAAATATTCATGGGCAAAAAAGAACTGTTTGCTTCTTTTTTTTTGTTCGTTCAGTTCGGACGGTAATGATCTTGGACAATGGCGTGCATATGCAGATAATGGTCGTGGCTTCGCTATTGGGTTTGATACAAAAAATTTCGAAGATGCATTCATGAAGGACGTAACATCTAGTCAAGGAAACGCTACATTTTCTGTTATATATAATGACAGGCAACTCGCCGAGATACAAAGGGGATTGGTCGAAAGATTATTTAACCTAAACCCTTTTCCACGTATGGAAGACTTGGATAAAAATGCATTTTTCAATAAATTGCTTTTCCCTCTTATTCACAACAGCTTACACCCAGCTTTATACTTCAAGCATGGAGCCTATATAAACGAGCAGGAATATAGATTTCTCCAGATGCACTCTATTGTTCCACCCCCTGTTGTGAATCACAGGAGCCGCCATTATTCATTAATTAAGTACAGAGAATTTGATTGGCGTTCTTTGGCTGCAAAAGCGCTTAAAAAGATCGTCATAGGGCCTTCAGCAGATAAACCAAAGGTGCTTCAATTTGCACGAGACTGCTTGAAAGAGGCAGACATTGACCCCGTTGAACTGGTAGAATCAGAAATACCATACAGAGCCTTATAGAGTCGTTGCGGAGAAAATGGTGTAATGACAAAAGGGATGCGACTGCCTTTGACTATTGAAAAATAATAGTTGCAGAAGGTATCACGGTCACTATTCCCTTGACATACAAGACCGTTCTTCTTATACACTTGTCCTTATCTAAAATAATCTAATAATTCAAAAATTTATTAATTTTCTGAGGGGGTATTTGATGACTGATGAAGCAAAGGTATTCGGTATGCCGCCAGAAAGCGGCAGGTGGTTGTTTATTGTTCTTGGATTAATTATGAATGTTTGTCTTGGTGCGGTGTATGCTTACAGTATCTTTCTGGGACCTGTAAAAAAAGCTTTTAATTCCTCCGCGTTCGTATCTAATCTTCCATTTATGGTTTTCCTGACCTTCTTTACCATTCTAATGTTTTTTGGCGGCCGTTGGATGGAAAAACTGGGGCCGCGTAAACTCGGAATCATTGGCGGCATAATTGTGGGACTGGGGTGGCTCCTTTCCAGCTTTGCTACCAATATTTGGTTTCTGATCTTAACATATGGTGTTATTGCCGGATCGGGAGTCGGTCTTGTTTATGGTTGTCCTATTGCCATAGGTGCGAAATGGTTTCCGGATAAAAAAGGCCTGGCAGTCGGTTTGATAGTGGCCGGTTTCGGCGGATCAGCCTTGATTACAGGCAAACTCGCCAATTACCTGATTCCATCTGTTGGATTACCGACAACCTTCCTGTATTTTGGAATAGCGTTCGGGATTATCCTTTTTATCCTGAGTTTGCCTTTAAGATTTCCTGCTGCCGGTTGGGCACCAAAAGGCTGGAAACCTGCCGCAGGATCTGTTGCGGCAAGAGATTTCACACCGGGCGAGATGGTAAAAACCGGAACATATTGGGGATTATTTCTTTGTTTCATTATTGGCTCGATGGCTGGTTTGTTGGCTATCGGCATATCTAAACCGGTGGGCAACGAAATCATCAAAATATCCGGCGAAACGGCCGCCACACTGGTCGGCGTGTTCGCCTGTTTTAATGCTTTAGGACGCCCTCTTTTTGGCTGGCTGACAGATAAAATTACTCCCCGCAATGCAACCCTGCTCAATCTGAGCATCATTCTCGTCGTGTCGATCATTATGATTGTTGCCAAAGAAGGTGATACCAATCTTTATGTGGCAGGCTTCATCGGGTTCTGGATGTGCCTGGGCGGCTGGCTGGCGATTGCTCCGACCGCGACAGCCACATTCTTCGGCATGAAAAATTACGCTCGCAACTATAGCGTGGTCTTTTTTGCTTACGGTTTGGGCGCTATTATCGGCGGCATCATTTCTGGTCAGGCCAAGGATGTTTTCGGAACATATACATTTGCGTTCTATCCAACAGCGGTATTAGCGGTTGTCGGACTGGTTCTGGCGGCTATTTTGATGAAACCTCCCAAGAAGGCATAGGCACTGATTCAATAGAGTGTAAAAAAGCGGGCTTCATGCCCGCTTTTTTCTTTTCAACTATCCGGCAATCGACACCACACCCAACATTTCATTGACATACAAGACCGTTTTCCTTATAATTTTACCATCAGAGGGTATCCGAGGTAATGGGGCTGTTCAAATACCCTAAGGGGCACGCTGAATGTTCAGATGCAAGGCGCGCAAAAAATCGAACCGCGAGGCGTATATGGATATACGTTGAGCGGTGCGGTTTGCAGCGCAACACAGCAGATGAGCGGTTTTCAACAGCCCCGTAATATATTATCAAATGATTTAAT
>Ga0209777_10008769_pt1 | contig 11013 bp, 7 predicted proteins | sample FrelakmetHBP12HB_FD_187147 | JGI IMG/M metagenome (GOLD analysis project Ga0209777, IMG submission 187147) | Freshwater lake sediment microbial communities from the University of Notre Dame, USA, for methane emissions studies -HBP12 HB (SPAdes)... | ecosystem: Environmental > Aquatic >...
CCTGTCAATGGGGGGGCAAGCGGGGAGGCCGCAGCCGCGGCCAGGACGTCGGCGGCGACCTCCTCCGTGCCCGCCTCCACCAGCGACGTACCCACGCCGTGGCCCTGCGCTTTGAGCAACGGGAAGCACATGGCGCCGCCGACCAGCACCTTGTCGGCGACGTCGAGCATCTTGCGGATGACGCCGATCTTATCGGACACCTTGGCGCCGCCGAGCACGACCACGAATGGGCGCTCCGGGTCGCCGAGCAGCCTGCCCAGCATCTCGAGCTCACGCATCATCAGCAGACCGGCCACGGCCGGCAGACAGTGAGCGATGCCTTCCGTCGAGGCATGCGCCCGGTGCGCGGCGCCGAAGGCGTCATTGACGAAGACCTCGGCCAGCGACGCCAGCTGGGCCGCGAACACCGGGTCGTTGGCCGTCTCCTCGGCGTGGAAGCGAACGTTCTCAAGCAACAGCATCTTGCCTGGCGCAAGGGTGCGCGCCGCGGCCTCGACCTCAGGGCCCACGCAGTCCCCGACGGCGTGCACCTCGTCATCGATGAGCATCGCTAGGCGACGAGCCACCGGACCCAGGCGCAACCCCGCCACGACCTGCCCCTTGGGCCGGCCCAGATGCGATGCCAGCACCAAGGAGCAGTCCCGCTCACGGAGATATGCGATGGTGGGCAGGGCGGCGCGGATGCGCATGTCGTCGGCCACCTCGCCGCCCTCCAGAGGCACGTTGAAGTCGACGCGCACGAACACACGCTTGCCGGCCACGGGATAGTCGGTCACTGAGCGTTTCATGGCCAAGCGCGCCTCCCTCGATGCGAACATGCCTACGCGGCCGTCGGCCGCCAACATACAGCCTCCGTCGCTGCCGGCAGCCGCGACGGCCGCTCCACCGGACGTGCAGCCGCGCCTAGAGGACGCGCTGCACCAGATCGACGAGACGACACGAGTAGCCCCACTCGTTGTCGTACCACGACACACACTTCACCATGTTGCCCTTGGCCATGGTCAGAGCCGGGTCGAAGATCGAGGAGAAGCTGTTACCGATCACGTCGCTGGAGACGATCGGGTCCTCCTGATACTGCAGGATGCCCTTCATGCGGCCGTTGTCCGCCCATCTCTTCATCGCTGCGTTGACCTCGTCGGCCGTCACCTCGCGCTTGAGCTCCACCACCAGGTCGGTGCACGATCCGTCTGGTGTGGGCACCCGCAAGGCAAAGCCATCCAGCCTGCCCTCAAGCTCGGGGATGACCAAGGCGACGGCGCGCGCGGCACCCGTGGTCGTCGGGATGATAGACATCGCCCCGGCACGAGCACGGCGCAGGTCCTTGTGCGGGAAGTCGAGGATCTTCTGGTCGTTGGTGTAAGCGTGGATGGTCGTCATGAAACCGCGCTCGACACCGAACTCATCGACCAGCACCTTGGCCATGGGCGCCAAGCAGTTGGTGGTGCAGCTGGCATTGGAGATGACGTGGTGCTTGCCCTTGTCGTACATCTCCTCGTTGACGCCCAGGCAGATCGTCAAGTCGGGACCCTTGGCGGGCGCCGATATGATCACCTTCTGAGCGCCCGCCGCCAGGTGTTTGGCCGCGTCGTCGCGTTTGGTGAAGAAGCCGGTGGACTCGATGATCACCTGAGCGCCGAGTGCCTTCCACGGCAGCTTGGCCGGGTCCGTCTCGTTCAGCACCTTGATGCGCCGGCCGTCGATGATCAGCGCATCGCCGTCGGCCTCCACGGTCCCTCCCCAGGGACGGTGCACCGAATCCCACTTGAACAGGTGGCGCATGGTCGCCAGGTCCATGAGGTCGTTGATGGCCACGAACTCCACGTCGGCACCCTGTCGGAGTGCGGCGCGAACCGCGAGACGACCTATGCGACCGAAGCCGTTGACCCCTACTCGTACAGTCATGACAGACTTCCTCCCCATACGGCGTGTGCGGAGCCCCGAGGCTTCCGCCTGGGCTCCGCCACAGCTTGTCATAGGCGTGTCGCTTTGGGTACAGCCCGTGCGTACAGGCCTGCGGGAGCCGTTTGCGCCATCTTGTCATGCCACGCGGCGCGCGCCTCAGTGCGGCTGCGATTATACCCGCGATGCAGCGGCATACGCCTTCGGCACCCCACAACAAAGATGACGACAGCCGAACGGCGTCGACAGTGCATCACTTCACGTTGACGCACTCCTCGCTGAGGGCAGTCATGCGCCGCAGACGATGGTTGAGCGACGACTTCGTCAGCGCTGGCCGGGCGCCCGCGGCCAGCTCCTGCAGGCTGAGATACGGGTTGGCAAGCCGCAGCTGAGCGACCGCGCGCACGCCTGCCGGCAGCGTCGCCCAGCGATCGTCCGCCATGAGGCGACGAGCTGCCTCGACTTGTCGGCGCCCGGCCTCGGCCGCCCGCCGCGCGTTGGCCTCGTCGCAATTGGCCAGGCGGTTAGCACTTTCGCGCACACGGCCCAGCACCGCGTGCTCCTCCCACCGCAGGCGCGCAGCATGAGCGCCGAGCACGGCAAGCAGGTCGGCAGCGGTCTCCCCGCGCTTGCTGTAGCAGGCGAAGTTGCGCTCGCGCCGGCCGACGGTGAAGGGCAGACCCAGGCGGGCGAGCAGAGCCACGAGCTCGTCGGCGAGGTCACCGTCCTCGACCGTGAACTCCGCGTGCACCGGAGCTCCCGGCGGAGAGACCGAGCCACAGCCGAGGAACATGCCGCGCAGAAAGGCCACCAGGCAACAGCGCCGGGCCACGAGGCGGCGTGGTACTCGCATCTGCAGTTGGAAGCCGTCCGAGAGCACGCCCACCTCGTTGAGAAGCTGCAGGTCACGCTGGCCACCGCCCAGCACGATCTCGTAGCGACGCCCGTTCGGCGCCGAGCTCACCGTGCGTAGCTCGGCGTGCACCCCGAACGGTTTGAGCAAGGCGAGCACGCAGCGGGCCGTGGCTGGGAGAGCCAGCGACACGCGCACGGACACGAGCCCGCCGGCAGTCAGGTCGAACGTGCCAGCACCGAAGAGCAGCCCCGAAAGCTGGGCGCGGCGACAATGCTCGACCGTCGGCACGAGGACGTCCAGCTCGCGCTTGACGTCTTGCGTGAACGACACCGCGGCCTCAGCAGACGAGCTTGGCGAGAGCCTGCGAAAGCAGGGCAGGGTCGTGGCGGAAGACGTTACTACCCGTGGCCAAGGGGGCGTGTACGACGCGCAGCCCAAGCCCCCTGAGCCGGTCGTCGTCGACCGCCACCGGGCGAGCACCGGCTTGCTCGTACCTCACAGCCAGGTCACCCGAGACAGGCGTGTCGTTGACGAGCACCACGTCAACGAGGCCGGCGGCGCCGTGCCGGTACAGAGCGTCGACGTGGTCGCCGCAGCTGTAGTCGTCGGTCTCGCCGGGTTGCGTCATCACGTTGCAGACATAGGCCACGCAAGCCCGCGTCCGCTGGAGCGTCTGGCAGACTTCGGGGATGAGCAGGTTGGGGATGATGCTCGTGAACACGCTGCCCGGTCCAAGGACGACGAGGTCGGCGTCATCGATCGCCGCCAGAGCCTCGGGCAGCGCCGCTGCCGAAGTCGGCGTGAGCCACACGCGCAGAGGCAGGTGGTCGGCGGCCGTGATGGTGCTTTCGCCGCTCACCTGCTCGCCGCCCTGCAGCTGAGCGTGCAGCACCACGTTCTCCAGCGTCGACGGCAGGACGCGCCCGCGCACCTTCAGCACGCTCGTGGACTCACGCACGGCGCGCTCGAAGTCGCCCGTTACCTCCGCCAGCGCGGCGACGAAGAGGTTGCCGAAGCTGTGGCCCTGCAGGCCTCCGTTGGTGAACCGGTACTGGAACAGGCGGCCCATCAGCGACTCATCGTCGGCGAGTGCGACGAGGCAGTTACGGATGTCGCCCGGCGGCAGCACGCCCATGTCCTTGCGTAGACGACCGGAGCTGCCGCCGTCGTCGGCCACCGTGACCACCGCGGTAAGGTTGCTGGTATGGTGCTTGAGACCCTTGAGCAAGGCCGCCAGGCCGTTGCCGCCGCCGATGGCTACGATCCGGGGGCCACGAGCCAGGCGACCCTCCGAGAGGATCTCGCTGACCGAGTCGGGAGTCGAGCGCTCGAAGCGCACCACGCCGCGCACCCCTAAGACAAGCCCCACCGCCCCGAGCATGAGGGCGTCGGCGGCCACCAGCAAGGCTGCCCCCCGGTGGCCGTGCAGCGAGCCCAAACCCAGGCCACGGACAAGCTCGTCCGACACCAACAGACCGACGCCGACCAGCAGCGCGCAGGCAAGTACGGTAGTCCCGGCCACAGCCAGCAACACCCAGCGCTTGACGCCCAGACCCGGCCGCAACCACTCGACGTACGGCAGTCTCATCCGTCCCGGGCTATATCGCGATGGCGCACGACGGTGAAGTACCCCTGCTTCTCATAGCGCTCGCCGAGCCACGCCGCCACGGTCACCGAGCGGTGGCGGCCACCGGTGCAGCCGATGCCGATGGTCAGATGCGCCTTGCCCTCGGCGGCGTAGCGAGGGAAGAGGAAGTCGAGCAGAGCGGTGAGGCGGCCCAGGTACTCGTCGGCGCCGGCGGACTTGATGACGAACTCGGCCACCTCAGGGTCGAGGCCGGTGAGCTGCCGCAGGCGCAGGTCGTAGTAAGGATTGGGCAGGAAGCGCACATCGAAGAGAAGGTCGCTGTCGATCGGGATGCCGAACTTGTAGCCGAACGAGACGAAGGCGAAGACGAGGTTGGTCCGCCGAGAGTGCTGGATGAGCTCCTCGTTGAGTCTCGCCTTGAGCTCCTGGATGGAGAGGCTGCTCGTGTCGACGATGAGCGTCGCCCGGTCGCGCAAGCCGGCTAGCAGGGCGCGCTCCTTGCGGATGCCGTCGATGACCGTGCCGCCGCCCAGCGGGTGGCGGCGGCGCGTCTCCTTGAAGCGGCGCACCAGAGCCTCGTTGGAGGCTTCGAGAAAGACGAGCACGTACTCGACGCCGCGTTCGTGCAGCTCACCCAGAAGCTGCTCGAGCTGGCCGAAGTACTCGCCGCCGCGTACGTCGCTGACGATGGCCACCTTGTCCACCTTGCTGCCCTCACGGCGGAAGAGGTCGACCAGCGTCGGTACGAGCTGCGGCGGCAGATTGTCGACGCAGAAGTAGCCGGCGTCCTCGAAGGCGTCGATGGCCTGCGACTTGCCGGCTCCCGAGAGGCCGGTGATGACCACGAACTGGAGAGCTGCGGTGGTCACGACCTCTCCACCCCACGGGGCACGTAACCTTCCAGGGCCAACAGACGCGCCTTCCACGCCGGATCGCCGCCGAACTCGCCCAGCCGGCCGTCGTTCTTGATGACGCGGTGGCAGGGCAGAACCACCGGCAGTCGATTGCGTGCCATCACCGAGCCTACGGCCCGGTAGGCGTTCGGGTATCCGGCGGCGACCGCCAGATCACGGTAGCTGACCGGGTGGCCATAGGGGACCGCCGCCAACGCCCGCAGCACGGCGGTCTCAAAGGTGGTGCAGCCGTACACGCGCGCGTAGCGCGAGACATCGAGAGCGAAGGCCACGGCCTCACCGGCAAAATAGCGCTCCAGGAGACCACGCCACGCGCTCGGCGGCACGCCATCGCCGACCGGCGCGCGCCGGGTCTCGTCCGGCAGGTCGTGCTGCAGAGGCATGCCGTCCGCTAGCAGCAGCCTCCCCACACCCCAGCGCGTCTCGTAGCACTCCTCCCGGTCTGGGCGGACCGCCGGCATGACCTCAGCCTGCTTTGTGAAGGTGCGCATAGATCTCCCTCGCAACTTTGGGCGGCAGACCCGGAACCCCTGCTATCTCCTCCCGCGTGGCAGACACGAACCGTTCGGGACTGCCGAAGTGCTCCAGGATCCTGCGTCGGCGTGTGGGCCCGACTTTGGGCAGCTCATCGAAGATCGTCGCCCGCTTGAGATCCCCCTCGCGGCGCTGTCGGTGAAAGGTTACCGCAAAGCGGTGTGCCTCGTCGCGAACGCGCTGCAAAAGCAGCGACGCGGGGTCGTCGGCAGCCAGCGCCAACGGCGCCGGACGACCGGGTACGAACACTTCTTCGTGCTCTTTGGCAAGCGCTACGATCGGCACGTCCACCCGGCTCGCGCGAAGAGCTTTGCCGGCGGCCGAGAGCTGGCCCTTGCCACCGTCGACCACGATCAGCCCCGGCAATTTGGCGAAGCTCTCGTCGAAGGGCTCCCCCGCGTCGGCACGCGCCGCCACGTAGCGCTTGAGACGCCGCCCCACAACCTCGCGCATCATGGCGAAGTCGTCCTGGCCGGCCACCGAACGCACGGCGAACTTGCGGTAGTGGGCCTTCTTGGGCAGCCCCCCCTCGAAGACGACCATGGAGCCCACCGCGTGGCGCTCGCCGAGGTTAGAGATGTCGTAGCACTCGATGCGCAGCGGCAGCTCCGCCAAGTCCAAGACGGTCCGCAGCCGCTCGAGGGCGCCGATACGCGAGGCGCTGCGATCCTGCAGGCGGTGAGCTTCGGCTTGGCCGGCCAGCTCGGCATTGTGCTGCGCCAGCTCCTGGAGGCGGCGCTTGGGACCGCGCTGCGCGCGGCGCACATGCACGCAGGCGCCGCGCCGCGCCGCCAGAAGCGCCGCCACTCCTTCGCCGCCTTGCTCAAAGGGCGCGATGATCTGCGCCGGTATGGCCGCCGGTTCCCAGTAGTACTCCAGCATGAACTCCTCGAGCACCGCTTGGGCGTCGCGCCCGGCGGCGTTCTCGATGTAGAACGTCTGACGGTCGACGAGCGCCCCCTCGCGCACGTGGAAGACCTGCACGTTGCCGCCCGGCTCGGCCTGCAGGAGGCCGAGCACGTCGAACGAGCCGCTGTCGGTGCGCGCCACCTGGCGCTCCTGGACGTGCCGCACCGCCGTGAGACGGTCGCGCAGCAGGGCCGCTTTCTCGAACTGCTGCCCGGCCGCCGCAGCTGCCATCTCGCGCTCGATCGAACGCGTCACCTCGCCGAGCCTGCCGCGCAGGAAGTCGATCACCTCCTGCACCACGCTCATGTACTCCTCGTGCGAGACACGGCCGTCGCAGGGCGCCAGCGAGCGCTTGATGAAGTGCTGCAGGCACGGCGCGCCGCTGGCGCGGCCAGGCTTCTCGCCCCTGCACTTGCGGAACGGGAAGATGCGCCCGATCAGCTCCAGCGTCTCGCGGACCTTGCCGGCGCTGGAGTACGGCCCGAAGTAGAGGCTGCCGGGCACGTGACGCCGGCGCGTGAAGCGCACACGCGGCCACTCGTCGCTCAAGGTGATCTCAATGTAGGGGTAGCTCTTGTCGTCCCGCAAGCGCAAGTTGAAAGGAGGCCGTGACTCCTTGATGAAGTTGTCCTCCAGCACCAGCGCCTCGGCCTCGGAGGCGGTGACCACATACTCGATGTCGCGCGCCCTGGCGACCATCTCCGCCGTGCGGCCCGTAGGCGCTGCGCGCCCGCTGCGGACGTAGCTCGCGAGTCGCTTGCGCAGCGCTTTGGCCTTGCCCACGTAGAGGACCTCCCCTTGCGCGTCCAGGAATCGATAGACGCCGGGTTCGTTGGGGATGCGGGCGACGGTGTCGCGGAGCTCGGTCACTTCTCGGACCTGCGGGCAGCGGTAAGCATCTGCCCTGATTCTACCCCCGCGCAGCGACCGCGACGCCGTCGAGCACGCGGCGCAGGAAGGCGCCGGTGTAGGTATCGTCGGGGTGGGCGGCGAGGTCCTCAGGCGTGCCCGTGGCCACCACGGTGCCGCCCTCCTCGCCGCCCTCCGGACCAAGATCGATGACCCAGTCGGCCGACTTGATCACATCCAGATTATGCTCGATGACGATCACCGTGTTGCCCTGGTGGACCAGGCGTTGCAGCACCTCGAGGAGCTTCTCGATGTCGGCGAAGTGGAGACCGGTGGTGGGCTCGTCGAGGATGTAGAGCGTGCGTCCCGTGGCGACCTTGCTGAGCTCCGAGGAAAGCTTGACGCGCTGGGCCTCGCCGCCCGAGAGCGTCGTCGCCGCCTGGCCCAGCTTGATGTAGCCCAGGCCCACGTCCTCCAGCGTCTTGAGGCGACGCGAGATGCGGGTGACGTTGGCAAAGAACGTCACCGCCTCCTCCACGCTCATGTCGAGCACCTCGGCGATGCTCTTCCCTTTGTAGCGCACCTCGAGCGTGTCGCGGTTGTAGCGCTTGCCGCGGCAGGCCTCGCAGGGCACGTACACGTCCGGCAGGAAGTGCATCTCGATCTTGATCTGGCCGTCGCCCTTGCACGTCTCGCAGCGGCCGCCCCTGACGTTGAAGCTGAACCGGCCGGGCTTGTAGCCGCGCACCTTGCTCTCCGGCGTGGAGGCGAACAGGGCGCGGATGTGGTCGAACACCCCCGTGTAGGTGGCGGGGTTGGAGCGTGGCGTGCGTCCGATCGGTGATTGGTCGATGTCGATGACCTTGTCGAGCTTCTCGTAGCCGTCGATGCCGTCGTGGCCGCCGGCGCGCAGTTTGGTGCCGCGGTTCAGGCGGCTGGCCATACCCTTGTACAGAATCTCGTTGACGAGTGTCGACTTGCCCGAACCCGAGACACCCGTGATACAGGTGAAGGCACTCACGGGGAAGTCGACGTCGATGCCGCGCAGGTTGTGCATGCGCGCCCCCCGCAGCGTGAACCACTCGACCGGCAGACGCCGCTGGCCGGGAATCGTGATGCGGCGCCGGCCGGCAAGGAAGTCGCCGGTCTCCGACTCGGCCGCGGCCATGATCGCCGCCGGTGGGCCCTGGGCGACCACGCGGCCGCCGTGCTCGCCGGCGCCGGGACCCATGTCGACGATGTGATCGGCCGAGCGCATCGTCTCTTCGTCGTGCTCGACCACGATGACCGTGTTGCCCAGGTCGCGCAGGCGCAACAGGGTGTCGATGAGCCGCCGGTTGTCGCGCTGATGCAGGCCGATGCTGGGCTCGTCGAGGATGTACAGCACGCCGACGAGCGCCGAGCCGATCTGCGTGGCCAAACGGATGCGCTGCGCCTCGCCGCCCGAGAGCGTGGCCGAGGCGCGCTGCAGGTTGAGGTAGCCGACGCCGACGTCGTTGAGGAACGAGAGGCGCTCGACGATCTCTTTGATCACACGGGCGCCGATGAGCTGCTCGGTCTCGCTCAGCTCGAGGTGACCGAAGAAGTCCAGCGCTTGGCGGACGCTGGAAAGCGTCAGCTCGTGGATGTTGATGCCGCCGACGGTGACGGCAAGACTCGTGGGCTTGAGGCGCGCCCCGTTGCACTCCGGGCAGGGGCGCTCGGCCATGTACTCCTCGATCTTCTGGCGCACCCAGTCCGACTCTGTCTCGAGGTAGCGCCGCTGAAGGTTGGCGACGATGCCGTGGAAGGCAGCCGTGTAGTGCCGCATGCGACCCTCGTAATTGCGATAACTCAGATTGATGCGCTCGCTGCCGGTGCCGTACAGGAAGAGGTCGCGCTGCTCGGCGGGCAGCTCGCGCCACGGCTTGGAACGATCGACGGCGAACCTCTCGGCGATGGAGTCGATCGCCTGCTCCAGGAAGCCGAAGGACAGTCCTGAGTACGGGAGCAGCGCTCCCATGTCGATGGAGACGTTCTCGTCCGGCACCACCAGGCCGGGGTCGATCTCGCGTGCCGAGCCCAAGCCGTGACAGACGGGGCAGGCACCGTGCGGGCTGTTGAAGCTGAACACGCGTGGCTGGATCTCGGGCAGCGAGATGCCGCAGTGTGCGCAGGCGAACTTTTCCGAGAAGGTGAGTGTAGGACCATCGACGAGCTCGACCTCGACGAGACCCTCGGAGAGCGCGACGGCGGTCTCGACGGAGTCGGTGAGACGCCGTCGCAGACCATCCTTCATCACCAGCCGGTCGACGACCACGGCGATGTCGTGCTTGTACTGCTTGTCGAGCACCACCTCCTCGTCGAGCTCGCGCACGTGGCCGTCCACCTTGATGCGCGAGAAGCCGTCGGCGCGTACCTGCTTGAGAAGCTTGCCGTACTCGCCCTTGCGGCCACGCACGAGCGGCGCCACGACGCTGAACCGGGCGCCTGCCTCCAGCTCGCACACCTGGTCGACAATCTGCTGTATCGACTGACCCTCTATGGGCCTCCCGCACTCGGGGCAGTGCGGGTGGCCGACGCGCGCGAACAGCAACCGCAAGTAGTCGTAGATCTCGGTGGCCGTGCCGACCGTCGAACGCGGATTGCGTGAGGTCGTCCTCTGGTCGATGGAGATGGCCGGCGAGAGGCCCTCGATGCTGTCCACGTCCGGCTTGTCCATCTGGCCGAGGAACTGGCGGGCGTAGGCCGACAGCGACTCCACGTACCGGCGCTGGCCCTCGGCGTAGACGGTGTCGAAGGCCAGCGAGCTCTTGCCCGACCCCGAGAGCCCCGTGATGACGATGAAGCGGTCCCGCGGCAGCCGCAGCGAGATGTCCTTGAGGTTGTGCTCGCGCGCACCCGTGATGACGATATCGCCGCTCATCCGGCCGCCATCCCGCGCCGCGCCAGCTCCTTGGAGAGCTCCTTGATCTCGTCGCGGAGCTTAGCGGCGTACTCGAACTTGAGCTGGTCGGCGGCCGTGAACATCTCCGCCTCCAGATTGGCGATGAGCTTCTCGAGCTCGGCACGCGGCATGACGAGCTTCTTGGCGACCGCCTTGGCCGCGCGCCGCCCCTTGGTGGGCACGGCCGCTGCGTCGGACATCATCTGGGCGATGTCGGTCACCGCCTTGACCACACTGCGCGGCTCGATACCGTGCTGCTCGTTGTAGGCCACCTGCTTGGTGCGCCGCCGGTTGGTCTCGTCGATGGCGGCGCGCATCGCCGCCGTCATGGTGTCGGCGTACATGAGCACCGTGCCGTTGATGTGGCGCGCCGCTCGGCCGATGGTCTGGATGAGGCTTGTCTGGCCGCGCAGAAAGCCTTCTTTGTCGGCGTCGAGGATGGCGACCAGGGCGCATTCGGGAATGTCGAGGCCCTCGCGTAACAGGTTGATGCCGACCAGGGCATCGAAGGCGCCGAGCCGCAGATCGCGGATGATCT
>Ga0209777_10008770_pt1 | contig 11012 bp, 17 predicted proteins | sample FrelakmetHBP12HB_FD_187147 | JGI IMG/M metagenome (GOLD analysis project Ga0209777, IMG submission 187147) | Freshwater lake sediment microbial communities from the University of Notre Dame, USA, for methane emissions studies -HBP12 HB (SPAdes)... | ecosystem: Environmental > Aquatic >...
ACAACTCTACCCACCACTCCCGGCACCTCGACCAACTCGAATAGGTTGATGCAGAGATAGCGTAACGCATCCGCGATGTCCGAGTAGGGATGTTCTTTACTCGGCTGGCCGTCGTCGTCTCTGACGTACCCAGTCCGCAATGTCCGCAACAGCATCGTGCATGATGGGTCAATCTCCAATAACCCGAACGTGATGAGATGTTGAATGACTTCCAGCCCCTTTAACACACCGCCCGGTCCCGTTGGCACTGTCACCAGCGTCAGCCCAAGCCTCTGCATCGCCTCGATGATCGTTCCCGTGCTTGTCCGCTGGTTGGCGGCGTAATCGCCGTAATCCTGCCAGCCTGCAACGTGACCGGGGAACAGCGCAGCCCGTGATAGCTTGACCTTGCTCCCGAACAGTTCAATCGAACACTCCAACACAATCGTCTCGGACAAAATGTGTAGCGAATGCCGTCCATCGGCTCGCTGTCTCACTTGTCCTGTCACACACACGTTCGCCAGGTAACTGTAATCCATTCCGCTGACAAGCGGCTCGCTTGGATGATATTCTTGCGGGGTGGTTGCGATTAAGTCCGTCTCGGTGAATACTGGTGTACCCGGCATCACCGTGAAGTCTATCTCCTGTTCCTGATCCCAAGCGTGCTGACTGTACCCGCTCCTTGCCATCGTGTGCCATTCGGGGCTGCGCTTGTGCGGGTCGGCTGTGAAGTGTACCCTCAGCGTCGTCCACCCGTTCCGCCGCCAGCGCTGGACACCCTGCATGACTTCCGTCCGTTCAGTCTGCTCGCCGGGCGACACGTCGGCATGACCGAGCTTGTAGAATGCGTTCTGATCGCCACCTGCTGAACTGGTGAGGATACCCTGACCGCCGCCATCAAGCGACGGTTTCGCAGCCTGCAAAGACTCGTCCTGATACTCCTGAAACGCGAACTCATCAGCCCACCATACCGTGAACGTGAACTGTCTGACCTGTTCGGGACCTTCAGCTACAGCTTGAATCTGGGCGGTCGGACTGGTTGACTTTGAATCGTGAAACACTTCCAGCGCACCAGAAATGTATCGCGCCCGCGGCTTGCAGTATTTCGTCGGGATATGCTCGTACATGAACCAGAACCGATCACGCAGATACGCATCGGCATCATCAAACTTTTTGGCTTGGTAGGCGATCCGCGCGCCAGGTTGTATCAGCACGCGATGGAGAAGGAGAGCCGCGAGCAACCATGTAACCCTTAACTGTCTGCTCTTCTCAATCCGTAGAAGATGCTCAGTGGCTACCGCTTCCGAAATCACGCGCAGATAATCGTCGCCCCCAGCCACCAGCGGTCTGATGTAGTCCGGTAATCCTTTCGCCTTGGCGTGCTCGTCCTGTGACCAACAACAGAGCCTTACGAACTCCCACGGGTCAGACGGCAGCGGTAGGAGCGGCAACGGTTTCCACGGCAAACGGGATTGCAGGTCGGCTAGACCCGCTTGAATTAAGTCTGGCGAGACGGCTTGCAAATTCCCTCCCTTGTTCGTCGGTGAGTATGTCAGACAATATCGGCATCAACTGCTCGTTGTACCCTTGCACAACCGCGATGATGATTGTCTGACGATCTTTGGCGTCAACCACGCCGATGTGTTCCAACACAGTCGTCACTGTACGAAGCTGTATTCCCTCATCCTCGGCATCCATCAACTTGTCCAGTGTATCAACCGCACGCGACAAGGGCACTCTTTCCATCAGTAGTTTGTGATAAGCGGGTTTCAATTCTGCAAGCGCAATCTGGCAGCCTACTCGGTCAAGAACTTCGCAAGCATTGTGGAAAGCTTCACCCTCAGAATATCCCGATTCCAACAGCCATTTCGACATCGGCCAATCGGGATGCAGAAGGATGTTTTTTGCGAGTGCTTTCTGCTTGGGAGTGGGAGCTTGCCGACTACAAGGTACTTCAAGCTTCTCCGAAGCTTTTACCGTCTCAACCTTTTGTTCGTTGTCCACGTTTTAAGCGGTACTACAAGACCTACACAAAGTCAAGCCTCGTGACAACTTGCCTAAAGAAACAAAAAAAGAAATCAACCGACAGAGTGAGCAGCAGCGAACGTCGGAGGGGAGATTACGGGGTGGAGGGTGCAGGTTTTTCAAGCACTTGTCAATCCCTATCTTTTAGTAGGGATTTTAACTTGTTGATGCTCTAGAGAAGATAATAATCTACTGAACTGGTAGGGATTAAGAATTTAATCTCTACTGAATTGGTAGGGATATAGACTCGGGGGATAATTTTCGGTGTGGACATCTATGGAAGGAACGCAGGTGCGAATCAATGGTTTTCAGCTCATTTCCTGTGGCCAACCGCCGGAATGACTCTCCCGGTGCCTCGCCTTGCCCCGATCTGGATTTTCTGGCGGCCAGCGTACCACCCGCTCCGCGCTCGGATGCGATTGCCTCCGTGCCGCTCATACACCGCCCATCCTTACCCATTCAGGATCACCGCCGCCGTCGTCCACCACATTCTGGAACCGTGTGCTGTTAATCCACCCCTCAACACATCGTCCGTGCAATTCACCGTCGCCGTCCGTCGCAGCTTGAGCACCGACCGCTGCAAGGTTGTCCTCGTGGAGTTTCTTGAGTACCTGTTTCATGGTTTCACCACCGGCATAAACCTTGAGCTTTTAAACCCCGCGTGCAAGGCGTGACGTTTCCGCCCCCACTTTGGGACGTACTCGCCAGTGTCTGCCAGCCCACCAGATGTCTGCCTTTCCGGTTGATTACGATGAAGCTCATTAGTCAGCCTCCGCTTCCTCTTTGGTGAGGTAGAAGTGAATACCGTGCGAGCACTCCTTCCATCGGTTATCATCCCAACAATCTGCCCTGACTCGCGCACCCTGTTTGTACTCAATTACAACGCCATCTCCAGATGGATTCTTTGACCTGCCAACTTCTGATCCGATAACTTCCAATACATCGGCGAATTCAGCGCGACACTTTCTACCTGTTGCGTTCGACCGCTTGGCATCCGCCGGAATGCGGAGCTTGACCATCACTCCACCACAGCACGCTTTCCAAACGATCAACTCACCGGCAGGCAGAATGCTTAGGCGCGATTTCTGCAAGTCCGTAAGCTTCGCGTCGCGCAAGTTCGCGCCGCACAAGTTCGCGCCGCGCAAGTTCGCGTCGCGCAAGTCCGCGTCGCACAAGTCCGCGTCGCGCAAGTTCGCGTTTTGCAAGTCCGCGTCGCACAAGTCCGCGTCGCACAAGTCCGCGTCGCGCAAGTTCGCGCCGCACAAGTCCGCGCCGCACAAGTCCGCGTCGCGCAAGTCCGCGTCGCACAAGTCCGCGCCGCGCAAGTCCGCGTCGCACAAGTCCGCGCCGCACAAGTTCGCGTTTTGCAAGTCCGCGTCGCGCAAGTTCGCGCCGCACAAGTTCGCGTTTTGCAAGTCCGCGTCGCGCAAGTTCGCGCCGCACAAGTTCGCGCCGCGCAAGTTCGCGTCGCGCAAGTCCGCGTCGCACAAGTCCGCGTCGCGCAAGTTCGCGTCGCGCAAGTCCGCGTCGCACAAGTCCGCGTCGCACAAGTCCGCGCGAGTCCCGTTGGCCCCGTACAGAAAGGCTTTGTGTGCCGACAGAACTGCCGCTAGATTTGAGCCGTCGTATTTCATGTCTTTACCCTCCAGTTTGGGTTTGCACCCGTTATGAGATGATAGCAAATCGCTCCGGAATTGCCGGGTCAATTGTGCCTTCGGCTGTCGCAATATGTACGGCGACGTGGTTGCTACCCACATACGAGGCGAAGCCGAACCGGTGAACCAAGTCCGCTATGTCGTCTATCGGCATTGGCGTTAGGTCGTTTACAGCCGCCGCGAGGTTGACCAAGTTCATCGCAACCGTCTCGTTGCACGTTCCACGCTCAATCTGCATTTTATACGCCTTCATCTTCTCACCCTCCAGTTTGGACTCCCCAGAGCAACCCCGGCCCGGTGCAGCGTGTGACGGCGAGACCGTTGTGGTGAGACAGCCGGAGTTGCTCTGGAGGTTCGATTCATTATATCCCGTCGTCACAATTTGCACCGTACACCAAACCGCTAAAGCCGTCAACAACTTTCTTAAACTATTTTTCGTCAGCAGATTGGCGGCACATGAATATCTTCCCGGTTCCCTCTCCGCATGTCAGCCTCTCCCTTGAACCGTACCGCATCGACCAGGGCTAATGCCTGACGGCGACGACGCGCACTTGTGACAAAACCGTTTACCTTCTCGCCTGTCCCTCTGGCAATACCGAGCCACACACACATGCTTGGTAGGATACTTCTTCTCCAACAATTTCCAACGACCGTTCTCATAATAGAACGATTCGAGGTTGAAAGGTTTTACCGAGGAACTTTCCACACACGCTCCTTGATTAAATTTTGCAGGTCTTGCACTGTCCATCCCGCACGATAACTTTCGCGGATGTCCTTGAGTGGTGGTATCACGCAAACACTCGGCACTTTCAAACCCGATTGGAGTTTCTCTGCGCCCCGAATGCCTGGATCGTCATTGTCGGCTATCAGAATCACGCGCCGGATTCTCAGCCGCTTGATCGTGTCATTCACCAACTGCTCCAACCCGATGCACGATGGCCGGCCAATGGCGTACAGTTTCATCGAGAGCGCCGCCGCCGTGTCGCTTTCGCCCTCGCAGATCATCGCCTCATTTTTTACGTCAACGTCTGCAAGAAATAATCCCGAATGCGAACCCTGGATACAGAAGCGGTCACCGCTGGGTGTCCGCAGTTTTATCCCGACGATCTCGCCCATCGCGTCTCTCATTGGGAACCCCCACGCCCCTTTTTCCGCAATCCACACACAACCCAAACTCGCCAGCGCCATCTCCTTGACGCCAAGTTTCTGCGCCAATTCTTTGATCTTGCCCGGACTTGTCTCGCTCGCCCATCGTCGCCAGAGTGCGTCCGCGTCGATCTCCGGCTCCGGCGCAACGCCTAGGTAGCTCCGCACTCGCAGAACTGTTGCGCCGGAACCGGGTAAATCATGCCAAAATCCCCCATTCTTCGCCGGCTTCGGGCTTTCCACCCGCATACAATCTGCTTTCCCTAACCTTGGGAAAAACGTGCAGTAATCTTTTTTCCCACAGATGGGACATGGAGTTTTCTTTGTCGCGCGGACGCGCTCCTTGTCCCAGTCAACTTGTGTGGCGGTGGTCATAGCAGCGGCTTTTGCACAATGTTTTTCAGAGTTTCCAAGGCAGCTTCCATGCTCGCAATCTCGTCGTCGGCATCTTCCTGCGTCATTCTTTCGGCGTCAACCCACCGCGGATAGACTCGCTTGCGGATTGCAAGCTCCCTATCGATGCACTTTATTTGCCGCTCGATTGGTATGTTCATCGGTTTTTCCTTCGTAGAAGGCTAAAAATCGCCCCTATTCCATTTTCTGGCTATCCTGACCCTACCCGACCTCGTTGCTCGCTACCCTGCCGCCGCGCCGCTACGCCGGCTGTACCTCTACCGGGTTTGAACATGCCATGCCTGTACCGATGGTTGCCAACATCCCCCGGCGTGCAACCCAACTTTTTGGCAATGACGCGGTTCGTCCGTCGAACATGCTTGCCGTGAAAAACAGCTTGCGGTTTCCCCAACCGTACCCGGATCTGCCGCACATATTCCCGACTGCAACCGCGAATCTTCGCCAGCACGATGTCCTGGAGCGTGAGGTCCCATGTCATCCAAATCGCGCGGCGCGCGTACATCCGCTTGTTGCAATTCTCTCGATGCAGCCACTGGCTCAATTTGCGCCTCCCATCGTGTCGGATAAAACTTCCGCTGGCCGACGCCAGCCGTTGTCAACGTCCCTTGGAAGCGCCCAGTGATTTTCTTTAATTCGGGTAATCAACTGACTGGCCTCGTCCATCGTCATCTTTTCGGCTTTTACGCCGAACCGCGAGAGTAAACTACATTGCTTGAAAGTCGCCAAGTTAGAATTCCACCGTTCAAATAAAGCCACGATCAACTGACGCGCCTGAGTGTACGTCAACTTGTCAGTGTCAATTCCTTGACGCGCAAGTAACGCGGTCTGTTTCTCTGATAACCGTTTCTCTGATTCCCACCCACGAGACACTGCCGGTCTCAACCCGAACACCTCGAATGGCGAAATGTTTTGTGAACTCCATCGGGTCCGAGCTACCAGCCGTTTCTTCCGATCTTCCTCAGCTTTTCGTCGCTGCTCGATCTCGTCGGCAACTTCGCGCTCGGTTTCTTCCAGCAATTCGTCAACCGGAATGCCATCTTCCCGTTCTTGCGCTTTCTTGACGGCACGTTGAACAACCACTTCGTCAAACTCTCCACCCAAACAATCCACCGAATTTACAATATGATGACGCCCACTGTTTCCGACAAAATCTATGACAGTGAGAAACGGCTTACCACTCGCCGCAATCGCTGCCCTCCGATCTTCTGCGGTTTCAAAACCCTCAACCGTGTCTGGCAATGGCCGCGTACCGCGTCCCAGAAATTGCGTGTACTTGGAAAGCGACTTCGTTGGCCGTGCCATGAAGATGCAACTCACCGAAGGATTGTCATAACCCTCGGACAAAATTTCTACATTCGCCACGAAGTGAATTTTGCCAGATGCAAAATCTTCAAGCACACGTGCCCGGTCTTTCTTCGGTGTCTTCTCACACACGAACGCCGCCGATCCGCTGACTGCCCGATTCAGAATGTTCGAGAACGTCTCGGCTTGGCGTATCGTCGTGCAAAACACTATCGACTGACTCGACTTGCCATTTGACCGCAGAAAATCTCCCCACCCCTCGACCGGAATCTGATGAAGCGAATGCCTCGGCACGCTCCAACCTATTTCCAAAATCGGTTCGATCATTCCCTGCTCGACCGTCTCTTCTTCCATCACCGCGGCGAGATCCGCGCCGTTCAAATCCCCAGCGGTGGTTCTGACGTGGCTGTAATCCAACGCCCCGACCGCGACAAACTGCTGTCGAATGTCCAGCAACCATCCATCAGCTATCGCATTTCTGATTTCGTAACAATGCGCTACCGTGTCGAAAATTTGCCCAAGCGCAACTTGGTCTGTCCTTTTTGGAGTTGCGGTCAAACCGAGCACCTTCAAATCAGGATTGGTCTTGTAGTGCTCCACCACGCGACGATACGCCGCAGCGACGTAGTGGTGAAGTTCGTCGATAATGAGAATATCGAACGCTTTCGGATCTGCCAATCGCGCACCGTCCCCCGAATACTGCGTCTGTACCGTGCTGACCACCACGGGCGCCCGGCCCCAGAAAGTTTCCGAAGCGTGTAAGTTCCCCATCTCGACGTGACATTCCAACTGCGTGTGCTTGGAGATTTTCTTCGCAGCTTGGTCGATCAACTCTCGCCGGTGCGCCAAGAACAACACGCGCTTCGGACGGCAACGTTTAATCACTTCCGCCGCCAGCACGGTTTTGCCAAGCCCTGTCGCTTGCACCACCGCCGTAGCCTGCACGGTTTCCCACTCGCGCAACACATCATCACAAGCCGAAAGCTGGTACGGGCGAAGAACGAAGTCGTCGTTGGTCATAAAACGCTCCACTGCTCTGCCATTGCGTCGGCAATCCCCTGATACGTCCGCGCTCTGTCAGCCGAGCGTGTCGGCGACGGCCCCAGTCTGTTTTGACCGCTCGGAGTTTGATTCTGCCATCGACCACTTGCGGGTTTTGGAAGAATGTTCGTCGGAACCAACTTCGGCAGTCCCTTTAACCACAAACAGGTTGACTTACTCTCTGGCTCGCCAAACTGCCACGGCTGAATTATCTGGTCTGGTTTGCGATATTGACTGGAAATACAGCCGATTGGATTTTCTAGTGCAATGCGAGGAATGTCGTGCGCAACAAAACCTTCGCCCATGAGGTTGAGCACAAACAGCATCGCCTCATGCGTGAGCTTGTCACGGCCCGGACGCCGCTTATTCCAGTGAAGACCGCTACTACAAAGATACGTGCAAGGCGGATGCGCGATCATCAAATCCCATTCATCGTCCAACACTTCCAGTACGTCGCCTTGTATGTGAGGACCGGGTATCTCTGTCGGTAATAGGTCGCAAGACCATGCATCATGCCCACACTTTCGGAAGGCTTCGCGCACACGACCGCTAAATTCACACGCCACGAGGATTTTCACTTCTTCCGTTCCCTCATCTTCCGTGTGCTTTCTGGCACGCACTGACGGTAAAATGCCTCACTCACAAACCCTCGACCGTGACAACTCCGGCAACCTTTCCCGCCGCAAGTGCAAACCGCGTGCGGGATGATCCGCTTGAGGTCGGTGTACGCAGCTTCCAGATGTCCAATCGCCGCTGAATGGTTCACCTCTCCAAATAGTGCGTCCTTGTCTTCTTGCGCTTTGACTACAACGCACTTAACCTTGCTCACCAGTCCGCAAAGTTCCCGCCCCACTTCTTCCGCTCGGTTCCAGTCCTCCAGGATTCCTGCGGGGATCGGCATGTGGGCTTCAGTCTTGTCGAGGTCAATCACTTTGGCGACTCGCTCTGGCGTAGGAATAACTGCCGCCTTGGCTTCTTTGACATCCTTGACGGTAAGCGGTTTGCCGGGCTTGCCTGCCTTCTGTAAAATCTCCACTTGTGACGCCGTTGGAATGCCATCCAACACTTTACGCATTCCGGGGGTAATTTCATGCGTTTTCTCCAACAAAACCGCTTTTTCGGGTGCAACTGAGTTGCACCGCTCCGGGGACTCGATAAACGCCTCCAACTCGACAATCTGCTGGCCTGTTTTTGCCAACTGCCGCCCCCATTCTTCCGTGAACCCGCACGCCTCCATGAAGTCTTTCCATGTACGGTGATGCGCGTGCCAACAACCGCTCACTTTTGCCTCATAATACGCCTTCGCCGCCAAGACCGTGTGTTGCCGCCATGCGCTGAGACATGAAAAGATTCTGCGATACTGCCGTTCTGGAGATTCCACAAGTTGCGTGGTCATTTTACCCCCTTTAGCTGCCCTCGAATTTCGCTTATTGCCATCCCAATTGCATAGGTACACTTCAAGCTGTCGCTCGCGTTCACAGGAAATGCAGACCGATGTTGCAGAAGTTCCACAAACATGTTCCACTGAGTTTGCGGTAGTCGGACTGTGATGGTTTTGGTTTCAACACGCGGATCAATAAACTGACGTTTCTTTTTCATACCGCACAGTGAAGCATATTGCCGCAGCCTTTGTCAAACACTTTTTCCGCCTCGAACCTGTCACTCACCCATTGCTTGACAAATGACTTGAGCTTTTTGTATTTCTCGGCTTCTCTGAACGTTAGTATGTTGGTCATGTTTTTCCTCCTGAATTTTTCCGGGTTTTTCGCTCCGCCACACCCTCCTTGTCCTTGTCCGTGTCCTTGTCTGGTTCCGTGTCCTTGTCCTGAGGGGCTACCAAGGGCCTTGGTAGGGGCTTGTAAGCTCCTCCATTAGTGTTCTCTATCAAGAAGATAAGAGGGGCTTGGTAGGGGCTTGGGAGCACCTCCACGTTAGCATGTATTTTGGCAAGAGATTTCGCAATGGCTGGTGCAACACGGTTGTTGGTTGTTAATCCACGGGGATACTGGAAAGGGATAAACTTCAACAACCAGAGGTACTTTTCTCCTGGCATGATCCATATTCGTTCGGACCCGGCAATTGCCAAAAATGTTGTCCACTCGTCTTCTGTTGCTCGCGTCTTGAATGCCAAGTCGCGCAGGTTGATACCCCACACTCCAGCCACGTCGCACTTGTCGCAAAGGTATTGGTGGATCAGCTTGTGCGTCTGCGACAACGATTCAAACCAAGCATCATCCCACTTTCGAGTATCGGTGAAGCGTAAACTCATTTTTCGCCGTCTTCCGGTTCTTCGATACTAGCCTCGATTTCTCCCGTCCATCCACTTTCGTCCTCACGAAACTCAGTGACAAGCCGAGTGTAATCTACCTTTCCCATTAACTTGGTTTTTCTCACATGGTCTTGCACGATCTTGTGAATTTCGGCGGGTTCAAAAGTAAACTTCATGTAGTGTGTCTCCTAAAAAAGTTCAAGCTCTCTCTGATGTCGGCCAGGTTGACCCTTGGCAGAGACGCCCCGACACGTAGCTCGCAGGATCGTCTCCAAATTCTTCCATCACTCTGATGGCGTCATTCTGGCAACATAATCCACAACCATTACAAGGCGGTTGCCCAAGCGGCGGCTTCATGCTTGCTCCAGCTTCTCCAAAATTTCTTCCAGCCAAGCTTTCGTCACCATCTGAGTCTTGTTTCCCTCCCTGACAAGCCGCTCGTACTCGTACAGCCCGATTTCCTTTTTCACAAACTCGATGAACTCGGCTGGATGATCGTGGAAATACATGTGGCAACTGTGATGGAGTAAAAGGAGATTTTCCAAAACGAATCGTGTCCGAGCGTGCTTTTTCGACACGATGTGCGCAGTTTCTAGATCGTTTCCCGTCATTTTGCACGCCCGACACACCTTGTACCGCGCTCGAACCTTGTCGGCGCACAGTTTTTCAAGACGGAGTTTCAGAGATTTGATCGTAGCTGTTCTCACGAATCACCTCGTTGGCTGTGCATGGCTTTATGAATCAAGTCTACGGTTTCTTGCATACATAGTTCTGCCGGTAGAACGTAGAGAATCAGCCAGCCAGCCGATGCCGCCAGATTCCGCTTCTCATGTTCCTTTCGGATACCAGCGCCACGATTATGACCACCGGCTGTTCGCGCAAACAGTCCCCCTTGAACTTCCAGCGCCAAAGAATATACAGGCCATGCGAGGTCAAACCGGAACTTGCGGTCTGGACAAAACTTGTACTCGAATACAGGCTCAGGCAGTCCACATGATGCGAAATAAGAAGTTACTATGGCGTGATCATAAATCATCGCTTCCCTTTCTTGTGTCTCATAAGTTTATACTCCGCACATCCCCTCACATTCGTTGCGAAATAGATTTGTTTGGATGTATCGCTTCCGAGATCGGGGTTTCAGTTTCACGGTAGCTAGTGGTTGCCGTGAGGCGTGCAAATAC
>Ga0209777_10008771_pt1 | contig 11011 bp, 10 predicted proteins | sample FrelakmetHBP12HB_FD_187147 | JGI IMG/M metagenome (GOLD analysis project Ga0209777, IMG submission 187147) | Freshwater lake sediment microbial communities from the University of Notre Dame, USA, for methane emissions studies -HBP12 HB (SPAdes)... | ecosystem: Environmental > Aquatic >...
CTCCGGCAAAACCGGCTTGATGGCCAAAGGCAAGACGCCGATCAACGAAAACCAACAGGTCGACCACAAAACAAATCGGTCGACAAGGCAAAAAAACTATTGACCGCGCTTTCAGAGATGACAATTTTGAGGTTCTTCGTCAGTCCCATTACGTTGAGGTTTCTCGCTGAGAAATTTCGCTCGAGTGGAGATAGATCGTAATTTCGGGTCGATTCAGGGTTTGCTTTGGGACGTCTTTCTTGCGCGTGATGTTTTCTTGCTTTGGGACTTGACGCGGTCTGCCTTAAGATCGCGTTCGATCAGAGCATAAGCGTTGTGGTTATGAATCGATTCCAGATTCTCCGACTCGATGGTAAACCAGTCGATGCGATGATCGTGAGAAAGTTTCTCGGTTACACCACGGACGATGTCTTCGACAAATACCGGATTTTCATACGCGGTCTCAGTGACGTACTTTTCGTCCTCGCGCTTGAGTAACGAAAAGACTTCGCACGAGCCCTCTTCCTCGACCACGCGGATTAGTTCTTCCAACCAGATGAATTCATTGTAGCGCACACAGAGAGTTACGAGTGAACGCTGATTGTGCGCGCCATACTTGGAGATTTCCTTCGAGCAAGGACAGACCGAGGTCACCGGAACCCGCACGGTCAGCAGCAAATCGATTTTGTCATTGCCATTAAGTGCCGCCGAAATCGTGCAGTTGTAATCAATTAGTCCCAACGCGCCCGAGACCGGCGCTTTCTTCTCGATGAAGTACGGGAATGTCAGCTCCAAATGCGCTTTCTCAGCTTTGAGCTTCTTGCGCGCCGTCTGCAGGATTTCTTCGATGCGACAGATGTCAATGGCTTTGTCGCGGTAGTCGTTGAGGATCTCAACAAACCGGCTCATGTGCGTGCCTTTGAACTGATGCGGCAAATCCACATAGAAATTGACATCCGCAACCGTCGTTTGCGTTTCATTCTTCTGATCCTGTACCACCACAGGCAGTTTGAGATTCTTGATGCCGACTTTGTCAATCTTGATATTGCGATAGTCGGGCATGCTCTGTATGTCTTTCAATTCGCTAACTCCAATGTGCATGAACGCAGCCGGAATCTTCTTCGCCCGACCTTACTGATCGTAGTCATTTTGTCACCTCGAAACGGTTATTTTCCGACTCCCAGAGAACTATCTTGGTTAGCATCCCGCCGCCGAAGCGGGCGTCGAGAATCTCCCAGATCTTGTTGGCAAGCGTCTCCGTGGTTGGAATCAGACCCCGCAAAAAGTCAACATCAAGATTCAGGTTCTTGTGATCGATGCGCGACACGATCTCAGAATCGATTACGGCCTTCAGATCCTTGAGACTGATGATCATGCCGGTCTCGGGATCAACTGCGCCGGTGACGCTGACCTCAAGCACGTAGTTGTGGCCATGTCCGTTAGGATTGGCGCACTCACCGAATACGATCAGATTTTTCTCGTCGCTAAATTGGGGGTTAAAGAGCCGGTGACCGGCACAAAACGTAACGCGCTTGGTAATCGTAGTCTTCATATTTTCTTGCCTCGCATGAACTCCCCGCCCGGTTCGAGCTGCACCAGCCGTCTGAGAAAGTGATTCCTGCGATAATACAACGCAAAGAGCAGGTAAAGGTTCATTGCTGTGACGACAAAAACGAGTCCGTACTGTGGTCGGCCCAGCAAGGCGGATACAATCAAAACAAAAATGTGAGTGCCGAAACACAAGGGCGATTGCAGTACCATGAGTAGTTTGTCTCCATACCAATCTGTCTTGGGGCAGGTGACGCACCGTTTTAACAACGTGTTGTCTACCGCCGCCACAAGTCTGTCCTGCCAACTATACACCACAATATACGCGAACCGCAGCAGTTTCAAAAGGAGTCTTGCCGGACCGGACACAGCGCCGACGTCGAGATCGTCACGATCAGTTTCATCCCGCTTAGAGTTGAGTGAGCCGATCCCATATTGCTCGATGTATGCAATCTGATAGAAATTGAAGAAAGAGCACTGGGTGAAAATCGAAAATAAGGCTGCCAGCCCCCAAACAAGATAATGCTGCTGACCTAACGAGTGAGCGTGCAGGGAGATGGCAACCACAACCGAGGCCAGCACCAGAAAGTCACCGAGGGAGTCGAGATATCTGCCTATCAGATGTCCCCTGCCGGTCAGGCGCGCCAATCCACCATCACACGCGTCGAAGACATCTTTCGAATGCAGGAGTATAGCGGCAGGAATCAACCTCCCTTGATAGAACATCAACGCCGAAAGCAGCCCCGAGCCAATGGACGTCAACGTAACCAGTTCGTGCGGAATGTGCAGCCAATACAGCAACCGCAGAACGTGGCGGTAGTAGAAGATCCAGATGACAGATATGTTGAAGTACCGCCGCGAGACGGGAATCTTTTCTGCTTTCTCAAGATCAATCATCGGACTGCCATCGTCGAGACTTGCCGTCCAGTATCAGATTACCGCCGGTTATGGGGGCGGATTCGTCGGAGGCAAGATACAGGATCTCACCCGCAACCTGCTCCGGCGTCAAATCGGCTTTGACTCCGGGGGGCACAGCTTCCCTGAACATCTGTGTGTCGACACCGCTCAATGAGATTTGGTTGACCCGGATGTTGCGCTCTTTGTTTTCCAAGGCCAAAATCTCGGTAAGTCCCCAGAGACCATACTTGCTGATATTATAGGCGCCAAAACCGGGGAACTTGGTCACTCCGAAACAGCCGGACAGTGAGGAGACATTGACGATTGTCCCCCAGAGCTTCTTGTCCATCATTGGCATAGTTTTCTGACAAAGGTAGTAGGGCGCAAGCAGATTTATGTCGAGCAAATGCCGGAACCGGTCAATGGGAAACTCGCTGGAACGTCCGGAAGCAAAAACAGCCGCGTTGTTGATAAGGATATCGACTGTCATACCGCGTTCATCGATCATTGCGAAAAGCCGGTCAATTTGCCGGAGGTCGGCCAGATCAGTTGGAACAGACAGAACACGAACATCACTATTGATGGTTTTGCAGAGCGCGACCGTCTCATCCAATTGCAGAGCCGTGCGGGCAATCAGGAGGAGATCGGCGTCCTGGTCGGCAAACATCATGGCCGTCGCCCTGCCGATTCCCCGTCCCGCGCCAGTTATCAATGCGGTCTTGCCAAACAGCCTTTTCACACGTATCATACGTATCTCCTTCGCCCCAAAATAGGGCAAAGGGTGGAACGAGGCAACAACGGCTCAGGTCGCTTTCTTCATGGTTCGCAAAATAGTATACCTGCATTCCGGGAAAGCGATAGACCAGACTATGTAAATCTACTTTCGTTGCGAACCGAGACATCGAGTCATCCTGTCACAAAACAGAATGCAAACTCTCTCGATGATTCTGGCACGCGCAATGACAAGCGTTATTGAGGTTGAGAATGGCCAAAGTGAACGACGTCCTGGAAGCTATCGGCAATACGCCGCTGGTGCAGTTGAAGCGCATGGTACCGGCAGGCGTTGCCGAGGTTTATGCTAAACTCGAATTTCTGAACCCGGGGGGATCGATCAAAGATCGCATGGCGAAATATATCATCGAGGATGCCGAGCGACGCGGCGAGTTAAAGCCGGGTGGTACGATTGTGGAGAATACATCGGGCAACACCGGAGTAGGTGTCGCGATCGTGGCCGCAGTGAAGGGCTACAAGACGATTTTTACGATACCGGACAAAATGTCTGATGAGAAAATCAACCTGCTCAAAGCCTTCGGCGCCAAAGTGGTTGTTACCAAGACCAATGTCCCCGCCGACAGCCCGGAGTCATACTACGAAACCGCCAAGCGAATTCACCGCGAGACACCCGGATCGTTCTACCTGAATCAGTATCACAATCCCAAAAATATCGAGGCTCACTATAAGCTGACCGGGCCGGAAATCTGGGAGGATATGGAAGGACGCATCGACTACTTTGTCGCCGGCATCGGCACCGGTGGAACGTTGTCGGGGGCTGGTAGATATTTGAAAGAGAAAGACCCTAGGATCCAAATCGTCGCTGTCGATCCATACGGGTCGGTCTTTTATGACTATTTCAAGACCGGCAAGCCGGGATTGCCGGAAGTGTACAAGGTTGAAGGTATCGGTGAAGACATGATCACGCAGGCGATGGATTTCTCGATTGTTGATGACATGATTCAAGTCGGCGATAAAGACTGTTTTTTGACGGCGCGCGAGCTCACGACTAAGGAGGGAATGTTTGCCGGGGGTTCTTCCGGAGCAGCCGTCTGGGGTGCGCTGCAAGTGGCCAAGAAGGCGGGGCCGGGCAAGCGGATAGTTGTGGTTCTCCCTGACAGTGGCACACGCTATTTGTCCAAACTCTTTTCGGACGAATGGATGCGCGATTGGGGATTTCTTGACGACCGTCCCGATTTGGGGAGCGTACAACAGATGTTGAATCGCAAAGGGAACGCACCGATTTTCAGCGCAGCGGCGGGTGATTCAATGATGGCTGTGATCGACAAGATGAAACAACATGACATTTCGCAACTGCCGGTGTTGGAGAAGGACGAGTTGGTTGGTCTGATTCGCGAGTCTGATTTGCTCGCCATGTTAGTCTCCGGCAAGCACTCCTCCTCTAACCCGATCCGCGAAGCAATCGAGACCGAGTATCATACGATAAGCTTACAGACACCGGTAAGTCGGCTGGCTGAGATGTTTTCCAAGGGGAATTGTGACGTGGTTTTCGCCGTTGACAACAAGAAGCTGGTCGGTATCCTGACCAAGATAGATTTGATCGATTATTTAGCAGGAGCACAGAGTTGAAAAAATACAATCCCGCCCAACACCAGTTTGAGACTAACGCTATTCATGCCGGTCAAGACCCTGACCCATCCACCGGCGCGATCACGTTCCCGATCTATCAGACCTCCACTTACGTTCAAGAAGCTGTCGGCAAACACAAGGGCTACGAGTACTCACGCACAACCAACCCAACCCGCAGCGCGCTGGAGGCCTGCTTGGCATCGCTGGAGGGAGCCAAGTACGGACTTTGTTTTGCGTCCGGAATGGCCGCGATGACAAATGTACTGTCGCTGGTAAAGGCCGGTGACCACGTGATCGCTTCGGATGATCTTTATGGCGGAACACCGCGACTGTTTGACCAAGTTTATGCCGGTTACGGTATTGAGTTCACTTACGTCAATTCGTCTTTCACTGATCGAGTAGAAGCGGCGATCAAGCCCAACACCAAGCTGGTTTGGATCGAGACCCCCACCAATCCGCTGCTGAAGATTACCGAGATCAGGGCGATATCGTCGCTGACTCGTCGCCATAGACTGATTCTCCTAGTCGACAACACATTCGCGACCCCTTTTCTGCAGCGACCACTTGATCTGGGTGCGGACATAGTCTTGCATTCCGTAACCAAGTACATAGCCGGTCATGCCGACACTGTCGGAGGTGTCGTAATGACTTCAAACGAAGCTCACTACGAGAGAATGAAATTCCATCAGAACGCCGCCGGTGCCATTATGGGACCATTTGATGCTTTCCTGACAATGCGCGGGGTTAAGACGCTGGCGCTGCGGGTCGAACGTCAATGCGAGAATGCGCTGCAATTGGCACAATATCTGGAGCAGCATCCCAAAGTCGAACGTGTGATTTATCCGTGGCTTGACTCGCATCCGCAGAAGAAGATCGCCGAGCGTCAGATGCGATTAGGGGGAGGTATTATCAGTTTTGAGATCAAGGGTGGACTCAATACGGCGTTGAAGTTTCTGGAACTGGTTCCGCTTTATTCACTGGCCGAATCGCTGGGCGGAGTGGAATCATTAATCGAACATCCGGCGATGATGACGCACGCCGCGATACCGAAAGAGCGTCGTGAAGCAATTGGTATAACCAATGGCTTGATTCGCATTTCGGTCGGCATTGAAGCGTACGAGGACTTGAAGAAAGCAATTGACGCTGGCTTTGCTGCAATTTAGCGTCGGCATCTATTGGTAATTGGAGGGTCGAAGCATAGGAGGCGATGACTATGTACAATACTGAATACACATTCGGCGTCGAGACCAAAATGACGGTCCCCGAAGCGCGCCAGAAGACCGAAGAACTTCTGACGCAGGAGGGCTTCGGCATTCTCACCGAAATCGACGTTCAGGCCACTTTGAAGAAGAAGATCGATGTCGATTTCCGGCCCTATTTGATCCTTGGCGCCTGCAATCCCAAGATTGCACATGAGGCGCTCGGGCTGGAACTGGAAATCGGGTCGCTACTCCCCTGCAACGTTATCGTGTATCAAAACGACAAGGGTGGCACGAACATCGCATTTATGGATCCGTTGATAGCGATGGAATCGACCGGCAATAAGTCGTTGGCGCAACACGCGAAAATCGTCAGAGACAAGTTGATGAGCATAGCAGGGAAGCTGGAGTAGCAGTAGCTGCGAACCTTGCAGCTGCCAGCGAGCCTGCATGCAAGGGCAACCGCAAGGATTGCCGCTACAAAGGCTGCGCGCCAAACTGTTTGCTTGCGGTTTCGACCACCACATCATAGTTTTCTCAACTGAATGATGCGATCACAACGTGCTCTCAAAAGCACACTTTTGGGATATGAACTAAGGACAAAGTAACCATGGACGAATTGACAATCTGGCAGGCGATTAGGCAGGACACCGAAGACGAAATAAACGGTTTTCTCAAGCGGCAATTTGAATCCGGCTCGGTTGACCGGCTGATATACGAAAAAGCAATTTCGCCGGTCGGTGTGTTCGGAAATCTGTGCCGCTGGATGGATTCACCAGACCTGACTCGCATATCGCCCAACGCCAAACGGGGCATTTTTGCGGCGATCTTCGCCAATCGCTGGGATGATCTCAACGAAGCGTTCTTCACCGAGGTCGAATTCGGCACGGGCGGAATCCGTGGGCGCGCCGCGATCTCGGACTGGGAACTGGAAATGCTGCGCGATCAGGGGATTGACGCACCGTTTTTGCGCGGACCGAACACGATCAACGACATCGTGCTGATGCAGAAGTCGGCGGCCATCGCCAAGTTCGCCAATCAACGTGGGTTCAAATCGCTGGTGATCGGTTATGACAGCCGTATCCGCGGACGAGATTTCGCCAAGATCGTCGCCGAGGTGTTCATCTACTACGGACTAAAGGTGTATCTCTTTGATGATGTCGTCCCCTATCCCGAAGTGACCTTCGCCATTCCGACGATGAAAGCCGATATGGGTATCCTCCTCTCGGCCAGCCACAATGATCGGCGCTACAATGGCTACAAGCTCTCTTGCGGCAACGGCTCGCAGTTTTCGGTCAGCGAGAGACGATTGATCTTAACTGAGTTTATCGGTAAGACCGGATTTGACGAAATTCACCAGAAACGCCTTGAAGACACATCCATCGAGCAATTGGAATTTCTTGGTGGCAGCAGCCGACTGCGGGATGTCGATTACTACAATTACACCGGCAAGCCGTTCAACATGCACCAGAAGCATTTCCAGCAGAACAAGTCGTTTATCCTTGATCCCAAACTGGTGGAGCGTTACTCCAAGAAAATGCATCTGGCATTCTGCGCTTACAACGGCGCCGGGCGTGATGCCATGCCGCGATTGGTTAAGGCGCTCAAGATTGATAAGCTCGATATCATCTCGGTTATGAATCCGATTGATGGCATGTTTCCGGCGTTTGATAACCTCAAGAGCCCCAAGGGCAAGAAGGTTTACCAACAACCCGATCCGGGGGACAAGTTCGCCGCCAAGAAAGCGGTTACCGAGTATATCAAAGAATTCGGCGAAAAGCAGTTTGCTGAGGTCGATATGTTGATCGGCACCGACCCGGATGCCGACCGGGTTGGCGTGGTCGTGCCGGTACCCAAGAGCCACCGCGAGATCTATGGCGCGGACCATACGTTGCTGGACGCCGATACTGCCTGGTCGATTTTGCTCTGGTACCGGATGGAGAAGATGAAGGCAGCAAAGACTGATTTCGGCAAGTACTTCTTCGTGCAATCGCACACAACCACCGACGTCATGCCGCTTTTGTGTGACAGATATGGTATCCCCTGGATCAAGACCTGGGTCGGCTTTGCACAGTTGGCTGCCGCCGTTCAGCGTGTCTGGGAGGATCAGCCGATAACCAAAGACATCTACTGGACGATTTACGATTTTGCGAACCTGACTCCCAAAGCGACTATCAATGTTGCCGCTCTGGAACAGTCCAACGGCTTCAGTATACTTGGCGGTAAGCCCAAAGACGATATGTCGATGGGCGCGCACGGCCACGTTCGCGACAAAGACGGAATCTTCGCTGCGATTCTACTTGTGGAAGTGCTCGCGTATGCCAAGTCAATCGGCAAGTCAATTGTGGAACTGGTTGATGAGAAGCTCTACCTCGATCCGGGCATCGGGCTGATTCGCACGGGTTACCGTCCCGCACCGGTTTATGGCCAATATGAAGGTATCGAAGGACGCTCGACTAAGATGAAAGTGATTCACAAGGCCGAAGCGCTAATGGATCAGGTCAAGGCGGGTAAGACGGTCAAGTTCGCCGATCTAAAGGCCACCAAATTCGAAGTCTACAAGACCGGCAAGTACGATATCCAGCATGGCTACGCGCAGGGATTTAATCCGGACGATCCATCGACTTTCGGTTTCCCGGATGAAGGCATTCGCTTCTTCTTTGGGAATGATTTCAATCACCTCACAATCAGACCATCGGGCACCTCGCAGAGCTTGAGGTTCCATATCCAATTGCGCGATGCCGATGTCAAGAAGAGCAATCTAAGAGCAAGACGCATTGCCATGGAAAAACGCATCACGGCTATTTTCGAGGATGTCGGCAAGAAGCTGGATGTTGACTGGGATGAGTAGAGTCTCGCCGTCATAGGCACACTCAGGTTATTCTCGCGGACACAAGAATTTGGAATACTTGTGTATTCACGAAAACTCCTTCGGGAAATAGCCCAATAGGATTGTTACCTGCAATCACAGATCTTGTAATCCAGGTTCACCCTCAGTAAATTTGCAGCTAAGTCCTAATTGTTCAAAATAATTACACATTGCTCTGCAAGCAAATGCTTCAGTGGAATAATGAGTCCCACCAAGAACATTTATTTCATGTTGTTTGGCATAATCGTGTGCTTCTCTTGAATGATCATTTAGTGCAGTGATTCCGGTAACATAAGTATTGACACCTTCGCTTGCTACCTCTTCAAGCATTTCCACCTCATTTCCCCCTCCGGCAATTACTGCTACCTTTCCGCTCTCTATTTCTTTATCCCCATACGGATAGAGAATTGTCCTATGACCAACAGCCTTATCAAACTGTCTGGATAACTCAATAGCTGTTCTGCAATCAGTTCTTCCAAAAACGCCACACAGAGCGCCAAAATAGGGAGCGAAAGCCCTTTCTGGATATATTCCCAAAGCTCTTGCCAGGGTCGTGCTTGTCGAATATTCTCCATAGTTATCTAACGGTACATGCAAATTATATATCGAAATCTTTCTCTCCCTAAATTGTCTCAATAATTCCCTGTTCATCTGTTGAAAAACACTTGGAGCTTTTGATATATCCCAAATGGAAGGGTGATGAACAAAGAGTAAGGCGTCTGCCTCTCCACTATCTAAGATTCTTTGCATTACCTCATCGGTTGGAAAAACAGCAGTATGAACTCTGTTTATCTCTGTGGAATTATCGCAAACCAGGCCCATAGATCTTTTCTTAAAGTTATCACTAAGAAAGCCCAGTACTTCTTCCATATACTCAGACCATTCATCGCTCAAGCCTGGCTTTATGAAGTCCTTTTCCAGTCTCTGATATAGCTTCTTTGCATCCATGAATTACTCAGAATCAAAGGGTATCTGTCGTCAAACCAATTCGGACACGAGGTGCTGAAAGTTAGTAGACGGTTTGAGCGGTGGCAATCAGTTTTCGGTAGTGCTTTCTCCTCAGTTCTAGGATTCCTTCTTTAGTGAGTTTTCTTCGCTCCAAGATATCTTGGCTCCGCCCAAAGTAGACATCTGGCGGGGTAACGTCGTTGAGCGATTCGTGGTAGCGCTCGTTGTTGTAATAATCGACGAAGACGCCGATTCGAGCCTGCAGTTCCTCTGGCGAGTGCTTGCCCAACTGACGAAATTGAGAGCACAAACCGGCCTTCTGCGTGACCGGTTTTGATCATTCCAAAGCGTCAAATCCGTAGGAACTTTGACTGGTTAAGTTCATTACTTATTGTCAATCATCAAGTTACTATTTCTCTTGACGAAGTGTCAACAAATTTAGGGGATTGCTGATAATGTAGAAGTTGCGTATGAGCATGCAGAAAGCAATGCTTACGAGGAGTTAGAGACTCAGAATGTCTCAGAGAGGGAGAAATCTGATTATGAGAAATCGCAAAAGCAATTTCACCAGGATCGCGGTTCTGGCCATCGCAGTTGTGTGCCTGTCTTTTACTTCAGCACTGGCAACGGTCACAATCTCGGGCAATGCCGGTGTAGTGGGCGCTACCATGAGTTATGATGACGGAGGGCCACAGACCGTGATTGCTGACGGGAGCGGTGACTACACGTTTGATGTCCCTTCTGGGTGGACAGGTACGGTGACTCCGACTATGACCGGTTACACCTTTACGCCCGATCACCTGGACTTTGTCAATGTTGTGCTAAACTCAAGCGGAAACAACTTCACCCTGGCAACAGTCACAATCTCGGGCAATGCCGGTGTAGTGGGCGCGACCCTGAGTTATACTGATGGAACGCCAAAGACTGCGACTGCCGGCGCGCTAGGCGCCTACTCGTTCGTCGTCGCCTACGACTGGACAGGTACAGTAACACCGTCCATGACCGGATACACCTTTACGCCCACTAGCCTGCCCTTTACCAACGTTGTGTTAAGCTCAAGTGGAAACAACTTCTCTCTGGCAACAGTCACAATCTCGGGCAATGCCGGTGTAGTGGGCGCGACCCTGAGTTATACTGATGGAACGCCAAAGACCGCGACTGCAGGCGCGTTAGGCGCCTACTCGTTCGTCGTCGCCTACGACTGGACAGG
>Ga0209777_10008772_pt1 | contig 11011 bp, 8 predicted proteins | sample FrelakmetHBP12HB_FD_187147 | JGI IMG/M metagenome (GOLD analysis project Ga0209777, IMG submission 187147) | Freshwater lake sediment microbial communities from the University of Notre Dame, USA, for methane emissions studies -HBP12 HB (SPAdes)... | ecosystem: Environmental > Aquatic >...
ATTAGGAATGTATAAAGACAACAGGTACTGGCTGCTGCGTTTAAAGAATGTGAAAATATTAGATAAGATTATTGCGGAAAAACCGCGCGAATACAGGTCATTGGATGTCTGTATATTAAATTATTTAATATTGAAAAATATTCTGGGGATTGAATTAGGGGACAAGGAGAGGCTTACATTCAGCCCGCATGCCGATGAATTAATCGATTCTGTAGATAACAATACTTCATGTATTGCCTTTTTCTTAAATCCGGTTAAGGCGGAAAAGATAATCTCCCTGGCCTTAAAAAATGAAAGAATGCCGGCTAAAAGCACTTATTTTTATCCTAAAGTTTTATCGGGATTGGTGATTAATAAGTTTAACGAGGACAAAAGGTAGACCTGAGATGGCTTTATTCGGAAAACCAAAATACACAATCGTCAGATTAAAAAAAAGAGAAATCCCCGACGGACTTTGGACTAAGTGCGAGAGGTGCTCTGAGGTTTTATATAATAAAACCCTCGAAGAAAATTTTAAAGTTTGCCCAAAGTGCAATTATCATTTTGTATTAGGGGCTTATGAAAGGATAAGGACTCTTTTAGATAAAGATACATTCCTGGAATACGATCAAGACATGATATCTGCCGACCCTCTGGATTTTAAAGGGCCAAAGACCTATAAAGATAAGTTAGCCCAGGATCAACAAGCAACAGGGTTGAAAGAGGCGGCAATAACCGGCGAGGCTTTCTTAGATAATAAAAAGATAATTATTGCCGTTACAGATTCCCGATTTATCATGGGATCAATGGGCTCTGTAGTAGGAGAAAAGATTACCCGCGCTGTTGAGGAAGCGACGAAAAATAGACTTCCGCTGATTATTGTATCTGGCTCTGGCGGAGGTGCCAGGATGTACGAAGGGATATTGAGCCTGATGCAGATGGCCAAAACTTCAGCCGCGCTTTCCTATCATCATCAACAGAAACTTCCCTTTATTTCAGTGCTTACTGATCCGACAATGGCAGGGGTAATGGCCTCTTTTGCCGGATTAGGGGATATAATTATCGCCGAACCTAGGGCCTTAATAGGATTTACCGGGCCCCGGGTTATTGAACAAACTATAAGGCATAAATTACCGCCTGATTTCCAACGCTCAGAATTTATTTTAGAACACGGGCTGATAGATATGATAGTGCACCGTAAGAACTTAAAATCTACATTAAGTCAATTGCTCGACTATTTGAGTTGATTTTAAAAAACAGTACCGATATAACTACATAAATTTAAAATATGGCACAGGTAAGCCTTAGGAATGTTTCTAAAATTTTTACCAGTGGGATAAAAGCGGTAGATAACATAAGCTTAGGGGTGGAAAGCAAGGAATTCATGGTCCTGGTAGGGCCGTCTGGTTGCGGCAAATCCACGACCTTAAGAATGATCGCCGGCCTAGAAGAGGTAAGCCAAGGCAAAATTTATATTTCGGATAAAATGGTTAATGATATGCCGGCAAAAGACCGGGATATTGCCATGGTATTTCAGAATTATGCCCTATATCCGCATATGACTGTCTTTGAGAATATGGCTTTTGGTTTAAAATTAAGGCATTATCCTAAGCAAGAGATTATTCAACGCGTAAATGAAGCCGCCGATGTGTTGGGGATTAAGGATTTGCTTAATCGCCGTCCCCGTGAACTTTCCGGAGGAGAGAGGCAGCGCGTTGCTGTGGGAAGGGCGATTGTCAGAAAACCATTGGTATTTCTATTTGATGAACCCTTAAGCAACCTTGATGCAAAATTAAGAGTCCAAATGCGTACAGAGATACACAAGCTTCATATCAGGCTGCAGACTACCATAATATACGTTACCCATGATCAGATTGAGGCGATGACGATGGGGGATAGGATTGCCGTAATGAAAGGCGGATTTTTACAACAGGTAGCCGACCCCATAACTATTTACGACCATCCGGCCAATAAATTTGTGGCCGGTTTTATAGGTTCCCCGCCGATGAGTTTCATGAACGGCAGAATCATTAAAAAAGACGGGAAACTGTATTTTAATGAAGGTAAAATCCAGGTGAAACTCGTAGAAGAGATGTTCGCCAAGATCATGCCTTATGTCGGTCGTGATATAATCTTTGGTATCCGTTCCGAAGATATTTATGATAAATTATTTGTTTCTGAAGCGCCCCCGGAAAACATCGTCAGGGTAAATTGTGAAGTAGTTGAGCCTATGGGTTCAGAAGTGTACCTGTATCTGAATACCGGCAAGCACACCTTTATTGCCCGCGTCGGAGCGCATGACCGGCCGCAGGTCAACCAGGATATAGATATGGTTTTTGATATGAGCAAGGTTCATTTCTTTGATAAAACAACCGAAATAACAATAATTTAATCTGCTGTTCTTTAAAGCCCGGTTTAATCCTCCTCGTAGAAATCCCCGTGGCTTTGGCCGGGGGATGACGCCTGCCTGCCGGCAGGCAGGAATACGAGAGATTTCTTGGAAAAGGAGGGAGCCTCGGACTTCAGTCCGAGGGGCTCCACTTTTTAAATTACCCTCGTTTTAACAGGGGAAATGATGGGCCTGGCGCACTCGCCTAAATCTTTCAAAATAGCTTTCAGTATCATTTTATTTCTTTTATTGTATGTAAGCCTTCCCGCCTATTTAACCTTCGGTGTGAAATTGATCCCGCTTAACGTATTGATCGTATTTTATCTTGCCAATGCCGGCATTGTAGCTTACCTCGCTAGAAACCATTTAAATAAAAAATACCTTCTTAACATCGAAAGTCTAAATTTACAGGAAAAATTAAATATCTTAAAAGATGAGTTCAGCAGAGAATTGCAAAATCAAGGTGCCTTACAAGAAAAGTTACGGCGATATGAGAGCCTTGAGAAAATCATGGAGGAAATAAATCAGGATTTAGACTTAGAGTCTATAGCAGATAATCTTGCCTCGATTGCCTTTTCCTTAATCGCCGACGTCAAGGGTAGCTGTATTTTATATTTGACAGACAACCAAACCCAGAAGCTGCGCCTCTTTAAAACAAAGAAAGAAGATGAAAAACTTATTATCAAGGCTAAAGAAGGCGATCTCTTTGACCTTTGGGTATTAAGGCATGCTCAGTCCCTGATCATTGAAGATATTAAAAAAGATTTTCGCTTTGACTTAGATAAATTTAAGCCCCAAGAGATGAGGCCAATTTCATCCTTGATCAGCGCGCCTTTTATCAGCGATCGTAGTCTCTTAGGTTTATTAAGATTAGATAACCCTATCCCTTATGCTTATTCGCAGGATGATTTAAGATTTTTAATGACTATTTGCGAATTGGGAGCATTGGCCTTAGAAGATGCCCAGCTTTATCAAAAGACCCGGGAATTGGCTATACGCGATGGCTTAACCTTGCTATTTACAAAAGGATATTTTTTAGAACGCCTGAAAGAAGAATACAAGAGAAGTATCAGGCAGGGTACAGAGCTTTCTTTATTAATGCTTGATATTGATTATTTCAAGAATTATAACGATAAATTCGGGCACACCGCAGGAGATATAGTCTTAAAAAAATTAAGCTCGGCGATGCTTGAGTTTTCTAAAGACTTAAAGCCGCTTATTATCAGCCGGTTTGGAGGAGAGGAGTTCTGCATTGTTTTGCCGCAAATGAATAAAATTGCGGCAATTGGCCTGGCTGAAAAATTGCGCTTAAAAATCGAAAAAACAAAAATAATTTTACGTAAGCAGGAGACGAATGTCACGGTATCAATTGGCGCGGCCTCTTTTCCTTCAGATGCAAGAGACGAAGACGAGCTTATTTTTAAGGCAGATAAGGCGCTATACTTAGCAAAACAAAAAGGAAGAAATCGCGTATGTGGTATTTAGCCATACTGATTTTATTGGCGGTATTTTTCTACCTTCAGCTTAAAAAGGTATTCGCTAAGATCATTCTTGCTATGCAAAAAAAATCCCAACTCCTTAGCCAAAATTACGACGCTTTATTTAAAGAAAACGCGAAACTTAAAATACATAATTCCGACTTGGAAAGGATTACCAGAGAAACGGTATTGCTTTTCGATATCACTAAAGAGATGTGTAAATTCCTGGATCTGGATAAAGTATTTACTTCTTTTAAGGAGCAGATAGATAAAAATGTTTTGGTAGGGGATTGTAAATTCCTAAAAAGCGGCGCTGATCTCTCTTTTTATGATCCAGTATCGGTGTTGCCGTTAAAGATAGATAGCGAGTCAATCGGATATCTGGTATTAAGCCAGACTCAGGATAAAGATAAGGATAAATGCCATATTTTAATCCAGCAGTTTCTTTTGGGGCTTAAGAGGGCATATCTATACCAAAAGATACAGGAGTTAGCCATTACCGATAGTTTAACCGGCGTATTCGCCCGCAGATATTCCCTGGAAAGATTAAACGAAGAATTAGAACGTTCGAAAAAATTTAAATATAGCTTTTCTTTTCTCATGATTGATATAGACCATTTTAAAGAATTTAACGACCAATACGGCCATTTAGTCGGAGATGCTATATTAAGAGAAATCTCCATGACCATTAAGGACAATGTCAGGCAAATTGATTTAGTCGGCAGGTATGGAGGAGAAGAGTTTTTGGCTATTTTACCGGAAGCGGATAAAGAGCAGGCCAAATTCGCCGCCGAGCGTATCCGCCAGGCAGTTGTGAGCCAGCAGATAAAAGTTTACGATGAGAATTTAAAAGTTACTATTAGCATCGGTATTTCTACATTTCCTCAAGATTCCCAGGGTGCCTTGACATTGATTGAGAAAGCGGATTTAGCTTTATATGACGCAAAAGGAGCCGGTAGAAATAAGGTTTGCGTTTATAAGCCCTTAAAATAATATTAAGTTCTTGCAATGGGCTCAAGTTTAATATAAAATACTTTTCTTATGGAAGCTAACTTTATCATTGCTATTGATTTAGGGGGCACAAATTTAAAAGTCGCCTTACTAAGCTTAAAATATAAAATAATCGATAAGACAATTTTTAAAACGGGCGGCTGCATTAAAAAAGAGCAGCTTATTTCTGTAATTGTAAATTCCGTAAAAGATATCATAGAAGAGCATCATTTAAGTAAAAGCGATATATTAGGGGTAGGTTTAGGCCTTCCCGGCCCTATAGACCTAGAAAGAGGCCTGGTGCATTTCTTTCCCAATATCCCCGGATGGAAAGAGGTAAATCTTAAAAATATCTTAATGCAAAGATTGGGATTACCCATATCTTTAGATAATGATGCCAACCTGATGTGCCTGGCTGAAAAAAGGTTAGGAGCAGCAAAGTGTTTTAAAAATGCTGTTTGTCTTACTTTGGGTACGGGTGTTGGCGGCGGTATTATTATTGAAGGTAAGCTTTATCGGGGCAGAGGTTTTGCTGCCGGCGAAATAGGCCATATTCCTATTAACGAAAATGGCCCGCGCTGTAATTGCGGAGGGCGAGCCTGCCTTGAGGCGTATATAGGAAATAATATAATTTTAAGGGAAGCAAAAAAATCATTTGGACGCAAGATTTCTTTAGAAGAGTTAAGTTTATTTGCGGGAAAAGGAAATAAAAAGGCAAGGGCGATATGGTCTAGAGTAGCAGGGAAGCTCGGCCTTGCCCTTGTGGGAATAGTAAATCTGTTTAATCCTGATTGTATTGTCATAGGTGGGGGTGTGGCTAATGTGGGTCAGATTTTGTTTGATAAAGTGAGAAAAGTTATAGCTTGCCGGGCAATGAGTATCCAGGCCAAAGGGGTAAAAGTGGTTAAGGCTAAATTAGGTGATGACGCCGGCTTGATTGGAGCAGCTATATTGGTAAAAGAGAGCCTTAGTTCATAAAAAAATAATATGACGGTTAAATCCCGAATCGCAATTAAGAATTTAAAGTTTTTGATTTTATTTTGTTGTTTTACGCTTTACACTTTACGCTTTACACTTTTTTGCTATGCCCAGGATAAGAACGCAGGGCCGATAACTGTCAATGGCGATACGGTTGAATATTCTACTGAGAATAAAATGGTTACCGCTACCGGCAATGTAGAAGTGCTTTATAAAGGAACCAGGTTAACTTGTAAAAAAATAACCGTCAATACCGAAACAAAGGATGGCACGGCTGAGGGAAATATAAAATTAGAAGATGAAAAAGGCGTTCTCGAATGCTCGAAAATGACCTACAACTTTCAAACCAAGGCAGGTACGCTTATTGGCGCGGATTTCCGGTCAGACCCCTATTTTGGTAAGGCAGAAAAAATCGATAAGATAAGTGACGCGGAATTCGTCGCTTTGCAAGGAAAGATGAGCACCTGTAATTATGATCGGCCGCATTATCTTATAAAATCAAAGAAAATAGACTTCTTCCCGCATGATAAAATAACGCTTAAGGGTGGCAGTGTTTATATCGGGCATTTTCCGGTATCTTACCTGCCTCAATATACCCAAAGCCTTGCGGATCCCCTGATGCATGTACAGTTAATACCCGGGAGTAGAAACGACTGGGGAGCGTATTTACTTTCAGTTTACCGCTACAATCTTACCGAAAATATAAAAGGAAGAATTTATCTTGATTACCGGCAAAAGTTAGGATTAGCTTCCGGCTTCGGTTTTAATTATATTACCAAACAATTTGGTAAAGGCGACTTCAAGTTTTATTATACAGACGAAAAACCTAAAGATCTGCCGCAGGCTAACCTTTCAGAATTCCAAAGATATTTTACGCGCTTACGCCATAAATGGGATATTGATGCGCGTACGAATTTAACCGCTGAGTATTATAAGATTGCCGATGAAAAAAGAAAACATTTAGATGCCCAATCTGAATTTTTAAAAGATTACTTTTACCGTGAATACGAACAAAATTCCCAGCCCCTTTCGTATGTCTTATTTAATCATAATTTTAATTATTCCAGTATAAATCTTCTTATGCAGAAACGGACTAATGATTGGTTTGACCAGCTGGATAAATTACCCGAAGTCAAATATAGTTTATCTACTTTACGGCTGGGCCAAACTCCTTTATATCTTGAAAGCAATAATTCTTTAGCAAATTTTAACAAGAAGCCCCAGACTCTTCCGGCCACACCTGATGAGGTGAACGTAACCAGAGTAGATACCCTGAATAAATTATCCCTGCCTCATAAATTGGCATTTTTGGAACTCAGCCCTTTTGTCGCCAGCCGTCAGACTTTCTACGATAAAGGCGCGGATGGCTCTTCTTCTTTGTTGCGCACTGTTTTTTATACCGGCTTAAATGTGAATACGAAGTTTTACCATATCTTTAATCTCAAATCCCACTTTTTAGGCATGGATATCAATGGCTTAAGGCACATCATTACGCCAAGTATAAATTATGCCTATAATCATGAGCCGACCATTTTAGCTAGTAAATTAAAACAAATAGATTCAGTAGATGCGATTCTGCGCAGTAATGCTATTGCCTTTGAATTATCTAATAAACTGCAGACAAAAAGAAACGAGGCAACTGTAGATTTTGCGGATTTTAGAGTAACTGGTTTATACGATTTCTATGCAGTCAATCCGCAGGCTAATAATAAAAGCAGCGGAAGTTTTACAGATTTTATATTCAACCTCGACATCCTGCCTTATTCTTGGATGAGAATGGATGCCGATGCCACCTATAAATCTCAAGAAGATTACTTTTCTACGATTAACTATGATATTAATTTTAATTTTGGCGAAGAGCGCTCTCTTGGGCTCGGCCAGCGCTATCAGAGAAAAGGCAGTAATGAGATAACTTCTGGTTTAAACTGGCGCCTGACTCCCAAATGGAAATTTTCAATCTTTGAAAGCTATAATTTAGGGCATGATCCGGCCTTAAGGCGCGGATTAAGAGAACAAGAATATAGCTTCTCCAGGGACCTGCATTGCTGGACGATGGATATTTCTTTTAATCTAAAGAAAAGCGAAGGTACAACCATTTGGTTGATTTTTAAATTAAAAGCATTCCCTGAGATGGGATTCGGATTCAATCAGAGCTATCACGCGCCTCAATCCGGAGCACAGACAAATCCGTAATTATGAAGAGGAAGAGTGCCATGAATATATCGATTATCGGTTCCGGTTACGTCGGCCTGGTTACCGGCGCCTGTCTTGCGGAATTAGGCAATAAGGTGATCTGCGTTGATTGCGATCAGAAAAGAATTTCCTGTCTAAAAAAAGGTATCGTTCCCATATACGAGCCCGGGTTAGAAGAGTTAATTGCGACTAATGTCAAAAAGAAACGGCTGAAATTTAGCACCAGCATCAAGGAGGCAGTCGCCGGCTCTGAGATTATCTTTATTGCCGTGGGTACGCCTCCTTTAAGCAATGGAGAAGCGGATCTTACCGGGATAGAAAATGTAGCGCGTAATATCGCTCGGGATATGTCCGGCTATCGCCTGATTGTAGAAAAATCCACAGTGCCGGTGGAAACCGGTAAATGGGTACACCGCACTATAAAGACTTATATAAAAAAGAAGGTTAAATTCGATGTCGCTTCAAACCCTGAATTTTTAAGAGAAGGGCAGGCTATCCATGATTTTATGCACCCGGATAGAATTGTTCTTGGCGTTGAGTCGCAAAAAGCCAGAGACTTGCTGGTAAGTTTATATAGCCCCCTGAAAGCGCCTTTAGTCATCACTGATATTCAATCTGCGGAATTAATCAAGCATGCTTCTAATTCATTCTTGGCGACCAAGATTTCTTTTATCAATGCTATTGCGCGAATCTGCGATATAGTCGGCGCAGATGTAATAGAGGTGGCTAAAGGGCTGGGATTAGATAAAAGAATCGGCCGCGCCTTTTTAGATGCCGGGATAGGTTATGGAGGTTTTTGTTTTCCTAAGGATTTGGATGCCTTTATTACCATCTCCGATAAATTAGGTTATGATTTTACACTGCTTAAGGCAACTAGAGAGATAAATCAGCAACAAAGAGCCCTATTCCTTAATAAGGTAAAGCAAGCTTTATGGATAATTAAAGATAAAACCATCGCAATATTGGGATTATCATTTAAGCCTAATACCGACGATATGCGCTATGCGCCCTCTATTGATATCATCAAAAGTTTACAGGAAGAAGGCGCGCAGATAAGGGCATATGATCCCCAAGCCATGGAAAAAGCAAAGGCCCAGTTGGACCAGGTCAAATTTTGTAAGGATCCCTATGAGGCCAGCCGCGGCTGCGATTGTCTGTTAATTATCACAGAATGGGATGAGTTCAAGGAGCTGGACTTTTCAAGGTTAAAGAAATCACTGAAAAGGCCGATCATCATCGATGGGCGAAATATCTATGAGCCGCGAAAAATGCAGCAGCTAGGGTTTTATTATATAGGTATAGGTAGAGGCAGTTGTGCAAAAAAAGCGGATAATAAAAATGCGTAAAAAAACAGTGGTGATTACCGGAGGTGCGGGTTTTATCGGTTCGCATTTATGCGATAAATTAATTCAAAAAGATTATAAGGTTATCTGTCTGGATAATTTAATCACCGGCAGAATGGAGAACATAAAGCATCTGTTCAAAGATAATAATTTCCGCTTCAAAAAATTTAATGTAACAAAATATATCGCTATCAAAGGTAAAGTCGACTATGTGTTGCATTTTGCCTCGCTTGCCTCCCCGGAAGATTATTTAAAGTTTCCCATTCAGACATTAAAAGTCGGCTCTTTAGGCACGCATAATGCCTTAGGGCTGACTAAAGAAAAAAAGGCCGTTTTTATGTTGGCTTCTACTTCTGAAGTCTACGGCGATCCGTTGGTCCATCCTCAACCGGAAGGCTATTGGGGTAATGTCAATCCAATCGGAGTAAGGGGTTGCTACGATGAAGGCAAACGTTTTGCTGAAGCAATAACCATGGCCTACCACCGCGTGCATCATCTTGATACCCGCATCGCCAGGATCTTTAATACCTACGGCCCGCGGATGAGGATTAACGACGGCAGGGCGGTCCCTAATTTTATTTATCAGGCGATAACCCATAAGCCCATAACGGCATATGGAAAGGGAAAGCAAACTCGCTCGTTTTGCTATATCAGTGATTTAACAGACGGGATATATAAACTGATGCTTTCCTCATTTAATGAGCCGCTCAACTTGGGAAATCCGCAAGAATTTACCATCTTGGAACTGGCAAAACAGATTTTGGCGCTTACGGCAAGTAAAAGTAAAATTATCTTTAAGGCCTTGCCTCAGGATGACCCCCGCCAGCGTCAGCCGGATATTAGTAAAGCTAAAAAGATTCTTAACTGGCGGCCAAAAATAGAGTTAGAAGAGGGGCTCAAAATTACCATAGACTGGTTTAAACTCAGGCGTTAATCGTCTTGAATCCTGCCTGACTATATGTTATACTTGGTTTAGAAAAAGATGGTGCTACTGATAAAGGCAAACTAGCAGTAATGCTGGGGCGCAAAGCGACAGCCCCACACCCAGTAACTTGAGTGTGGGGGGCTGCGTTGCCAAAGAGGTCAAAGGCCCTAAGTAAAGTTTGCTTAGGGTTTTTTCATTTTACTTGACAAAATATAAAGGAGGTGATATAAATAAAGAACTGAAAAATAAGGCGACTTAAGCTTAAGCTTTTAGCCTCTTAGAAAAATGATTACATCGCGAAGTTAAAAAAAACAGGATTTATCAGAACTATAGAGGAGAGGCGAGTGAGAGTGAAAAAGTCAAACATACCTTAGAGAGGAGGGTAGATGAAAATGAAAAGAGGTTTTACGCTCGTAGAAATCATGATCGTTGTAGCTATTATTGCTTTATTGGCTGCGATTGCTATCCCGAACTTATTAAGGGCAAGATTAAATGCTAATGAAGCAACTGCGCAGGCAACCTTAATTACCATGTCTACTGGTGCTGAGTCTTTTGCTTCGGCAAACAACGGAGATTATCCTTTGACCCCAGCAGTGATGGCTGCAGCTGTGCCGCCATACCTGAATGAAGATTATACTGTTGTTCATGCTGGTGTAAGACAAGGTTATACTTTTGCTATGGTATCAGGAGGTACCACGGGTTACTGTTATACTGCTACACCAGTACTTGTCGGAAC
>Ga0209777_10008773_pt1 | contig 11009 bp, 10 predicted proteins | sample FrelakmetHBP12HB_FD_187147 | JGI IMG/M metagenome (GOLD analysis project Ga0209777, IMG submission 187147) | Freshwater lake sediment microbial communities from the University of Notre Dame, USA, for methane emissions studies -HBP12 HB (SPAdes)... | ecosystem: Environmental > Aquatic >...
GGTCCGGTAAATCGATATTGCCAGGCGGCCGACCCAACCCATGGTGTCTAAACGTTGTTCGCGGGATTCAGTATCTCTGGTTGAGGGAATATTGCTCCGCAAATCCTCACCGGAGCAGAACCCGCGCCCGGCTCCCGTCAGCACCACCGCCCACACGCTGTCATCTTTTCTGAGGTCGGTCATCACCTGCATCATGTTGTTTTTTAATTCGGTGTTCAGGGCATTAAGACTCTGGGGACGGTTTAGCGTCAGAATCGCGACCTTATCCCGTTTTTCAATCAGTAATACTTTTTCTTCAGCCATAAAATCTCCGGTTTAATAAAGGTCAATTTCGAATTATTTCTGTCGAGAGGGTAACACAACGGTGCCGGTGCCCAGGGTAGTTTTTTCACCTTTACCGTTGACGAGCCACATTTCAGTTTCAACGATGTGCTCTGCACCATTGATGTACTTCTTCGTGACTTTGCCTTTACAGGTCAAAGTGTCACCGGGAACATCCATGCCGCGGTAACTGGTAGCATATTTTTTAACCTTGCCCTGGTCCCCGGCTAAATCGGTGAGCATCTGCCCCAGCCAGGCTCCCTTTAGGGCTCCATGGACGATCTGTCCGGGTAAGTTGTTTTTTATAGCAAAGTCTTTATCATAATGTATCTCATAAAAATCGCCGGATGCACCTGCCCACTGCACCAACTGCCGTGTGGTAGGATGTTTCACCAGGTCCGGTAGCGCACTGTCTACTGCAACATCTTCCCAGTATACTTGTTTACCCATTGTCGTTGCTCCTTTTGCCACTAGTCCACTTACCAATCTTCGCGAATTTACTTAAATGTGGGGTAGGGGGTGGCTCCCTATCTTCCCCCTGCATTTAAGTATTGAAAATTTAGGTAATATTCATTTTTAGTATCTTTAAATTTGAGTATTTATTGATGACTTTTTCCTCTTGATTTCACTAAGTAGGGGGATGGAGAAAGGATAACCACCCCCTACTTAGTAAGGGAGGAAAGAATGAAAGTAATATTCATTTGATTAGCTTTGAATGGTTGTTATAACTTCCTCATATCGAATTCACAGAATTTATCTTTGGCAGTTTCAAAAGGCATCGTGAGTATGGTATCGATCTCGATTTTCTTCTGGGCGGTTTCCAGCGCCGTACAGCAATAACTCTTACAGGTCATTAACTGTGCGAAGTCCGACCCGGCTTTTTCTGTGATTTTAGCGTATAGAGCGCATTTGGGAATGCGATAAGCCAATTCGTCCTTGTTGTTCAGTGTAATAGCGATCTTCAGGGTCTCCTGGGTAGATAAATTCGCAATCTCGACGTAGCGCTGTAGGACGTGAGGGAAAATCAGGAACTGCTTGCCCTGGCGGTCCACCGATTCGAGTACAGCTTCAATGGTGCGGTCGGAGTACTCATCCCCGAGTTGGATTGTCCGGGACATCCATTTCTTACCCATCTCTTTGAAAAAAGCTTCGGCTGCTTTGGGAGCATCCGTTTGGCTTTTGCCTTTGATGGCCGCCATTAGTTCACCGGATACTTTTTCGGCATTGAACTCGCTGCGAATCGTTTTGACCATATCTTCATTGAGGTCGAAGGAATACGGTTTGGGCGCTTTATACAAAGGATAAGGTTGCTTTTTTAATTCAGCAAAATAATCTGTTGTCATTCTCTTCTCCTATTTTCCCCACTGTTCGCCTTTACCCTGCACACGTAAACGCTCCATCGGCGCGATTTCGATCTTAATGGCATTCACCGGGCAGACTTCAATGCATAGATTACAGCCGGTGCATTTGTCCCGGCGGGCAGCGCCCATCACGTAGTTACCATCGATCCTGGGGTCCATCTCTTCCAGTTTCTTTTCCTTGGTGATGTCCCGGTTGACGTAAAAAACACACTCCGGGCAAATCTGCAGGCACTTTTTGCAGAGGAACGGCACGGTGCATTTGGTATTGTCAACGGTGATTTTGGGATATTTCCGCCCCCAGATGAATTCCGGGATCTTCGTCGGCATACTCATAGCCACACCTCCGCTACGGCCGGGACAGAGTCTCTTTTCACTAAACTGATAGCCTGCCGGGGGCAGGCGGTATGGCACAAGCCGCACCCGTAACACTTGAACATATCGATGTTGGCCTTGCCGCTGGTCGTCTCGAACTTGAGAGCGCCCCACTGACAACGCTGGGCGCAGATACCGCAGCCGTTACACTTCGCATAATCTACCTTGGCCAGGTAGTGGGCTTTTAAAGCACCAACACCAAAATCCACGCCGCTTCTGACCTGCCCGCAATCAGGGTAGTCGCACTGGCAGAAGCCGCCGATATACGGCGCGCCGAAGAGCATCAGGATATGCACAAAGCCCCGGGCATCCATCTCATGGTTCCATTCTTTGGCTTCTTCGATATTGACGAACTTCACGCCGCCCTTATACCTTTCTGGCCACCGCTCCCACTTGAGCATCCCTACACCCATACCCATGCAGGTGTATTCATGCTCATTCCTTTCATCTATTCCCCGATCTGCTTTCCGGCACATGCATGCTTCCAGCCCGATAGGGGAGCAAAGCTCCAATACCTTGTCCGCATCGGCTAGAGGCACAACCTGTGCTCCCTGTCCGGTTTCCTGCAGGATATTGCGGATTCTCTCGAACTCCGCCTTGTCGTTATTCTCAATCGCATTCAACAGGTCCTGTGTACTGGGCCCGCTGCGGGCACCGGTTTCCAACCCGGCTTCAGCCCCCTTCTCTTTTTCTCCGGGAGCCCTCAGCTTGTACATATTGCGGGCATAGTTCGTGGGATTCAAGTACCAGAGGCCTTCGCCGTATTTCTGGTCCCCGAATTGTTCACATAGAAAGCACATATTCCCTCCTCTCTCCTTTTGTCCTTATTCGTTTATTCCATTCATAAAGTGATTTCGTTAAACCAGCAAACGCCGGCCGGTTTCTTTACAGATATGTCCCCTCTCAAAAATGCAGTTGGCGCACATGCGGCAGTTGAGGCAGCGCCTGGCTTCTTCCATGGCCTGCCATTCCTTATAACCTAACTCGACCCCTTCAAAGGTCTTGACCGACTCGGCCGGCAGCAGCCGGGGCATTTCCCAGCGCGGCTTGCGGGTTAAATAAGCCGGTACCTGCTCGGGTTTGATGGTCAGTTCGACGCGGGACTCCTTCAGCGGAATGATGTATTGACTGCTGAGGTATTGGTCGATAGAGACGGCCGCGGTCCGTCCTTCGGCCATGGCTTCCACAATGTGGCTGCCGGTCCCCGAACGATCACCCACGGCAAAGACACCGGGCACATTGGTCTCGAAGGTGTCCTTATTGACTTGCAAGGCGGCATCTTTCCCTTTACCGCCGGGTGTCCCAAGCAGGTCGCCCAGTTCGGGTATGTGTCTTTTCGCCTGAAAGACACTAGCGGCGTAAATGACGATATCCGCTTTCACGCTGTAAACACTATCCGGTCCGTCCATCTCGACGAGCGGGAATCCCCGGACTGTGCGATAAATTTTACCTTTAACTCCCGGAGTCAATGGCATAACCCGCTTGAAGTTGATCCCGTTAATCTTAGACCCGGTTTTAGAGGTAAATTCCTGGGGTACCAGCGAGGGCTCGATCTGCACGCCTTCTCTTTCAGCGGCTTCCAGTTCCCAGGCCGGCGCCGGAATATTACCCGGCTGGCTGCGATCCCCGCGTGCCTCTAAACAGGCCAGATGAACCTCTGATGCCCCCAGCCGGAGCGCTGTCCGCGCCGCGGCAATGGCAATCGAGTCTCCCCCGATGGCCCAGACTTTGCCGCTCAATATTGGACGGCGGTCCATTTTCACATCCTGCAGGAAGGTCATCACGGGCAACACACCGGCCAGGTTGGCGCCGGGTATTTTCGCCCCTTCATTTCTCTCCGCCCCGCAGGCTATTAGTGTCGCTTTAAAGCCCTGTTGCCGCAGAGAGGCCAGTGTGAAATCTTTACCCACCCGTAAATTAGTGTGAATCTTAATACCCAAAGCTTCAAGGTAGCTGATATCAGCCCGTATGGCTTCGCCGGGCAACATGAAATTGGGGATGACCGTTGCCGGTATGCCGCCCGGTATCGACGAAGCTTCGAAAACGGTTACGCCGTAGCCTTTTTTCACCAGGTCGGAAGCAGCGGTCAATCCGGCCGGGCCGGACCCGATAACGGCTACCTTGTCTTCTTTAGTTCTGGCCGCTGGTAACGGTTTGGTAGTGTTGCCTTTTTCGGCCGCAAAACGCTCCAGCCACTGGATGGCAATAGGTTTGTCCAGCACATCCCGGTTACATTCGTCTTCGCAGGGATGCCAGCAGACGTGCCCGCAAATCGACGGTAGCGGATTCTTCTCCCGGACGACCGCATTGGCCTTCTGGAAGTCTCCCATCGCAATCGCCTGCACAAAATTGGGGACATCCACATATAACGGACACCCGGCTTCACACGGGGATAACTTATCTACTTTGGGCCAGCACCGCTCAACGTGAATATAGGCCGGGACCACACGCCGCCTGGCCAGACTGTAATAATTCAGTGTTGTTGATACGACCATGCTCTAACCCCCTCTATATCTCAAGCTAAATCTGTTTATTTAATCTACCCTAACTAATAATCATTTTTATAGAAATGAGCACTTCGGTTGTAATTATATCCACTATAACCAAAACGGCTATTTTTCTAGTTATTTGTTTTTTTTATGTATTTACTGACCAAATTCACCGTATTAGCCACGTTCAATTTGCGAAACAAGAACCCGAAACGCTCTTCAAGTTCTTCCCTGATGAAGGTCATTTTATCGGCCGGAATATCCCACATTTGATGCTTGAAATCGCCGAATGATTTTTTCCTGGATTTATAGATAAGCTGCTCGTCTGTATCGTTGGGAGAGCGTTCTCCCTTGTATCTTTTCAAAATGTCTTGATTAATTTGCTGCCGCAGGTCTTCAGGAAAGTGCTTACTATCGAAAATAATATTCTGGAAACCTGTCGCCAGGTGGACTTCAATAGCATTCACTTTCGGGAACATATCAAAGGCAGTGTCGGGGAGTGTTGACGCGCCGTGTTGTACGGCGCCTCCCAATCCGTACTTCTGCTGTGCCACTCGCGAGATGTTCTTCAGTACCTGGAAATCAAGCTGTACATCTGCAATCCGCCCATCAGGTAACACTACACCCCCATGGGAAGTACCGGTCTGCACACTGATTTTGGAAATGCCCTTTATTTCAGGACCAATATAGTCCAGATAGCCAGTCATAAATGCCTCATAATCTTCAACTGTACTATTTCCTTTTCCGATCTCACCAATTTCTCCACCAATAGAGATAATTACACCTTCCGGTTGGAGACTCCGAATATATTTAGTCATCTCAGCGGTCATACGGCTATTGGCATTTTGTTGTTCCACCAGTGTTGGCTTGCTAAGATCGACTAAAGTTGAGGCATCAATATCAATGTTATAGAAACCGGCGGCAATGGCATCCGCTACCAAAGCCTGGAGGTCAGTGGTTTCTTGAACCGGGCTCTGCAGGTACTTGCTGCGATTAAACTGGAAATGATCCCCCTGTATGAAAACAGGTCCCTCATATCCTTCTTTTACGGCTGCCGCCAGAATACAGGTAGAATACTCAATGGGCGGTTGGGAGGTGTACCCGATTTCGGAACGTGCAATCTCGAAAATGAATACTCCCACCTTATTCTTCATTGCGGCACGGAAAATAGCCCTGGATACATCATATGTAATGCCACGGACATTGATAGCCGGAAGGGTGACCCCGTGAAATAGCCCTTTACCGGCGGCGTCATAAAAAGTTTGAATACTAGAAGGGTAGGCTCCCTGTTTCACGGCAGTTTCGAAGATTTTTTTCCCACTTTTCAGCCTGGCAGGCTCTTCAGCAAAGACGGCTTCGCGGATTAATCGGTCGATCTTTTCTGATGCAAGGGCCATACTTATACTCCTTTTCACGGGTGTCAATCTTGTATGTTTGAGTGGTCGAGGATAGTACGACGGCCATTATATCTCTGGATATCATACCTTGTGTGAACGTCTACTAGGTTCGGTTTTCCGATAAGTTGCTCAAAACGGCAGGCTGTAAATCTGCCATTCTTGTAACATACCACCTTCCCAAACTCCCGGTTCACAATCAAATCAACCGCGGCAATGCCGAAATACCGGCCCATTCGTCGGTCGTAAGCGCATGGGGCGCCGCCTCGTTGGAGATGGCTCAATATAACGCTACGGCATTCCAATTCGGAGCGTTGGCCGATTTCACGTGCTAAATATTCGGCGATACCACCAAGGGTAACATGCCCAAAACTGTCGGGTGCTCCATTTCGAGTGAATTCATGTTCTCCATTAGGTTTTGCTCCCTCGGCGACGATAATAAGTTCATATTGTGAGCCCTGTTTTCTCCCCTCTACTAACAAGTCACAAATTTTATCAACCGAAAAATCATACTCTGGAATTAGTATAATAAAAGCCCCGCAAGCCTCCCCTCCTTCTAGAGCCAGCCAACCGGCGTTCCGGCCCATTGTTTCCACGACAAAAATTCGGCTGTGACTGCTTGCTGTTGTCCGTAAACGGTCAACTTCTTCCGTGATAACGTTTACTGCCGATTCAAAGCCGAGAGTATATTCCGTTCCGGAAAGATCCATATCTATAGTCTTCGGAATACCTACTACATTAATACCTGAAGCTGCGAGTTTCTGGGCTACTCCAAGAGTATCTTCACCTCCGATGGCGACCAAAGCTTCCAATCCCAATTTATTAATATTTTCAATTACCTGTTGTGATTTGTCATTATTTATATTATAAGGATTAGTGCGTGATGTCCCGAGCATTGTCCCGCCTAGCCTATCCCATGACCTGACATTATCTTGGCTGAGTTGCACCAGGTAGCCGGATTTGAACGGGTCATGGGCATCTACTTCAATCAATCCTTTCCAGCCGTCTTTAATGCCGACAACTTCATATTGGACTCCACGCTCATCACGTAGGCGTTCATCGAGTGCGGTCTTAACCACCCATTTCACTGCCGGGTTTAAGCCCGCACAATCTCCTCCACCGGTTAAAATCCCAATTCTCTTTTTTTTCACTCTGTGCAGCCACTCCTCGGGTCACTTGCTGATTCAAGAAGAATTATGGCCAGAACGGGTACCATAATTCTTACCAAGAGCATCACGGGCACGCTGACCGATATCGCGTTTTATATTGACAAATTGACAGATAACCCATAAAAGTAAAGTGTATGTTTTTATTATTCTGTTTTTAAATCTCTTCGAAAGCAATAGCCCGCACGCATGAGGCTTCAATGTTTACAAATTTCATGGGTAGTTGAAAATAGAAAACCCGGTCTTTTTTCAGCTTATCCACATTGGTCAACGGGTAGGTAATGGTGATGTTATTGGTCAGGAATATCTTGTGGGTCGATGACACTTGATAATCATCAAACATCACTCCTGGTAATTGAAAGGCGATTCCTTTTATACCCTTATCTTTTAGCCATTCGCAGGTCTTTGGGGGAAGGTATGGGGATTCGAGAATGGGAAAAGGACTCCACATCAGAACTATATCGCCCTTTTTAACATTTGCCAGATGTTCAGGCTGGATGGGTTGTCCCCGGAAAGACTTATCATCTTCATTTTGTTTAGGGCGAGCTTTCAAGAAAGAAAGGTTAATTACTGACGCCTCTCCAAAGAAATTGGTAATCGGCAATTCCCATAGACCCGTCTGTTTCTCAAAACCCGGGAAATGATCAATATGCCCTTTTCCCATCTCGACATGCGAGCCAACGTGCGGTAGCATCGTCATTAAGGTATACCGCGTGTAGTCGGGTACTTTTTGGGTAACCTGCTTCGCACTGAAGCCTACCCCCAGCGGGTCAGGCTTTCCCTCCATCACCCTCCCATCTTCGGTCGTGACTTTAGCCACGACTTCAGGGCTAAGGTCAACAACCCTATATTTTTTCGGATCGAATAACATTTCCCCCCCTTTTTATCGGCAGATTTTCCTGCTATTTCTTACAGATTTAATAATTTGAAAGAAGGATACGATGGATTATTCATCTGGAATGAGCTTGTCTTCAAGGAAAGGAGGATGATTCCAGTACAATTCAGTGATCAGACCCCCATCATCGGGAAAACGTAAGTATTGACAGCCTTTCCCCAGGTCGAAGACTACTTTTGCCCCATGGGCAACAAGCTCCGCAGTTTCACCCAGTACATCATTCCTCTTGAAACCCAGATGATACAGTCCTTCGCCGTGTTTTTCTGCGAAATCAGAATGGAATTGCGTATCTTTTAAAATCTGAATCAACTCCAGTTCCACCCCATTCTGAGTATAAGCATATGCGATCAACACTTCTTTTTTTCTTTTTCCATTGGCATCCTTGGACCCTCTCTCATGGAATGACCAGGGACCGATGCCGAGCATTTTTTCGTATGCTGCAGCCGTCTTTCTAGCATCTTTTACCAGCCAGGCAATATGATCCAGTGTATTCATTGAAACGACTGAGCTGGTTTTTTCAGTCACAGGGTTCACCTCCTGCTTAATACATTTTTATAAATGAAAAAATTCCATCTGGAATGTTTTTTATTTTGACTTACATTATCATGATTATATAGAAAGTGTCAAGTCCACGTTTTTAATCTGCAAGATACCTATCCTGATTTGATTAAGTTACGTTTACCATAAATGAATATACATGAAAATTATAATCTTGACAATGCAATAACTTTATGATAACTTTTCAGTAATTAATTCCGTCTAGAACGAATTTTAACGGTTTTACAATGTCTAAGGTTAATAGTCGTTTATAAAATTGCTAATTATTAAATATTAAGGAGAAGAATATGACTGGCGGCTATATGGGTAAAATACTCCATGTAGACCTGACTACAGGCAAAATAGAAGAGAAGAAACTGACTGAGGAACTGTGCCGTGACTACATCGGTGGGTATGGTTTCGGGGTCAAATACCTCTACGAGAATATGAGACCCAAAACGGACGCTCTCGGCCCGGATAATATCCTTGGTTTCATGACCGGCCCCCTTACCGGGACACCTGCGCCTACCGGGAACCGGTACACGGTTTTTGCCAAGTCTCCTCTGACCGGCGGCTGGGGTGATGCCAATTCCGGCGGTGATTTCGGTCCGCATCTGAAATTTGCCGGATTTGACGGTGTAATCTTCACCGGCCAGGCTAAAAAGCCCGTGTATTTATTAATTAATGAAGGAAAAGCCGAGTTGAAACCCGCCGACAGCCTGTGGGGCAGAGATACATTTGATGTTGATGATTCCTTGAAAGCGGAACACGGCAAAGAAGCGGAAGTTGCCTGTATTGGACCAGCCGGGGAGAAACAATCCTTGATTTCCTGCATCATGAATAATAAGGGTAGAGCAGCCGGGCGGTCCGGACTGGGAGCCGTTATGGGCTCGAAGAAACTCAAGGCTATTGTTGTCAAGGGTAAAATAGAAGTGCCCGTGGTCAACGCGGAGAAAGCTAACGAGTTAAGAAGAACGATCGTTTCCCAGCCTACGGGTACCATGCAGTGGTTCAAAGCCGCCGGCACACCGGGGACCACGGTATCTTCCGCGCTCGGCGGAGATTCCCCAGTCAAGAACTGGAGTGGCGCTGGCTTCACCGATTTCCCCAATGCCAAAGAGCTTGGCGCGGATAAAATCGGTGAAAGAATGGCCAGGCGCTATGGGTGCTGGCATTGCCCCATCGCCTGCGGCGGTATCATGAAAGAAAGCACGGGTGAATTCGATTACGGAAAAGCATCTCACCGGCCGGAATATGAAACGCTATCAATGTTCGGGTCAAACTGCCTGAACTCCAACCTCGACTCGATTCTTAAGGTCAATGATGATTGTAACCGCTACGGAATAGACACTATTTCTACCGGAGCTGCCGTCTCTTTCGCCATCGATTGTTATGAGCACGGTATACTGACCAAGGCTGATACCGACGGGCTGGAGATGAAGTGGGGTAACTACAAAGCTATCGTCGCCCTGAATGAAAAAATCTGTAAGAGGGAGGGTCTGGGAGCCGTCCTCGCGGATGGTGTCAAAAGAGCCGCAGAGAAAATCGGGAAAGGTTCGGAGAAGTACGCCATACACGTTGGTGGACAGGAAGTACCTGCTCATGACCCCAAGTTCAATTTATCCTATCCAACTACTTACCTGATGGATGCCACCCCGGCGCGGCATACCCAGGGAGGCACTGGGTCAAATCCCCCGGGATTGCTGCCTGATTTTGACAGGAAATCTTTCAGCGGTCGGGCGGAAGCACACCGTGTTGGAGCAAACATGCTGCATATAATAAACGCCATAGGCATGTGCGAATTTATGTACAATTCACTGCCGAATGCCGATAATGTGGCGGAATTCGTGAATTACATCACCGGATGGAAAGTGACCACCGCTGACTTACTAAAGGCTGGTGAGAGAATCGGCACGCTTCGGCATGAATTCAACCTGCGTGAAGGGCTGAATCCCTTGAAAGTGCATGCGGCTGACAGGCTATTTGGCAAAGAACCACTGCAGGTTGGTCCGCTTAAGGACGTTAAGGTTGACACCGATATTATGGTTAAAGAATATATGCAACTGATGGACTGGGATTTGGTGACGGCTAAGCCCAGTGCCAAAGCACTAAAAGAACTCAGACTGGATACCTTAGTCGAGAACTAAACGGACAGAGTGAATATTTATTGAATCGAAGCAAACAAGAGAATGGTTAGAAAATATCAAGTGATATGAGAAATCCTAATTCGAAGATAGCATGTAAATTGAATCAAAGTTTTTCTCGATTTTTTAGATAAAGGAAACAAAATGAGCTATGTCTATTCATTGAAGCAAAATATTGCCGATAAAATACAAATGGGCAATAAGGGTGCAAATCTGGTTACGATGACTCAACTGGATTTGCCAGTGCCGGCGGGTTTTATTATTTCCAACGACGCTTTTCATCACTGGGAACAGACGGGATTGCTACCCCTGGATGAAATCAAACAGAAC
>Ga0209777_10008774_pt1 | contig 11009 bp, 9 predicted proteins | sample FrelakmetHBP12HB_FD_187147 | JGI IMG/M metagenome (GOLD analysis project Ga0209777, IMG submission 187147) | Freshwater lake sediment microbial communities from the University of Notre Dame, USA, for methane emissions studies -HBP12 HB (SPAdes)... | ecosystem: Environmental > Aquatic >...
CGCCTCTCGTTTGACTGCAACTCTTGGTTGGGATGGCAAGAAACACTATACTGATCCTCAGTTATGTCTGAGGACTTTATTCTTAACTTCTCAATGGGTGATATTAAGGGTGGTATAAATAGCTTTGAAATAGGATCATTAGGTAACATTTAGATGTTTTCCCAAAATGCTACTACAATTCTGAGCCTAAAACAATTCACGATTTTCCGCCTGTTCTTTGGTATCCATAGTCCTGACCCATAAAAAATCTCTTAGAAAAGGCCCAAAACCCGCATGTTTTAACCAATAATTCATCAACATCAGATGAATCGCTTAAACCAAACCTTCGCAGCTTGAAGAGATTTGTTTTCTCGTCATTGAATCCAGGGTCCACGGTCAATGCACATTCATATCCTGCGAGCATAACTAGCTCCACGTCTCTATCGGAATAGTCGCCATTAGGATATGATATCGCATAGACTTTACAGTTAAAATTGCTTTCAAGTTGTTTTTTGGAATTGAATATTTCGAATGACGCCTTTTCTTCTGAACATTTTGGGAGGCAGGGATGAGTTACAGTATGGCATTGAAAGTCTACGAGCCCAGTACTTGCTAATTCTTCAATTTCATTTTTGTTTAAAGCCTCTCGAGTACCAATTTCTTTCGATTCATTGAATCCTAAATTTGCCAATATATCTATTCTCTCGTTATCAGTAACAGCTTTTAATCTATTTATATTAGATATCTCATCATAGTTCCACCAAAATTGACGATTTGTTCCGATGATTCCAGAACATAAAAAGATAGTAATAGGTATTTTATATTTTTCTATTATCGGCTTTAGTAGATAATTATCTTTGGATCCGTCATCGAATGTTATTATCAATGCTTTTTGGGGTAATATAAATAATCTTTCCGAATCTCTTGCCCTTAAATAATCCCTAAGTGAAATGATATTATATGCCCTCTTTAGCACATTGAAATGTATATCAGCACGTCGCGGGTCTAAATTGTGATAGGCAACTATGGTTACCTTATGCCTTTGCATGACTTCACGAACGAGATAAGGAATGAGGGTTGCACGAAGTATGAGGAAAATCAATTTTCTGTATATCTGATTCACTTTATCAAAACTCCTTTATCTGTAAATCTATGATTTTCAGATTATGGCTCATGCTGCTGTGTTGCATAAACTATAAATAGTTTAAATATAAATATTATATTATGATTTATATCGACCAACGAAATAGGCCTGAATACAACGCTCAGCTCGTAAGAAGGGGCGAATTCTATCTTGACCTGCAATGCGTGAAAAACTGGAATAAAGAACTGAGGAAAATGAACCGCAAAAAATCGGGTGCTCCATTTAAATATCCCAATACATTTATAATTTTTGTTGCGGCGATCTATTCCTTTTGCGAATGCCATACTGTCAGATAGGAGGATTTATTGGAAAGATTTCCAAGTATGAACCAGGATTGGTAGCTGCAGATTTTACTACGTTATTTCGACGAATCTCAAAGTTCCAGATACACGCGGATTTTCGACCTACGTTTAATTGTGTTGTGGTTTGGATGGGAGATGTGGAGGGTGGGCATATCATAATATATTAATCTTTATATCTAAACTATCGTAAATTTTATTAACCGAAGTATCTCTTTTCAGCGTATCAAAATCTTCTTTATTATATCTTCCAATATACATATAACCAGGAACTTTCTGATACAGTAATTCATCTATTGTCAAAATAATGATGTACGAATTCATATATAAGGCCGGATTTAGATCTTTTAGACTACGATGAGAACTATTCACATAGCCAAAATGATCAGGAAAGTAGTATAAACGGTCTCGTATTTCAGGATTGCCAAACAAATCATGGAATCTATTAATCTGGGAAAGTGGAATAGCGACAGTTGAAGAATCGTTTTTCATTTCATAGAACCAATCCATGCCGCGCACTTCATTATAAGCAAGGTCCGCACTCGGACGATAGATGTATGGAGAATCAAAGTATCCAAATAAACATAAGCTCCAAACAAACAAAAGAATACTACAAACAATCAACATCTTGCCAATTGATTTTGATTTTTCCGAAAGAAACAAATATAAAGAGCAAGAGAATAGCGGTATTTGAGCATAAATAGTAAAATTTAGATTTGAAATCCGCTCTAGAGTATGGGCGATTATTGGATTAAATATTAATATCGTTTGAATAAAAATAAATAAAATATATAAAATGATAAGATATCGATATTTTTTTAGTACTGTAGTTTCAATAAGATTCTTATGATAATATAAATAAATTACAGAAATGAGGATGATAAATATTGGAATTACAAAACGTCCGTAAAGGAGACCAAGCAACTGTGCATAATCAAAAAGACCTAAATTGATCTTAGTAATACTAGTTGAAGCTTCATAAAAGACTGGTTTTGTGATCATATTGATATAGCTGACATAGCTTATTTTGAGATTTTCAGAAAAAAATCTGTTATAGAAAAGCCAACTCATGAATGTCACAATTAATAGAAAAAAACTACTTATACTAGCTCTCGGAATTTGGAAAACGTCCATACTTGGTATTTGCAAGATCTTGGGCGTTAAGTGAAATAAAAAAAATACAAACAAGAAAAACACGATAAAAGGATGAGCAAATGGCATAATTAAAGTCATCAATACAAATATTATTGAATACGAAGTATAATTATATATTGTCGTGTATTTGTAAAAATAGCATAAATACAAAGGCATAAATGAAAAAAATAATCCGTTTGGACCGTTCGAAAAAGTATATGTTCCTAAATACAGAATAAAAGAGGAGACAAGCACTAAGGACTTAATGCAGTGATCGGAAATTAGTTCTCTGGAAAATAAGTAAATTCCAGCAATAAAGATAAAGGAAAAAACTATTGGCATAATAAAGGATGTTTGATGAGCAGCTAAATCAGAAATCAATGATATGCTGGCACCAATTATGTGACTGTCAGGGTAAATATCCCAACCTGCAAAATGACCTGAAGTTGAAATCTGCAAGTATTCTCCGACGTAGGACATATCATCCGCACGACTAATTAAATAGTATCTCAGCATATGGGGGATGATCAATATTTCAAAATGATTTAAGCAAAGAATAAAGGCTCCTAATTTCATTTTACCATTTATCACCAAGAAAGTCGCCATTAAATAACAAATCATTAAAGTTAGATAAAAACTCAAAGGAAAATTTGAATATATATTTACAGTATATCCAACAGGCTGGGCGGACCAAAGTAGGAATAAATTCTTAATAAGAAGAACAAAACAGAATATGGCCAACAATATGGGTATTTGTTGTGATTTAACTCTCATATGAATCTCACAAATGTATTGTATCGAAATTTCTGTAATTTGGATTGCTCTGTTTATGTTACATTCAATCTGAGTCCATAGATAAATACTTTTTAGCTGTCAGCCATTCTTCATTGATATCGATCAAGATCGAGCCACTCACATGAAAGATTGTCGATAGTAAATGTACCTACAACTCTATAGCTCTTTGTTAATTCGTTCAAGTCTGTTGGTGGTTCTAATCCTTCTCCCGTGCACTGCAGAGACGACCTGTAATTTAATAAACTGAAATTTGAAGTGATCGATAGTACCTGCAGCCCTCGAATAAACTCTTTCTCGAAGTTCGACTTACAGCTCCTGCATCTTAATTTTCATCATCAAGAGCAACTTTGATTTTATTTGCTATCTCCTTATGATATTTCTAGGTAATATTTTTTCAAGACGACTTGGGTGAAATTAACATGGCAGATCATTTTCGCCGCCCGCATATCGCGCATTTCGGCTCTTCGGTTCCTGGACTATGCTAGGATACGCAGCCTATACCTGAGGACGATCTCAGGTATTCCTCTACTCTGTCCCAACGAAAAAGCTTTCTGCAGCTAAGCCCTTCGTACATAACCGATAGATTATCCTCACCTAACGGCGGAAAGAAGAGATCGTCTAGGCGCGCTCATGTAACTTGAGATCTCATTGTGTGACAGCGGTGACCTGGATTTAAGCATTGTTCGGCACTATCTCAAAATCCAGTGATTTTGGCATTTCCTGAAACATGGAGGTCGTCCCCAAGATCCAAAAACCCGTACGCATAGGTTGTTTGGACGCGCAGAAGGCTCTTCCGTTTCGTGCACCGATCTAGTGAAATCACTGGGAAATGGGATTGTGCCCATTGTTCAACAAAGAAAAAACCTTTATCCATCTTTTTGTAACTGTTGGATTTATATTTTTAATATAACTTGCTCTTTCTGAATATTCCCGTAAGGTTTTAGGGTCGATTAGCATCTTTACTATCGCTTCAGATAATAATTGATGCTGTGTATAGTCTTCTATAATGACTCCATTATACCCATTTTTTACAATATCAGTTACATCTCCGCAGTTTGTCGTAATAACGGGGACTCCGCAGCTAAGAGACTCCATGACAGAGTATGGAAAACCCTCTCGCTCCGAAGTCAAAACTGAGATCTTTGCTTCATTATACCAATTCCAAACATCGGATTGATATCCGGCAAAATGAAGGTTTTCATCTAATCCAAGTTCTTTAGACAATAGTCTTAGATATTTTTTCTCTGGGCCATCTCCAACAATTGCCGCGCGGATATAGGGCAAAGAAACACGAGCTTTAGCAATGGCTCTAACAAATGTCTCGACATGCTTTACTTTCGCTAGACGTCCTATATATATAACGTCATATTTCTTTTCTGCGTTAAGTGGCATGAATCGGTCGTCTACGATATGAGGTATTATGAAAATCTTATGTTTGGAAACTTTGTTGCTTATTAGGAACTTTTGTGTGAAACTGCCTGTTGTCGTGATGAAATCCATATTCTGAGTTATATATAGCAGTATCCGATTGATTCCTGAAATTCGTGGCAAAGTGCTTTTATATGCATATTTTCCTATTGGACTTCCTCCAAAAGGCATAAATAATTCGACTGGGCCTGCAATGAGCGACAGCCCAATTTTTATCCCGTTCAATTTTCCTACGAGATAGCTCATAATGCCATACGGAAACAGAAGATAACCATGTATCAAAATAGGCTTCTCCCTTGCTGCTGTGCGAAAAAGTAAAGCGAATTTTAATATAGTTTTAAGAATTGGAAATTTAATGCTCCATTTTGGGGGGAATATGTATGTCACTTTATCCAAAGCTGGACCTGCCTTATCTCGAATAATAAATATTTCTTCGATTTCACTGACGGCAATTATTGGTTTTATATGGTGTTCCAGCGACATGTCCGCTTGTCCCATAGTGATAAGAAGTTTCATGCTTGCAAACCCCAAAATTGTTCAAATTGCTTTTTTAACAAATTTTTTTTCAACTCCAAAGGATATCGAAAGAAGTTCCTAGCAAAGAACAGTCTCATCTCTAGCTTGGCAAATTTTTCGTATTTATCCGAAAGTTTGTCATAATCCCCTAAAAAATTTGCATATTCTTGGATAGTCTTGCCGCTAAGCATATTAAGTGACCTATATAAAAAACTCATAATTTCGTCTTTTTGCATACGGCTTGCCAATAAAGGTGAATAATCCGCTGGGGAGCAGACTAAAGGAATTACATCGATTCTAATCTCTTCGCCGTTATCTGGAACCTTGATATTAGCGATGATTGTTTTTCTAGTAGTTTTTATGTATGTGTGATCGAATATAAAATTTCCCAGGGAATAAAATATGGGCTTTTTTTTGTATATTTCATAGCCCTGCAAAATATGAGGATGACTACCAAGAACAATATCGGCACCGGAGTCCACAAGCCTCCTGCCTAGTAGGACCTGTTCTGGGGATGGATATGGAACGTATTCTCTGCCCCAGTGAATTGAAACTATCATTAGATCGACTTTCTCTCTTATGACACTCAATTCGCCAAGCACTTCTTCTGCGCAGGAAAATTTGTTGTATGGGTGATTCTTTGCAAAGTCTTCGATTAAGGAACAACTAAAAAGCCCAATAACAGAGTTTCTTCTTTTAAAAGTTTGTAACTTGTTTCGAACTCCGACAGGAGCAATATCGTTTTCTTTCAGCAGTTTGACAGTTGATTCAAATGCATCCAGACCGTGTTCCATAATGTGGTTGTTTGCTACTCCTAGAGAATTAAAGCCTGCATCTTTTAAACTGTGTATGGATTCGTGACCGGCCCTGAAATAGTCAGCATAGATTCCTTTTTTATTAGTAATATCCGAGGCAGTGGCCTCTAAATTACCGAAAATAATATCACCGCTCTGTAAAATGCCTCTTATATCCTCGAAAAGATAATCGGCTCCTTTTTTGGAAATCTTACTTTTTACCCCGAATCCATGACACAACGGCTGTTCTCCCATCATTATGTCGCCAACTGCATATATCGATAAACTCATGGCGAGACTCCTATTTTGTTTATAATAAATTTATACTTCCCTGCTCCTGTTCGCTCTATCTTATCAACAAACTTAAATTCAACTTCCCAGCTTAGGCTTCTTTTCCTTATGGTCTCTCTGATTTCATGCAGCTGGCTTTCATCGAAGTCATCTTCCGGAACAATTTTAATAACAATTTTATCTAATTTTTCTTGCACAACTTGATATTCTTTTATACCTTTGCAGTATTCCCAAAATATATATAAAAAAAACCATCCATGGATTTTCATACCTTCTGGTGTTATAAGAATATCCACGCTCCTTCCCACCACTTCTTTCAGAAGTTTATAACCTCTCCCGCAATTACAATTCTTCGAAATAATATGACCAAGGTCGCCTGTATCATATCTTAAAAAGGGCATTGCATGGTTATGTAGGCTCGTTGCAACGATCCTTCCTTCTCCTTCCTCTAATTGATGTCCATCTTCATCAACGAATTCCATGACGCCCCTTTCCGTATCAATATGTAATCCTGAATGCTCTGAGCATTCATAAGCGCTGACACCTCCATCACCCAGACCATATGTATCGTAAAGATCTGTTCCGAAAACACTTTCGATTTTTTTTCTCATCTCTGGAAAGAGCTTTTCCGCAGTTGAAAAAATCCCATTTGGAGAATGAATATTTATCCCGTTATCTTCTATCCATTTAGCGAAAGAATAGAATGACGAAGCATATCCATACATATATCTTGGTTCGAATCTATTTATGATATGCACATAATTTTTCATATCGTTCTCCCCCATATCAAATGAGGATAGCATCCGTATGTTCCTTGCAGTTTCATGCACTAGTTTTGTGAAATAGGATTTTGCATTTATATCTAGCGAGGAACCACCCATGAATATAGTTCTGTCACCAAGTTCATAGCCTGCATAACTCCACCCACGATACCACAAAGCTCCACCAAGAAAACGATCGAATTTATCCAGACGGTACCTAAAAGGCGTTCCTGTAGAGCCGCCCGTGCTCCAGGTATAAAATTTCATTTTTTCCAGACCTGCAGGTTTAAAATCTTCCCAATTCTTCTTTATTATTTCTTTCGTGAGTATTGGGAGTTTTTCGAGATCATTAATGGTACGTATGTTTTCGGGCTTCAAACTCAACCCCTTAAAAAGTTTATTATAATATGGTATCCTATTGTATGCATAATAAATCATACGCTGCAATTGTGCTTCCTGCACTCTTTTCAGTTCAGAGAATGGTTTCCACTGATTTTTTATCAAATTTTTGTACGTTGGGTAGAAACGAGAGTCCCCCATTTGGTGCGCAAAGATGAACAACCCTTTTTCAAACACATTAAACACCCGTTGATTCTTTTCAGCACTGGATTTTCTTTAGATATTTGGAATAATTCTCTATAAACCCAACCATATACTGAGTCATATCTACTTTATCTCTAAGCAGTTTTTCCCTCTTGGCTTTCCATTCTTCTTTTAGATTCGGTTCCTTAATTAATTCGACAGCTTTTTCTATTGCCTGATTAGATTCTTTATCGTATCCAAAAATCAATCCATATTTATTCTCTAATTCCGCGAAATTACCAAATTTTTTAACGCTTGGGTGCAAAATTATTGCAGGCGTTCCAAGACATGCCGCCTCAGTAACCATTGTTCCCGTATCAGTGACCAACATTCTCGCGTAATAAATCGCATCGTGTATCCTATTCTTTGGAGTTTTGATAACGCGATCCTTTATTTCATCCGGAACTCCTGCTTCCGCTGAAATGAAGACTTTTGCGTATTTTTCCAGTTTTATAACCAATTGAACTTTGTCTCTATCGCTGAATCCGCCAATACCGAAATCATGCACGGCATCGAAGGCATTGAACCTGAGCAAAACATATTCTTCTTTGCTCTTCAGACCAAGGAGACCTTTTATGCTCTCGCCAGGCTTATAGTAATTTGGATGCAGGTATGCCAATTCTTTGAAGCTGTTCACGCGTATTTGTTTTTCCCCAATATCTTGCCTGAATGAGTAAGGTGTTATTATAGCATCCACAAAAGGCAGACATGCTCTGAATGGAATTGAATATGGCAGCGTGGTTAATTCGGGCTCAGAATCTTCGAAAACTATGCATTTGGCTCTTAGCAATGCAGATGTAAAAGCATCATAAACACCAAATCCTGTTACGATGTCCGGTTTGAATTTGCATAATATATTATAGGCATTCTTAACCTCGCTCGGCAGCATCAAAATTTTACCGATCTTTGATAAAGGTGATTTTGAATATATAAAAAATTTATCCTCCACAGATTCGATGACTGATAAAGTCTCCCCATAATCTCTAACGAGTATTCTAACTTGGTGCCCGTGCTCTCTTAATTCTCTTGAGATATTTTTATAAAAATAAACCTGCGCAGGAGTATTGGCAAATATTGCAATTTTCATATCAGTTCCTTATAATATCAAACAACAGAACTATTTCTATATCTCCTGTTCTCATCATGTAGCGCTACCCAATTTCAGGTATTGCCCAATTCTTGAACACATTTTGAGGATTTATCTATCAGAGGATATTTGGCGAGTCTTAGGGAGTTGTATCGAAAGAAACCGTGTACCATGAGAGTAGTATATTATATCAGCATCTCTTGTCGCCTTCCGGAAGATATCATTTAATATAAGGTGCGGAGCGAGAAAACCGCCTGCTTCAATCTTGTTTTCATCGAATATCTCGATAGAACGTTCGAGATGAGATGCTATCTTCTCAGCAGATAGTTTCGTATTTTTGTCTATATAAATCTTTCCGTTAGATTAATTTTAATCTGTAATATATATCTTATGCCATATGTGAAAGTTTATTAGTTTAATAGCGATAGGGTAGTATTCTTTCTCCCGAAAAATCTTGGCCAGATCAAAGTTGAAATAACTATATTTTGTCTTTTTAATCTCATCGATAATTGAAATAAAGGTATCCTCATTCTCGAATACTCCAGGAAAAAAACTGCTGCGATCTGTTTGTTGGCCAAATTGGACCTTCGAATATCCTTAGTCGATAGAACTTCTCGATTAATGGACCATTATATTTCTTAAGATCTTCTAATTCAAGGGCGTAAATTTTTGATATATCTTTAAGGTTAAATGCTTCTTGTATTAATTCAGACATTTTGTAATCCTTAAGGAGCACCGAAAGAGATTGAGAATCAAAATTCTCTAATTCAATACTGTTTAGGATGGCACGAAGATATCTATAATTCTGCACTGATATATATTTTAATAAATATTTATTTAAATAAATAAAAATTCTTTTGATCCATGGTATAGAGAGGTATTTGAGTAAAATAAGATTTAGCCCATGCCCAAAGATCGTATCCGCCCCGCTTCCATCGAATACGATGATTCCTTTACCAGGTTCCGAGCACTCTAAGGAAATTGCATGATATATTTGATTCTGCTGCCACTCACCTTCAAAGATATAAGGTAATTCTGTATGTTCTATGCCATCCTTAATATTTCTTAGAATATCTTGGGTGCTGGTTTTCACCAATCGTTGATAAGAATTCAAATAACTCGCAACATCACTCGAATATTTCTTGACTTGATCTCCATAGGTAAAGTAATATGCTTTATAACAAGAATTGAAACCAAGTTGTTTTAGAATCACTTGGATAAGAGATGAATCTACTCCGCCACTTAACGAATTAGTAAAATTGAAAATTTCCTTCTGTGTGCAGACTTTTGCGACCGAATTGATGACCAAATTCGTTTACCTAATCGATAATCAACTTATCATCGGCATTGCTTGTGGTGATGGCTTTATATGGTAGATTTTCGCTTATGGAAGACTGCCATTCTCTTGCGGACAGATCATAGGTCAGAACTTCAAAGGTTTTAATAGTAAATACATCTTTCACAAACGTGTTTCTTCCATTTATTTGCGAATGCAAAAAATATTTAGGCAATATGTCCGTATTTACCTCAAATTTTAGGAAATTTTTCATGTAAAACAAAGAATTTGAAAATATAAAGGACCCTGATTTTTTATTCTTATGATAATACAGGTTTTCAATAGAAAATTTATCCCTAAAGGCTATTATCGTTGTCCCGTCTACTATTACAATAGAGTATGTACCTTCGAGAAACGAGGCGATGCCGATACCAAGTTTATCATATAATTGCAAAATAATTTCCTCGAGGGTATTGTATTCAATCTGAAAACTTTTTTTTAGGACGTCTATATTGTAAAATAATCCTGTAATAACTATATATTTACCGAGAAAACTCCTTAATTGCGTTGATGAAACTATTCCGTTGTTAAGACTGTATCCTTCAAATCTTCCTGTATGAAAAAATTCACCATATATGCAAAAAGTATCTTTTATCAAATCTAATGACATAATCATTTCCTGGTATCTTCTTGGAGAAGTTCTGTAGTTATTCCTAATAAGCTTTGCTAACCCAATAACAGGATGTAGAGTCCTGAAAGTATTTCGCACACGCTTTAGCTATGTACTCGTAACACGAGTTATGAAATTGGATCAACGCAAGATCCATTGGATTATCCGGCAAAAGCAGAATGGAGTGAGTACAAAACAGATTGCGTTGGATATGAAAATCACACGGAGGCGAGTTCACCAAGTATTGTTTATA
>Ga0209777_10008775_pt1 | contig 11008 bp, 11 predicted proteins | sample FrelakmetHBP12HB_FD_187147 | JGI IMG/M metagenome (GOLD analysis project Ga0209777, IMG submission 187147) | Freshwater lake sediment microbial communities from the University of Notre Dame, USA, for methane emissions studies -HBP12 HB (SPAdes)... | ecosystem: Environmental > Aquatic >...
GGGAGACCGCATCATTGCCGCCCACCACGTTCCCTGCAACACGTGTCATTACTGCCTCAGCGGACACCATACTGTCTGCGACACCCTGCGCAAGACGAATTTCTATCCGGGCGGTTTCGCCGAGTACATCAGGCTTCCTGCCATAAATGTGGACCGTGGAACGTTTACGGTGCCGGATGAGGTGTCCTTTGAGGAAGCTACTTTCGTGGAGCCGGTGGCCTGTGTGCTGCGCGGCCTGAGAAAGGCCGGCTTGAAGCCGGGATGCAGCTTGCTTGTTATCGGCAGCGGCATCGCAGGGCTGCTGTATGTTCACTTAGCGCGTGCTCTGGGCGCAGGGCGTGTGATAGCGACTGACGTGGTCGAACACAGGCTGGAAGCGGCGCGGAAGCTCGGCGCGGATGCGGCTCTCCATGCTGCAGATGATGTGCGGGCATATCTGCGAAAGGTGAACGATGGCCGTCTGGCGGACCTGGTGATAGTATGCACCGGGGCTGAAGCTGCCATTGCGCAGGCTCTCAAATCGGTGGAGCGCCATGGCACCGTCCTCTTCTTTGCGCCCACAGGCCCGGGGGTGACCTTTCCCCTATCTATTAATGACATCTTCTGGCGCAGCGACGTAACGCTGACCACATCTTACGCCGGCAGCCCGGCAGACCATGCGGTGGCGCTGGAGTTGATACGTGCGGGCAGCGTGCGCGTGAAAGAGATGATCACTCACAGGCTGAGCCTGGCGGAGACTGGCCTGGGCTTCCGTATGGTCGTATATCCTCAGGAATACAATTCCATCAAGGTCATCATTGAGCCTCAGAGGTAGCGACAGCCCAAATAAAAATCCCCCGATTCCGGGGGATTTTCGACTAATGGAAGTTATAAATAGAGAGAGCCTCGAATAGAATTAGCTATAGCCGAGCAGGCTCTCTCATTATTGCTAGTCAGAATTGCTAGTCAGATGACGGCAGAGGCTTGGGCTGCTGGACAGTCATGGGCTTAGCGCAACACTCCACCGCCCCTTCGCCTGCTTTGGTGATGAGGACCTCTGTATTGCAAACCTCGCAGCGGAACCTTCTACCTAATAGATTCGGCATTTTATTTAAGACTCCCTTCTTGCTTCTATGTACGCTCGAACGTTGTTCTACGTCTTTTTCTCCATGGGCTGCTTGCAACAGACCACCTTGCCGGTACCGGCTCTGGTGACGATCAGCTCAGTGCCGCATTTGGCACAGCGATATCTCTTCCCCATCTCGTTAGCCATATGTGCACCACCTTTCAGAATACGATTGTTAGAGTTATTATAATTTTGCTCTGCCGGGTTGTCAACTTCCGGGAAGCTCCTTGACGCTCTGGGGAGGTGCTGCTATCATCATCATGACTAACTCCATGAGTAACGTGCAGAGAATCGCCAGGAACACCACCCTTCTACTTCTCTCCAACGTCGCGGGCTTCGTTATGGGCTTCTTCTTCACCATGTACGTCGCCCGCTACCTCGCAGCAGAGGGCTTCGGCGTCCTATCCTTCGCGCTGGCTTTCACAGCGATTTTCGGAGTACTGACAGACATCGGCCTACAAACACTGATGATAAGGGAGATCACCAGAGACAAATCCCTGGCCCCAAAATACCTTAGCAATATCGCTGTGCTCAAGGTCGTGCTTGGCATCATTACTTTCGGGCTGATCGCGCTGACTGCACATCTTGCGCACTATCCGGCGGAGACTGTTAGAGTTATTTATTTGATTGGCCTTTCCGTGGTCCTGGGGGCTTTCAGCACCATGTTCTACGGCCTCTTCCGTGCTCACGAGAGGATGGAGTTCGAAGCTCTGGGAGGAGCGTTGGGCGGTGCACTGCTCCTGGCCGGAGCCTTCTGGGGCATACACCATGACTACAGCATTGCCGGCTTTGCCTGGGTATATTTGGTGGCGAGCATCATCATGACGGGATACTGCTTTGTTGTTTCGGCCTGGAGATTTACCCTGCCCAGAATCGAGGTTGATCTGGGTTTCTGGAAGGAAATGCTCAAACTGGCGTGGCCCTTTGCCTTGAGCGGGGTCTTCCTGACGATATACCTCTGGGTAGACTCCGTAATGCTTTCCGCGATGAAAGGCAACGAGGCGGTCGGCTGGTATAATGCCGCTTATAGATTGATTTTGATTCTATCTTTTGTTCCCGCGGCCTATTTCGGCGCTGTTTTCCCCATCATGTCCAGATTCCATATCACCTCAAAGGATTTCCTGAGGTTTATCTACGAGAGGTCATTTAAGTACATGCTCATACTCGGCGTCCCCATCGGCGTGGGGACGACGCTGCTGGCGAACAAGATAATACTCCTGATATTTGGCTTGGAGTACAATCCCTCCATAATTGTACTTCAAATACTCGTGTGGTCCACCGTATTTTCATTCCTCGGTGGGGTGTTCGGCAACCTGTTTCAGTCTGTGAACAGGCAAATGGTATTAGCCTGGGTGCTGGGCAGCGCCGCAGTTCTGAAGGTAATCTTGAACTTTGTTCTGATTCCGGGGCACAGCTATACCGGAGCAAGCATCGCTACACTGGTGACCAGCTTCGTAGTCGTAGCCCTCTGCTTTATCTGGAGCTCGAGAATCGGATACGGTATCTCTATAAAGAACACTATAGGAATCATCATCAGGGTCTTGATAGCCAGCGCTGTAATGGGCTTGCCCGTTTATTATTTCCAGAATTTCTATATACTGGCCCTGGTACCGTTGGCGGCCTTGCTCTATCTGGCTGTGATATATATAATTGGTGGCATTGACAGGGAAGATTTGGCCTTGCTTCGGTCGATTGTCAAGCAAAAGGCACCCGATTGATTTGCGAACGATACTAGATGGGTCTATATGAACCTTATTGTGCATTGAATCGACTAAGCCTTAGCGGTTTAAATAGATTTGGTAATAAGTATCACCCGAAAATCTTGTTTCGATTTGATAAAGAAGCAGTAAGACACCGCAGTAAGACACCAGTGTACCTGATTTAAAGGTATCAACAAAAAATGGAAAGGAGAAAATTTGCTACATTTGTTAGGCAATATACAGTCTAGGCTGTTGTCTATGCTAAACAAGATACTCTCAGTAACAGGCTTGGAGTTATCGAGAACCCGACAAAGTAGAATCCCACGGAAATTCAGGTCGAGTTTTAACCGTTTTCTTGCAGACGTGAAAAGGAATCCTCCCTCAGGCTTCAATATTATTAAGGACATCATGTATGATGTCGGCGTTCATCCACTGAGCTACATAGATTATGAATGTCAATTCACCGCATATCACATCAGCAGTTTGAAGCCACAGAACATTATTGATGTGGGCTCATACAGACAGTTTATTCTTGGCCTGCTTTCTCATTTTCGTGTGACTACTATAGACGTGCGAGAGAGAAAGCTAACATCAGGTAATGAAATCCCTATTAGCTGCGACGCTAAAAGTCTCCCACTACCTGACAATTCGTTCGATGCGGCGGTATCATTGTGCTCCTTGGAGCATTTTGGTCTTGGCCGGTTCGGAGACCAATTTGACTTGGACGCTGACAGAAAAGCTTTTTCGGAAATGGTTAGGGTATTAAAACCCGGTGGTCATTTGATTTTCACAACAACAATAAATAGGGCAAAACCCTCTATCGCTTTTAATGCTCATAGGATTTACAGTTATGAGATGCTAAGACAACTATGCTCTGATCTAGAATATGTGGATGAGAAGTTCTATAGCCACAAGCTCCGAGATTTCTGTTCATTAGATGAGGTGACAAAAGAAAAAGGTGTTTGGGATATATACTGTGGCTGTTGGAAGAAAAGACTGAACCGAGGAATCATACATCCTGGATGATGCATACAACATTTATTTCTAGGCTGGTGTTATCGTGGTTTCTAATCCGCTGAAGAAACTTATACTGTATCGCAATCAGCGCAATGTTTTCCATAGACTTGGGGAATTTTCTGTAGAGAATAAAACGCTCTTCAAAGCGCAAGTTGTTCTATCTGGGTGTGATAAGCCAGAGACATGCTCAATTGTTGTTGGGGAGGGGTCTGTGGTATTTGGTACGATATATTTTCAGCGGCAAGGCGCCTTCTTGAGGATAGGGAGAAACACATTCATAGGAGAATCTGAGTTGATCATATCAACTGGAATTACAGTGGGTAACAATGTGCTGATTTCACGCGGCTGCCTTTTACAGGACCACGATGCTCACTCCCGTGAGGCAGCGCTTCGTCGGGATGACCTAAGAGTCTTCATGGAAGGGCGTGAGCATGACTGGGCTCATTACTGGACTAATGTAAAACGCTCGCCGATTGTGATAGAAGATGATGCGTGGATCGGGGCAAGGGCCATTATCCTAAAGGGGGTTACGATCGGACATGGCGCAGTTGTGGGCGCAGGTGCCGTTGTAACAAGGGGCGTCAGTCCCTCCGCGACAGCGGTAGGAAATCCAGCTAGTGAAATTGGATAGTGTGGCTGGATATCTATAAGAGCCATGCCATGTTTTCCTCGCGTTTGACGAAGACTAATGATGAATCTGTAATTGGTGTTGGCGGACCTACTCTAACTTCCTACTGACTTGTGCATAGATAAATCATTACTCTCAGCGAGATGTATACAGGAGGAGTCTCAAGTCCATTGAAAAGCGGTCTATGGATTGGAATGATCGAAGAGGACTTATGTCCTTTTGATATGAAAGACGTCGTTCTGGATGCGGGGACCGGCAGTGGCTATCTATTAGATAAGCTGTCCTTTAGATGTGGCCGTGCCTATGCAATTGATATAAATCTGGATTTTCTGAGGAAGATAGAACGTAGAGTAAGAAAGGATAAGGTTGAATTAGTTCAGGCCGATGTTAGAAAGATGCCATTTAAATCTGAGCACTTTACCAGGGTAGTATGCACAGAGGTTCTGGAGCATCTACCAAACCCGTCGGCTGCCATTGAAGAGTTTCACAGGTTGCTGAAACCCGGCGGAATCTGTGTAATCGCAGTGCCCACTTTTTCATCAGAGAAATTATATAGCATATTGAATCGTAATTATAGACAGAACGAACAAAGCCACGTTTCTATTCTGGGAAGGCAACAATGGATATCACTATTTAGACAGGCTGGCTTTGACGTCTTTGCGGTAAGGAACCAGAATTTTCAACCGGCAATATATTGGACACTAAGGAACATATTCCCGATTAAGTTTGATCCATCCTCTGGCGAAATTGCAGGAAGTAGATTGACAGACAAAGGCTTTTGGTATTTCATGAGTGCGATCAACAAAGTCACACTTGGGAATTTCGATAGGTTTGGTAATAAGATATTCCCTAAGAGTTGGTACTTTTATTTGAGAAGAAGGTTGGAAACTTAGGGTCAGGAAGGCATGTGCGTGCTCAGTAAGTATATAGTTGGCCTCGATGCATTTGAACGGCATAATATTGTCGCTCGCCTTTTGAACCGAAGCGGTGATAAATCTGTGCTCGATGTGGGCGGCATAGCCGGCATGTTGCAAATGTTTTCAAGGCGTTTCTCAGTTATCGCCATAAACGTTGATGACTCAGGAGATTGTACGTATGCAGGTAAAGCTCTTCCATATATGGACAACTCGTTTGATGCAGTGGTCAGTTTAGATACCCTGGAACATATTCCTCATGAAGGCAGAGGATTCTTTGTTGAAGAGCTGTTGCGAGTGGCAAGACAAGATGTCGTATTCTGCACTCCGCTCGGCAGCGAATTCCACCGTAATATTGAAATGCAACTTAACGAGGCCTGGCGTAGGGAGTTTAAGGAGGAGCACCGTTTTCTCAAGGAGCATATTGATTATGGATTACCCACTCTCTCTGACATCAGAGACATATTGACAGGCAACGATTTCGAACTAATGTTTGTGGGGGATATTAGGTTGGCTGCATGTCTTTTCCGAAACTACATGAGGGCACTAAAGCATGGGAATTTTCTGGTCAGAAGGCTTTACGCGTATCTCAATTCATTTTCAACGATCTTAGTCCCTTTTATAAGGGTCAGCGAGAAACCAGGCAAATTTACCAATAGGGTGTATGCTCATGTTAGGAAAAGGATTACCATGCAAGAGCGCGTGCAAAGAACCTCTTCATCTAATTTAGAATCTGAGCGTGAGCGATAGCGCCCTGTGAAATGCTTGTTGATGGTCTACAGCTAGGACTAAAAGAATTTGCTTACTAATGACTGGCAAGGTATGATGCATGGGTAATATCGGAGATGATTGTTTAGAAGCAACAAAATCAATTGCATGATTGAAAGGCATTGAAATGGATCCGAAACCAAGATTTACATGGGAAGAGATGAAAGAATATTGGCAAATCCACAGTTCGCGTTTGTCAGGCATTGACTATGATCTTGATCCTGACGGACTCGGGAATGTCTGTATAGCTGGAGCACCACTCTGGCTAAATCGATACCAGGCAAGTTTGCAGAGGATTGTCTATCAGAAGCTTCTCCATCGTGTGCAAACTGCAGGTCTTAAGAAGCGCGCTTTGGAGGTGGGCTGCGGAGCAGGACGGTGGTGTCGTTTACTGACCGAAAATGCATATGACACCATCGGAATAGACATCCAGCCAGAGTTGATTGATATGAACCGTGTTCGCTACCCAAAGATCGAGTTCCACTGTACTTCTGTCCAGGATTACAGTGCCGAAGAGCCTTTTGATCTCATATCCGCTGTAACTGTAGTTCAACACATTCCATTCAACGAGCAAGATGTTGTGTTACGCAAGTTTAGGGAGATTATCAGACTCGGTGGTCATGTCATTATGTTGGAAAGTATCCATTACCAAACAGTAAATGTTTTCTCCAATTCAGTCAAAGAATGGCGGGCAAAAGTTGAGGATGCGGGTTTTCGCTGCATTGCGATTCAACGATATGACTATAGTCCATACCAGCGGTCTTATTTTTGGCTAGTTCACAGGCTTATTCTCATTCTGAGGCGGAGTACTGTTGAAGAGCCTGCTATGACTCCCACTGATCTTGTAGATTCCTACACTACCTCTGCGTCAAGAATTGTCCATAAGAATTTCTTTGGTAAGTTAGATAATGCTTTCACTAGTTTGGCCGTCCGTCTTGATACTGGCGTAGAGCCTCTTCTCATTAACAGCAATATTGGGCTCGGCGCTAGGCATTGTGGATTTCTCTTTAGAGCAATCTGATCCATAGTCACTTATATCCAGATTCAGTGTTAGTTTGTGGTACGTATTCGCTGAGAGGACAATAGTTCTAATAAGTGGTCGTATAGAGGTCTGAAGTTGAGAATTGGAATATATCCTGCTGCACTCCCTGTCTGTGGTGGAGGTGAAAAATACATCGGAGAGATAGCAGAAATCTTGAGCCAGCAGAACAGTGTTAGTTTTATGGTACTTGTAAAGCCAGATGTTCAGGAATTGAAAGCAAAGCTAAATATTGACCTCGGGAGGATTTATTTCGAAAATATCCGGACACCACTATCAATGATGCGCACTAGAATAGCGACACTTTCCAACTTGATAAATACTTACGAGGTATCAAGGCTCACCAAGAAGTACGACCTTTTCATAAATCAAGAACATGTGACTTTCATCCCGTCCTTTTCTCGAAGAAGCATCTTAGTTTGTGAGGTTCCACCAGTAAAGCCACCCTTAGCGAGTTACTTGTTCGCAAGTCTGTTCTTTGACCCTAGAAGCAAAACCTATGATAAGATTGTGGTTAACTCCCGTTTTACGAAAAAGTGGGCAGAGAAGTACTATGACAACGAAGCAACCGTGCTATACCCCCCAATTGATACAAAGGCCTTCGTGCCATCGGCGAAAGAAAATATCTTACTTAGCGTTGGAAGATTCTTTCATAGCAAGAAACAACTCGAAATGGTTAAAGCATTCAAGAGCTTATACGCCGACCGGGAATTAAATGGCTGGGAATATCATCTGGTCGGGGGATTAGCAAGCAATTCTGCTGTTCAAAAATATTTTAAGGATTGTAAAGAGGAGGCAAAAGGTTACCCGATCTATTTGCATGCTAATGCACCCTTCGAAGTTCTAAAGGAGCTATACGGTAAATCTAGAATCTTCTGGCACGCAACCGGTCTGGGAGAAGACGAAAACAAACACCCAGAGCTTATGGAACACTTTGGCATAACAACGGTAGAGGCTATGTCAGCAGGTTGCGTACCCATTGTAATAAACAAGGGGGGGCAACCTGAGATAGTTGAGAATGGAATCAGCGGCTTCGTATTCGAGACACTAAATGAACTAAACAAGCACACAATCAGACTGATAGACAATGATGCTCTGTGGAAAAAAGGGAGCGAAGCGTGCATCAGGAGGAGCCAGGAGTTCAGCCTTAGCAAGTTCGAGACTAGGATGAAGCAAATCTTCGGTTGTTAGGGAGTAACCAGCCTTCTTCTTAAACTTTGGCATCTCTATAGAGTGTGAAGGAAATATCGAGCGCAGAGTGTTTTCGGCATAATAAAAGGGGACCATTTTAAAGAGAAACGGCAGTGAATCACCCCTCAGCAAGCTGAGGGGCATCTTTATGGCCTCAGGCCACCCTAACGTTAGCACCGCTCCCAGGGCTTAACTGGCTATTCTATAGAGCCAAAGCTTTCAGGAGGTAATTGGGCAAACTCGCGCCCCGTTTGACGCAGCTATGATACGAATCAACCCCAATCCGTGGCTGGAGAAAAGTCCTTATCGGTACTTTCAAGGTTGGGAGCTTAGAAATGATCTGGAGAGCGGCATAAACGTGAAAACACCTTTCACAAATCTATCTATGCTAATCATGAAACCTATTCGCCACATAACCCTGGGAACCTCGGTAGGAGATGACTTGCCCAGGCACTCCTACAACTACTGCATTATCTGGGACATCCTTGGTAACTACAGAATTGGCACCTATGGCGACATTATTGCCTATCCTAATATGGCCAAATACCTTTGCCCCTGGTCCAATATATACGTCGTCTCCGATGACCGGGCAGCCCTGCCTTGTACCTCTGTAAGCAGCGCCAAGCGTGACACCTTGAGAGATGCTAACATTATTCCCGATAACTACATTTGAATGAACCACAATACCCCCGATATGCACTATTAGAAGCCCGCTGCCTATTTGAGTGTCAACTGGAATTTCTATGGCGTATGTGTATCCATAGCGAGCGTAAAAGAATCTTGCAACCCAATATGCAGAATACTTGCAGAATCTGCGCTCTGCAAGATATGCACATACACGCATCCAGAAAGAGTATTTGAAACCAGGATTGAACGTAATATTTCTTAGGAAGAGTGTCTTACTGACTTTTCCTGTGTATCGATATAAATCGGATTCGACAAGACCTACAAGTTCCTTAAACTTCACCCTATTTTCTCCGCTCCTTATTTCCACTATTACCGACTGTGCAGAACAACCTCAATACTAATATCATAGAAAAACAACCGTACTAGGTCAACTTATGCAAGTATCAGGCTATCGCCTCTCACACCTTGTAGCCGCTCATACCATGTTGTACAAACGGCCTATGATCGGTATAATCTACCTAAAGACGCCAGGTTGTGATGGACGAATATACACAGAGATTTAGACTCGTCGCGAACCAGCTATTCAGGTTGTACGATGATGATGGGATATACATCGCTTATCAGCCCATCTATGGTTTCGGAAAAGGTCACTGTCATGCAGGTATTATTAACAAATACATTGTAACATATCGAACCGTGACAGAGCTCGCGCATCTCAAATTCACTTCCCTCTTGGATGTCGGGGCAGGCGAAGGCTATAAAGCTTCCCTCATAAAGAGACTCTTCAATGTAAAGGTGAAGTGTTCTGATATATCGGAGGAGGCTTGCAGGAGAGCCGAGGAGATTTTTGGTCTAGAGGCAATACCTGCAGACGTCCAAAACTTGCCATTTAGAAATGATGAGTTCGATATAGTTTTGTGCAGTGATACTTTACAGGAAGTGCACGATCTGCAAAAAGCTATTGCTGAATTGCTGAGAGTCGGTGCCAGAGCAGTAGTAATTTCGGTACCACATAATCTCCCTGTTCATGATTGGTATGTCCACAGCTTCGAGTTGAACAGTTTTGACTTCCTAAAGCCAGAAGGGTATAAAGTCATCAGCAAGAAGATGTTTAGCAGCCTATCTGGAATTCCCGCCCTATATATCGAACGGGCGGTGCAACGTCCCCTGGCCATCACTGGTGCGAGGCATCAAAACATTTCGGGGAATATTTGCAATAATGTCCTTCGTATTCCTAGTAAAGGCTTTGGCAAGCATTCAACAACCCTGATCACCCAACTGGATAGTATGGCGTGCAAGTTGGCAATAGGTTTTCACGCAATTCTATTTATTATTTTGAAAGATAATAGTGCCTACATGACCAGAGGTAGCCAGAATGTTTCAGCACGTCAGATTTTGGATTTTGCAGTTCCTTATCATTATGCCAAGAGAAATGATTTGCATTAGGAAGGCTCAAACCATCATAACCACCAAGCCTTAGCCAGCGAAGTGGCACTACCTATCATATCGCCGTAGAATGCCCAGCCTTTCAGGGCGCAGTAGCGCACAAAGAGCCAACGAGGACACTCGCTATGGCAAAGACAATGGAGAGTCTTGTGGATGTATCGGTAGTCATTGTCAACTGGAACGTCAAGGAACTGCTCAGAGATTGTTTGAGGTCCATCTACACTCAAACGAAAACAATCTCTTTTGAAGTCGTTGTTGTGGATAACGCCTCTTCAGACGGCAGTATTGAGATGGTGGAGAAGGAATTCCCCCAGGTAAAGCTCTTCAAAAACAAGGAGAACGTGGGGTTCGCCAAGGCCAATAATCAGGCTATCAGAGAAAGCAAAGGGAGATACGTTATGCTGCTGAACCCTGATACCCTCATTGTAGGTGATGCCTTAGCTACTGTGGTCCTGTTTATGGATAATCATAGAGATACCGGGGCAGTCGGTCCGAGAATTCTGAACCCTGACAAGACTGTGCAACTGACATGTGGGAGGTACTCCCCTACCCTACTAACAGAATTATGGGACT
>Ga0209777_10008776_pt1 | contig 11008 bp, 10 predicted proteins | sample FrelakmetHBP12HB_FD_187147 | JGI IMG/M metagenome (GOLD analysis project Ga0209777, IMG submission 187147) | Freshwater lake sediment microbial communities from the University of Notre Dame, USA, for methane emissions studies -HBP12 HB (SPAdes)... | ecosystem: Environmental > Aquatic >...
GGCATACTTTGTTGCCTAAGTGAAGACTGAATTATTGAAAAAATGTCATTTGTGTATTAGAATACACAATAAATTTATCTTAAATTTTTAGTTAAAATTAACTAAAATAATATGAAAAATAGTATTACACTGAAAAAGAAAAAGTTATCAAGGCATACTTTGTTGCCTAAGTGAAGACTGAATTATTGAAAAAATGTCATTTGTGTATTAGAATACACAATAAATTTATCTTAAATTTTTAGTTAAAATTAACTAAAATAATATGAAAAATAGTATTAGACTAAAAAGAACAAGTTATCAAGGCATACTTTGTTGCCTAAGTGAAGACTGAATTATTGAAAAAATGTCATTTGTGTATTAGAATACACAATAAATTTATTTTAAATTTTTAGTTAATTTTAACTAAAATAATATGAAAAATAATATTAGACTAAAAAGAACAAGTTATCAAGGCAATAAAGTATGTCTAAGTGAAGACTGAATTATTAAAAAAATGTCATTTGTGTATTCTAATACAGAAAAATACAATAAAAAGTAAATTTTAACTAAATTTAGTTAAAAATAAATATTATTTTTATTTAGGGTTCATAATATCATTTAAATCTTCTACATTTGAAGAAGAAAATTCTAAATCTATTATTTGTTTATCTGATAATATTTGTCTAGTAAATGGATCTTTTGGGATATCAGAAGATAATAATTGTTTTATTGTATCAAAACTATAATATCTACCATTTAAATATAAACAGTTATCTATTTCAATTTCTTCAAAAGAAATAGGATCAACAATTAATCCATTTTTAATTTCATTATAAACAATAAAACTCATTTTTTTGATTAAAAAAATGAGTTAAAAATCATTTTTTAATAACACTTCTTTTCGGTATGACAAGTCCATGGATCTGGAAGAAGATCATCGCAAAGTGGTTTTGGATGACACTTAGGTTCACAAACTGGTTGCGAATTTTGGCAACTACTTGGAGAATAAATACCTTCAACACATGATCTTTTAACATATGTACATTCTTGTTTACACTCTGGTTCGCAGTTATACGACCAATAAATAACAACAATTACAATTAAAATAATAATAATTAACAACGCTAATAATGCAGAACTTCTACTATTCATTTTATAATAAAAAATAAAAATAAAAATAATTTTTTGTTATTTTTTTATTCAAACTTTTTTTTATTTTATAATAAAAATGTCTACTTTACCAAGTCTTAATTTAAATTATGGAGATTCAGTTGTAACTACATTTCCAACTGTAGTGCAAAATGGATTATCTTTATTATCATACGATGTTCCTTCTGTAGGGTTTACAACTACGGAGAACATTCATGTAGTTGATAATCTTCTTGTATCAAATACAGATGCAACTATTACTGTGCCTTCATTTAAAGTTGAAAAACTAATGTCATTACCATTAGTTCCAAATCCAAGTTTGAGTGGTTCAATCTTATCTAGTTTACTATCATCTTTATCTATTCCTTTAACTACTGTAGTTCAAGTATTAGTTGGAGTATTTACAGGATGCGAATCTCTTACAAGTCCATCTGATACAAGATGGTATTTTACGCTTAATGGTTCTAATATTAATGTGTTTAATTTTCCAATTAGTATTCCAAATGTAAGTCAAACAACTTATCTTCTTATAAGAACACTTGTGAATTTTACACCTGGTAAAATTCATCATAATATTGTTATTGCTGCAGGAACAATTGCACCTGCAGATAATGTTATTATTGATAATACAGGAAATTTTGTAGTATTTTCAACAAATACTAATCTTACTACTTATAACGGAACTAATTATATTTTAAATAATGATTATTCGTTAGAATGTAAAACAATTGCTTCTCAATTTAGTACATATAATGTCACATTTCCTGCAAATCAACATATTCCGGATGGAACATTTTTCTCATTACAAATTGTTAATCCATTAGTTGCAGGTGGATTTCCTTTTCAATTGAATTCTTCAGGAAGTGAAATGGATTTAATTGTAAATATTCCATTTCCTGAAGGAGTATGCTTTTCTCAATCATTTACTTTTGGATTAGGATCATTTATTTCTGGTGGAAATGTTTTACTTACTGGAACAACATTTAATCCTTCTACTATCAATGAATTAGTTTTTGGACGTATTGTTTTTGATCCAAAATCTTTAATTCCAACTGGAAGTGTTATTACATTTGCAAATCCATCAGCATGTCCAATTAAAGTAGAGAAAGAAATGGTATCTGCTATGACACAAAAAACAACAATTGGTTTAACTGCATGTAAAGGTTTAGCTTTATCTAAAGGTACTACATTTCCAGCAGCATATGTTCTCGAATCAAATTTAGAAATTAATGATTCATTTAATATTGGTTCCGATTTTCTTCTTGCCAAAAAATCAGTAATTGCTAAAGGTACAATGATTAGATCTGGTGCAAGTACAATTGCAGGAATGTTGTTTACAAATTCAGTTGTTTTTTCTTCCGGTACAGTTTTAACATCAACATTAACATATCCAACCGATTCTCAAATTCCATTAACTACTTCAGTTTCAACAGCAACAAATCTTACACAAGGTTATTATTTTCCAAATCTATCTTTAAGTGCAGGAACATTATTGCCTACTGGACTTAGTCTTTTTGGAAAATTAAAAGTTGATAATTCTGCAAATGCATTTTTTGCATCTGGTTTTGTATTTCCTTCAGGCTCTGTTTTAAGTGGAGGATTTACAATTCCTGGAAATAGTTCATTCAAACCATCTACAACATTTCATACATATACATTATTTTCTTCAGGTACTTCTTTCCCTACAGGTACTTCTTTCGGAGATGGTAGTGTTGTTCCGCAAATATTTCCTATTCCAGCAGGTCAAAGATTTAGATCTGGAACAACTTTACCTACTGGATTTATCTTCAAAGCAGGAACTACTATTCCTAATTCTGTAAATTTCGTTTCAAATGATTCAACAAATAGTGCTGGTGTTAATAAATTTAATATTATTACTATTGGTGGAGTATCATATTATGTTATTCCATCTTCAAGTATTATTCTTAAAAATAAAGTTTTACCAACAGGAACATTTCTTTCTCAACAAATCAATGGAACTACAACATCATCAAATTTTGGAACTAGTACAGGTGCTGCTACTCTTAATATTCCAGCAGGTGCATGGGCTGGTCTTAGTGGTGATGTTGGAGGTAATGATATTAATCTTTTACCGCAAATTACTACAACTGTTTCTACATTACCAGGTTATATTATCGATCCTTCAATTGTCTTCTTAGAAGATATTCAATTTATGAGTGATATGTTATTTCCAGTAACTACTACAACTAATCCACTTTCTTATTTAACTTTATCTTCAGATCTTGTTACACAAGTTCCAACATTATTAACATGTGATTATCATATTACAACTCCTGGAATGGCAGAATGGCCTGCTGGAGTTCCATTGCCAGTATCATGGACATTATCAGAAGTATTGACAGTTTCTTCAAATTTTACAAGTATCAGACCAATTCAACTAGGACCAAGTTCCAGTACATGGATTAATAATATCATTCCTTCCGGAGGTTTTATTACTTTACCTCCTACAGCTACAACACTCCATTATCCTATTATGATTAGTTTACAAATTGCAATTGGTAAAGCTGGATTTTTTGCAGGATCTTCGACAGTTCCTATTTATACAGGTACAGGATTAAATAGTTATGTTACTTTACCAAGATCTACTATTTTATTACTTTCAGCAACTACTACTAATGTTCCTACTTATATTACACTTACTTCTTCTACAGGTAATCTTGAAACATGCACTCCATTCACTCTTAATCAAACAATTAGTATTTATTCTGCTTTTACAATAAAAAAAGGTACTGTTGCCCCAATTGGAGCTTACCTATTGGCAACATTGAATTTTCCTCCTGGATTTTCATTACCTGAAGGAATTTCACTTTTACATGATTCTGTTATTTCAAATGATTTTACAATTTCAGAAAATCATATTAATTCATTTCTTCAACGTGGTACTGTTCTTGCACCTAATACTGTTCTTGCAAAAGGTACTATTTTTCCAAGAGGAATGACATTATTGAGTTGTGCTTATATGTATCCTGTAAGATCACTTTTTCAACAATTTACTATTCCAGTTTCATCAAATTTATGTAAATCATTTTATTATTATCAATTTGTTGATGATAATGTTATGGTATTTACATATCAAGAGCAAATTAAAATGATTCTTGATTGGATTAAAAATCAAAATGGTTGTTAAAAAAAATAATTATATTTCTTTAATTAAAGAAATATAAAAAATGGATATTGAACATAAATTAAATTTAACATTATTGAAACTCAATTCTTTAACATTAGGTGTGATATCTATTCCTGATATTATCATTGAATTGAAAAAATTATATCAATATACAATAAATGTTGAAAAATATATCATAACAATGTATCATGAAGAGAATATTGATCATGAAACTATTAATAAATATAAAAAATCACTTGAAAAAGCTAATAATTTAATTAACGAACAATATGAAAATATTGATAAAATCTTAATTGATGTTTATCATTTAACTTAAAAATATATAATTATATATTTTAATATCTATATTAGATTTATTACATTTCTTCAAAATCAGGTTCAGAACCTTGTAATTCTTGGCTACCACTTTTGACCGGAGAAGCCATTGGTGAACTTGGTCTAGAATTTGATCTAGAACCAAATGATTGAATACCTTGTCTTGTAGGTGATTGAAGTTCATCAGTTTCTCGAAGAGAACCGAGACTTTTCAAGTTACTACGATTACTTGGTGCTCTTTCAGCAGTAAAAGTTTCAAAAGGAGCTTGTTCATTTGAAACTTTTACAGGAGATTGAGCAAAAGAAGATGATAAAAATTGTTGAGGTTGTTGATATACAGGTGAAACTACAGGTGACACGAATTCGGATTGTTGTTGAATAGGTGAAGTAACTTCATAATGATGAGCTACGCGATGAATTTCAGTAGTAGAAACCTTAGATGGACTATTTACTCTTGATTTAATACCAAGTTGGTCTCTTTCTTGTTTCTTCAATTCTTTGTTTTCTGCTTTCTTAACATTATCTTTTTGTTCCTTAAGTTTAAGCAAACTATCTCTAGAAAACCATTTATAATATTCAGCAACAAATGAAATTAAATCGCAAGCCTGTTGAACAGTATTATTAGTATGAACGATTTTATCCATTTTAATCAATGCACCAATTGACATTGCTCCTTTTTGCACAAGACCCCATTCAGTACTACTATGATAGCTAGCAAATTTAGATTTTAATTCAGAATTATAGATTTGAGAATATGCATTAGTTGAAAGAATAATAGCAGCTGATTTTTGATCAGTTGCTTTATTATTAATATTCATTAAAATAGGATTACCAGATTTATCTACACTATTAATAAGAGATAATTCAAAATCATAATGAAGTTTCTTACGAGCAGAAGAATCCTTATTTACAAGAGTAGAATCATCACTCAATAATTTGAACATACCGAACAATAAACGTTGATTAATTAATCCACTAGATTTAATTGCCTGAATAGCTTCACGAATGGCAGCAGGATTAGCCATATTATGTGTATATGATGAAGGAATTAATCTCATATCACCACCAATATCTACAAAAAATCTTTCTAACTCTAGATAAGTAATAGGAAGAACTGGATGATTTGACTCTGAATAAGAGATAACCGAAGGTAATAATCTACTTTTAATAGCGTCAACTAACTCATCAAGATCTTTAGTGCCAGTAAAAGAATAGATAATATTTAAAGCGCTTTCTTTAGAAACGAAATTTTGTCTATTTTGTCTTTCTTGTTTAGAAGATTCACTTGAAGGTTCTGATTTAGAAACCCATTTAGAAACTAAACCAATAACAACATTAGCTAATTTTTCATAATCAACAGGATATACCATAACATTTCCTGAAGCAACAGTATTTTTCATATATTTAAATTCTTCTGAGACTTTTGGATTTTCGTATTTAGCAATTTCTTGACGAGAAAGATATCGAGTTCTCTTAGCATAAAAATAGTTAACTTGAGATAAATTTTTTTCAGATAATTTATCTTTAAGAACTTTTTCAACTTCAGATAAGATAGAATCTAAAAAAGTTTGATTAACTTGAGTAAGGTTAACTTGAGTAAGATTGTAAGTTTTAGTACCAGTTTTAGAACTTAAAATTTTCATACATTTTTCCATTAATGATGTTGCACTAATAATTTCATTCTTAGCTTCAGTTAAGAGACTACCAACTTGTGTAAGAGTAATCGGAACTTTTACACCATCTTCAAAACGACTTAAATGAGTTGCAGGATTCTTTGAATATCCTCTATCTTCATTAATTCTCAAAAGCATTTCATTACCCAATTCCATCTTTTTAAGAATTTCCTTAACTGCGAATGAAAATTTCTTAGTAAGTGATTGTTTAGTAACTGGTAAATAATATAATGATTGTTCAGAAGCATTAGCAAAAGGAATTTGAACTGCTAAATATTTTTCAATACTTTCTGGAGTAATTGTTTTCATATCTGGATCAGCAGTTAAAACTAATTTAGCTAGATGACTTTTTTTTGATGTATCTTGACCTGAAAGACCTGATCTTTCAAGTAGGAAATCCAATAATTCTTGTTCATGTTTTTGCATTTTTTATTATTTTTTTCCTTTATATAAATCAATTTTCATAAATTTAATTTTTAGTTTTGTTATATTAAATTTATATTAATATATTGTAACTATTAAAAAATTATTTTATTTGTCTCTAAAAATAAAAATTATTTTTTTTTAAAAATAATTTTTATTTGTAATAAAAAATGAATAGTACTGCTACTTTAAATTCTTTACCTGCCCCTATGTCAAAAACTGGTTCTGCTTACAAAGTTGGTGCCGGTTTTGGTTTCTTCTTTCTCCTTTGGGTTTTCCTTTGGGTTTTGTTTTTCTCATTTAGACCAAGTTGCGTGAGATATTGTGATGAAAGTACTCCTTATCCAAGAGGAGAAGGTGTTTGTGATAATAGACCAGCAGATCCAGCAAGATGTCTTGTTTGGTCTCTAGTGTTAACTTTTATTATTATGATTATTGTTTGGTTAGTTTCATCTGCTAAGTAAATATAGAATTCTATATTTAATCTCCACATGTTGTTATTAAACATCTTTCACCATTTTCATAATAAAAAACTCTTACTTCTTCAAAAGAAGGGGATGTTTTATTTGCATATTCATTTGCACTTTTATGAAAATTATAAGTATATTTAAATAAATCAATACTGTTTCTTTCTAAATTATCCATTGGATTATCCTTCAAATATTTTATTGCGTGTTCTAAACATGAAGCACATCTTAAATTATTAACAACAGTTTTAATAACCCAAATTACCATTCTTCTTTCATCAATTGTATTTGCTTTTGATGCTAAAGTATGAATTACATGCCATTGGCCTCTTCCTACAAAAATTGGCTTAAAATCATCGATAAATATAGTCATTTTTATATACGAAAAATATTATTTGTATTTTATAAATTTGTTAACATAAAATACATTTTAGATTCATTTAGGAATTTCTTTGACTGCTAACATGAATTTAAGAATGTCTTTAAATGTTAACATAAATGAATAATTATTCGTTTATATATTTCTTTTGAAATCAATAGCTCGCTGTACATTTTCACGATTCTGATATTATTATTAAATTTTAACATATTTCCATTTAAATCCTTTAGCAGAATTTACTTTATTTCTACAACATTTAACAATATTAGTTTTTAATGCTCCGGTATCATTTTCAGCTTCAGTAATGGAATTATATGTTGATATATATTTATCGTCTAATGTATATTTATGAACAGTTATTCTTTTTTCATCATAGATAATCAAATTTATATTTTCTTTATAAATATAATCTTTTGCATATTTCCATTGATATCCTCCATAACTTTTCATTTCTACAACAATCAGAAATAGCAGCAGCAGAAACTAATTCTTTTGCTTCTGTTTGAGAATCAAATGATCGGATCGTAGAAAAATACCTTCAAGTGTATATTGATAAATTTCTATTTTATTTGAATCATATTCTATTGGTAAAATATCTTTTTTATCTTCTTTATATCTCCACATAAATCCATCAGCACTTTTTTTATTATCTTTACAACAATTACATATATTTGAACTGCATATTCCAGTAATTTTCTCCGCTTCTATAATTGATGTAAATGATTTTATATATTTTCCAGTTAAATCATATTGTGAAATACTTATTGTATTCCAGTCATATTCTATTGGTAAAATATCTTTTTCATCATCTTTATATCTCCACATAAATCCACCAGCACTTTTCTTATTATCTTTACAACATTCGCAAATTCCAGATCTTAAAATTCCAGTAAATTCTTCTGCTTCAATTTGAGAATCAAATAAATTTATAAAAGTTCCATTTAAATTATATTGAGAAACAGCGGTTTTTTTAGAATTATATTTTTTATTTGGATTATTTTGCAATCCATATATGACATTCATTTGTTGTGAGATAAGGCGTAAATTATTTACTTTATTATTATCTTTTTCTCTATTAATATGATCTACAACATATTCACTACTATCAATATCATAACCCAACATAGCAGACATTACAATTCTATGAACCAACATTTGTTTTCCTTGAAAATAAAAACTCATATATCCACAATCATTTTTTGATCCATAAGTTATTCTACCAGTTGATCGTTTAACTCTACCTTCAGAAGAAACATTTATTAATCTTTCTTTATAATTAATAGTAGTCCATTTTTCACCTGGAAGGATTTGAATCTGCAATTTTCTTTCCCAAAAAGAATTTTCATATTCTTTATTAGAATCTAAATAATAATTTATTTTATCTGATTTAAAATATAAAGATATTTCTGAAATAGATCTCCAAGTCTTTATTTCTTCACCATCTTTATTAAATTGAATAACCTCGATATTAGTAGAATTTGTTTTACTTGGAAATATTTTCCTCTGATTGTTTTCAGCTATTGTTACCCATTCTAGATTATTATATTCTAAATTTACTGAAACTCTATTATCAGTTCTTATACCATTAATATGATTTACACAAGGTTTATTTTCTGGATTTTCTAAAAATGTTTCTGCTATAATAGTATGTAAAAATTTTGTAATAGTTGTTTTATTTTCTAATTTTACACTTACATAAATATAACCACTTGGATGAGGATTTGCTTTTGAAATATATCCAGTTGGTGTTTTCATTTTTCCTAAAGAAGAAAATTGATATCCTGGGTATTTTTTACAGAATTTCCATTCCTCAATTAAAGAATCAATTGAGTTGTTAAGATTGATATTAGATAAAGTAGTTGTAATAAAATTCATTTTTAATTATTTTCTTCATAAAAATATTCATTTTTATTTAGGAATTTCTTTGATTATTAACATGTAACTCCAAAAAGCGTAATCATAACACACCGTATCAGATAAATCTTCTTTTGCTTTATATTTTAATGAAGAAAGAACTTTTAATGTCATTTCATCATTTCTAAGAATAGACACTTCAACAGCTTTTTGTTTACTCCAATCTTTAATTGATTTTCCTCCATTTTCTTTCTTTGTAGCAGGACCTCCAATCCAAACAGTTTTTATTTTTGGATCAACTTCTATAATAATTCCTCTTACTCCTTTATTTTTAATATTATATGATAAAAAAGAAATAATATGCTGTGTACATCTAAAAACATCTTTTCTTATCAAGGGTTGACTTTCTATAATAATATAATGAGAATTAATAAAAATATGTAATAATAGTGTTAATTCTCTATTAACTCCTAACATTATTTCTGAAATCTCTTTTCCAAAATTTAAGATATTAAAATATAATAATTCTATTCTTTTTGTCTCTTTATAAAAACGAACAATTCTAACACCGCAACTAACAGTTCCTGGATCAATAAATGCAGCTTGATAGTAATAAGGATTGAATATAATTGATTCATTATGAGGATTGAATATAATTGGTTTCTTTATCATATTTTTAATGTATATTTTTCTTAATAAAAATGTTAATTGATAATTTAGAAAAATATAATATATCTCAAGAAAATACAAACATTAGATGAAAAATATATTATATGATAGTAAATAATAAAGATTCTGATTTTTATTTCAAAAGTAGAAAGTAGATGTTTGAATGAAATTAGAAACAATAATTATTTTATAGGTAAAATTGGATTTCCTAGAGATAAACTTATTGAAAGTTTAAGATATTAAGTGAAATTTTACTTAATTAGTTTTTTATATATTTTGAATTAAATATATAGTAAGAAAAAAGTTCAAGTTTTTTTGATTTGTCATATATTTCAAATCAAATAATTAGAAAAATATATAGTAAGAAAAAAGTCAAGTTTTTTAATTTGTCTTATATTTTTTATATTTTGAATCAAATAATTAGAAAAATATATAGTAAGAAAAAAGTCAAGTTTTTTTTGATTTGTCTTATATTTTTTATATTTTGAATCAAATAATTAGAAAAATATATAGTAAGAAAAAAGTCAAGTTTTTTTGATTTGTCATATATTTTGAATCAAATAATTAGAAAAATATATAGTAAGAAAAAAGTCAAGTTTTTTTGATTTGTCATATATTTTGAATCAAATAATTAGAAAAATATATAGTAAGAAAAAAGTCAAGTTTTTTTGATTTGTCATATATTTGTCATATATTTTGAATCAAATAATTAGAAAAATATATAGTAAGAAAAAAGTCAAGTTTTTTTGATTTGTCATATATTTGTCATATATTTCGAATCAAATAATTAGAAAAATATATAGTAAAAAAGTCAAGTTTTTTTAATTTGTCATATATTTTTTATATATTTCGAATCAAATAATTAGAAAAATATATAGTAAGAAAAAAGTCAAGTTTTTTAATTTGTCTTATATTTTTTATATTTTGAATCAAATAATTAGAAAAATATATA
>Ga0209777_10008777_pt1 | contig 11005 bp, 10 predicted proteins | sample FrelakmetHBP12HB_FD_187147 | JGI IMG/M metagenome (GOLD analysis project Ga0209777, IMG submission 187147) | Freshwater lake sediment microbial communities from the University of Notre Dame, USA, for methane emissions studies -HBP12 HB (SPAdes)... | ecosystem: Environmental > Aquatic >...
TCATCGTCCATTTGTTCCAACTCGGCACCGCTGATCGCTTCGCCAGGGGGCAGGCCAAGCTGTCGGGCTATTGCTTCAGCAGTCAGCTTGTGGTCGCCGGTGATCATGACCACCTTAATCCCCGCTTGGAGGCAGTTGGCCACCGCTTTGATAGCCTCTTGCCTTGGAGGGTCAATTAGTCCCACCAGCCCTACAAAGACCAACCTGCCTTCAATATCATTGTCACACAACCCCTCGCATTGGTGTGGTAATTCAGCATAAGCCAGAGCCAGCACTCGCATTGCATCAGCCGCCAGAGCCGTGTTGGCCTGCTGGATGGCCCGCTGTCCCTCTTCAGTGAGAGGCACCGCCTGGCCCCCCTTAAATACATACCGGCTCAGGGCCAGTATCTGTTCCACAGAGCCTTTTACATGCGCTACGCACCGATTCTGCCCATCTGGGTGCAGTGTGGCCATATACTTGCGTTCGCTCTGGAAAGGTATCTCGCTGAGGCGGGGGGATTGCTGCTCCAGTCCCCGCCGGCTGATACCAGCCTTGGCTGCTGCTACTAGAAGAGCGCCTTCCGTGGGATCGCCCAATATTTGGTATCCACCATCGTTATTACGCAGTTCTGAATCATTACATAGAGCCCCAATCCGCAGGAGCAAAGACAGCGCCGCATCACTGCCTGGCTCCAGTCGCTTGCCTTCGTCATAAAACTCCCCCTGGGGCTGGTAACCCTCACCGGTGACCTCTATGAGTTTGCCGTCCAGATAAATGCGCCGCAAGGTCATCTCGTTTTTAGTGAGGGTGCCCGTCTTATCACTGCAGATTATGGTGGCTGACCCCAGAGTCTCCACAGCCACCAGCTTACGTATTAAAGCGTTGCGCCGTGCCATGTTCCTCATGCCCAGGGCCAGCACCATAGTGAGCACTACCGGCAGCCCTTCAGGCGTGACTGCTACTGCGGTGGCTACTGCCAATATGAACATCTCCAGAACGCCAAAGTTGCGCAGCACTCCGATTGAGAGCAACACCACGCAGGATATCATCACTAAGATGCCAATGTAGCGGCTGAGGCGCGCCACATCCTTTTGAAGAGGTGTCTTTTCAGGCTCGATCTCTTGGAGTGCCGTGGAGATTTTGCCTACTTCGGTGGACATGCCAGTGACCACCACTACCGCTGCCGCCTTGCCAGAGGTCACCACTGTACCCATGTGCACCATGTTGTCTCTCTCAGCCAGAGTGGTTTCTCCTGATAGCGAATGGCTGGACTTATCTACAGGCTGAGATTCTCCGGTTAAGGCCGACTCATCCAGCTTTAGATTGGTGGCCTCAATGACTCTAGCATCGGCAGGCACCTTATCGCCTGCCTCCAGGGCAATGATATCCCCGGACACTATCTGTCTGGCTGGTATCAATTTGACTTCGCCCTGGCGCTTGACCTTGGCCTGGGGGGCTGTCATCAGGCGCAAGGCTAGCATGGCTTCTTCCGCTCTACTTTCCTGGAAATAACCGCCTAGGGAATTTAAGACTACTATAACAATGATTACCGAGGCATCTATGGCATTGCCAATAACGAATTCTATAACGGCGGCGATAAGCAGGATATATATGAGCGGGCTGGCAAATTGCTGCAGGAACAGGACGAGACGGGATGTTCTGCCCTTCTCCTCTAGCTCATTGGGGCCATATCGCTCTAAACGCTGGGCCGCTTCAGCCTCGCTGAGGCCATTGCGGTTAGTTTCCAGTTTCCCCAGCGCCTCTTCGGCGGTGAAGTTATGCCAGTTAATAGCCACAGTACATCAACGGCTTCAATTATAACTGTTTTAAGCCTAAAACTAAAGACACGGGATCTTTCCGGCGGCGACAGGACTTCACTACGAGGGCCGAAAGCTGAATCAAGAAGCGTAATACAGAATTAACAGTTTGGTTATCTTTTGGAAACAATTTAGCTTTATATTGAATTAGAAAGGTAAAGAATTGAGGAAGCGGAAATGATAAACGCTGCTGATACTGCCTGGGTACTGGTCGCGGCTGCTTTGGTGTTGCTAATGACCCCTGCGCTGGGTTTTTTCTATGGTGGCATGGTGCGCCGCAAAAACATCACAGCCACCATAATGCAGTGCTTCATTATCGTGGCTCTAATCAGCGTTCAATGGGTGCTCTGGGGGTATAGCCTTGCTTTCGGGCCGGACAAGGGGGGCTTCATCGGAGGACTGAACTGGGTGGGATTGAACCACGTGGGTCTGGAGTCCAGCTCTTATGCGCCTACAGTCCCCCACCAAGCGTTCATGGCCTTTCAAATGATGTTTGCCATCATCACCCCGGCCCTGATCGTCGGTGCCTTTGCCGAGCGGATGAAGTTCAAGGCCCTACTTATCTTCATTTTGGTCTGGACCACCATAGTCTATGATCCCATCGCCCACTGGGTATGGGGCGAGGGGGGGTGGCTTCGTAACCACGGTGCCCTTGACTTTGCCGGTGGAACAGTCGTCCACATAAGCGCCGGGATAGCAGCGCTCGCAGCAGCGCTAGTGCTGAAACCTCGCCGGGGCTTAGGTAAGGAGCCGATGGAGGCAAGCAACATCCCCTTTATTGTCTTGGGCGCTGGCTTGCTCTGGTTTGGCTGGTTTGGCTTCAACGCTGGAAGTGCTCTAACTGCCGGCCCCCTGGCCGTTAGCGCCTTTGTGGTGACCAACACCGCTGCTGCCATGGGTGCCCTGTCTTGGATGACCATGAGCTGGTGGCTGGGGGGCAAGCCTAGCATCATAGGCGCTGCCTCCGGGGCAGTAGCTGGCCTGGTAGCCATAACTCCGGCTTCTGGATTCGTCAAACCAATGCCAGCGGTGATTATTGGCCTGGGCGCTGGCGTATTCTGTTATCTGGCATTAAAGCTGCGAGCCCGCCTGAAATTTGATGATTCCCTTGATGTCTGGGCGTGCCATGGCATCGGGGGAACTTGGGGAGCAATAGCTACCGGTCTTTTTGCCACAGTGGCGGTAAACGCCGCCGGTGCCAACGGCGTTTTCTATGGACATCCGGGCCAGATGGGGACTCAGCTTATGGCTATAGGGGTGGTATGGGCATATTCTTTCGGGGTGACCTTTATATTGCTTAAAGTCATGGATCGCTTGATGGGTATTAACGTAACTGAGAATGAAGAGGAAATCGGATTAGATGTCTCGCAGCACGGAGAGAGGGCTTACGAAGCCTAGGCGAGGAGAAGAAATTGAATAAGATAGAAGCCATCATCAGACCTGAAAAACTGGAAGCAGTTAAAGAAGCTTTGGCTGAACGAGGTTTCGTGGGTTTGAACGTGGTCAATGTGGTGGGGCGAGGGGTGCAGAAGGGCGTAGTCTATATGGGGAGGGCGGGGGAGAAAACCATCGTGGACATGATACCCAAGGTAAAGCTGGAGATTGTAGTGCGCGAAGCCGATACTGAAAAGGTATTGAACATTATCCTGGCCACCGCCCGCACCGGGAACATAGGCGATGGGAAGATATTTATTATCCCCGTCAGCGAGGTCATCCGGGTGCGTACCGGCGAGCGCGGTGAGAAAACAATTTGACCAGAAGGAGGCATAACATGAGTGGCGAATTTATCTTTGCATTGGCGTCCTTTGGGTTGCTTCTAGTAGGTTGGGTGGCACTTCCCATCCGAGCGCCACGCAAATAGGCTCTGGGAAGCTGGCCGAGCTTACAAACTGAGCTTGGCCAGCCGGCCAGTTGCTTAAGCGCTCTAGGAGAGGTCTTTCTTGATCTGTTCGAACTCTTCTTTGGATATATCCCCCTTGGCGTAGCGCTCTTTGGCTATGTCCAAGGGGTTACGTCTCTCAGGTGTCTCTCGGCCAGAGCCTCGGTGCTCTGTCAGTGTCTTGATTCCCCAGACCACCAGTCCGATGATCAGCCCCCAGAACACCACCATCACTATAGCGCCATATAGCATCCACCAGCCTGCGCCTTCATGCGAGTGCCACATAATCATCCTCCCGTTATCCCAGTTATGAACAGTAGTTGTTCAGAAACTGTAAAATTTGCTCCTACTTTCATTATATACCATATAACAATTCTAAGAGGCTGGCTTTCAAGTCAGCAGCAGCCGTGTTTGTGGGGCTCACTGACTTGATTTGCCCAGATATTTCTCAGGGTCTTTATCAAAGCTTGTCTTGCAGCCGGGGGCGCAGAAATAATAGGTCTGGCCCTTATATTCCGACTTGGCGGGGGCTGTCTTGGGGTCTACCATCATGCCACATACTGGGTCTTTGGCTGAACCGGTGCCCCCTATGTGCATATGTTCTCCCTGACTTCCCTTTTTTTCTTTTTTACCGAATGGCCATCCCATTTCAGTTACCTCCTTTCAACTTGGTCTTTTTGTTTCAGCCGTTTTCGCACGGTTGGGATTACAATGGGCATCAGTATTATGGTGGAGAGCAAGAAGATCCAGGCCGCTCCACCGGCCCGGGCCACCCAGGTATAGTCTCCGGCAATGGTGACCGCCAGGAAAATCCCAGCGGCAATCAGAGATATGCCTATATAGATAAAGGCGCTAACCCAGCCTGGCTTTAATTGCTTCATCATAATTCCTCAAGGGACAATGCCTCTGCGGATGGGCGGGATGTAGCCGCGCATCCGCAATGTATTCAGTGTTACCGATAGCGAGCTGGTAGCCATTAGCAGCGCCGCCAGCTCAGGGCTCACAATCTGGGACACAAAGGGATAGAGAATCCCTGCTGCAATGGGTATGGCCAAAGTATTATAGCCAAAGGCCCAGCCGAGGTTTTGCCGGATCAAGTGTAAAGTTTGTCTGGCCACCTGGATGGCAGCCACCACATCCATCAGGTCGTCTTTGATCAGGATGACGTGGCCAGTCTCTTTGGCCACATCAGTGCCGGAGCCGATGGCTATGCCAACATCGGCCTGTGCCAGTGCCGGGGCATCGTTGATGCCATCGCCCACCATAGCTACTCGCAGTCCCTCCGCCTGGAGTTTTTTGACCTCTCGGGCTTTGTCCTCGGGAAGCACCTCTGCTAAAACCCTATCTACGCCAAGCTTGTGGGCGATGGCCTGAGCGGTGCGGTGGTTGTCCCCGGTAAGAATGGCTACCTTGATGCCCATGCGTTTAAGCTTAGCTATAGCCTGTGCCGAGGTCTCTTTCAGCGTGTCGGCCACAGCGATAATGCCTGCCAGACGGTTGCCAACCGCCAGGAACATCACTGTCTTGCCCTCGTTTTCAAGGCGCTCAGCTTCAGAAAGAGAAACATCTACAGGTATTTGGCGCTCAGACATGAGCCTGCGGTTGCCCAAGAGGATGGCCTGACCAGCCACCTTGGCTTCCACTCCCTGCCCCGGGATGGCTTGAAAGCTATCAGGGTTTACCACCTCAATGCCATGTGCCTGCGCTCCCCGCAAGATGGCCTCGCCCAGGTGGTGCTCTGAATTCTTTTCTGCCACCGCCGCCAGTCGCAATACCTCTTCATTGGCGAAACCGGTCATCGCTACCACGTCGGTGACTGAAGGTTCACCTTTGGTCAGCGTTCCCGTCTTATCAAAGATGATTACTTGAAGTTCGGCAGTATGCTCCATAGCGTCGGCACCCTTGAACAAAATGCCGTACTCGGCACCCTTGCCTGTCCCTGCCATGATAGCACTGGGGGTGGCCAAACCTACAGCGCAGGGACACGAGATGACAAGCACTGTTATGGACACCAGTAGTGAAAAGCCGAAGACGCCCATGTCGGTCAGGGAATAAGGGGTGAGCACTAGGTGGCTTTCCGGGCTGAACCAGGTCTGGTAACCCAGGAAGAACCAGAATACGAACACTGCCAGGGCCAGCGCATGCACCCCCAGGATGAAGTGCCCGGCCACTCGGTCAGCTAGCGCCTGAATAGGCGCTTTAGTGGTCTGTGCCTCTTCCACCAGCTTTATGATCTGAGCCAGGGCGGTGTCCTTGCCCACTCGTGTAGTCCGAAACTTGAAGGCACCTGTCTTGTTGATAGTGCCGCCGATGACCTCGTCCCCAGCCTTCTTTTCCGCGGGGATGCTCTCACCGGTAATCATAGATTGGTCTACTGAGGAATAACCTTCCAGCACAACCCCGTCCACGGGTATGCTTTCACCAGGGCGCACCACGAGGATATCGTCGAGCTGAACCTCCTCGGCGGCAATTTCAATTTCCTGGCCCTCTCGCAACACCCGCGCCCGCTTGGGCTGGAGTTTCATCAAGCGTCGGATGGCTTCCGAGGTACGGCCCCGGGTCACCGCCTCCAGATAGCGCCCCAGCACTATGAAGGCAATTAGCAGCGCGGCTGCCTCATAGAAGGTAGCTTCCCGGCCACCAAAGCCGGCATCTGGCCAGAAGGTGTTAATCACAGCGATGAGGTAGGCAGCACCGATACCAGTGGCATAAAGCAGGTTCATATCGGTGAGGCCACGTTTGAGACCGTTCCAAGAGTTGACGAAGAACTGCCGGCCAGGCCCCAGCACCAGAGGGGTGGTCAAGGCAAACAGATAGACTTTGTTATTCATCCAGTCTGGAATTACGTTCGGCAGTACCCAGTAGGGCTGAAAAGTGCCCAGCATCACCAACATGCCCACCGGCCAGGCGATAGCCATATTGATAAGCTGCTTGCGTATCTCCCGCTGGCGAGCCTCCCTTTCCCGATCGAGGGCAGTCCCAGCAGCCAGCTCCTCCACCCCATAGCCCAGCTCTCTTATAGCCCGCTTTATTTCGGCCAGTGAAGCCAGGGTCGGATCATGCTCCACCCGAGCCGTGCCTGTGCTCAGATTCACCACAACACGGGACACGCCATCTATTTGGCTGACGGCCTTCTCTATCTTCTCCACACAGGAGGCACAGGTCATGCCGCTCACTTGTAGCTGGGCAGTGTTCAGCATCACCTTATAACCGATATCTTCAACCGCCTTCTTCATGTCTACCAGAGTTGCCTGAGAGGGGTCGTATTGTACTGTGGCGCTGCCGGTGGCCAGGTTGACCTTTACTGAAGCTACGCCAGCCACATTTTTCAAAACCTGCTCAACATTGACCACACATGAGGCACAATTCATATCCTCAATATGCAGCCTGGCTTCCTTTTTGGCGTCTTCAGCCATCTATTTTTTATTCTCCTACCCAGGATTTTGCGTCTTCTGTGGGGACTCATCGCCATGGCTGCTGTGTCCACCAGGCATCACACCAACTTGGGTGTGGCATTTTTCACGACCGCGCCAGAAAAGCCAGCCAAAGAGTATCATGTTTGTCATCATCCAAGGACACAGCAGATCTACCAGAATAATGGGAGATCCTGATATCATGTTCTCTATATCTTGCCAGGCGGCTCATCGCCTCATGGCTTTGCGCAGCACTACCATCAGCTCCGTAATGTAGGCCTCTCCCTCTTGCTGGCGAATGGCATCAGCCACACAGCCCTCAATATGGTTTTGCAGCACCATTAGGGTTACCTTGTCGGCAGCCGCCGAAAGAGCGCTGAGTTGCTGCACAATATCCATACAATAGCGGTCATCCTGGATCATGCGCTGAATTCCCTTCGCCTGGCCTTCGATTCTTCTTAACCGAACCAGCAAGCGGTCTTTCTCTTTGGAGTAAAGATAATGTTTTGCGTCCGTCTTGTTTCGGTCCATATAAGCCTCCTTATAGCTATACTATATACTACCATGTAGTATTGATGTTGTCAATATCCAAGCTTAATTTCTTGACCTTGCGCAGTTAGCGGTGCTATAATGTTGCGGCTGATTGAGCAAGGTTCGTAATGCGACGCATAAAAGTAATCAAGGTTCTCCTAGCTAAACCCGGGTTGGACGGCCACGATCGCGGTGCCAAGGTGCTGGCTTTGGGCCTGCGGGACCACGGTTTTGAGGTTATCTATACTGGCCTGCGGCAAACACCGGAGAGAATAGTGCAAACTGCCCTTCAGGAGGATGTGGATGTCATAGGACTGAGTTGCCTTTCGGGGGCCCACACCTATCATTTCCCGAGGGTAGCGGAGTTGCTCAAAGAGCAGGGTGTGACTGATATATTGGTCATCGGTGGGGGAATTATCCCTGAGAAGGACGTTCCCTTGCTCAAAGAGAAGGGCATTGCTGGCGTATTTGGACCTGGGACACCCATACTGCAGATTGCTGACTTCATCAAGAAAAATATCAAGAAAGACCTCGGTGCTCATGGCCGGGAGGCTTAGATGGACTTAATAGAAAAGATGCGGGCTGGGTCTCAACAAGCCCTGGCTCGGCTCATCACTTTGGTGGAACAAGAAGACCCGGAGACCCCGCAGATACTGAAGGAGATCTACCCCTATTTGGGAAAAGCTTATACCGTAGGGATTACCGGCCCTCCTGGTGCGGGTAAAAGCACCTTGACCTCCCGTCTTACCGCTGTGCTGCGAGAGAAGGGTTATTCTGTGGGCATAATTGCCGCAGACCCCACCAGTCCCTTTTCCGGAGGGGCGGTGCTGGGTGATCGTATCAGGATGCAGGAGCACTTCTTGGATGAGAAGGTGTTTATCCGCAGTATGGCTACCAGGGGGAGTCATGGCGGCTTACCCTCTACCACGCCAGGGGTGGTCAAATTGATGGACGCCTTCGGCATGGATTACATCATTGTAGAGACAGTGGGTGTAGGACAGACTGAACTGGAGATCATGGAGACCGCAGACACCACTGTACTGGTGCTGGTGCCCGAAGCTGGCGATACTATACAAACTATGAAGGCCGGCATTTTCGAAATCGCTGACGTCTTTGTGGTCAACAAGGCCGACCGACCAGGTGCTGATGAAATGGTCACCGAGCTAACCAACATGCTCCATATATCGCCCCGGAAGGAATGGTGGGATACTCCTGTGGTGGCCACCCAGGCGGTGAACAATATCGGTATTGACAAGCTCTATGAGAGCATTCAAGGGCATCGTTGTGCTATGCAGGATACCAGCCGCCTCGCCAAACGCCGCAAGGAGCAGAGAAGAAAAGAATTCATCCAGACCGTGGAAGAGAGAACTAAGAGAGGTCTATGGCAGCTCATAGAGAGCGACGACAGGCTCACACCCTATTTGGAGAAAGTGGAAGCTGGTGCAATCGACCCCTATTCGGCAGCTATGGACCTGCTAAGCAACGGAGACATCCTAAAAGATTGGACGGCCAGGACTTTAAGGGTCAGGCGATAAATAAAGCAGGCCGTTGTAGCTGCCTTCCGCAGAGAAATCTGCCAGTTTAAAGTATAGGCAGATACCTCTTCAGTTCATAATCGGTGACCTGGGTGCGGTAGCGGTCCCACTCCACTTTCTTATTGCCTATGAACGAGGAGAAAACATGCTCACCCAGGGCCTTTTTCACCACCTCACTCTGTTCAGCCAGGGTAATGGCTTCAAAGAGACTGCCAGGCAGAGTGCTTATCCCGCGTTCGTGCCTCTCCGCCTCACTCATCTCGAAGACATTCTCCTCCACCGGTTTGGGCAACTCATATTTCCTCTCGATCCCCTCCAGCCCTGCTGCCAGCATCACACTGAATGCCAGGTAGGGATTGCAGGCGGGGTCGGGAGAGCGAAACTCTATGCGAGTGGCGTTCTCCCTGCCCGGTTGGTATTCTGGTATTCTGATCAGGTCTGAGCGGTTGCGCCGTGCCCAGGAGAGGTAAACCGGGGCTTCATAACCTGGGACCAGCCTTTTGTAGGAGTTGACCCACTGGCTGGTAACGGCAGTTATCTCGGGAGCATGTTTGAGCAAGCCTGCTAAATAGTATTTGGCTATCTTGGAAAGGTGATACTGGCCGTTTTTATCAAAGAAAGCGTTGCGCTCCTTTTTGAACAGTGACTGGTGAACATGCATGCCGCTGCCATTCACTCCGAATATTGGCTTGGGCATAAAAGTGGCGTACACCCCGTGCTTCTGGGCCACCTGTTTAACCACCACGCGATAAGTCATCACATTGTCAGCCATGGTCAGAGCGTCGGTGTACCTCAAGTCTATCTCATGCTGGCTGGGGGCTACCTCGTGATGGCTATATTCTACTTCAATGCCCATTTCATCCAAGATGAGTACTGTATCTCGCCTCAAATCGCTGGCTACATCAGGGGGAATCAGGTCAAAATAGCCCCCCTGATCCAGTGGCTCCGGGGACTCCGCGTTTTTGAAATAAAAATATTCCAGCTCAGGACCAACGTAGTAGGTATAACCCATCTCGGCGGCCCGGGCCAGGTTCCGCTTCAAAACAAATCTGGGGTCACCCTCAAAGGGCTGGCCGCCCGGCCACAGTATGTCGCAGAACATCCTGGCCACCGTTGCATGTTCCCTGGGCCGCCAGGGCAACAACTGAAAAGTGCTGGGGTCAGGCAGGGCCACCATGTCGCTTTCATCAATGCGCACAAAGCCCTCGATTGATGATCCGTCAAAGCCCATGCCCTGTTCCAGCGCCTTCTCCAACTCCTGCACAGTAATGGCGAAGCTCTTGAGAAAGCCCAGAATATCGGTAAACCACATGCGGATGAATTTGACGTCTTGCTCTTTGGCTGTCTTAAGCACGTAATCCTTGGCATCGGCCCGATTTTCCGCAACCATCAACCCTCCTCAATTTAGGATGAATTTCTGCTATTTAACCACAAATCGTAGCCAAAGTCAATCGACGCTGCACCCTAGCACTGGGTAACCATAAATAGTCGCCATTAGCCTTGTGGGGAAGAACCAGCCTATGGCAGGTGACAAACTGCATAGAATAAGAATCTGAGTCTGCCTCAGGCAGACTCAGATTCTCTGTTGTTACGATGACTTATGCAATCAGGCACCGGTCTAGATATCAAAGTAGAGATAGAACTCGTAGGGGTGAGGTCTGAGCCTTACGGCATCGAGCTCTTTACCGCGCTTATATTCCAGCCAGGTCTCAATCACATCCGGGGTGAACACGTCGCCCATAAGGAGGTACTTGTGGTCCTTCTCCAGAGCGTCCAGAGCCTCATCCAATGATCCCGGCAATGTTTTGATTTTGGCTGCCTCTTCTGGAGTTAGATGATAAGAGTCTT
>Ga0209777_10008778_pt1 | contig 11004 bp, 11 predicted proteins | sample FrelakmetHBP12HB_FD_187147 | JGI IMG/M metagenome (GOLD analysis project Ga0209777, IMG submission 187147) | Freshwater lake sediment microbial communities from the University of Notre Dame, USA, for methane emissions studies -HBP12 HB (SPAdes)... | ecosystem: Environmental > Aquatic >...
GGTATCTATTGCCGCATCGATAGGCCATATTGTTTCTCCTTTATCGATACTTTATCATATCAGCATAGCTATACAAAAAGCTTTCTCTTGCTTTTTTATCTTTTTCTAATATTCTCTTGTCAAAAAACAATTACGACACAGTCCCTACGCGGGAATGACAATAGAGTTATTTTTTATATTCCGCATCGACAGTTATCCCGATGCCCCCGCGCGCGGCAAATTCCGCGCTTACTTTGCACCAGCGCGGCTGCAACGCGGCTACCAAATCATCAAGCATTATATTGGTGACGTGTTCGTGGAAAACGCCTTCATTGCGGAAAGACCATAAATATAATTTCAGCGATTTGGACTCGATAATTTTCTTATCCGGTATGTATTGAATTTTTATTTTGGCGAAATCCGGCTGGCCAGTCTTTGGACAAACGCAAGTAAATTCTTCGGTCTGCAAGGTGATTACATAATCGCGTTTATCATTGTGATTGGGAAACGTTTCCAGCTTGCGTACAGGTTTTATCGGTTTGCCCAACAGAGTTAAGCCCGCCAGATCATTTTTCTTTGTATTTTTTGCCATGATTTCCCCTGAAAAATTAGTAGTGTATTTGGTTACCAAAAGAAAAGATTAATATCAAGAATATTTGATGCGCAAAAAGATTTCCCATTGGGAGATGTTTTTATGATAAATTTAAGACAAGATCAAAAAGGGAGAAATGGACTATGACAGACAATAAGCCAACCATTCCGGAAAATACTTGGAAATGCAGTAATTGCGGCAATACGATTGTCGTAATTAATCCGCCCGAAATTTGTCCGGCCTGCCAGCAGAAATGCGAATTTCTGAATGTGACCTGCTACCAGCCGGATTGCGGCTTTACTGGAATGGATAAACGTTTGAAATAAGTCACTGGAATTCACTTTGAATATATTCCACAATAATACGTCCCGCTTTTTCGCTGTGAGTCTCCATATTACTTTTAAGTTCTATGTAAGTGGAATCAGGTATTATCTTTAGAAGACGCTTTATGTCTTCAGTATCATGGAGCATATCTGTCGTAGCGCCTATAATGAGACACGGAACGTTGATGTTAACTATATGATCCCATATTGCATAGTTTCTAATAGCAAGCGCGTTAGCCTTCAGTTTGTATGGATCTGCGCAGTCCAGTGTATTTTCATATTTTTTTACCTGTTCGCTGCTGTTTTTTTTATCTAGCCTGAAGTTTCGAAGATACCATTTTATTACAGGCTTTACGGAAAAGTAGAGTGAAGGATGTATTGCTGGAACTATTGTTCCCAGTATTTTGGGGAATCTAAACTCGGTAATTGGAGCGATCAGCACAGCGGATAAAGGTTTTTGCTTCTCTGATCCGCAGTATTCAAGAATCGCAGAAGCTCCGAGTGAACTTCCCGAAAGTATAAATTTTTCTGATGGTGAGATAACTTTTTCTATGATCTCACCTATGTCTAGTTTAAGACGCTCCATGGAGAAGCTTACTTTTTTTACATCAGGAACCGCTGATGACTGTTTTTCCCTCGACTCAAGATATATAACCCTGTACTGAGCAGTTAGAACTTTCAGCACGTCTTTCCAACCGGAGATCAGCGAAATCCATCCCGCCACAAAAAGAATAACAGGGTTTCCCTGTGAAGCATTTCGTGGAGTGAAATCAATTATTTTAAGAGAAACCCCATCTGAAACATTACACATATATTCTTTAACGCTTGTTGAATTGTCAGTGTATAGAGAATAATCCATAATATTTGTCCTGGACTATTTATATTTGATGGAGTTTCTACATTAATTTATTTAAGTTAATAGAAAAAATATTTATAAATCTGACGAATATGAGGGACAGCTTTTCCTCATTCCTACCTGATCCCTACTAGCCGGGTACAATGATTTTAGATGCTTCCTGACGCCTCATCTCTTCTGCTTCGGCAATCATAGCCTGAACTGATTTTTCAATGGCTGCAGGTAATTTATCTGCCGCTTCGCTTAAGTTTTTTGCACCTTCAATAAGGCACTGAACCGGAATCGGGCCATTAGGCGACATAAGCTGAGTCATGCCAGTAAAAATGGCTTCTCGGCTCTCATCAATCGAACCGTCAATCTTGACGGGCGTGAGGCGCCTGATTGTGGCAAAAGTCAGGTCGGTAAAGGCTTCTTCTTTGTAAAGGTTATCAATATTTATTTTAATATCCGTTATTTTGGTTCCGTTAGCGTTATTCATGAATTGTCTCCTCCTTAAATATGCGGGCTTTATTAGTAAGACTCAAATTTTAAAAGTGAAACGCATTAAAATTTGTAAGTCGAACTATCCCGCCAAAAGCGGAGGGTACCATAGGTACCCGTGATTTTTCGTATGCCCCGAAAAACAACGGAAACTGTCAGCTAAACGGCCTCCCTTTTTCGGATCATTGCTCTCTTCAAAATAATTTGAAAACTAGTTACGTTAAATTGATGAAAACTTCAATTAATATTTTTGAGGAATATGTGACTGTGTTGAAATCATTCTTTGTCATTGCATGGAGCAAAGCGAAGAAGCAATTTCAGAAACTCGTGCAAACATGAGATTGTTTCGCTTGTTTCGGCTGTGACACCGCTGGAAACATGTTTGATTTTTATGCCAGAATACACAACCTCAACACCCGATCAGACTTCCCGCAAATCTTGAACGAAATTGCACAGACCTTTAATATTACGAATGGCGACCGACATGAGAAACCAGTCGTCACTACTCGTTACGACTATCATTCGGAATATGTTTTTGTGCGGCCCGACGGTGAACCCTTTACAGATATATGGCGGCGCATTAATCCTATTAAACAGGTGGCGGGTATTCCGGATGACTTTCGTGCTTTGCATGTGTTAAGGCATACATATGCTTCAACATTGGCGGGGCAAATTATAGAGACTGCAACAAATACAAACGTGATTGAAATAAACAAGGAAGAAAAGGCATAAATAAAGAATAAGAATTCAGAAAAGATGCTTGTTGACTTCACATACAAGTCAATAACATAGATATCACCGAAAATTGTGGAATAACGTTTCTAATGGCTATAGGATTATTTTTTGTTTACCATCATTTCACCTTAACCGGAGTATAACTATCCGTCGTAGTCCCATCTCCCAATTGACCGTAGTAATTTCTTCCCCAAGCCCAGACAGTACGATCATTTTTTAAGGCTACTGTGTGCGACTCCCCTGCGGATATCGCTATGACGTCGGTCAGACCACTTACCCGAACCGGAGTATAACTCTCGATCGTTGTTCCATCACCCAATTGCCCGTAGTAATTCTTTCCCCAAGCCCAGACAGTACCGTCATTTTTTAAGGCTACTGCGTGCGACTCCCCTGCGGATATCGCTATGACGTCGGTCAGACCACTTACCGGCACCGGAGAATATCTATCAAACTTAGTCCCGTCTCCCAATTGACCATAGCCATTACTTCCCCAAGCCCAGACAGTACCGTCATTTTTTAAGGCTACTGCGTACGACTCCCCTGCGGATATCGCTATGACTTCAGTCAGACCACTTACCGGCACCGGAGTATAACTATCCGTTGTTGTCCCATCGCCCAATTGACCGGAGGAATTAAGTCCCCAAGCCAAGACAGTACGGTCATTTTTTAGGGCTACTGTGTTAAAAACCCCTGCGGATATTGCCGTGATTCCGGTCAGACCATTTACCTGCACCGGAGTATTTCTATTTGTATTAGTTCCGTCGCCTAATTGACCGTAGTAATTATTTCCCCACGCCCAGAAAGTACCATCATTTTTTAAAGCTACTGTGTGCAACTCCCCTGCGGATATTGCCGTGATTCCGGTCAGATCATTTACCTGCACCGGAGTATCTCTATTTGTATTAGTTCCGTCGCCCAATTCACCTAAGAGATTATAACCCCAAGCCCAGACAGTACCGTCATTTTTTAAGACTACTGTACGGTAACCTCCTGCGGATATCGCTATGACGTCGGACAGAAGAAAACTTACCGGCACCGTAGTATATCTATCCGTCATAGTCCCATCTCCCAATTGACCATAGCCATTATAACCCCAAGCCAAGACAGTACCGTCATTTTTTAAGGCTACTGTGTGCAAATCCCCTGCTGATATTGCCGTAACTACGGTTGATGGTGAGTCATAACTGCGCACACATGCGGTTAAAGTGATTAATATAAAGCAAAAAATTATTATCCAGAAAAATCTCTTATTTTTCATGCTCAATCTCCATAGACTAATGAAAAAATCTGTTTAAAGAAACTTACTTTTTTTGATATCTAATAAGACATTGCTTCTGCACAGTTGAACTATAGGAAGTCCGTTCTTGTATGTCAAGGAAAACTTAACCACAAAATTTGGGATGCGGTGTCGATGACTATAGAGTGTAAATAGCGTTTATTAGGAATGGAAATATTGTGAGAATTGAGAAAATAACAAAAAATATTACAGGGAGGAAAAAACTTTATGGATATTATAACTATAAAAAATAGCTTTTTAAAAAATTATAGGAACATTTCGGAGGCAACTCTGTAGTTATTAGACATACAGATAGGTACTCGTTTTTGACTACACCGAGTAAGGGGGCTTTCTGATTTCCAGAAAGTCACTTTCTACAACCGGGCTGGCTATTCTTTTTTAGAAAGCGCGAATTTGAAACAGGGGCAAAGATAAACATAAATAAGAAGTAAAACCCCTTAACTTGTGGGGGAAGATTAAATATTATACGGTTAAAAGCCTTAAATATCTATCTAAACACTTAATTTTCTTTTGGTAGTCCCACGGGGAGTTGAACCCCGGTTTCCGGCGTGAGAGAGCGTTGGAAACGCCAAATTCAGCTATATTATTGAGCTTTTAAACCTGTCTATACCCCTTAAAACCTATCAAGTCCTGACCAGATTAACGACCAAAGAATGATTGATTGTTACACATGCAACTATAAATAGCAATGGATTGAGGTGAATCGAATCTTACTGATAGAAAACAATAAAAAGAACACTAGTGCGAGTGAATTGTCAAGTATTTTTTTTAAATTATTAAATAAGGTCGGTTCCGGCTCCGACGAGCGTGGCGGGAGCCCATTCTCGCCGGAACCGATTTATTTTAATTTGAAGAATAATAAAATGTTTTAAAGATATTATTTTTTGAATAAAGCATTCGTGGAGAGGTAATCTAAAGTATTATTTCCCATCATTAATGATTTTTTTAAATCGGGGTTCATCTTGTAAAATAAAAAGATCGGGATCTTTTGCAGCATGATTTTGTAGGAATTTCTTATTATCGTCAAGAGTGATTTTACTAAAGACTTTTTCTAGTTCATTGTGAGCTAAATCAAACGTAACATGATATAAATATCTATCTGAAGCTTATATATTTTATTCCAATTTTCATTATAGATTTTAATGTAAATTGTGATATATATAAAAACATATATTTATTAGTCTTTCTTTTTTATAAAATTAATGAAATTTTTAATAAGTTTTTTTAGTTCTTGCGGATGATTTTTTATTAAGAATAGAAAAGAGACTTTAGTATGGTGACAGAAAACCCAGCTGATTCCCCAAGAGATCAAAGTCCTGCAATAACACCAGATTCAATATACGATGCAGCCTCAAAAGTTAAATTAAGTGATATAGGAAGTGAAGAGGCATTGAAGATTAAACTATGTGTCGCTAATGAGGAAATTAAATTTAAAGGAATAATGCATAAGCTTCAAGCATAATAATTTTCAAAAGTGGGAAGTGGTCATTTTTTCTTAGTGTAAATAACAGTTTTATAAAAGAAATAGCTAAGAACACATAATTCGTAATCAGTAGATCTGTTATTTTATTGATTTCAGTAATTGGTGTGCGTGATTTGTGCACAAAATTCGCTTAATTTAGCTTAATTTGACGAGATATGAAAAAAGGGCTTTCCGCGTAAATACAGAAAACAATTGATATTACTGGTGGGCCGTGAGGGATTTGAACCCTCGGCCAACGGATTAAAAGTCCGCTGCTCTACCGCTGAGCTAACAGCCCACTTTATGGATAATTTCAAGGGGTGACCTCTTAACAACTAGTCTCGAATGTGTCAAGAAGAAACTAGAGTGTCTTATTATGGAAAGGATCTTCCAGAATTATTGTTTCCTCCCGGCCTGCGCCCACGGAGACAAGAACGATTTTAGCTTCCGCTAATTCTTCCAGCCGCTTTAGGTATTTCCTGGCATTGACGGGTAGTTCGTTCATTTCGCGAGCATGAAGAATATTTTCCTTCCAGCCGTCGTATTCTTCATAAATTGGCTGACACTCTGAAAGTACGCGCATGCTGGCAGGCGCGGCGTAAGTAAACTGACCGCTTGCCGATTCATAGCCGACGCATATTTTAAGTTTGTCCAAACCGGTTAAAACATCAAGCTTGGTAATGGCCAGAGCGCTAATGCCTGAGACTCTGACTGCCTGCCGCACCAGCACCATGTCCAGCCAGCCGCAACGCCGTTTTCTGCCGGTTGTTGCGCCGAATTCCTGACCGATCTGCTGCATGTGATTGCCGATATCGTCTTTTAACTCCGTGGGGAAGGGGCCTTCACCGACTCTGGTGGTGTAAGCTTTGCAAATTCCGACCACTGTGCTGATAGTATTAGGTCCGATTCCGCTGCCGCAGGAAGCATTGGCGGAAACTGTATTGGAAGAAGTCACATAAGGATATGTTCCGTGATCAACATCAAGGTGAGAGCCCTGCGCTCCTTCAAAAAGAATTTTCTTCCCTTGCTTCATTTCGTAATCCAGAATCAAGGAAGTATCTGCCACGTAAGGTTTGATCTTCTGTCCATAGGCTAAATATTGAGTGGCGATTTCCTCCTCGTCGAGCGGCTTGTCCTTATAATAATTTATCAGCATGAAGTTCTTTTCTTCCAGATTATGCCGCAACTTTTCCCGGAATAAATCTTCTTCATAAAGGTCACCCACACGGATTCCCGTACGGGCGACCTTATCTTCGTATGCCGGCCCAATGCCTCTGCCCGTTGTGCCGATTTTTTTGCCCGAAGCTCTGACCTCGCGGGCCTGATCTATACTGCGGTGATAGGGCATGATTAAATGAGCTTTTTCGCTGATAAAGAGCTTAGTATTAGGCGGCAAAAGACTGGCTTGTAGTAACTCCTCTATTTCCTGGAGAAAAACAACAGGATCAAAAACAACACCATTGCCGATAACGCAAATTTTATTGTTATGCAAAATTCCCGAAGGAATCAGATGCAAAATGGTTTTCTTACCCTTAACAACCAGAGTATGGCCGGCGTTATTTCCGCCCTGAAAACGAGCGACTATGTCAGCTTTTTCGGTGTAAAGATCAACAATTTTCCCTTTGCCCTCATCGCCCCACTGAGTGCCTACAACTGCAACATTAGCCATGATTTATTTCCTACATTAATAATTAAAGGTTTTTAACTTTTTCGTTAAAAACTTTCTCCAGTTCGGCAAGTGCCGCTTTCAGATCAGCCTCTTCTATTGTCGGACCGCACCAGAAACGGTACCCGGCGGGCGCTTCTTTGTAGGAGTTGATGTCGTGAGCGATATTTTTCTTGCTCAGGTCGGAAGCGATGCTTTTGAGGAACTTGCTCTTTTCATCGTTACCTAACGCCTTGATCTTGGGATGCGTCACGCTCAGGCATACGGATGTGTTGGAACGAACGTTGGGATCATCGGCCAGAAATTCGATCCAGTCTGTTTTTGCTACCCAGTCGGTCACAACTTTCAGGTTGGCCTGGCTTTTTTTGATCAGACCGTCAAGGCCGATTTTTCCTGCCCAATCCAGTGCGTCCAGATAGTCTTCCACACAGATCATCGAAGGCGTGTTGATGACATCGCCGTCAAAAATGGCTTTGCTGATTTTGCCGCTCTTCTTGAGACGGAAGATCTTGGGCATCGGCCAGGGTGGATCATAAGATTCCAGACGGGCTATCGCTTTGGGGCTTAAAATCATCATGCCGTGTGCGGCTTCGCCGCCCAGACATTTCTGCCAGGAAAAAGTTAAAACATCAATCTTGCTCCAGTCTATTTCCATTGCGTAAGCGGCGCTGGTGGCATCGCACAGCGAAAGGCCTTCGCGATTGGCGGGAATCCAGTTCCAATCGGGAATTTTGACACCGCTGGTTGTTCCATTGGCCACGAAGACGACATCACTTGACCAATCAACTGATTTTAAATCAGGCAATTTACCGTAATCGGCTTTAATGATTTTGGGGTTGAGTTTAAGCTGTTTGTTGACATCTGTTGCCCAGCCATCGGAAAAACTTTCCCAGACCAGTACGGTAACCGGTTTGGGACCCAAAAGTGACCACATGGCGCATTCAAATGCACCGGTATCTGAAGCCGGAAGAATGCCCACAAGGTAATCTGCTGGAATGTTTAAGATTTTACGAGTATCGTTAATGGCTTTGACGATTCTTTCTTTGCCCAACGCGGAACGGTGTGAGCGGCCGACGAGTGCGCTCTTCAGCGCGTCGATACTCCACGCTGGCCTCTTACTGCAAGGGCCGGAACTGAAATTAGGGTTTTGCATAAATAACCATCCTTAATATAGATTTTCAAAATAACTTATTTCTCATATCAGCATTGAAATCTTTACTCAAGAAATTTTAGTTTGTTTTTAGTTGATCAGGGATGTACCTGATAAGACGCCATTAGGCTAGCTAAGGGAGCGTAATAAAATAAAAATTTCTATCCTTTTCTTCCTGTCTTATTCCTTGGTCGGGGCCTTTTGTCTTTTGGTTTTGGCGTAAAAATTTGTTCCTGATCAACGCTGGCAGTTGGCTGAACCGGTGGCGCATATAGTGATTGTTGATAGTAATCATCCAACAGCATGGTAATTAACTCCAGTTCATCTTCCGACTGTGATAAGTTGCGCGCCAGAGGAAGGAAGCGCTGCATCCGTTCAATTTGAAGATTATCACGGGCGCGAAGGCGTGCTTCCAGAAGCGCTGTTATCCGTTCTTCAACAACCCTTTCCAGTTCTTCATCGCTGGCCAGCGGGCGCTCTTCCATGTTGATATTGTAGTGGCGGGCAATGCTCTGCAGCTTGAATTTTTCCATTTCCGCAACTAAAGAAATGGCCACGCCGCTTGATCCCATCCTTCCTGTGCGTCCGGCCCGGTGGATGTAAGCTTCCGGTTCTTCCGGCGGTTCATACATTATTACGTGAGAAAGATCGGGGATGTCAATTCCCCGCGCGGCAACATCAGTAGCTACTAAAAAGCGCAGGGCGCCGCGCCGCACTCGTGCCATAACCTTTTCCCGCATGCTTTGAGCCAGATCGGAACTGAGTTCATCGGCATCATAACCAAAGCGTTTTAGTACAACCGTAAGATAGTGTACTGTGATTTTTGTGTTGCAAAAGATGATGGCGGAGGCGGGATTTTCAATTTCAATAATGCGCACAAGCGACCTTTCTTTGCGCATACCCGGAACCACATAATAAATATGCTCTATTTCGGCAATATGCACCTGATTGCCGCTTAAACTCAATAATTGTGATTGATGCAGAAATTGATCGGATAAACGGATTACCTGCGGCGGAAAAGTCGCGGAAAACATGCTGCTAAGTATTTTGCTCGACGGGATATATTTGCGAATTTTTACCATATCGGGGTAAAAACCCATGGATAACATACGGTCAGCTTCATCGAAAATCAAAATTTTCAAGTGATCTAGCGAAAGAGTATTTTTTAACAGATGGTCTAAGATTCGTCCCGGTGTGCCGATAACAAGTTGAGCGCCGCCACGAAATGCTTCCAGTTGCGCATTGTATCCTACCCCGCCATAAACTACTGCTGTTCTTATATCTGTTCCCTGAGTCAGCATCTCGGCTTCTCTGGATACTTGAAGGGCAAGTTCGCGGGTAGGAACAAGCACGAGAGCTTGGGCGACATTGTGTTGTATATTAATTTTTTGCATAATGGGCAAAAGGTAAGCGCCGGTTTTGCCGCTGCCGGTGCGGGACTGCACCATCATGTCGCGGCCGGCAAGAAAATAAGGGATTGATTTAGCTTGCACCGGCGTGAAAATTTTCCAACCCGCGCGATCACAAGCGTCACGCATTTCGGGCGCAATCTCTTCCACAGAAATTTCCGGGAGAACATCGTCCGGCTCAATAGCCTTTTCTTTACTATTTTTAATTTCTTCCATAAAAACAAAAGCCCTTTCCCTAAACAAAATAATTGTTTAAAGTCATTTAGTTCAGTGTTGTTCAAGAATCAAGGGGAAAATTGATCCTGAGCTCAAATTTTTTTAAAGAGAAGTTTAGTGGATCCCCCTCCGGCTCCTGCCGGAGGGGGATCCACTAAAGAAAAATATTTATTTATCAGGGCTTATTTTTTAGTGTCAGTTGGCATCATATGTTCAGGCACTTAGACGGCAACCACTTCACCTGTCGCGCATATCTGGCCACCAGCGATCAGCCGAGATTCGACGACAACCTTGCGTCCCTTGATTTCCTTAATCTTGCCGCGAATTTCAATTGGTCCGTCTAAAGGCGTGGGCAGCAGATAATTGACATGTAAGGAAGCGGTGAGAAACCGGATCGGAGGCAGGGTATCCATCTCGCGATTTTCCGCGCGGTATTTTGCTGCCGCGGCCGTACCTGTGGAGTGGCAGTCAATGAGCGACGCGATAAGTCCACCGTAGGCGTAGCCGGGCACCGCCGTGTAGAAAGGTTTCGGCTGGTGGATGCAGACGGATTCTTCGCCGTCCCAGTAACTTTTAATTTTCATTCCATGATCGTTGAGGCGGCCGCAGCCGTAGCAGTAGCTTAATTCATCAGGATAGTAGTCCTGAAACGCTTTTTTAGTCATGCAATCTCCTTTCAATTTACGAGATACTCTTTACTCAGGCAAACGTGAGTTTTGTTCCCGACATATTCAGAATGAACCGTTCTTTAAAAGACTCCTCTATAAAAGCAATAGCCTTTCTGCCTGTGCAGTGCGTCGGAATAATATAATCCGGATTGATTTTCTTGAGCTCTTCCG
>Ga0209777_10008779_pt1 | contig 11003 bp, 15 predicted proteins | sample FrelakmetHBP12HB_FD_187147 | JGI IMG/M metagenome (GOLD analysis project Ga0209777, IMG submission 187147) | Freshwater lake sediment microbial communities from the University of Notre Dame, USA, for methane emissions studies -HBP12 HB (SPAdes)... | ecosystem: Environmental > Aquatic >...
CCACAACCCGCGACCAGGACCACAGCCGCCAGCAGCAGCAGACGAGAGAGCACCTTTCTCATGACTTCCCCCCAGTCATCCAGGCGTCGCTTTTCAACAACCAGCATATCATCGCCCCTCCCGTGCCTCCTGAGTTCCGCTGTCTCCTATCCCCAGCCCCTCCAGGCGCGGCTTTGTGAATCGGGGATGCGCCTACCTGCCATCCATGAGCCTCCCAAAGCCGCCGGCTACTGTACTGGTGATTCCCGAAGTCGTAGTCTTATCTTGCTCCGACTCGCCTCACGAAACGGGTAGCCCGGAAGCACATGCCACGGGGGGTGGGACCATGAGGGTCAAGTACTCCATCTTGCTTGGGTTCCTGGTGGGCCTCGCTGCTCTCGCGGCCTGCGGAACCGCCACGAAGACAGTCACAGCGCCCGCTTCATCTACTCCCGTGAGTTACACCGGGAGTTGGGTGTACGGCACGAGTGCCTCCGCCAAGTACGCCGTGTTGATGTTGCAGGCACGGCCGGATGGCACTTGCACTGGACGGCTTGCCATGCACCAAGGAAAGTCGAGCCAAACACTCGATTACCCGAATGGGAGTGTGACGGAGGAAGGTCTGCAGTTGTCAGGTACAGCTGCCGGCAAGGCGACAACTCTCATGTTGCAGCCTGTAGACGCCGACCACATGTCGGCGGACCTGACGTATGTGGGCGACACCTGGCACATCACGTTCGCGCGAGAGTAGGCGTTGAACGTCGTCCTCTCTGTCCTTGCCGGTGACTTGGCTAGCGTCCTGTTCCCTGCATCTCACAAGTGACCACCGCGCACATGGCCCGTCGTCTCGACACCGGGGCCTCAGGCTACTCTGCCGTGATTCCTCAGGTAGATAGCCCCATCGTGAACCGCTGTATGCGGGCAACGTCAACGCGCCACGACGCTGGCGCTGCTGGCTCTTGCGGCGGGCGGGACTACAGTGAGATCGGAGGGAGGGCGGCTACGCTGCCGGAGCGCGCCGGTTACATGAGACAGCCGCCCTCCCGCGAGTTAGTCGGTGAGCCCCCAGGGTCCGTCGTCTCGACACCGGGGCGGTGGGCCTCTCTGCGTTCTACCGGAGCAGCCTTCGCATCTCCCGCCTGGTCGTCCTGCCGACGAGATGGCGCGTGACCCGCCAGCCAACTCTTCCCTTCTGTGGCGCAGCCCGGCTTCGCGGTCGTATGATGGAGATGACAACACAAAGGGGGAACCATGAAGCGACCGTGGGGGGCACTTTGTTACTTGCTAAGCACGTTGGTGGTCTGCTCACTGAGTTGCACCCTGGGGTGTGGAAGCACGTCCACCAAAGCTGCCGCGACTGCATCCACGGCTGTAGCTAGTTCGCCCGTCGCGCTGACCAGCCCTGCGCCGTCGTCCAAACCCAAGTCGTCGCCCAAACCCAAGTCGTCGCCCAAGCCCAAGTCGTCGCCCAAGCCCAAGTCGTCGCCCAAGCCCAAGTCGTCACTACCTCCGAAGAGGGCGTTTCTGGCTGCCGCGAAGTCTGCCGTGATCCCGCCTGCGTTGGTGCAGGGTGTCGTCTGGACGCCCAGAGCACAAGCCCCCGACAACCTGGCTGGTGTGATCGTGGTGCTGGTGATCGACCCGACCTCTGGCAACCTGAAAGCTCTCTGCGATCAGAACTCGGTGGTGATTCAGCGGGCGATTTTCGAGACAGGCATCAAGTACGACTACTGCCAGGTTGAGGTCTACGCTGACAAGGCAGGCAGCAGCGTGGTGATGGGCACCGACCTGGGCTACGCCGCTGCGAAGGCCGTCAAGTGGGCCAGCGTGACCCCAGGGGTCCTGCGCAAGCTGTACCACAGCTACCACTTCTACTACTGATTCCCACAGCCTACCTGCGCGCAGAGGCCCGTCGTCTCACTCAGAGGCGGCGGGCCTCTCTGCTGTGATGCCTCAGGTAGATGGCTCCATCGTCAACCGCCGTGCGCACGAATGTCAACGAGTGGCGACGCCGGCGCTCTTGGCTGCACGGCAGCTACGGAGAAAGCACGCTACGGTCGCCTCGTGGACGTGCGTGCGGCGGCCGAACTCTCTGGCCGAGAGGTAGGCAGCGGTCATGTAGCCTTGGCCTTAATGTAGGCGACGACGCCGAGGATGACCACCACAATGACCACGGCAGCGATGGTCGACGGGCTTCGAATGTCGCCGAGCACGCCCAGCAGTATGACGACTCCGACGACGGCCCCGATGCAGCCGCCGCAGGACTGTAGGGAGTTCTTCGGCGGCTTGGCCGGCTTGATCGGGTTCCCGCAGGAAGGGCAAGCGGCGGCCTTCTTGGACACCGCACGGCCGCAGGCCGGGCAGTTGACCATGTTCCAGTTCAACTGCTTGTGGCAGTGCGGGCAGACGGGCGCGTACATCTCCACTCTGCCGCCGCAGCTCAGACACTTGCCCATGCGCGCCATGACCCACCCCCATCCCCGTGTGGTGCACAGCATACACGGCTCTTCCCGCGCCACTTGCCTCAGTCGCTGATCTCAGTTGTGACCGGCAAATCCCTAATCAAGCAGCTTGCGCTTTGCCTGCTCGAACTCCTCGTCGCTAAGGGTGCCCGAAGAGTGCAGTTCCCCAAGTGTGCTCAGCTGCGAGGCCAGGTCATTGGAGGCCTCCTCCTTGGGGACGACCTCGGACTGACTCGCAGCCGGTCCGATGCCGTCTGACCAGAAGCCCTTCGCAATGCGATCACGAATCAGGGCCAGGTAGGGCTGGAGGGTCGCAGCAGCCTGGCTTTGAATGGGAATGCAGTTCGGCAGCCTCCAAGGGTTGCGGTCATTGTCCTGAGCCCAGTAGCCGCCCGAAAGGCCTCCCGGAAACGATGCTGTCTCGACCCTGAGCACGCCCGTCAGGGGGCCATGCTGGACCTCGATTCCCGTGATCTGGTCGTAGGGAAAGGAGGTGGCCTTGCCGCCGAACGTGGCGCCTGCCATGAAGCCAGCCTTCAGCACGAGCAGGCGATCGTCGAGTGCAACCATGGCCTGCCCACGCACGCCAACCAGACAGACGTGAACATTCTCGCCGGGTCCGATGTTCTGCTGTGCCAGCCTCAAGGTCTTGGCCGGCAACACTCGCAGGGGGTTGTTTGTGGAGTTGACGCTCACAGCGATAGGCCTTTCAGCTGAATCATGGGTTGCAGAAGCTACAGGGTCGGTAGCCTTCGGCCACTGCTTCCTCGCGGCTGATCCGGATGTGGCTTTTCCTCAGACACCAGCATCCCCAGCGGTGGAAGCACTCACCGGTGTTGGTGATGTAGACCCAGACAGTAGCCGGTTTGGGATTAACGGTGATGGTACTCGTCCCAGCAGCAGCCAGCGCGTTGCCCGCCAGGTCTGTGGCCTTGACCCAGACATGGTAGGTGCCAGCAGCCAGCTTCGTGGAGATGTGGTATTTGTGAGGCTTGTTGGTGCTCAGCTTGCCGAGTGCGTAGCTGCACGACTGCGGACCCGAGACTTTCATCGTGGCCGTGGCCTCGGGAGTGTGGTCGCGGATAACAAAGGTGACGGAGAGCCTCGCACCCTGCGTTATGGTGGGAGAGTTCAGAACGTCAGTCTTCGGACCCTGGGTGTCGATGAGAATCCGCGCGGTCTGCTGCGGCTCGACATTGCCGGCCTCGTCGCTGGACCAGAAGGCAAGGGTGTGCTTGCCGTCGCCGTGAACAACAACCCTCGTTCCCGTATGGACGGACTGACTGTCCACGCAGTACTTGGTCGTGCAGACGCCTGAGTCGTCGCTCCCCTCCAACTTCACCACGACCAGCTTGTTATTCCAGCCTTGATCGTAGCTCGCAGTCGTGACTGGAGCCGTTGTGTCGTTCGTTAGTTGCGGCGATGGTGACGATGATGGTGACAGCGACTGCTGGCCACAGCCGGCAGCGCAGACGACAGCCACAGCGGTAAGGCAGAGGAGCAGAATCAGTGCGCAGCGCTGCAGACCTGCACGACGAGAAGTAGCCATATGTCCCCCCATGATCGATGGCCCCAAGAGACGGCAGTGGTCACGAAGCCAGACTACCACTTTCAGACTACCACCTCGCCAGCGGCACGACAATGCCGCCTACCGTCCTGGCAAGACAGTGGCGCAAGTGGCGTTATCGGACCCCCGTAGGTGCGAAGCCGGTTGCCCGGCAACCTGCCGGCAAGCACAGGGGTTAGTGAGTGCGCTCGGGTAGAGCGCTGCATCCCTTGCCGGCTATGCCTACTCAGTGTCGGACACATGCCGTACGTTGAGTGGTGCTATGCTGTCGTTGGGCGCTGCGCGGGCAGGGGTCGCTGAGCGCCTTGCCGTCAATCACCAAGAAGGAGGGAAGAGATGGCCAAGTTCCGCACGCTGCTCACGTTTCTGTTGGCCCTTGTCGTGGTCGTGCTGGTAGCCGCACCGGTCGCTTCGGCCAGTCGCACGCTGCACGTCTCGGCCTCGATATCGACGCACCATCCCAAGCAGTACACGGACGTGTCGGCCTACTTGAAGGCCAAGGATCAGCACGGTACCCCCATCAAGGGAGTCAAGTGCCACTTCGTCTGGTACTACAAGACGACGACGCCCTCAGAGACCCACTACACAGGGGCAAGCGGACGAGCGACCTGCACGCGCTACATCAGCAGCGCCACAGTCGGTTACAAGGTCATCATCAAGATCAAGGCGACGTGGGAGGGCCAGACCAAAACGGCCAGCACCTGGTTCATCCCTCACTGAGGGTGTGCGCTTGCGGGGTAGGTGGCGTGTAGCCAGCAGGCGCAGAGTCCGCGGATGGGTTATGGCGGGTGCCTGTCTGGCGGCGCTGGCCAGCGGCCTGGCAGCATGTGGCTCAGGCACAGCCGCGCCGAAGGCAACAGTGAAGGCGACGACATCGCCACCCGGGAACGTGTCCAGTCCGACGACGACTCAGACCACCAACGGGCCGGCCACCGTGCAGGTGGAGGATGCTGGGTTCTCGCAGAGAGATACCGGCTTCGGTTCCGGTACTCCACCCGGCGTGGGTTGGGGCGCCGTCCTACGCAATGTGTCAGCTTCGCAGGATGCACTGCATGTCACCGTGTCGGCCAACTTCCTTGACACGACGGGCATGATCCTCACGACTGACACGACGACCACGAACGTCATCCCAGCCGGCACTACTTACTACGGCGCGGGGTTCGTCCAGCTGCATAAGGGCGAGAAGGTCGCCAAGATCGAAGTCTCGGCCGATGTGAGCAGCAGCGAGCCCGCCAGGTACACGTTGCCCCAGGTCAGCCACGTTCGGCTGGTCAAAGATGACTACGGGATGCCCGAGGTCGACGGGCAGGTCATGAACGCCTTTGCGCAAACCCTCTCGCAAGACGCCAGAATCACGGCGGTCCTGTTCGACGGGACCGGGCACGTGATCGGCGGAGGGCTGGACTTCCTCAACGCCGATCTCAGGCCAGGCCGCAGCGCAGCCTTCGAGGTGAACATCGGGACTGACTGCGCACCAGCCGCCAAGACAGTGAAGGCGGCTGTGTCCATGGAGAACGCGATAACAACACCGTACGACGGTATCGGCCTCTGAGGCATGCCCAGCAGCCGCGCCCCTGCAGGCGGTCAAGCTCTGGGGCAGGGTAGTGACAACGGCGTAGGGGCGCCCGAACCTGGCGATACGTAGTCCGAGCCTAGTCTCCGCCGCTCGCCACGGGAGCGCTCACACATTACGCGTACCCACAGATGGACGCGTCGCAGCAGCAGGTGTTGGCACGCTACCAGCCGGCATTCGCGGCTGCGAATGTCAAACGGCTCACGCCCGAAGAGTTCAAGTCCTTCGTCTACTTCGAAAACAACCAGCACTGGACAGGCCTCAATCGGCTGGGCTGGAAGGCCTGCAAGGACATGGCCGGTCTGCGGCGGGCCCTGCGCACGTTGCAGGACGAGTCGCGGCCGGTCGGCAGGCGCCTGGACGAAGTGATACCCGCTGTGCCCGGCATGGGGCGTGCCTTAGCGACTGCCCTGCTGCTCGTCATGTTCCCCGACAAGTACGGCGTCTGGAACAACAACATTGAGAGCGCCCTCAAGGCTCTCGGCGCCTGGCCCGAGCTCGAATGGGGCCTGAGCGAAGGCGACCGCTACGAGCGCATCAACGCCGTGCTCCTGCAGCTGACAGAGGACCTCGGCCTCGATCTGTGGAGCCTCGACGCGCTGCTCTGGTTGGCACTCGCGGCGACAGAGGCCGAGGGAGCCATTTCGGCATCTGCCGCCAGCGAGGCGGGCAGCGTCCCAGGTGCGGTCAAGATGCCCAGCCGTTTCGCCCTTGAACGCCAACTCCAGGACTTCCTGTTCGCCAACTGGGGTCACACCGACCTGGGCAAGGAGTGGGCGCTCTATTCCGAAGACAGCGAGAAAGACCGCGCCGTCGAGTATCCGACCAGCGTCGGGCGCATCGACCTGTTGGCCAAGCACCGCACCCAGCCGCGTTGGCTCGTGATTGAGCTGAAACGCGAGCAGTCGGGCGATGCCACCGTCGGCGAGGTGATGCGCTACATGGGCTGGGTGGCTGCCAACCTGGCGCAACCGGGCGACGAGGTGCGCGGGCTGGTGATCGCGCACGAGGCCGACGAAGGCATGAGGCTCGCCATCACTGCCGCCGCCAATGTCGATCTGATGTTCTACGAGGTCGAGTTTCGGCTTCGAGACTCGGGGGGCACGGCGCGCAACGCGAGTTGACGGGCGGTCGACCAGGATGATCCCGACCTGCTAAAGCAGCAAGCCCCGCAAGCGTCCTCCACCTAGCCCCACCCTGGGCCGCACCGCTGGAGCAGCCCTGAGATTTACAGGATAGACGAAGTTCATCGGCTGCCCAGTCGCACGCGGCCCCACCCGCGCTTCCTGATACACTGGCAGCATCATACGCCACCGTCAGGAGGCTCCCTCTCATGGCCGCCAAGAAGTCGCCGCCACCATCCTCGCCTGACCCGGCAGCCGGCGCCGCAGCGGGCGCTGCAGCCGGCGCCGCGCTCGAGGCCGACCCGGAGCTGCTGCGGCGACGGTTCATGGCGCTGCTCGAGGCCAGCCGGGCGCTCTCGACTAGCCTGGTGCTCGAGGAGGTCATGGACCTCGTCTGCAAGGGCGTCGAGATGGCCTTCGGCCTCACCTCGGTGGACATCTACGAGTACTCCGCGGAGCGCGACGAGATCAGGGCCGTGTGGTCGATCAGCCGCGACGACCCCGAAGGAGCCGCCAAGTTCGTCGGCAAGGTCTACTCGCTCGCCAAGGATCCCAACTTCCGCCGCGCCTTCGAGAAGCGCGAGATCGTGGAGTACCACGTCACCAACGGCAAGCTCGCCAAGACCGACCCGGAGCTGGTGGCCGAGATGAAGCAGTGGGGCGAGAAGAGCGTGCTGGAGGTCGCCCTGGTGTTCGGCGACGAGATCATGGGTCTGCTCTCGGTGGGCAGCACCGACAAGCCGCTGCACTTCGACGACGTGGAGAAGGAGCTCCTGATCGCCTTCGCCAGCACGGCCGCCATCGCCCTCCACAACGCCCGCCTCTACCACACGATCGAGGAGCAGGCCACGCACGACGGCCTCACCGAGCTCTTCAACCACCGCCACTTCTACGAGCGCCTGCAGTCCGAGGTGGCGCGCAGCCGGCGCTACGGCACGCCCGTTTCGCTGCTCATGATCGACATCGACGACTTCAAGCACTTCAACGACGACTACGGCCATCAGACCGGCGACGAGGCTCTGCGCGCCGTGGCCGAGGTGCTCGCGGCCGAGATGCGCCGCGACGTGGACAGCGCCTGCCGCTACGGCGGCGAGGAGTTCGCCGTCATACTGCCCAACACCACGGCCGCGGCCGCCGACGTGGCCGAGCGCCTGCGCCGCAAGATCGAGAAGATGACCTTCACGGCGGCCGACGGCCGCGAGCTGGGCGGCGTGCGCGTGAGCATCGGCGTGGCCGTGCACGCCGGCGCCACGACCGACGTGGACCGCATGGTGAGCGACGCCGACAAGGCCTTGTACCTCGCCAAGAGCCGCGGCAAGAACCGCGTGCAGGTCGCGGCGGGGGCGTAGACGGAGCAAGCGCGGCGGGACGGGGGCGGGGCGAGCGACTTATCGTCTCGCCGTAAGTTCCGTGTAGTCTGTAAAGCGTAGCCGGACCGGTCTCACCGCGCTGCGGTTGCCCGCCGAGTCGACGACCCGTACGAACACCCTCCACCTGTGAACATTCCGCGGCAGATCGCAGGCGAAGCTCACGTCCCGGGCAACGCCGTCGGCGACCACATGGGGGAGCGAGATCGTGGCAGGGAAGCCGGGAGTCCCCACGTGGCGGAACGTGAGCAGGCCGGTGACCGCGTCACTTCTGTCGTCGCGCGCCGCGAGGCGGATCGTCCCGACACCGTCGACCACCGTGCAGGGCCCTGCCTTCAAGATCCTGGGCCGGCGCGTGTCGATGATGACCTGCCACTGGTTCGGCAGCTCGGCATTGCCGGCGTTGTCGACCGAGTAGAAGGAGATGATGTGCAGTCCGTCGTTGCCGTGGTCGGCCGGCGCCGGGACGGTCACTGCCGTGCCCTCGGTCCAGGGTCCGTCGTCGAGCTGGTACTCAGTGCGCGCCACGCCCGTCCCACCGGGGTTGTCGATCGCAGTCAAGGTGGCCGTCACCGGTTTGCGGCTCCAGAAGGGCCAGCCGATGAGGCTGATGCTGGTCTCGGGCGACGTCGTGTCGGGCGGGATGGTGGCCTTGGTGAGCGCGACGACCATGCCGGTCTCGTCCGGTGGATCCACCCATTGGCCGGTGGGCCAATCGTCCAAGCGGCTTTGTCGGTCCAGGACGAGGTCACAGTAGCCGGAGCTCGGATCATGGAAGGTCAGGTCGAAGTACCAGGGCGAGTCAGAGCCCCAGCCCATTCCCGAACCGGAAGCCGTGAATCGGCCGTCGGTCCCCGTGGTGCCACCGGACTCGACCAAACCCAAGACCCCAAGGTCGTCTATGGTGAGCGCCAGCTCGTAGTGGACGCCGGCCAGCGGAGCGCCGGTGTCCGCACCGACCACGGTCCCGGCCATGGTGAAGGCGGCGGCGGGAGGGGCGCCCAAGGCGCCCAGCGCCGCCGCGCAAAGCATTGCTACCAGCGCAAGAGTGATGGTGCAGCGGCATGTGCGGTTCATCTCGGCCCCCAAGACGTTGCCACCGTCTGGCCAGTATGACCACCGTCGGCCGCCGCTTCAAGTGTTCTCTGCGCCCGCGACCTGCTCGCTGCGGGCGCGGCGGAGCAGACGACGCAGGTCCACCCAGGCCCACGCGCAGCGTCACCCCGAACCCTTCCCCATCGTTAGTCGCCGGCAGAGCCGCGAGCCTTGCCGGGGCCGGCCCCGCACCCGCATCATCCACACCGCCACCACCATCCCTCGCTTGACTAGCGTTACCACCGGAGGTAGCATTTCCCGTGTCCAAGATGCGCCGGGGAGGCTACGTCTTCCTCACGTGGAAGGGCGACCACGGTCCGCGGCACGTGCATGTATTGCGCGACGGCAAGTTCGTGCTGAAGTGGAACCTGGACCAGCAGGTGTCCATGGTCGGCACACCGTCGAGGAGACTGTTGGACTTGATCGCCCAGCTGGATGCGGAAGGCTTGTTGTGAAGATCACGTCGGTCATAGCGAACAACCGCAAGCGGATCTTCGAGGTCACGACGCGTCGCGGGCAGTGGCCTTTCCCCTACAGCAAGGCCGACCCCGTGCCGACCGCCTCGGACCCGCTCGTCGAGCTGTACATCGACCCCGAGCTGGGCCGCGAAGGCTTCACCTACCTGCTGGCATCTGGGCTAGAAGGATCGGTGCACGTCGAGCAGGCCCTCGACTACAACGAGGAACCCGGCTACATGCGCGACCTGCTGCTCCACAAGCTGACCGTGGAGGCCCTCGAGCGCATCGAGGCGAGCCCGCTCTCGAAGCGCGAGATCATCCGCCGCCTGGGCACGTCCCCGGCGCAGTTCTATCGGCTGATCGACCCCACCAACTACCGCAAGTCGGTCGACAAGCTGCTGGCGCTCCTCCAGGTGCTCGACTGCGACGTCGAGCTGGTGGTGCGGTCCAAGAGCGCGTGACCGGTCGCCGTTCGATACGCTATACTGTACGTAATATCGTATCGAAACGGAGGCCATCATGGCACTGCTGCGACCGTCGGTGGACGTCCGCCCCGTCACCGAATTCCGCTCTCACACCTCGGCCATCCTTGAACAGGTCCAGAGCACCAAGCGTCCCGTCATCCTCACCCAGCACGGACGAAGCGCCGCTGTACTGCTCGACGTCGGTGCGTACGAAGCCTTGCTCGACGAGGTCGCTGTGATCCGCGACGTCCGTACGGCGGAGGCACAACTCGACGCCGGCATGGGGATCCCTCACGAGATCGTCGCGAAGCGTGCGCGTGAGCGCTACCTGAAGTGAGAGTCACCTGGTCTCCGCTGGCGGAGGATCAGCTCGATGCTGCCATGGCCTACATCGCTCGCGACGACCCTACGGCCGCCCTCACATGGCTCGAGCGGCCGCTCAGCCGGGTGGACTCCCTGAGCACGCTCCCCGACTCGGGCTGTGCTGTCCCCGAGCTCCAACGCCAGGACATTCGCGAGATCATCGTGAGTCCGTATCGTGTGATGTATCGCCGCGGTGCCGACCAGGCAGAGATCGCCGCCATCCAGCACGCAGCGCGTGAGTTCGATCACGACGAGATCGCGCCGGGGGCGGAGTAAGCGATCAGGGGTAGAGTAGGCCAGGCAGGCCCACTCACAACGTCAACCCGAACGGTTCCTCAACGTCAGCCGCCGGCAAAGCCCAAGGTCTTGGCCTAGCGGCTCGCGGGTCCTATCATCGGGGGTCGCTTGCACGTAGTTAGCAAATGTGCTAACTTCCCAGATGCCATACTTCATCGAGTACTTCCATCGCCGCGTTCAGGCCGAAATCGAGGCTTGGCCGGTCGGCATCCTCGCCGACTACGCGCGCATCGTGGAGTTGCTGGTGGAGTTCG
>Ga0209777_10008780_pt1 | contig 11002 bp, 10 predicted proteins | sample FrelakmetHBP12HB_FD_187147 | JGI IMG/M metagenome (GOLD analysis project Ga0209777, IMG submission 187147) | Freshwater lake sediment microbial communities from the University of Notre Dame, USA, for methane emissions studies -HBP12 HB (SPAdes)... | ecosystem: Environmental > Aquatic >...
GGGTCCTTGCCGCCGGTGGCTTTCGATGACGATGAGGGCGTGGCCGAGGCGCTGCGGCGCGACGCAGAGTTGGACGCCGATCCCGCTCAGGCGATGACCCTGCGAGAGATGGATTCGCACATGCAGCAGCGCCACAAATCGTGAAGCTCGTCCTGCATCGGCGCGTTCGTTCCGATGTGGATCGTCCCGTGCCGCATCAAGGCGGAGATAAACCCTTGACAAGCTCCGGGCGAGGGCCAAACTGTTTCGCAATCGCTCGTTCGCTTGGGCGTACGGTCGCACTGACTGCGAGTGCATAAGGAACACGAAATGAAAATCATCACGCCAGGAGGAAGAGAGACGGGTTTGTTGAGCACTCAGCGGCTAAACTTCAAGTGGCACCCGTGGAGGGCTACCTTAGCGTGGACAAAAATCGAGGCCCTCACATTGCTTACGATCGCCGTGTTGCCGGTCCCGACCGGCTTCGCGCAAGCGGCTCCGGGCACCGACTCGCCTGATATTGACCGCCGAGTGGCGAGCATCGTTGCGGGCTGGGAAAACCTGCCGAGCATCTTCGACGAGATCGAGACCTATGCCGCGCAGATTAAGGAGCTGGTTGAAATCGGCAAGCCGGCGGTGCCGGCACTGGCCGCCGCGTTGGACCGCACCACCCGGGATACACCGATGCGGCTGCTGCCCTTCACGCTCCGGGCCATCGGCGACCCGCGCGCGGTGCCGGCCCTGATTCGCGCGCTGCCGAAGACGCTTCTGCCGCCCGGCAGCGACTGCGGGATGTCGGTGGGCGACGCGGAGCTGCTCAGGTTCATGCAGGAAAATGACCTTGACGGGAGCTCCGGCAACCGCCGGGCCCGGCGTGATTTCGGCATGGGCCGTCCGGTCCGCGAGGTCTGCGGCGCGTTAAGTAAAATCACCGGGACGCAGCAAAGCGAAAGCGCGATTTTCAGCACGTTTCTCGAAGGCGGGGAACAACAGCGCGCGATGGAGCGAAAGGCGTACTATGAAGCCGCGCGGTGCTGGGCGGACTGGTGGAAGACCAACTGGAATCGATTCATTGACGACCCGACGTTGGCTGACGTGCGGCTGCTGGCTCCCAAAGAGGAGCCGTCCTTCAAACGGTTCCTGACCGGTTCGAACATGAAAGAGAGCGGCGGTGAAAGCGGCATGATCGTCAGCCCCATCGAAAGGCGCAGCCCGCATTGCTGCCTGGCGCTTGGCCTGAGCCGGGCGCTGGATTTGCCGAAAGCATTTTTGGACACCAACGCCGGGCCAATCTCCATCGAGAGGGTCAGCGCGTGGGCGGCGCGGGCCGGAGTGGATTTGCTCGGGACGCAATATCGCGACCCGCAGTCCGGCAAGCTTTACTATTGTGCGCGCACGCTCGGACTGCAGGCCTGGGAAATCCCCAACCAGCACTGGACCAATATCGAGCAGGAGCTCCAGCGCGACGCCGTGCCGCCGCTGGATGCCCCGGCGGGCGATTTGCTGATGCACTACGACGCCGCGCAAGCCCGCTACGTTCCCGAACGGCGAGCCACCTTCCTGTTCATCACGCGCGACGGCATGCAAGGCATCCTCCGGGTTATGGCGCAAGTCACCCGGCCCTGGAGCCAGCGGGACTTCGGCCTGCCCGCCGTCGCTCCGGACGAAAGCGAGCCGAACCAAACGGAAGACGCCGGGCCGGAGCTGGGGGTGAAGCTCGACTACAAATTCTTTTACGCCGAAACCGAGGAGATGAAGGCGGAAGCCAAAGCGCGGGAGCAGGCACGAGCAGCCCGCGACCAGGAGCGGCTGCGCCGGAAACAGACGAAGCAGATGGAAGAGTATTTTCATCTCTCGGGGACGGTGTATTTGCCAAATGGCCAGCCGGCGTCCAACGCGGCGATCCTTCTCCCGGCGCAAGGCGATTCCGCGGTGCTGGGCGACCGCCGGTTCGAGCACGAGAACAACTCTTCCATTTATCGCACGTCGTCGAACGGCACGTTCGTCATACCGGAAATTCCCGGCGTGCATGTGCTCTACGTGGCGCACAACGATGGTTTTTGCGAGTTCAACCTCGAAAAGCCCCAGTCGCCTCTAGTGATTCACCTGCTTCCGTGGGGACGTCTCGAAGGCGTGGTGACGCTCGAAGGCAAACCGGCGCCCCATGAAAAGCTCGCGCTGCTGAGGGGGAGTTTTGCGCCGGGCGTAACCCGCTTGAGCTTGTCGCCAAACACGTTTCAAGCCGAATCCGACGACCAGGGCCGGTTCGTTTTCGAGCATCTGCCGCCGGGTGAAGTACAGGTCTGCCGCATGGTCCATAACACCTATTGCGGGGCCCAGTACGTCAACGTCGCGGCCGGCAAACCGACGGTGCTCCGGTACGGGTTCAATGGGCGGCTGCTCAAAGGACGCCTCGTGGCGTCGGATGCATCCACTAACCTCAATTGGAAAGGCGGCTGGGGCTTCAGCCTTTCGACCAGGACGCCGGCGCCGGAAACGCCGCCCGGCGAAGACCCGCAAACGTGGCGGCGAAAGTACTGGGACTCCGCCGAAGGCAAGCAACGCCAGCGAGACACGCATCATTTTGGGTTGGTGATTGAAGCGAACGGCGATTTCCGGGTCGATGACGTCCCTCCCGGCACCTACGAACTGCGAGGCGAATTGCACGAGGGCGGCACAGGTGGTTTCCCATGGGGCGGCAGACTGCTGGGGCGGGTCAAGCAGGAGGTGCTCGTGCCCGAGCGCGCCGCGGACAAGTCGAACGAAACGCTCGACCTCGGCGAATTCGTGCTGCAGGTCGCCAAAAACCTCAAGCCGGGCGATGAGGCCCCGGACTTCGAGGTCAGGAGCCTCGAAGGCAACTCCGTGCGCCTGGCCGATTTCAGGGGGAAATACGTTTTGCTGGATTTCTGGGCAACCTGGTGCGGCCCCTGCCGCGCCGAAACGCCCAACCTGAAAGCAGTGTATGACGCCTACGGCAAGGTCCCGAAGTTCGCGATGCTCGGGCTGAGCCTGGACAAAGCGGTTGAAGCGCCAAGAGATTACGCGAAGACGGAGGGCATCGCCTGGCACCAGGCTTTTCTGGGCGATTGGTCCAAAGCAACCCTGCCGGCGCACTACGGCGTGGAGGGAATCCCGGCGATCTTCCTTGTTGACCCCGCCGGAAAGATCGTAGCGACCGATTTGCGAGGAGCCGAGATCGGCAAGGCTGTAGGCGCAGCGCTTGGGAAGGCCGAACCAACCGGGCAAAAGTAAACGTAAATAGCACTTTCAAACCGGCCTTGCCGGCCCAGCGGGGGTGACTCGACTCTTCAGCCTCATTGAAACCATCGATCTCGCCGTGGTCAAAGCCGGAGGACTGGTGAATTACGACGCGGTCGGGTAGGTGACACGCATTCGGCAAGCCTGCAGGCGGTTGGCTAAGGCGAGCCTTTCACTCTCTGACCCATCGCCACTCCCCCGCTGGTCCCCTGGGAGTCCCCCCGTAGTACCTCTGATAGCCGATCAGAGGTACTACGGGGAGGCTCCGGCGGAACTCGCGCCCGGTCGGCAAGGTGAGCGAGGGCATCTTGGGCGCCGTGAGGCTGGTTCTGGGGTAGGTAAGGCAGTCCTTACGCCTTGCGCTCTCCCGCCGCGCTGCCCTGGCATCAACTTCCAGGCCCTCCCCGTTGGCGTGTTTCGCAAGTGGATTGGCGCGTTCTGCCAGTGACAGGCCTTTGATCGGAGTTATTTTTAGACCATGATTACAAACAAAGTCCAATCTGTTCAGAAAATGCAAAAGCGCAAACTGGGAAACAGCAATTTGGAAGTCTCAGCCCTCGGCCTCGGCTGCATGGGAATGAGCTTTTCTTACGGCCCGCCCAAAGACAAGCAGGAGATGACCGCTCTTCTCCGGGCCGCCGTGGAACGTGGCGTCACATTCTTTGACACCGCGGAGGTCTATGGCCCGTTTATCAACGAGGAGCTCGTGGGCGAAGCCCTCGCTCCCTTCCGCAAGCAAGTGGTGATCGCCACCAAATTCGGGTTCGACCTCAGTCCTAATTTCGATCCCCGCGGGATGAAGGGCTTGCCAGGCCTCAACAGCCGGCCGGAGCACATCAAGCAAGCCGCCGAGGGCTCGCTCAAGCGGCTCAAGGTCGAGGTCATCGACCTCTTCTACCAGCACCGGGTTGACCCGAACGTGCCGATCGAAGACGTCGCCGGCGCGGTGAAAGAACTGATTCAGGCAGGAAAGGTCAGGCACTTCGGCCTCTCTGAAGCAGGCGTGCAAACGATCCGTCGCGCACACGCCGTCCAGCCGCTCACTGCTCTCCAGAGTGAATACTCGCTGTGGACGAGAACCCCCGAGAAGGAAGTGATACCGACCCTCGAGGAACTCGGAATCGACTTCGTTCCCTACAGCCCTCTGGGAAAGGGTTTTCTCACGGGGAAGATGGACGAGAAAACGACCTTCGACAGCTCCGACTTCCGCAGCACCCTGCCTCGCTTCACGCCAGAGGCACTCAAGGCGAATCAGGCCCTGATCGATCTGCTCGGCAACATCGGAAAACGGAAGAAGGCGACACCCGCTCAGATCGCGCTCGCCTGGCTGCTGGCCCAGAAGCCGTGGATTGTTCCAATTCCAGGCACCACGAAGCTGCACCGCCTGGACGAGAACATCGGAGCAGCAGCCATCAAGCTTACGTCGGACGACCTTCGTGAGATCGATAGCGCCGCTTCCAAGATCAAGGTGCAGGGAGCTCGTTACCCCGAAAAGCTGGAGCAAATGACCGGTCGCTGAGCGGCGAAAAATAATGTTCTCTCGTTTACATTCGGTCTTACGAGGTAGGGACCATCTTTTGTGATCTCGATCCTCGCATCCGGGTGCTGGCTCTTTTTCATGGCTGGTTGGATCTAAGGTAGTACGCCTGCCGGAGTTGTCATAGACGTTCCGGGATTGCGCCTCTCCTGGCGGGAGGGCACCAAGGCATGGTCGCAGAGGAGTCAGCCGATCTTCACTGAGCGCATCGACATCGACCCTAGCGTCACCTTGTCCGCGAAGAAGGCCACCCCATCCGAATCATCCTGCGTGCCAAGCACGTAAAGCAGCGGCAAGTAGTGTTCGGGGGTAGGCACCGCCAGACGAGCGGAGCGCCCCAGCTTAGAGTAGCCAATGATCGCCTCATGGTCGCCCGACAGGATCAATCCTTTCATCTGGGCGTCGAACGCCAACGCCCAATCGTAAGCCGTATCCTCCCACGCCATCTCGCGCAGGTTGTGGACGATGTTGCCACTCCCGAGGATCAGGACTCCCTTTTTGCGCAGTCCTCTCAATTCCCGGCCCAATTCGTAATGGGAGGCTGGTGCCTTTCTCTGGTCCAGACTCAGTTGGATCACCGGAACATCGGCATCCGGAAACATTCGGCACAGCACCGACCATGTGCCGTGGTCCAGTCCCCAGTCCGAATCCAGTTCGATAGGTGCCTTCCGCACCAGACCCTGCGCGATTCGAGCCAAGTCCGGGGAACCGGGAGCCGGGTAACGCTTCTCGAAAAGCGCGGGCGGGAATCCGTAGAAATCATGGATCGTCTTCGGCTGCTCCATCGCCGTGACGCGGGTTCCCACCGTTTCCCAATGCGCGGAGACGCAAAGCACAGCTTTGGGCTTTGGGAGGGACTGGGCGACCTCGGCCCAGGCCCGGCTGAATTCGGTGTCCTCGATTGCGTTCATCGGGTTGCCATGGCCAATGAACAGAGCTGGCATGGTCGCCTCGGTATCGGGAGCCGCCGCGAGTTTGCGAATGATGGAGCTGGTTGCCATTTGCGGATGTCCGTCGTTTACTTATTCTCCGTCTGGCCTGCGGCTTCCATAATGGCTTCGGCGTTGATTTCGAGTTCGACCTCCTCACCCACAGCCAAGGCGCCCGTTTCCAGAACCTGGTGGTAATTTATTCCATAGTCTTTCCGATTCAGTTTCGTTTTGGCTTCCAGTCCAATTCGAAGGTTTCCCCAGGGGTCTTTGACTGGTCCAGCCAGCCTGGCAGGTAATCGCAATTCCTTGGTGACACCGCGCATCGTGAAATCGGCAATCATGACGATCTGCCCGCCGGTCATTTCGATGCGCTTGGTCTTGAACACGATCGTCGGATACGTCGGGGCATCGAAGAAATCCGCGGTTCGCAAGTGGTCATCCCTCTTCTGAACGCCCGTATCCACGCACTTCACTTGGATCGTTCCACTCGCCTCCGTGATTTTGCCGTCATCGAGCACAATCGCCCCGGCAAACTCCCTGAACTTTCCCTTCACGTTGTTGATCCCCAGGTGTCTGACGGAAAAGCCGATGCTCGTATGGGCCGGGTCTATCTTGTAGGTGTCCGCCGCATAGGCGACTGAACCGAGGAGCAGGGCGGCTGCGATCGAGGCCAATGTTTGTTTGAGCTGCATATATGTTTCTTTCTTTTTGTTTTGCCAAAGGTTGACTGTGGTTACTTGTGAAGTTTTGCGGCGATGCTGGCGACACGCCGTCCGAGGATTTCCCCGGTGAGTTTGTCGGCGGCATTGGGCGCGACGTCCGTGGGTTCCTGTCCGGCTTGGGCCATCACGCCGCTGTAGCTGCTCAGGCGGTTGATGCCCTTGTCGTTCATCGGCGTTTCGGGAAAGCCGACCCAGATCATCCCCTGCTGCATTGCGAGTGTGAAGAAATAGTGCAGCGTGCTCAGCTTGTCGCCACTTGGGCCGCTGGAGACAGTGAAACCCGTGGCGACCTTGTCGCGCCACGCGCCCCGATACCAGCGTTCGCTCGTGGCGTCGGCAAACGCCTTGAACTGCGCGGCGGGCCCGCCCATGTAGGTCGGACTGCCAAAAACGATTGCGTCGCTGGCGTCGAGTTAGGCGAAGACGGTCTCATTTGCATATCGCCCTTTGGTAATGTCGTCGCCGTTGATAGCGATCAGGTTTGTTTTCACGCCTGCAACGGTAGCGCTGCCCTTGTTGACGGCTTCGGCCAGGTTGGTGGTGTGGCCGGTGCCGGAGAAGTAGATGATGGATACGGTAGTCATTGTTTTGTTTTGGTTTCGTGGTGCTTTTTACTTGAGATCGATCAGGATCGCTTCCGTTGGCTCGCTGGCGGTGAGCGTCAGGGTTCCGGGTGCCTCGGTGCTCGCTCCGTCGCCGGTCGTCAGCGCGACACCATTGAGGGCCAATGCGCCCTCCGCGATGTGCAGCCACGCGCCACGGCCCCGCCTGAGTTGGTGCGTTACTGCCTGCCCAGGTTTGAGCTGGATGCGGTAGATGTCGGCGTCTTGACGAATCGTCGCGGAGCCGTCGCGACCGTCCGGCGAAATGACGAGCACCTTGGCGGCGGCGGCGTGTTCGGGCTTCGGATGCCACTCGGTGTAGCTCGGCGTCAGGCCGCGTTCTCGCGGCTGAATCCAGATTTGTAGGAAATGGAGCCGGGTGGCAGGGGCTGGGTTGAACTCGCTGTGGGTGATGCCCCGGCCCGCGTTCATCAGTTGAATCTGGCCCGGCTTGAGCTGCCGCCCGTTGCCCATGCTGTCCTTGTGCTCCAGCGTGCCCTCCAGCACGTAGCTGAAGATCTCCATGTCACGATGCGGATGCGTCCCAAAGCCCTGCCCCGGAGCAACCCGGTCGTCGTTGATCACGCGCAGGGTGCGAAACCCCATGTGCGCCGGATCGTAGTAATCTGCGAAAGAAAAGGTGTGATGCGAGTTGAGCCAGCCGTGGTCGGCATGGCCGCGCTCATCGGCCCGTCGGATATTCAGTTCGGTCACTGTTGTTTTCATGCCTACACCTTGGTCCCGTTTGGCAGGGGCGGCTAATGCCAAGTTGTTGGCCTGAGACTGCTTTTTGGTTATGCTGCCCGGCATGGAACTCCGACAACTGCGCTACTTCGTGGCGGTGGCCGAACAAGGCAACATCAGCCGGGCCGCCAAACGCATTTTCCTGACCCAGCCCGCGTTGAGCCGGCAGATCAAAGCGCTGGAGGACGAAGTCGGCCAGTGCCTGCTCGAACGCCAGGCCCACTCGATCCGGCTGACGCCCGTCGGTGAAGCGCTGCTCCGTCAAGCCCGCGACCTGCTCCAGCACGCCGAACAGGTGCTCGAACGCGTGCGCAGCGCCGGCCGCGGGCTGCGCCTGCGCATCGGTTACGCGCCCTCGCTCGCCGCCGGACTTTTGTCCCCGGCCGTCGCGAACTTCACCCAAGCGCATCCAAACGCGCGCATAGAGTTGTTGGACTTTTCAACCAATGAGATGCTGATCGGACTGGAAAGCGGCGCATTGGATGTCGCGCTGAGCGTTGGTGAGCAGCGCCCGACACGGGGACTGACATGGGAACTGCTCGTTCGTACGCCTTGGCGCCTTGCGGTTAGCCGGAATCATCCGCTCGCCAGGCGGTCGCAAGTGACGCTTGCTGAAGTCGTTCGTGAGCCCTTGCTCGGTTTCTGTCAGCGCGATTACCCCGAATACTGGGATTTCATTACTGGTTGCCTGCGTCACCATAAGCAACGCCCCAAAATTGCTGGCGAATACAACGGCACAGAAAACCTCATGGCGGCTGTCGAGTCGGGTTTGGGAGTCGCTTTCGTTACGACCCATATGGCCCGGCTTTTCCCGAAGAGGGTCCGGTTCATAACTCTGTCCTCCGCGCCGGATCCGGTGTGCATCGCTGTGGGGCACCGCGCCGATCGAGCCGGTGATAAGGTCCTCGCGGTGTTTGTGGCGGAACTGCGAAAAGCCGCTCGTAGCCCTGCGTAAGCCACGGTCTGATGCCGCGCGCCGATCTCTACCGTTCCGAATTAGGCGCCGCACTGGCAGAGGTGCCCTGAGTAGGGTGAACGTCATAGGGCAGAGCGGCCGAAATTGCGCCCGCAGGTACGCGGCGCTGCGCGGGTGAGCCTCCAGCTCTAGCTGGCTGGCTCACCGCATGCGGCGGCGCTGCGGAGTTGAGTGAAGCAACCCGCTTGGGCCTAAAGGTGCTTGTGCGATCCGTCGCAGAAGGGCGGATTCTTCGTGTGTTTGCACAGGCACCAGGCCACTGTTTTGGCCTCATTGATCTCAACCTTCAGGGGCGTGAACTCCGTTCCTTGGTGGGAACCGTCGCAAAAGGGCTGCTTCTTGGATTTCCCGCAAGCGCACCAATGATAGGTTCCCTTTTCGGCCTTTTGAACCAGGGGGGATTTTTGAGCAATGACTGGAGTCTTCATAAGCAATTTGATGGTTAATGGTTAATATTACGATTGTTTGACGAAATCAGACTTGCCCGCACCGCAAACCGGGCAGACCCAGTTTTCCGGTATATCTTCGAACTGGGTGCCTGCCGGTATGCCGGCATCCGGATCGCCCACGGCAGGATCATAAACATGGCCGCAGACGGCACAGACGTATTTGCCGGAAGGCGGTGGAGCTTTGGTGGCGGCGTCGCTCTTTGCCGGTTCAACGTAGGTGGGGGCGTTCTTGGGCGATTTGCCTTTCTTGACCTCCCGGTAATACGCGTACGTGAGCGGCGGCTGGGAACTGTCAGTCACATCGCCATCAACGACTTCACCGACGAAAAGCAGGTGTGTGCCGACGTCAATGGTCTGCACCACCTTACATTCAAACCACGCGAGGGTATCCTCCAGCAGAATGGGAGCGCCGGTTTGGCCTGTCCGATGGCGCACCGAGGCGTATTGACCGTCCGGCCCGATTTGTAGCCAAAAAGGCCGATCAGTTCAGCCTTGGTGTCTTGTTGCAGGATGGAAATGGCAAAAACCTTACTCTGACTGATCAGCCCGCAAGTATAATTATCTTTGTTGCAGGCGATGGCAAATCGGGCTGGTTCGGCAGTCACTTGAAAGACGGTGTTGGCAATATAGCCGTTGCTTTGACTGCCATTGGTTGAACTGACGACGTAAAGCCCGTAGGTAATCTTGGAAAAAGCTTCGTGATTCATAGGCTACCATGGATTTGCCATGGGCAATTCCCTTTTACTTGAAGAGGAACTTCGTTGTCTTTCTGGCCACCTCTAACATAGCAGGTATTTTCTAGCAAAGCTCCGCGTTGCCGTCAATCGAAACGAATTACTGCCAAGCTCAGGGACCTGTGCCTCGGAGGCTTGGGCTTCAGGACGGCAACTGCGATTGCGCAAGCAACTCGTCTAAGTCCAAACGGTGCGTGAATATGGCAAGACCCCCATCCGGGCTGCGTGGCCACTGTTCCTTCGGCTTGTCCCAATAAAGCTCGATGCCGTTCCCGTCCGGGTCGCGGACATAAATGGCCTCGCTGATGCTCGTGCCTGGCTCAGAGAGGCGCTCTCTGGCTTCGTCGGAAGCAGACAGGTGATCCAAAGGCCCTAGCCCTGGTCCGTTGCGTCTGCCCCCGCCCTGATTTTTCCTCTCCTTCCGTGGGATAATACCCACGTAAGGATTTAGCCCTCCAGGCAGATCCCCCCGCCCTCCGTTCAGAAGGACTGAGGGGTATCTTCATGTCCACAACCCTCAACGAAAGGAGTTCCAATAAAATCCCTTATTGCCCACAAACCACGCGTAATCGCAAGAATTGTCACATCACTGGCCCTGCAAATCCTGTTGGTCGTCTTGTTGCGCCGGTCACATCAGGATCCGATTGCATTCAACATTGGCATCCTGCTCATTTCGCACCTGGCTATGGTGGTACTCTCTTTTGCCCCTTGCTCTCTCAACCTCCGGGCCGCAGTGATCTTTGGGCTGCTGGGTCTATTTCCTCAGTTTGTGTTTCTGGCTACACTGCCGCATTTGCTGGGGTTTGCTGTGTTGTTCAATTGCTTGCTCCGGTCGTTTGATGCCCTTTTGGGTTTCGTTTGACTGGGATGCTCTATAGACACATTCGGTAGGGGTGCCCGGTCACGCCGGGAGGTCCATGTCGTCAATGAAGGTTCGGCTTCGCCGAACGCTGGAGTTTGGACATTTTCTGCTGGACTCAGGGCCCCGGATGACGTAGATCCTGGGGCCAGTGGAACCGATCTGCCTCCAGGGCCGCACGCTCTCGGGCGATGATCTGACGGGGTT
>Ga0209777_10008781_pt1 | contig 11002 bp, 9 predicted proteins | sample FrelakmetHBP12HB_FD_187147 | JGI IMG/M metagenome (GOLD analysis project Ga0209777, IMG submission 187147) | Freshwater lake sediment microbial communities from the University of Notre Dame, USA, for methane emissions studies -HBP12 HB (SPAdes)... | ecosystem: Environmental > Aquatic >...
AACGCCGGACCATGGTGCTGCCGGCTGCGGCGGCTTCCAACGTAATTCTCCGGTGGGAGGGGCGGCATAAGGGATGCCTTTATAGATAAAGATTTCCTTACCAGACTTACTCACTCTGGTACCTGTAATGTAGCCAGTATCCAGTTTAACTTTGTCCATGAGATCCCTCCTTAAGTTATTAACTATCGCTCACTGCGATATAAAATGTTATGCGCGTTTTTTAGGTTCAGGATAAATAACCTGGCCATATTCGCGGGAAGGGAGAATAACCGTAGCTTCTCCCGGCATAGTAACTTCATGTCTTTGATTTTCACACCAGCAGTTAATATCGACGCAACATTTGCTGTTTTGAACGTACTTTTTTGTTACTCTGGCTCTGCACCATGTCACGTCACCTTCCTGATTGAAGCCACGGACCTCCGCTCTGGATTTCCATAGAAAGCCGTCATCGCCCATCCAGTTAGTCAAGGCCATGTTTCTCCAGGCATTTCTTTGAGCACCGGCATCGTGGATCCGAGGTACCCCTCTATCCACCATGGTTTTCACGTCAAACATTGATGGGCGAACATAGATATTCAATCCTGGATCGTAATCCCCTTTATTTTCATCGTGTTTTGCGGCAATAAGGCGGAATAAACGGTCTGAAACACATGAAGGCGGATTACCTTTCCCTACGAACCAGGCAAACTTCTCGCTAAGAGAATAAGGCCCACGCACGACGGGAGGTAGTTCTTCACCTACGTTGACATCCTCCCAATATCTTGGTTCCTTTCCCCTGGGCACTTCTTTATCCTGAGCTCGATAAATTTCATCGATTTCTTCTCTTGAGTATTTCGGCATTTCATTGAAGGCTTTTGTAGTTCCACGTTTTTTTGACTCATTTCCCTTCATAAAGATAACCCAGGACGTATAAGTGGCTGCGATGTTTCCTTTCAGCCCTAGTAGCTCACCTTTTTCTGTAACAATAACCAGTTGCCCGGCAAACCGGCTTGGCTTCAATTGCACATCAAAGGGATAAATTACTCTAGCCGTATATTCATCTCCTTCTAAAATTGGCCGGAAATATTCCCAATCGAAACCTGATAAAAACCCCTGAATTCCCGCGGGCACTCCTTCAGGATGCTGGGAATAATTGATGGTTTCCAGGAAGCCAGGAGGGGCAACCAGACGTTTATATTTTGTTTTGAGGGCGTAATCTCTATCACGAAATAGTGGATTGATATCACCGATGCCGTCTACAAAATGTTTAATGCCATCGCGTGTCACTTGTGTATTAAAGTATTCCTGACGGTAATCAGGGTTGTTAGCATCGAATTCATGGAAAGTACGGATTTGCCCGATCTTTTCTTTCATCTGTCTGGCAAATTGTTCCAGGTTGTTCAGTTTTCCGGTTTCCATTTTCCCGCCTTTTATTGTTTAGCTATTCGAAAACGTTCTGTCCTACCAACTCCGCGAACTCTTCATCGGATAAACCTAAAATGTTGATACATATGTATTCGTTATGTTCTCCCATTGATGGCGCATGCCCTACCCTCGCCTTGTTTTTCGATAATTTGTAGGCGGGAGTAGGATGCCCGAAAACGCCCAATTCTGGATTTTTAATGGGCAGAAGGAATTCTCTTTCCCGCAATTGAGGGTCATTATCTACAATATCTGCCATTGTTTGAACTACCCCCGCCGGCACGCCTGCTGCCTGCATTTTTTGCATTATTTCATAATCTGTATGCCGAGATGTCCATTGCGAAATTAGTTTTTCCAGTTCGTCTTCATTTTTTTTACGGGATTTTATATCGGCGAATTTAGTATCTTTCGTCCAGGCTGGATTATCGATTACGCGGCAAAAAGCCTGCCACTCATTTTCATTAAACACGGCAATCGTACACCACCTGTCTTCGCCCTGACAGGGGAAAGCCCCGTGTGGCGAAGCATAATCGATGCGGTTGCCGTCACGGGTACGGAAGTGATGATTGGCCTGGAAATCAAGAAGATTGGGCGTATTGGCGTGAACACAGACCTCTACCATGCTGGTATCGATGTATTGGCCCTTGCCAGTACGGCGCTTATAATCCAGGGCTGCTATAATAGCCAGGGCGTTAATGTAAGGGAGAACAACATCGCCGAATGGCGCATTAGCCCCGACCGGCATTCTGTCCGGCCACCCTGTTTGATCGAGATAACCGGACATCGCCAGCCCCGTACCATCGACACCCCATTGATATGCCATCGGGCCAGTTTGCCCGTACGCACTGCTGCTGAGCATGATGATATCCGGTTTGATTGTTTTAGCAAAATAATAATCGAGACCTAATTTGCTAAGTGTTCCGGGAGTAAAGTTTTCGTTGATAACATCCGCCCATTGTATTAGCTTTGTCACGATACTTTTAGCTTGGGGGATTTTCAAATTGAGAGCTAGGCCGAGTTTAGAGGTGTTAAGGTGTGTATACCACGGTTTATCATCGGGATTATTCCCGCTGGAAATTTTTACCATCCGGTTAGTACGTGAAAGATCTATATGCGTGGAGGATTCAACCCGTATCACCTTAGCTCCGTTATCCGCTAGATGTTTGCCGGTCAAGCTGCCGACCAGCGCCCAGCCGAAATCCAGCACTTTTATTCCGTGAAGTGCCGGCTGTTCCATATCTATAGCGCCTGATTTTCTAGATGACACCGGACTTCTCCAAATCCAAGATTTCGTTGTTTGACAACTTTAACTCGTTTCTATAAATCGTATCATTATATTCACCCGGAACCGGGGCAGCCGATTTTACAAAATTTTCCGTCTGATTGCTTAAAAAGAAGTATTTGGGATATTTAAGGGGATTTGTGGTTTCAGAGCTATCGATATTTGCCCAGTAATCACGGGCTTTGAGTTGAGGGTTTCCCAAAATATCCGGAGGGTTATTGATTGCACAGGCATTGAGGCCTCGCTTGAGACCTTCTTCGGTAATATCATTTTTAGAATGCCTTAAAAAGAATTGGCGAATTGCTTCCTGGAGAGTATCAAGTACATCTTTCGATATATCCTGCGTAGCCATATCAAATTCTTCCCAGTTGGTAATTATGTGCATGGGGTTTCCCACACCATCATCATCGATCCATTTTGATATAGCACTGTTACCCTGTGACCCGGGTTTCCCGCCCATAAATGACCAAAAGATATATCCGTCTTTACATTCCCAAATCCAATGCGTAGAACGTGCGCCGACCGTTCTTACCGTCCCGGCGCGCTTGATTAGACGCTTATCAAATTCCCATACCAGCAGGTTAGAGGAAGTCCTCTTTACCGCCACCTCCTGCATGGAGACATCGACTTGTTGACCCTTGCCAGTTTTTTCTCTGACATAGTGTGCCATTACAGTTCCTAGTGCGGCAGCCGCGTTGGATTCATAGTATATCGTGTCGGGTCCTTCCCGGAGTGGCGGACGATCAGGATCCCCATTGGTCGCCATGATTCCGCTCATTGCGGATACGACGATTTCGCTGCCTTTAAATCCTGAATAAGGGCCTTTCTGTCCAAAGGGGGTGATAGAAGTCAAAATAATTCTGGGATTAATTTTCGTTAGCGCGATATAGCCAAGGCCGATTGAATCAAGGTATCCCGGTTTGAATGACTCAATAAGAAAGTCGCATTTAGTTACTAACTTCCTGAAAAGTGCCCGGCCTCGCTTAAGTTCCAGGTTGAGTGTAATACTGTGTTTATCTGTATTATATGACAGCCAATAAAGACTGTTATTTATATCTTGTGTACCATTTAAAAAGGGGGGAATGCTACGTGCCGGGTCACCGCCCGGGGGTTCAATCTTAATGGTCTCAATTCCCAGAGTAGCGAGAATTTTACCACAGATAAAACCTTTTTCGTCCGTAAGGTCCAATGCTCGATAACCGGATAACAAGTTTTCAAACATATCCATTCTTTTGGCGACCATATTATTCTTTAAGATCAATACTTATTTTTAGTAACTGACTAACTTGCCCTAGCGTGTGCTTTTCCAAAAATAGCTTTTTTATCTGCTACGGACAGGCCGTATCTTTGAGAGATTTTTTCAATCAACTTGTCTCTAAGTTTGCGAATAATGGCAGCCATATTTTTACGCTCATTATCATTTAACCAGCATTTCAATTCGCGTTCCGCTTCCGCTATATTACTCAAGTTGGAGATGACATAATTTAACCCTTCTGAAGTGACTTTAACCTTTATACTCCGCCTGTCCTTACTGTCTGGATATCTTTTAACTAGCCGGTCTTTTTCAAGTCCATCTATAAGCTTAGTAATGCTATAGTTTGAACGAAGCATAATACGCGCAAGTTGCCCCGGGGTCAGAGTCCCTCCCCGAGTGATTAAGAATATTAACGCGCTAGCACGCAGCCAGCTGACCTTGTTCTTTAATATTTTCTGGGTATATCGATTAATGACATCAGCAAAGGCAATAATACGTGGAATTTGCATACTTCGTATTTGGGTATTTACTTTTTCTATTTCACCTGATGACGGCATTTAGTACCTCACTACACCAGTCTAGCTAGGTTATCCCAAATTTGTCAGGCTAAATTATATGACAAAAAAAATAATAATACAAGAGTTGTAATATATAATAGTTATAGCATGTTTCCGTTCCAGGTGTTTCTTTTTCAAAAGATCAACGTCAGGATAAGTGATTTTCTAGCTAAAAGCAATACGGAGACAAATTTATATTTGTGGACGGGTGGTTGACTTTACGCCGATTCCCCAAAATAATCCGCTAAAAAAGGAGGCAAGCGGACCCCGCCTTTTCCCCTGCCGGTTAAGGTTCAGAAGGTCGGCAGTTCACATATTCTTAGCTTAGCCGAAGGAAATCTGCCCTCCCTAATTATTTACTAATAACTTTTATGATTGTGATTTAATGGTCCGCTGTTCTTAACAATTATGTCCAACAATAAAGAAAATGGTGACTTTTAAAGAACCCGATATATCAGTAATTTCAAGTTCTTTCTAGTTGAAGAAATTTGACTACAAGTGCCCTTCTTTGTTTTATTAGGGTTTGAAATAGACGGTATGATGGAGATCGACTCTCCCCCATCTCCCCGTCTAACGAGTTGATATCTTACTTGTTTTAAGCTTATATGATAGTCTAAAAGCTAACTTAAAAGTTCTTCGTTCCGTCCACTCATCTCCACCAGAATAATATTCAGACCCAATAAAACCGGGCTGTAACTACTTATGGGGTTGTGTACTTTGTGCCAGGATTGTTTTTGCCTGCCTCATCTTCAGCTTTGCTCGTATCATCGTTGGATCTCTGTTTTAGCTTCTTCTCTGAAATCAACGGGCGCCCGATTATTCTGCTCAAGTCCTCCGGTATCTTTCCCGTTTTGACAAGCTGAAATCCTGCCTGGTGGCAGGTTTCGTAAATTTTTGCTGCCTTTTCGGGGTTCTCTGCCATCAAGGAAGCATGCGGACGCAGAGCCGCACCGGCAAATTCAACACTCGCGTCTCTGGCAAGTTCCTTAACGATTCGGAGTACCGTGCCAAAATTACCTTTTTCCCACCAGCCGCAGGTTGCCACCAGGGCGATTCTTTTTATTTTCACGTCCGCCCGGAATTTTGCCCTTGTGCGTCCCTGGATTCTTTCCAGTTTAGGTTCAATGAGCGGACAGAGCCGGTTGATTACATTCTGCATTTCGCCCGGAAGAGGGATATATACCGGCGTTGCCAAAACAAGAGCATCTACCTCACGCAACATGGCGTATAGCGCCTGCATGTCATCGTGGATAATACATTGACCGGGTCTTTCGTACCAGCAGTAGAAAGTCCCCGTGCATGGCTTCACTTTTAGACGTTTGGCGTAAACAAGTTCTACCGAAGCTCCCGCTTGCTTCATTCCCTCGATAAAGGGAGTTAAAACCTTGGCTGTATTACCCTTTGCCATGAAAGGGCTTCCGTTGATAACCAGTACCTTAGGCATCTTCGTCCCTCCTGCTTTAATATGAGCCATCGAGATTATAATCCTTGGGCGGGCAATTATCCATACTTCTGTTTTTAGAGAACACTAGTTCAAAAGTCCTTTGTTCTGCGCAATCAGTTCCACTTTTTTCTCCTCGCCACATTCACGCGGTAAATCTGAAAGCGCTCACTCCTTGTCTGAGTTTACGAGTCCGGTTGTATTAGCCAAAAATCGCTATTTGGGCTATCATATCAAGAGATAATGTCATGTTAAACATGCTATCGCTTGGTCTCATATCAGTACCGGTAGGATTCCTGGGATCGCTTATCGGCCTGGGCGGCGCCGGCCTCCTCACTCCCATACTTGTCCTCATGGGGGTGCCCATCAAGGTGGCAATTGCCTCCTGCATGGTGAGTATTATCGCCACGTCCAGCGGGTCGGCTTCCTCCTACGTCCGGCAGAGAATCACCAATATTAAAGTTGCCATGTACCTGGAGATGTTCACCATTACCGGGGCTATTATCGGCGCCACGATAACCACGAGAATCAACCCCGTTTACCTCTACTTTTTCTTCGCGGCTTTCCTGATGCTTTCTTTCCTGAGACTAAGAGAGCCGAAGGGCAGCTTAACAGTGCCCCACAAGCAGGACAGGCTTTCCCGGTGGCTGGAACTGCACGGCAGCTACTATGACGAAGCCCATGATAAGGTGGTCGAGTACAAAGTGGACAACGCGCTCTTAGGGGGAGGGGGAATGATGGTCGCCGGTGTAGCAGCGGGGATGCTGGGCATAGGTGCCGGGGCGTTCAAGGTAACGGTACATGAGAAAATCCTGCACATGCCTACCAAGGTTTCCAGCACTACCAGCAACTTCGTCATCGGCATGACAGCCCTGGCGGGGACCAGCATCTACCTTTTCTCCGGCCTGTTGAACCTCACTTTAATGGCGCCGATGGCGGTGGGCACAACGATAGGTGCGATAGTTGGCGGGCGGGTTCTCAATAAAATCAGCAATAAAGTCTTAAAGGTATTATTCCTGGTAATCGTTGTCATACTCATAGGTCAAATGCTGTATAAAGGGATAAGCGCCATATGAATGCGCCACAGCTCGGCAGCGGCGAGTCCAAGCTGGAAACAGCAATCAGCTGGCTCCTCATCGTAGGGGTGTTGGTAAGCCTGGTGCTGGAAATCGCCGGCATCGCCGTGTATTACCATACCTATCATCAGGTGAGTGTCTCACAGGACCCGTCGGTGTTCATCCAGAGCAGGAATTTCTTTACCTTTGTTTACGACCAGTTCCGTCATGCGCAGGGCAGCGCGGCAGCCCGCCTGATGACGGCGGGCATCATTATACTAATACTGACCCCATATGTCAGGGTGGTGGTATCCGCCTTTTATTTTGCCCGGGAGAGAAACATCAAGTACGTTGTGATAACCATGTTCGTCCTCATCGTGCTAACCGTAGTGCTGATAAGGCACTAGACTGTCCCACCCTGCCTCTGCCGCCCCATTATAAAGCATTCTGCTTCTTTTATCCTGTGCCTGTATTTTATCTATTTGATGACCGGCCGCTCCATTTTCTCTAATTATTTAAAAAATATTAAAAATATTTCTCAAAACTGCAGGTATTTTCAAATAGAAATGTGCTACACTATTGCCAAGTGCCTGCATATGTAAACCTGTTATCGCTGATAACGCCGTAATTAACGGAATAAGATATATTAAATGGAAGGGAATGGGAACTAATTATTGAGGAAGCTGTGATGAGATTGGGGAAATTATTGAGGACTCAATATTTCTGGTATGTAGTAGTTATGGCTTTTCTTGCCGGTATCCTTTCTTATACACCACAATTAGCCACGTTAATCGGATTCCATGTTCATACAGACTGGCTTGCCTATTATTTGGCTGTGTATCGCCTTTTGTTTCCGTTATCGGTGCTTATTGCAGCCTACCGGTTCGGAACGAAAGGAGGGCTGGTCGTCTGTCTGGTGATTGGGTCAGTCATAATATCAAGCGATATAGTCAATTCACAGTTTCCAAATGCCTGGATAGATTTCGGCGATATTGCGCTTAGCATAATGTTGAGTTGGCTGGCCGGTAAGCAGGGAGAAATGAAACAACGCCTGGAAAAAACCGCCGCGGAACTCAAGCGACAATCGGCGCTGTTAAAGGTGGAAATCAACGAGAGGACGCAGGCAGAAGAAAAGTACCGGTTCATCGCTGAATACTCCGCGGATGTTATCTACAAAATAGCTATAAAGGAAGAAAAATTCACCTATGTCAGCCTTTCTGCGGAACGATTACTGGGTTACACGGAGCAGGAAGCGCTGGCAACAAAACTATCAGATGTGCTTACTCCCGAATCATACGAAAAACAACGTCGTGAATTGGCTAAAGACCTACAGGAGGGCACGTCTGTTAACATTCTTGAGCTTAATTTAATTCACAAAGACGGACATATCGTCCCCGTCGAGGTTCATAGCAGTCTCGTTCGCGATGAAGAAGGAGAACCGGTAGAAATTGTCGGCGTCGCCCGTGATATTACCCAGCGTAAGAAAATGGAAGAGCAGCTTATCATGCAGGACCGGCTGGCGTCCATCGGGCAATTGACTTCAGGCGTGGCGCACGAAATTAACAACCCGCTCACCAGCATCATCGGGTTCTCATCTCTCCTGCTCAAGAGAGAACTCCCGGAGGATATGAGACAGGACATAGAGACAATCAATGAAGAGGCGCAGAGGACGGCCAATATCGTGAAAAACCTCCTCACTTTCGCCCGGAAGCAACAGCAGGAGAAACAACCGACGAACCTTAATGAATGTATCCAGAAAGTCCTGGAACTGCGGGACTACGAGCAGAAGGTAAACAATATCCGGGTCAATACTCGCTTCGACCCTGCCCTGCCCCAAATCATGGGAAACAGCTCGCAGCTCCTGCAGGTATTCTTTAATGTGGTCATCAATGCCGAATATTTCATGCTCGAAGCCCACAAAGAAGGCACGCTGACCGTGACTACAGAAAAAGCGGGGAATGCCGTCCGGGCTTTGTTCACCGATGACGGCCCGGGGATTTCCAGGGAGGACGTGGGACACCTTTTTACGCCTTTCTTCACTACCAAGGAAGCCGGCAAGGGCACCGGGCTTAGCCTGAGTATCTGCCTGGGGATTGTCACCGAGCATGGCGGTAAAATATGGGCGGAAAGTGAGTTGGGCAAAGGCACCACCTTCATTATCGAACTGCCCATCTACGAAGCGCCACCGCCGGAAAAGGAATAATCAGGAAAAATTCTCATTTAGCCGGTCTTTGAGGTTCAATTACCCTATCCGGCATTTTATATTCGCACAAATATAACTTATAATAGAAACATACCTATGACTCCCTTAAATTCTCTCGCAGTAAAAAATAACGATTTCTGGCATTCCCTTTTCGCGGCTGAAACCATCGCGGTAATCGGGGCAAAGAGCGCTATCGGCACGTGGGGACACGACGCCATGAGAGCGGCTATCGAGTCGGCCAAAGCCAGAGTGGGCAGACAGGCGTACGCGGTAAACCCTAACGAGGCGGAGGTGCTGGGAGTAAAAGCCTACAAGACTGTGCTGGACATACCCGGCCCGGTGGAACTGGCGATTATCGTCGTGCCGGCAACGGTGGTGCCGCAAATTTTCCGTCAGTGCGCGGAGAAAAAGGTCAAAGCCGCGGTCATCATATCGGCGGGATTTGCCGAGGTAGACGCCAGCGGGACAAAACTGGAAGCCGAAGTGAAAGCGATTGCCCGAGCGGGCGGGATACGCTTTACCGGCCCCAACTGCAACGGCCACGCGGACATGCATACGCGCGTGGCAAGCGTCGGCTTCGCCGGAATGATTCCCGCCGGCCCAATGGCGCTATTAAGCCAGAGCGGTACGCTGGGCGCCAGCATCATGATGATAGCGGCCAGCCGGGGAATCGGGCTAAGCAAATTCGTGAGCACGGGAAACGAGGCTGACCTGCGCCTTGAAGACTACCTGGAATACCTGGCGCAGGATGAAGATACCCGCATTATCGCGGTATATATCGAAGGGCTAAGGGAAGGCCGCCGTTTCTATGAGCTCGCTAAAGAAATAACGAGGAAAAAACCTATTGTTGCCATGAAGTCCGGTACGACCGCGGCATCAGCCAAAGCGGCGCGGTCGCACACGGGGACGTTAGCCGGCGCCGACGCCATTTATACGGCGGCTTTCAAACAGGCCGGCGTTATTAGAGCGGAAGATGAAGAAGAACTATGTGATGTCGTCCTGGCCTTACGCAACCTGCCCCTGCCGCGGGGAAACCGGGTGGCGATACTCACCATGGGCGGCGGCTTCGGGGTTGTGACCGCCGAAGACTGCGAGAAAGAGGGGCTCGAAATAACCTCCCTGGAACCGCAGACCCTGCAAAAAATGAGCGCCATCCTGCCGTCGCGGTGGACGCCCGGTAATCCCGTCGACCTGGTGGGCGTGCGGCCGGGAGGCAGCGAAAACGTAGGCGCTAAATGCTTGCAACTGCTCCTGGAAGACAACAACGTGGACGGCGTTATTTCCCTGCTGCCGCCGATGGTATTTCCGCCCGGCCCGATGGCTGCCAGTTTCAGCCAGGAGCAAATCCGCGCCATACAAACAGAGAACGATAAGAATGAGGAAGTACTTTACCGGCAGCTTAAACAGTACAACAAACCGCTGGTGTACATCCGGCGCATGAACGCCTACTACGCGCATGAGCCGGACAAACCAGATGCCCCGCCAAAAGTGACAATACCCGAATACGCTCATCCCCGCCGCGCTGCCCGGGTTCTGCGCTACCTGGCTTCATACCGCAAATACCTGGAAAGTTGATCTGTCATTGCGAGCCATTCCCGAAGGGAAGGCTTCAGCCCGAGTTCAGTCCGAGGGCGTGGCAATCTCTATGATGAACTAAAACTAATGATTGAGATTGTCACGGTCGCTAAAGCTCCCTCACAATGACATCCCCTATCCTCTCCCCAGGTAAAGCTGGTCTTTAGGCAGCTGGATTATTTCCAGAACATTGACATCAGGCGGCTGGCAAGCCATAAAGACCGCCGCCGCCG
>Ga0209777_10008782_pt1 | contig 11001 bp, 11 predicted proteins | sample FrelakmetHBP12HB_FD_187147 | JGI IMG/M metagenome (GOLD analysis project Ga0209777, IMG submission 187147) | Freshwater lake sediment microbial communities from the University of Notre Dame, USA, for methane emissions studies -HBP12 HB (SPAdes)... | ecosystem: Environmental > Aquatic >...
CGGAAATGAATTACAAAATAGACAGCAATGGCAGGAGACAAGAGGGAAAAGATGGGTTATTAGCTGAAAAGCCAAAACCAATCGACAGATTGAAAAATAGAGTCCAGCCGCAATACTTGCCGGAACATTTTTCTTATTCTCAACTGGCCGCATTTGAAAAATGTCCGCTGCAATATAAGTTTGCGTTCATCTTAAAAGTGCCGACCCGGGGCAAAGCAGTTTTTTCTTTCGGAAAGACAATGCACAATACTTTGCATGAATTTCTAAAATCAGTTAATGAAGAAAAAAAAGTTGCACAAGAAACCTTGTTTGGAGAAAAACCAGCGAAGAAAACAAAGAAGAAAGAAGATGTTTTCAATGAATTGGCAAAACTATATGAAAAGAACTGGATTGACGAATGGTATGAATCAAAAAAACAAAAAGAAGAATATCACAAAAAGGGAAAAGAGATAATAAAAGAGTTTTATGGGCAATTTTGCAAAAATCCTCCGAAAATCCTGAAAATAAATGATTCCTTGGCCTTGGAAATGCCTTTTAATCTGAAAGTAGGCGAGCATACATTATTTGGAGTAATAGACAGGATTGACCAGGGAAAAGACGGAGTTGCAATTATCGACTACAAAACCGGGCAATCAAAAGATAAACTGGATTTTGAGGCGAAGGAACAGCTTTTGATTTATCAGATAGCAGCGCAGGAAGTTTTGCATTTAAAACCCGAGCAGCTTGCGTATTATTATTTAGACGACGGAAAATTTGCCTCATTTTTAGGCTCAGAAAATGATTTGCACAACCAAAAGTCAAAAATAGTTGAAGAAATAGAAAAAATAAAAAACAGTGAATTCGCGGCCACGCCCGGCTGGCAGTGCCAATACTGCGACTTCAGGGACATATGCGACTTCGCACAAAAGTAATCTTTATTGTGCGACAATATTAAAAAATATTATTAAAATATATTAAAAATATGGATACGATTTCATTCGAAGATTTCAAAAAGTTAGATATCAGGATCGGAAAAATTTTAAGCGCTGAAAAAGTTAATGGTTCAGAGAAGTTAATGAAACTTGTTGTTGATTTCGGCCCTGCTCCCGTTGTGCCGGAGCCGGCAGGGGAATGGATAGAAATGAAAGAGGATAAGGATGAAGGACGCATAAAGCGTCAGATTATCGCTGGAATAGCGCAATTTTATGCCCCAGAAGCGTTAATTGGCAAAGAGTGCCCTTTTGCCTATAATTTGGCTCCGCGCACGCTGAAAGGCCTGGAATCGCAAGGAATGATACTCTGCCCGTCAGACAACGGCAGCCCGGTTTTGTTGTACCCGGACAAAGAAATCCCGCCCGGAAGCATAGTGAAGTGACACTTTTCCGTAAATATTACGTATTAATATGATTAACTTGATAAATAATTAAAAACTGAGAAATATAAAAATTATGGAAATTTTAAAGGATGAGTTTGGCCCGGAATATGTAATAAATATTTATGACCCCGAACTAAAAATGGAGGGTTTTTTAGTTATAGACAATACTGTTTTAGGACCGGGAAAAGGGGGGATCAGAATGACGCCTGATGTGACAGCCGAGGAGGTTTTCAGGCTGGCCAGGACAATGACATTCAAAAATGCTGTGGCTGACCTGCCTTTCGGCGGAGCTAAGGCCGGAATAGTATGGAAGGGCGGCACTCCCGAGGTAAAAAAGAAGTTTATCCAAAGCTTTGCAAGGTCCATTAAATTACTCACCCCTAAAAAATATATTGCGGCTCCCGATGTCCAAACAGGCGAGCAGGAAATGCAATGGTTTGTTGAGGCAACCGGGGATTGGAGGTCAGCTACGGGTAAGCCCGCTAATTACTGCATGAAAGCGTTCGGCAAGACGGGCGAAAAGTGCGGAATACCGCACGAATATGGAAGCACCGGATTTGGAGTTGCAAAAACTGCGGAAACAGCGGCAGAAATTCTTGGAATAAACATAAACGGGGCCAGGGTGGCCATACATGGCTTTGGAAACGTGGGAACTTTTGCTTATAAGTTTTTAACGCAAATGGGAGCTAAAGTTGTTGCATTGGCTGATGCTGAAACCACAATTTTTCAAGAAAATGGGTTTTACCGCGAGGCTGCAGAAAAAATTATTAACGGCAAAAAAACCCTGAAAGATTATCCATACGGCCAAAAAATTTCAGCTGAAAAATTTTGGGAGATTCCAACAGATATTTTAATCCCAGCGTCTGTCACAAACGTCATTAATAATACAAATAAAGATAAAATTAAAACCAGAATGATTATTGAGGCTGGAAACATCCCGATGTCCGAAGAAATAGAAAAAGAATTTTTCAAGAAAGGAGTCTGGGTTGTTCCAGATTTTATCGCCAATGCCGGAGGGGTGATTTCCTCTTATGCGGAATACCGCGGGTACAATCCTAAACGGATGATGGATACAATAGAGAAAAAAATTGTAAAAAACGTCAGAATTGTTTTAAAGAAAAGTATTAAGGAAAACAAAAACCCGCGGGATGTGGGAATGGAAATAGCCGTAAGCAGAATTACGAAGAAACAGGCGAAGCATTAATTGGACATTATTTTAATAAAATGTTGCGAAATATTTATTGTGCGACATTTCCAAAAAGTGGATTTTATGATAGTATAGTATATAAAAATGTCAAGAATGCCGATAAAATCAGAAGATAAAGAATTGATACAGAAGTATTTGAAAGGTGACGAAAAGTCGCTGGAGATTTTGATTGCCAGATATTTAAAGTCAATTTACGGCTTTGTCTATAAAAATGTGGGGAGCGAAAATGATGCGGAAGATATAACCCAGGAAATTTTCGTCAAGGTGTGGAAAAACATCAGAAAATTCAAACAAGAGAAAAGCTTCAAGCCTTGGATTTTCCAGATAGCCAAAAATACATCGATTGATTTTTTGAGGAAGAAAAAGAGTATACCATTTTCAAGGTTTGAAAACGAAAAAGGGCAGAATCCGCTGGTTGAGAATATTGCTGCAACCCCCTTAAACCTGATAGAAAAACTTAGCGATAAAAAAACTTTATTGGCTGCCTCGCAGGGGCTGACCGAAAAGGAACAGAAAGTTATAAATATGCGGCACACCGATGGGCTGAGTTTTAAGGAAATTGCCGAAACATTCCAGGAATCGGTGAATACCGTCAAAAGCAGGTACCGCAGAAGCCTTATAAATTTAAGAAAGAACATAAAGGAAAACTAAGAACCAAAACGCCATAGTTTTGCGTATTAATTTTTAGAAGTGCTTTATCACATTATAAAATGGCCATCATAAACCCGCCAAAGGGATTATTGGAAAAAATATTAAAGCGCATCCACAGGGAAGAGCGTCTTTTGGTTTTAAGAAGAATTATTATTTTTTCTGTCATGCTGGCGGGATCCTTGTTGGCATTTGTGCCGGTTCTAAGAATACTTTTATATAATTTCAGCCAGTCAGGATTCATACATTTCTTTTCATTGATTTTCTCTGATTTTTCTTCAGTGGCGACATATTGGCAAAGCTTTGCGATGATCCTTTTAGAATCCCTGCCCGCTGTAAGCCTGGCATTATTCTTGGCTGTTTTGCTGATATTCCTGCAATCAGCTAAATCTCTTATAAAAAATATCAAAATCATTAAAAATAGCAATCATCTGGCGATTGCCCAATAAAAAAATATGGAAAAAAATAATATTTTCGAATCAAAGGTATTCAAAACAGTTGTTTTAAGCATAGCGGTGTTAATCATTTTAGCTTTTGTTTTTGGTCTGGGTGTTTTCGTCGGTACAAAAAAGGCTGACTTTTCTTTCAGATGGGCGGACGAATATCACCGCAATTTCGGCGGGCCCCAGGGAGGATTTTTTGGAGATTTCATGGGCAATGAATTTACTAACGGCAATGGAATATACGGGCAGATAATTACGATTAACGGCCAGATCCTTACCATAAAAGGCAGGGATAATGTTGAAAAGAATATTTTAGTAAGCGACAAAACAACAATAATATACCAGAGGAAAAACATAAAATTATCCGATCTTAAAATAAACAACAATGTTGTTGTTATAGGCGAACCGGACAATTCAGGCCAAATCCAGGCAGAACTTATAAGAGTTATGCCTGCACCGCCGGCGCCCTCAAGCAAAACCCCGCCAACGAATAATCCGCCAGCAGGAACACCTGATACTCAATCTAATTAATATTATTATTTTTTTTAAAATGAATTTTTTTGGAGGAATAAAAAACATTATATTCAAGCATAAAATAATAAGCGCAATAATAATTTTATGCTTAGCGGGCGGAGGATACTGGTGGTACCGGTCATCAACCAACACCAGCGGAGTAACCCGTTATGTTTTAGCTGCCGCTGCAAACGGAACAATAATTTCCTCTGTTTCAGGAACCGGGCAAGTCTCGGCTTTAGACCAAGTAGACATCTCGCCGGAAGTTTCGGGAAAAATTGTATATATCAATATCCCAAAAGATACGGAAGTTAAGGCCGGAACGCTTATGGCGCAGATTGACTCGCGAGATGCTCAGAAAGCAGTGCAAGGCGCAGAAAATGATTTAGCGAGCGCCCAATTATCGTCGCAAGACATCAATGGTACCGCTAAAGATGCGCTTGACACGTCATATGGCAATGGACTGGACACATTAACAACCACCTTTAATGATTTGACATCCATGCGAACCAATTTAGACAGCATGTTTTTACAAAGCAGTTATAAAGGCGACGATAGCGATATTAATTATTACCTCGGGTTCGTCCGTTTTTATGATAATAACACAACCGACCTGACTTTTTGGACGGCTGATGCTAAGAAAAAATACGCCGATATACAAACACAATTAGACGCGCTCCAAGAGACAATATGGTCGCTCAGCAAAAATTCTCAAGCTTCTCAAATCGAAAATGCAGTTAATGGAAGTTATGATTCTACTGAAACATTTCTGGACTTAATCAGGCAAACCTCTAACCTTGTACAAATATATCAAAAAATTACTGTTTCAAAGAGCTTAACAACACCTATAGCGGCAGCAACAACCACAACAGAGAGCACTCAATTGAGCAATTCTCTTTCATTACTTATTAAAGACACAGCCGCACTTTCAAGCACAAAGTCAGATATAGCCGCCAAGAAAGAGACTTTTTCTAAGGTCGGTGTAGATACACAATCACAAAATCTTAGCATACAGCAATATGAAAATGCGCTTGCTGATGCCAAAGATAATCTGGCAAAATATTATATATACGCACCCATAGACGGCATTATTTCTGCGTCAGATTCTACGGTTAAAACTGGAGATACAGTTTCTTCAGGAGCTGTTTTAGGGTCGATTGTTACCAAGAAGGAGATTATTGAAACTTCTTTTAATGAGGTTGATATTGTAAAAATAAAATTAGGCCAGAAAGTAACTATAACTTTTGACGCCCTGCCTGATTTGACTGCTACAGGTTCTGTCATAGACGTTGATACGGTCGGAACTGTGAGCCAGGGTGTGGTAAGTTACGGAGCAAAAATTGCTTTGGATATTACAGACAGCCAGATAAAACCGGGCATGAGCGGAAGCGTCAATGTTATTACAGATACAAGACAAAATGTTTTAACGGTGCCCAATAGCGCAGTTAAATCAAAAAACAATAGTTATCATGTTTTAGTTCTCAGCCAGAAACAAGATTTAACCAGCCCTATGGCCAACCAGGGATTTATTTCTGAAGCTGCGCCGACCCAAAAGACAGTGCAAATAGGCGTTGCCGACGATACGAATACAGAAATAACCAGCGGATTGTCTGAGGGCGACCAAGTTGTTGTCAGGACAATTTCCGGCACCGCAACTGCTGCCGCAACCTCTGGTTCCAGCGCATCCAGGACAGCCGGCGGAGCGGCTGGAGCAACCCGAACTTTATTCAGTCCGGGAGGAATACCGGGTGGCGGAAGGTAACTATTAGATTTATATGATTGAAGTCAATAATATAGTAAAAATATATCAGACGGGAAGTGTCGGCTTTAAAGCTCTTTCCGGGGTAAGTTTTACAATAAAAGACGGAGAATTTGTGGCGATTATGGGGCCGTCAGGCTCGGGTAAATCAACTCTTATGCATATTTTAGGAGCTTTAGATACGCCGACATCCGGAACTTATTTTTTAGACGGCAAAGATGTCTCAACATTAAATGAAGACGAGCTTGCCGACATAAGAAAAAATAAAATCGGATTTGTTTTCCAGGCGTTTAATCTTTTGCCGAGAGCCACTGCTGTAAGAAACGTATCTTTGCCGTTGGTTTATACCGGCATTGCCAAAGAAGAACGCGAAAAAAGAGCAAAAAAATCTTTGAAAGCAGCCGGGCTGGACGAAGAATATTTTAACCACCTCTCTAATCAGCTTTCCGGCGGACAAATTCAAAGGGTTGCAATCGCCAGAGCATTAGTCAACGACCCGACTTTAATTTTAGCCGATGAACCAACGGGAAACCTCGACTCAAAAACCGGTGAAATTGTTTTGGGAACCTTTGAAAAACTTAACAAAGAACATGGCAGAACAATTATTCTCATCACTCACGAACATGATGTGGCTCTGCATGCCGACAGAATTATATCTCTTAAAGACGGCCTAATAATAAGCGACACCAAAGATCACAAAAAACGATGAAACTCACAGACACATTACAAGAAACATTTTTAGCCCTATCATCAAATAAAGCCAGAACAGGTCTCACTATTTTGGGTATTGTTATTGGAATAAGCTCTGTGATTATCATGGTATCTGTAGGTCAGGGAGCGACGCTATCAATTCAAACCAGCATCGAATCAACCGGCTCTAATCTTTTAATGATATTGCCCGGAGCCGCAAGGAATATTGGTTATTCAGTCCGTTCTGCAGGAGGAACAGCTCAATCCCTGACAATTGACGATGCTAATGCGGTTGCAATCGAAATTTCTTCCGTGCAATATATGACTCCGGAAGTTACGGGACGATACCAGGTGGTTTACAAAGGGAACAATACAAACACATCAGTAATGGGAACTAGCGATACTTATACTGCAGTAAGGAATTTAAGCATTGACCAGGGCTCCTTTATTTCTTCCCAAGATGTAGATAATGTTTCAAAAGTCGCGGTGCTCGGCCCTACTGTCGTAACAGATTTGTTTGGAGCTGACGCTGTAGCTAGTGATGCAATCGGGCAGACAATAAAAATTAATAAAATGGAATTTAAAGTTGTGGGAGTTGCGAACACAAAAGGCGGAAGCGGGTTTCAAAACCAAGATGACAGAATTTACATCCCATATACTGTTTCGCAAAGATATTTTTCCGGCAATAAATATTTATCAGAAATTGATCTGCAGATAAGCAGTCCGGATCTGATGACAAACGCCCAGAATGATGTTACAAGCTTACTATCGAGCCGCCACAACATTTCAGACCCGACGCTTGCAGACTTTACTGTACAAAACCAGGCAGACATACTGTCGAGCATCTCAAGCGTAAGCCAAACCCTGACAATTTTGCTTGGCGCTATCGCCGGAATTTCCTTGCTTGTGGGCGGAATCGGCATTATGAATATGATGCTTACTACAGTTACGGAAAGGACAAGAGAAATAGGCCTGCGCAAAGCAATCGGAGCAAAAGCGAAAGATATTACATTCCAATTTTTGACAGAGGCGGTTGTCCTGACATTTTCCGGAGGAATAGTCGGAGTTTTTCTGGGCTGGATAATTTCCTGGGGAGTCAAATATTTTAATTTTTATCAGACGCAAGTTTCATTATTCTCGGTGCTTCTGGCGGTTGCTGTTTCAGCCGGCATCGGAATCATCTTCGGCTATTATCCCGCCAAAAGGGCTGCTAAGCTTAACCCCATAGAAGCGTTAAGGTACGAATAAAAAAATAAAAGTCAAAAAAATTATTTTTAAAATTAACTTTAAAAAAATGAATAAAAAAACATCAGTTATAGTTTCAATAATTGTGTTAGTTGTTGTGGCCGGAGGAGCTTTTTACGGAGGAATGCTTTATGGCAAAAGCCAAAATGTGCGATCATTTCCCGGAGGAAACTTCCAAACAAGGATTAACAGGGCCGGCGCCAACGGGTCCAGTTTTATTTTAGGAAATATTATTGCTAAAGACAGCAGCAGTATCACTCTTCAGCTGCCAGGTAATAGCGGTTCGAAGATTATTTTTTATTCAGACATAACTCAAATCAGTAAATTCGCGGCGGGAACAGCAAATGATTTGGCACCAGGAATATCAGTAAGCGTAACAGGTACAACTAATTCTGACGGAAGCGTTACCGCGCAATCAATCCAGATCAGGCCAAACAGGCCAACGTCAACATCTCCCGGCCTTCCGCCAGCACAAACAGCTCAATAGAAATAATATGTTTACAAAAAGCCGGCCAGTACCGGCTTTTTGCTTACGGATTGAGACCTATTTAAATCTTTGACAAATTTATGGCGGAGACTTGACAAGGACTAAAATTTATAATATACTTAAAATCTAATAGTTAGGTAATCAAACTATTAATGGCAAGGTGTTCAGCGCAATTTTCAGCAATAATGTGTTTGATATATCATGCTAAAAATTGCGAAGCAAATCTGCTCGCCTCGCTCGCAGACCCGTGGAAACCAATGAAAAACTATTATCTGTCATATTCAATGTTGGCAGATTAATAAGGGAAGAAATACATGCAAGCAAGTGTTTGACGGACTTTACGGATTCGGAATTCGAAGCTTTGAAGTTTGTCCGGGACAAGGAAAATACAACAATGAAATCTATAGCCGGACATTTGCACATAAAGCCGCCGTCAGTTACTCCTATAATTGACAACCTGGTGAAAAAAGGTAATCTAAAAAGGGTCAAAACCAAAGATGACAGAAGGTTGGTATACATAGCATTGACTAAAGAGGGGCACAAAACTTTGCAGAAAAAGTATAAGAAAATACGCAATACTATCAGAAAAGTTTTCAGCAAATTGAGCGATAAAGACAAAAAAACATTGATAAAAATTTTCAACAAAATTCATGTATAAAATATCTAAAAAATTATTGATAACCGCAATCGTAATATTGCTAATTATAATCGCCGCATTGCTATATTTTTTATTTGACACGAGCAAGCCGTCTGTTTTGTCTTCAGTAGAGGTAAAGAACGGCGATATTACAGAATCAGTTAACCTTACAGGACAAGTAAGGGCATCCCAGGGCGTTGATCTGGCTTTCGAAACGCAAGGCAAAATTGTGGCAAATTATGTGAAAGTTGGCGATAAAATTTATGCCGGCCAGGCGCTTTTAGCAATCGACAGTTCTCTGTTGCGTGCGCAATTACAACAGGCGCAAGCCCAGTTGGACGCATTGAATATTGACACGGTAAAAAGTAAAACAGATGTGGGATTGCAGTCTGTCTACGCAACCAGTTTGAACGCGGCGCAAAAATCCGTGACCACGGCAAAAGATATTTTGCTTACTATTACTGATCTTCAAAATAATCATTTTAAAACAGAAAACAGCCAAAATATTCCTCTCTTTAACGCAAAAGACAAAGCAATTTTATCTTTATTGGGGCAATCAAACGGTTTTTTATATACATCTGAGGAATTAGCTGTATTAAATGGAGGAGCCTTCGGATCAATACAAAGCGCAATACAAAATCCGACCCAGACTAATACTGATGAGGCGCTTTCGGCAACAAAAATCGCCCTGCAAGATATAAATGATTTAATTAATAGTATTCCTATCATAGATACGTTGTCTCCTGCAGAAAGAAATATCATAAGCGCTTCTAATGCAAGCATCAACGCAGAAATTATAACCACATCGGGGAATATACAATCACTTGCAGCGCTGAAAGTTAACAATTCGGCCACCATAACAACGACAGACGCCCAGATTGAAGCTGCCCAGGCAAACATTAATGCGATTAAAACGCAAATTTCAAAAACAGTAATCACGGCATTATTCGACGGCCAAGTTGATAAAGACAACGCTGTTGTAGGACAAATAATGTCTTCAAACGCGCCGGTTATAACAATCTCAAACAATAATTTAGAAATAGACACCAATATTCCGGAAGTTGACTTATCTCAAGCAAAGGTTGGAAATGAGGCCGATATATCATTGGATGCGTATGGGAATAATGTTAATTTTCCGGCAACAATTATTTCAGTCGATTCAGCTCCGTCGATTATAAACGGAATGTCAACTTATGGGGCAAAACTAAAATTCAAGAATTCAGACGACAGGATAAAGCCCGGCATGACGGCAAATATAACTGTAATTTCCGACACGCACAAAAATGTGCTGATGGTCCCCATATCAGCCGTCATACAGCAAAACGGAAAATATTTTGTGATAGTGGATAGGGAAAACTCCCAAAAAGACCCCAGAGAAGTCACAGTGGGATTAAGGGATGGCAAAAATATTGAGATAACCTCCGGATTAAAATCAGGAGAAAAAGTATTCGCGTATTAAAAAAACTTTATTTAAATAACATGGAAACTAATTTAGAAAAAATATCTTCAGCTGTCGGAGCTTTGGAGGCCAAGGAAGAAAAAATAATAAAGGGCACCCGCAATAAAATAATTGTCGTAATTGCAGTTGCCTTAATAATTTTAGCCGGCATTGGGGGGCTTATATATTGGAACATCGTTTCTGCAAGGGTTTATATAGAAAATTCTTCTGTATCAGCTCCGGTGACTAATTTAGCTCCGACAGTCGGCGGAACCCTGCAAGAAGTATATGTTAATGTCGGAGATTCAGTTAAAGTGTCAGCACCTATCTCCAGAATCGGCAACGAATTGATAAAAGCCAGCTCAGACGGCCAAATTTTATCTATAAACACAAACATCGGAGCTTCCTTCGCGCCGGGCCAGGCAGTAGCCACAATGATCAACCCAAATGATTTAAGAGTTGTCGGGCAAGTCCAGGAAGATAAGGGGTTAAAAGATATAAAAATCGGGCAAGAGGCTATTTTTACTGTTGATACTTTCGGCTCAAAAGAATATTCCGGAATTGTAGATGAAATAAGCCC
>Ga0209777_10008784_pt1 | contig 10996 bp, 12 predicted proteins | sample FrelakmetHBP12HB_FD_187147 | JGI IMG/M metagenome (GOLD analysis project Ga0209777, IMG submission 187147) | Freshwater lake sediment microbial communities from the University of Notre Dame, USA, for methane emissions studies -HBP12 HB (SPAdes)... | ecosystem: Environmental > Aquatic >...
TCGAAAATGCTTGGTGGTGGCGAAAGGAGACCGGGTATCCGGAGGATGATATTCTGATGACCGACAGCGGAGGCTATCAAATAATGTCTTACGCTAAGAAAGGTAGATCGGCCAAGATCAGTGCAGGATCAAGTCTGCGCTGGCAAGAAGCCAACTCCGATATAGGATTTAATTTAGACTTTCCAGTAAGTGAGAACGCTAATTTTGAGGAATGCCTAAAGAAATCCATCAGGAATTTTGACCTATTTGAGCAGAAAAGGAAAAATTACTCCATGAAGATGTATAATATCCTCCATGGCCGAAATCTTCGGGAGATAGAGACATGGTACAATGCCGCTAAGACCTTCAATTTTGATGGCTGGGCTATTGGTACGAAAGGGGGCATCTACAAGCAGATTTCGGCATTCCTTGTTCTTCAAGAACAGGATGCGCTAAACCTAAAGGATAGCGTGCACTTTTTTGGCACATCCAACCTGCAAAGCATGATAGCTCTGTCAATAGTTGCAAAGCATTTCGATACAGCAATTACCTTTGACTCCTCATCGTATAGCCTTGTCTCTAAGTTCAGAAACTGGAATTTCCCATTAAGTATCAGGAACGTCGCTAATTTCGGGCGAAACGCAACGAAGTGCATGAAGGCTATTCCTTGCACATGTCCGGTTTGCTCTCATGCAACGATAAACGACATCTACAGTCAAACCAATTACGCAGCCCATCTGTTGATTGCACTTCATAATTTGTATCAGTTTGTAGAGACCAATCGGCTCATCGGCATTATGAGTGATGACGAAGAAGTCTTAGCGGACTATGCTAAATCAAAGAAAGAGCGTGAGCTGATCCGAAATGTTGCTAGTATGCTGGACGAGTACGAACGCCGCGGCTACCGAAGCACATATGGAAAGTTCAAAGATCTGATCGAAGGATTTTCGATAGAGAAATCATTGAAAGGTGGAGTAAGAACCACACGGCGTAATATCCAAAGAACACGGCTGGAGGCAGCTAAGACGCTAGCCAACAGGTCAGTGCTATCTGCACCATCTTTTTCCTGAAAAAAAGTAAAATTTTACGGCTATCTGTATATTGAGAAGAGCCAACGTGCACTTCTTTTTGAGGAAATATGCAATTGAATTTTAAAAGAAGGTTGTCTAAGTCTGCCGAAAATAAGGCAGCAACGATCACGGTACCGCGAGCGGTTGCTCAAGCATGGAATGAATACAATTTAGTCGACATCATATTTGACGGCAGATGCTTGATAGTTGTGCCATATGCTGAGGCTAGTGAAGCTGGAAAGCAAGAGACGCAATAGGCTCATGCAAAATTCAAGATTAGAATTTTGAGTAGAGTCTAGAGGTTACATGATAAATAAAATAAATTTAGACCCATTCATGGGTAAAATAAATGGATATAAACTATCCTTTTTTGGAAAGTCTACAGTAGGTAGACTATTGGAACAGAACGGCGACTACATCACGATCGAATTGAAAGATGGCAATGTCATCATAACTCATATCGATTCACTGGTTTCGATCTGGCCCATCCGGGCTAAGCAGAAGGCGATCCAAAATGACTGAAGAAGGGTCCAAGCTCAAGCTCGAGGATTGCCTGCTGCGAGAAGAAAAGACAAGAAAAATTACCGGCGTGAATTACGATCTTGTTGCCGAATTCGTGACGCAGGATGCACATTTCATTCATATAATCGAGAATAGGAAGACCTATCTATACAATCAAGGTGTTTACCTAGGATATGCACATGAACTCCTGTCAAGCGTGTTATACGACTTATTCAGCGTGTATACAAAGGAAAACGGCCAGTCCATCCTGAGAAAAGGAGATCTATCGGAGATCCAGGCTAGAATCAACGCGAAATGCGGAATTTCTATATCAGAACTAAACAACGCCAGCAGCAACGTGTTTAACGCATCGAATGGTACGCTTAACCTTGATACTCTGGAGCTATTCGAACCTTCACCGGATAACTTAATCTTAACGAGATCGCCCGCATTCTACGATCCCGATGCGGAGTGTCCAGCCTTTATGGGATTCCTAGAGGGGGCTTTACCATCTAGCCAAATGATTGACGCCATCGGAGAGATGATCGGCTTTATAATCTGGCCTCATTATCAGACCCACAAGGCATTCATGCTTTATGGGCCTAAGAGAACCGGCAAAGGCACTACTACTCGTGTGATCGAAGCCTTAATCGGCGCAAATGACTGTTCTCATGTGAGTTTGCAGGATCTAGCAGAGAACAGGTTTGCAAGAGCTCGCCTTTTCGGAAAGAAGCTCAATACCTATGGGGATTTGCCTGCAATCCCTATCAAGGATACAGGCATATTTAAGAACCTGACTGGGCAGGACACAATAGACGCCGAAAATAAGTTTGAACAAATCTTCAGTTTTAGAAACAGAGCCAAGCTACTTTATTCGGCCAATCGTCTGCCCATGCTGAAATATGAAGACGATGCTTTCTATAACCGGTGGATCATTGTTCCGTTTGAAAACAGCATCTATGGGAAGGAGGACCCGGACTTGACAGCTAAGCTGACGACGCCTACCGAACTCAGTGGTTTATTAAATTTCGGTCTAGAAGGACTCAAACAGCTGAGAGCAAATAATTGGCACTTCAGCTATGGCGAAACGGAATCCGGAGAACTGTACCGACGTGCAAGCAATCCCCTTGTTGCGTTCTTAGAGGACATGTGCATTCCCTCAGATGAATATGTAGTTAAAGCCGAACTCGTTAAGGCCTTCAATCAATATGCCCGCGAAAAGGGATTGCCTCCTGCGACGTCTAATAAGGCCTTTGGAATCGCAATGCAAGATCAAATGATTATTCCGGTGGAGACAAAGCATCCTAAAGTAGGTGGAAGTCAGGTTGAAGCCTGGTCTGGGATTAGCCTAAGGAAGGAAAATCAGTAGATAGAGACTTATATTGGTTATATAGGCTATTTTTACTTTTATTGGTTTTATGGAAAAGCAACTTAAATACTAAAATAATGGGAAAAACAGCCTATATAACCCATATAGGGCGAGCATAAGGTCAAATTATCTAGATTAAAGCATCAATAGTACCACGTTCTTATATACGTTGATCGTCGTATAAGAGTATCAGGGCAAAGGTCGTCCGATCACCTTATTTTCCCCTCCTACATCACAGAGGCTTTTGCCCTCCCTCCTTATTCCCACCCTCCTTATTCCCTCTCAGGCTTCCCCAAGGAATTTCCGGGTACATATGACGACCGAATGGGCAGAATATCACTATTACTACAAGTATTCTTAGTCCGATTATTTCTAACAGGTAATTGCACCGATGCACATTTAATTAAACTTAAATAGTTAAAAATACTACTAAGTATTTGGAGCCTCCGGAACCCTCCCAAATACCCTCGAAGGCTCCCTTTCATTCCCTAGAATGCAACGGTGATAAGTGCGGCTTGTGTAGATACTCAGAATTAGGCGATGAACACAACGGCCCGATGTGCGGCTTGTTCAAGGAAGAATTGGATACGAAGACGGTCCCAAAGACTAAGGACGGGTTCTATAAAGTCTATGAACTCCCGCGACTGAAGGAATGCAAAGACGCTGAGGTTAAAGATGCCAGTAAGAATACGAATTAACAACATAAGGGACATAGGCCCACTACTTGAGTCTTTACTCCCTCCGATGAGCGGGCTAATCGAGGCTAAGGTTAGCCTCAAGCCTTTAGAGAAGAGCTACGTATGCGAGGTGAGCTATCTAGGCGTTAATGGCCCATTTGGTCCTCTAGAAATGTCTCGGTCGTCTGAGTGCGGCAAGGTAATTGACGCAGCGGCTATAATCCACGCTGCAAGAGTCTACGACCTAAAGGACAAGGATAAGGCCCGGTTAACGAACCTATTCGAAGACGAGGAAAGGGAGGAAAGGGCTAAGAAGGTTAGCGATATGATAGCCACAATACTCGATAATAAGTAATCATAGGATACTATGGCTTTCTCGAACCAAGTCTTCCCTTAGAGATTTACCTTGTAGCTTTATTCCTCGCCATTTGAGTAAAAACAAACGCCGCCTCTCCCCAAGCCTTCTCCAGCAGCCCTCTATAGTACGCAGCATCGAACTTCGATGCCGTCCTCTCAGGATCAACCTCCCACTTGCGAGCATCCCTAATCACGTAACCTATCTCCATCCCTGGGGCCAATGGAATTCCCTGCTTCATGTGAGCCTGCACAGCCGAGGCCTCGGCACATCTCTTGAATATATCAGTCCGCTAACCTCTGGGACAGATGGCAAGCTCTCTGGCGGTAGCACCGCACTTAAGTTATCCTTTATTCTAACAATGCCCCCGTTCATAAGATGTATTTAAAAAATAAGAATATATTGATATTACTTGCAACTATAATTATCATATAGGAATAACAATTTATAGTATCAAGAATCCCATACCAATCAATGACTTTGATATCTAGACTACAATCATCCTTTTTTGACTATGATAAAGATATATCACTACTAAGCTGCAGCTCAAAGATTTCTGAAAATTATGATACCGCGTCGAACGAAATAGGACGATGATCTTATGAGCGACCATATTCAGCACGGTCTAGCTACTGATAAAGAACATTTTCTAGAAAAGAATGTTAAAAAATTAATGTTAGAATATAGGCAAAATTTTAGCTTTCTTTGCGAGGATCTCAAATTAAGAAAAGAGAAAAAAATAAATGAAAGGATACTTTCAGTGGATTTTTCTGAAATATTCTCTTACATTTTTTATACAAAAACGCTTAAGTCCAATTATAAGGTCTTGGATTACGTTTTCAATGCGGATAAGGATTGCAAAATAGTTTTGACACCTCCATCTGTTTTTGAAATCATCAATTACTATCGAATAATGGATAGAATATCGGCAAAATATTCAAATTACAAGGAGTTATTAAAAATTGAGCAAGTACAAAATTATTTTACTTCTTATAATAATTATTATAATTTAATTAGGAAAGGCGCTGATCAAAACGACCCCGAACTAGGAAGATTGTACAGCAATGTAAAGACCTCTTATAATGATTTGATCAATTATGGCGAAGATCTAGACAAGGTTGTTGGAAGTCTAGCATTTCTGCTAGAAATATCAACGCCAATGGGCTCGGAATTATTATTAGATAAAACTCATACAAAATTAATAGAATTGATAAAGAATAATAAAATTATGTCACTGGATGTTGCCTTAAAAGATTCAAAAATAGATATTGGTAAAATTGCGACAAATTTTGATGTATATGTCTATATGAAGAATTATTTGGATAGGGAAAGAATGGCCAAAGGATTGAACAATATAGTAGATGCAGAGTTGGCTGGATTATCAGCCGGATTCAATGATGCTTTCAACAAGAAGAACCAAATTTATATGAATGTTTTCACAGGTTCATTAATACCCAAACGAGGTCTTTTAGAACTGCTTAGGCAAGAGGGACGAGATCTTCCTCGGTGCCCAATGTATGGATTAATCAGATTCTATATGTGGGACAAATTAGATAAGGATTATGATGAAATGTATGAAAACGCTTTAAATGGAATGTTGGTTCTTGATGAACTCATCAATAATTCAAACATAGTGAAAAGTGTTAAAGAAAAATTGCCGAAAGAGAAACATGATAGCGCTATTAGTCTCTTGACAAGCGCTTACGATTTTATGGGTTTATTATTCTATGAAAATAATTTATCTGATGGCTTACTAGATGCCTCAAGAAGCATAAATTTCAACGACAAATTCATAAATAGAATTGAGGAAATAATAGATCGGGCTGAAGTCGAAGAGTCAAATATGAGCAGAATTTCCGATGATCAATCAATGGAAATGATAGCCAAAAGTCTTGCTGATACCGACAAGGGTGAAGAGAATCTAAATGAAGCTCACAAAAAAATAAAAAATAATTTAGATAATCTATATGTTGAATTATACGGTTATCTTGAGAAATATGATTTTAATAAGCTATCTCCTGCAATGTATAATTATTATAGAATTATAAAACGCGGATTATAGGAGATTCCATTATGAACCCAGACGAAATTGAAAGAACTGTTCGTAATAGGGAGAAATTCCTGGAGGATTTGATAAGGGGAAAAGTCCTCGCTCCTATTGTTGATAATTCAGAGGTAAAATTTATCATTGCGAGGAGATGGAATTCTTGGTATCCGAGCTATTTCAAAACATTAGGCGGATGTTATGTCATCCAAACTAGGGACAATGAACACATAAAAGGAAACATAGATGAAAATGCAGGAACCATTGTGATAGATCCAGGATTTGGATTTATGAATGAATTATGGGAAAAGTATAATATTGAACCACACGATATTCGAAAAATCATTGTGACTCATTTTCATCCTGATCATATGGCCGGCCTTATAGAATTTCTCACATTAACGAATGAATCGAAACATCCTTGCGATATTTATCTTAACAGGACATCTTATAATTTTTTTAAAACGTTCCAAGGGAAATATAACAAGATTATTCAGCTTAATGGCGGGCAACATGTAAATCTATCAAAATATAAATATGAAAAGGGAACTTTGAGTTATAATGAGAATATCAAAATGAAGGCTATAAAAGTACACCACTCTGAAATTGGCAATGTGCATCAATCTCTTGGTCTAATATTTGATATCGATGTAGAGGGTACTTCTTGGAAGATAGGGATATTGGGGGATACTGATGGATCTGATTGCTATTTGGATGAGTATATTAATAATTTTAGAGGCGTCGACATTTTGGTCTTGCATCTAGGAACTTTTAGCGATAAGCACTACGGAGAGGGGGATAAACATTTATATAAAACAGGATTATTTAAGTTGATTGATAAAATAATTTCAGATGCTGAGTTTAATAAGGGATTAAAACTACTGATATTATCTGAATTTGGCCTAGAAATGGCAGATTACGCCGAAATTGCTGATTTAATGCAAGGTTTTTTAGGATCGGTAGGTTCTACGGTCAATATTTTATTTATGAAGTATTTTAATAGCGATAAAGATCTGATTTTTCCGAAAACTCTGATAGCCAATCGAATATTGGAAATATTTGATTTTTATATAAAAAATGATTTTGCAACTTTGTATTTGGGTGAACTTTATTACTCCAACTTATTTTCAATCATCAGTTTTAATCCTAAGGGATTTTTGGATAATAAGTCAAATATAAAGAAAACATTAAAATTAACCAAGATAGCGAAGAGTCATATTAAGAGATATAGTGATTTGATAGACTGGGGCGATCCGTACGTCTCATCACTATCCAATATGATGAATGAATATATCAAGCAAATCTTTGAATATTCTTTTGATGAAAATGATAAAATATTAAATGAATTAAAAGCCTATTCAGAAAAATGTTTTAAGGAAATTAGAGATAAATACATAAAAAATAAATCATACAAATTTGACGTAGATTTTGTTAAATTGGATTCCATGAAAAAACTTATAGCTTCATTGATGGTAATTGATGATGCAATCATCGAGATTGCCTTTAAAGCAGATTTTGAAACTGTAATATATTTTAACTTAATATTTTATTTATTATTATATAAAAAGATTACACAGATGGTTGATTATCTCAAGAAATTCAAAGTTGAAAAACTAGATGAGCCTGAAATTATCAAGTCCATGTTAGAAATTTTTTATGATATGGAAAATGATGGGACTTGTAAGAAAACAATATTGGCTCACGAAGGAATCGAAATTATATTATCTAAAGATTTGGAAATTAAATCCATCGTTGAGAATACCAAACCAATACCAAAATGTGATTGGGTCCCTCTCAATAATGTTGCTCAAATTTTTGAGGATGGTAAAGCCAAATTAATTTCAAGAGATTTGATTAGTTGATTACTCCCCCAGCCTCTAGGGTTCTCTGGCTCTTCTGCGCTTCTGGATAAGCTTTCGAAATGAGCTTCGTCGTAGCTCTTGGTCCCTCGTCGAAATAGAATACTCGGTCGGCATTTCTGGTCATATCCTCCAGGAACGTGTCAGTTCCAGGTGAGTAAAGCAGGACTGCAGCCTCTTTTGCAGCATCGTGAAAACCTTTGGAGACGTACTCCACTATCCCTTGGGCGTCCTCGGAGCGCATGGAGTCGTGCTCGATGACGATCAAGGAGTGGCGGGCCTCTTCAAGAATGGTCATGAGCTGAAAGACTGTGAAGGCCCGACGGATCTCCAAGTCCTGAAACCTGCGGTCCAATCGGCTCAGGATAGTGGAGTAGTTGCCGCAGATGTAGAGGACCTTGAACCGCTGCAGGTTCAGGTTGCGATTCAACGCCGAGACGAACATATCATTCGGGGCCACCAGGGCGTTGAAGGATCGGGGGCGAAGGGAGACCGTGGGGAGGAGATCGAAGTCCATACTATGGGCTAGGGGCTTGGAGGATTAAAGGGGGTGCTGGGCGTGGGTGAAGGATGTGGTTATGGGTCAGAATTGTGCCGATATCGGAATTCACTTAAAAGAAGCGGATGAAGATCTCTAATATCGGCTTTGAGATGACGGTCACCATTAACTATTTTATTCAGGAAAGATACTGAATGGCATATGCAAACAGCTAACTTGGATGCTTTAATCCCTCGTGAAGATTTCGAGATTAAAGAAGAGATTACACAATCTCAAAGCGTCCAAGCAATAGGGATCAAAGATTTAGAGCGAGAAAGTTTTTTCTATCCAGTATTGAGAAAGCCAGATTTTCAACGAGAGACTTCGGAATGGGACCCAAAGAGAGTGAGCGATCTAATTTCCAGTTTTCTCAGTGGTGATTTAATTCCTGCAATAATTTTATGGAATTCGGGCAAATATATTTTCGTCATAGATGGTGCACATAGATTAAGTGCTCTAATAGCATGGGTTCTAGATGACTACGGCGATGGCATCGTATCTCGAACTTTTTTTGATAACAATAGTTCTGATGAGCAAATATTTGTCGCTGAGACCACTCGGGGTCTTGTTAAAAAAACAGTGAGAAGCTATGCCGATCATAAATTTGCAATACAGAATGAGACAAAAGTCTCCAAGGATCTTCTGGATGGAGCTCGGAAGCTTGCTTCATTGGCCATTCAAGTCCAATGGGTATATGGGGATGCAAAAAAAGCCGAAGCATCATACTTCAAAATTAATCAGGGAGCTGTTCATGTACACCCAACAGAGTTAAGATTAAATTGATAGCAAGAAATAAAGCAAGTGCTCTTGCAGCACGAGCGATAATGAGGTCTGGCGCGGGACATAAATACTGGTCGAAATTCTCGGAAAATAATCAGCAAAAGATTGAAGATGTGTCTAAGGAGATGATGTCATATCATGTCTATTTCCTTACCTTTCTAGGCACTTGAGGGAGACGGTCGGAGGGTGCATGGCTAGGATCATTTGTTTTTTTCTCATACATTAATATACTTTCCATGTTATTCTGCTTGTTGCTTTCCGGTTCATCGTCGCGTTCGTCAAGGACTTCTGGGTAGCTCCACTCAAGATTTCCAGGAGTCAGGGGCTTCAACCCTTTTGGATTACCCACTTGTTCAATCATCATCCTCAGTCATCTCCATTTACTGTAAGGATGCTGCCTTGAGTTAAGCCTTCCCTACTCCATCCACATTTTCTACACGTTACTTTCATCGCCACCTCACGTACTCGCAATCTCTTTCGCAGAAGCAGCTAGAGATAAAAAATAACCCACCACCGACCTTGCATGGTTTCGACATCAGTTCAATTGAGCTTTGAACGCCGCCTTCTGGGTTTCATAAACGGGAGAGAACCATGATATTCCCGCCAGCCCATGTTTTTATCACAGTAAATTGTTGCCAAAAACGCTTATATTGAACTTCAAGGCCAGCTAAAAAATATGGCATTTCAGATCCTCAGCCTATTCAGGCAATGGCAAACCAGCTTAAGAGGTCATGATATTTTCCCATGAAAGTGGTGCCAGCAGATATCACTTTCATTTTTCGGGCATGAGCCTCTGTCCTGATTGTTGGGCTCATGTGGGTTTTATAAATACCATTCTGAACCTGTAAATCCACCTTTTGCGCTCCAGGTTCTGAGTGCATTTTCGTTTTTGCAGATGCTGATTAATCGGCAGGGGCAATCGTCGTAAAATTATTATTCCATAAAGCCCGAGAATGATTAGTTTGCTCAAATCAATTTAGTGCCTGTCGAGCGAACATCAGCACCGTCCAGCTCGTCCATATACCTTCTGTAGACTCCCCTAGCTTTGGGTTCTATCCGTCTGAGATCCTTCAGGCTCCTGGCCTCGGCCAGGACTTCGAAGACCTCATGTTGCATCTTATTGACGTACTCCGGAGTGTCGCCCTTGCGGGCCATCACCCCCCGGATCTTCATCTTGCCGGTGTTCAGCCTGCCAAAATAACGGTTGTATGCACCTCCACCATTGCTCATAGGCAGGAAGGTGATCCAGTCGTAAGAATCAACCTCCGTTAGAATGTCGGTCTCCTTCTCTTCAGCTCCTCTCCTCAAGCCTCCTTTGTATCATCTCCTCCCTCCTCGCTGGGTTAGGCTTGGAACACCTCCGCCAGCATTTTCTTGGCCGTCCTAGGAAGCAATTTGGGCAAATGGCCTTTGAAAGTTGAAAATCGAAGTCTTTATTACATTATAGCTTATCGAGTCATGAACAGCGTTAGTCACGTAATTGATAAGCGCATTTTGAGGGATTAGATGTCATCTGAAGCTGGGATAAACCCAAAGAATCCGGATCTCGTCAATATCGACCCTGATGATATCTATTCTGTAACCGAGTTATCTCGGAACATAAAGCAGGTTTTATCTGCAACTCCTCAGTTCAATGGCATTCTCCTGAAAGGAGAGATCTCCAACTTTGTCCAGGCGGCATCAGGCCACATTTACTTTAACCTGAAGGATGAAAACTGCGTTATTGCATGCGCCTTTTTTAGCCACCTCCAGACGGAGGGTTGCGGTGACTTGGGCGACGGACTGCAGGTGGTGACCATGGGCTCTGTAATGGTCTACGAGCCC
>Ga0209777_10008785_pt1 | contig 10994 bp, 15 predicted proteins | sample FrelakmetHBP12HB_FD_187147 | JGI IMG/M metagenome (GOLD analysis project Ga0209777, IMG submission 187147) | Freshwater lake sediment microbial communities from the University of Notre Dame, USA, for methane emissions studies -HBP12 HB (SPAdes)... | ecosystem: Environmental > Aquatic >...
GTTTTTGCTTCATGAGTTTTATCAAATCTTTTCTTCTTTCTTCAGACAAGAATGGAATTGAAATTCTGATAACCTGACTGTCTGAAGAAGGAGTTAAGCCAATATTTGATTCCATTATTCCCTTTTGAATTTCGCCTATAATTGAAGGGTCAAATGGTTGAAGAACTAAAGTCTGAGAATCAGGTACGGAAATTGTTGCCAATTCTTTTATTTTTAATTTTGTTCCGCCAGTCGTCGGACCACCATAAACATTAACTACAATATTTTCAACCAAAGACGGCATAGCCCGGCCGGTTCTGACAGTTGATAAGTCCTCCTGAAGAATTTGCAATGCTTTCTGCATTTTTTGCCGCATTTCTGAAACTACATCATCCATAAAGCAATCTTAGACTATCAAAAAAGAATTATTTAATCAAGGATCCTACTTTCCTATACTTTAAGTGATTTTTGCCATTTTATTTCAGCAATCCTTGTCTTTATAAGTTTTTCTTCGGTAAAGCTTTTAGTACAAGAAAGCTGTTTTTTGTAAGAAAGAATTTTTGCGGTCAAATCTTGCAATCTTGCTTCTACCGTATCTTCCGGTTTGTAAATTTTTTCGCCATCCAATTTAACCAGCAGGTCCATTACCCTAGTTCTTTTTACTTTATCTGAATAACAAATTAGCCTTTCTGTTTGACCGATAACCATCTGGATCGTTCCTTTCTCCCACGCAGAAAGTGAATTTAGATTATTCTCCGATTTCGAATCTTTGAAACCTTTTAATAACTATGTTCTCTCCCAATTTTGCAATTGTTTCTTTAACCAAAATCTCAATTGTTTTAGAGCTATCCTTAATATATTCTTGTTTTAATAAAACTGCTACATTCTTTGGGTTCATAGCTGCTACCTGCATGCAAATTTCATGCGTAAGCTTTTTAAATTCATCTGTAAGAGCAACAAAATCAGTTTCACAGGAAACCTCAACTAAAGCTCCAACCCGGCCATTTTGATGAATATATGATTCAACCAGGCCCTGAGGAGTTTTTCTGTCAGATTTTTTTGCGGCTTTTTCCAAACCACTCTTTTTAAGCACAGCTAAAGCTTTTTTGTAATCATTTTTTGATCCCTCCAAAGCCTTTCTGCAATCTGCGATCGAGACGGAAGTCTCATTACGAAGTTTTTTCAGAAGATCTATATCTATCATTTATTTTTTCACCTTCTTTTTTTCTATTTTAGCTGTTTTTGCCTCTTTTTTTACAAATTTGGCTTTTTCTTTTACTTCTTTTACTTTAGCTTTTTCCAATCTTAAAGCTTCCTTTTTCTCCTGAACCCCCCTTTGCTTTACCTCTTCTTTTCGACCTTCAATCCATGCATCAATAATGTAATCTACAATCAGTTTAATCGAACCGACTGCGTCATCATTTGCAGGAATTGGATAATCTATAATAGACGGATCTGCATTGGTATCAACCAAAGCAACTGTCGGAATACTCATTACCAATGCTTCGCGGACTGCTAAATCTTCCAAATGCGAATCGATTATAAAAAGAGCGTCCGGCATTTTGGTAATTTTTGCTACTCCGCCATAAAGATTTTCTAATTTGTTCTTTTCTTTTTCCCATCCCCCTATTTCTTTTTTTGTATATCTTGCTTTAACTTCGTCATCCTGTAAATCAGTTACGAAATCTGCGTATTTTTTAAAATTTTTGGAAACCTCAGCAAAATTTGTCAAAAGCCCTCCAACCCAACGGTTGGTAATGTAAAAAATTTTTTCGCCACCCTGCTCTGAGCTTGCCAAACGGGCTCTTTTTATTTCTTCTTCTACTATTGCTTGTGCTTGTCTTTTGGTTCCAACAACTACTAGACTGCCTCCCTTGGAGGCCAAAGCTTTGATAAAGGCGGCGGCCTCTTCCAAGCCCCCTTTTGTTTTGGCAAGATCGATAATGTGGATGTTGTCACGGGATTCAAAAATGAAATCCCGGGCTTTGGGGTTAGATCTGGTAACTTGGTGGCCAAAGTGGCAACCCGCTTCTAATAATTCTTCGAGTATAATTTCTTTCATATTAAAGTCTTTATCCGGCTTAAATCGCTCTGTAGGGCATGAACGAATAGTCCCCAAAACTAAACAGCAAGATTAGACGGGCTTCCTCCATTCAGTAATTTTTACAAGACTTAAAGCTGAATGTGTGTATTTACCCTGACTAATGTCGAAGGGTAATTTCGAAATTATAACAAAGTAAAAAAATAAAAACAAGGACAAAAAAATCCGCAAAAAATACTTGACTAAAACAGGGGAAACTTGAGGCAAAATGCCTTAACTTCTTTGGCAATTTCCAAAAGTTTTTTATTTTTTACAATTTTTATTTTGAAAGCTCTCCAAAATTCTCTGCGCTTTTCTTTATCGGACGGCAATTTTTCACCTTTTACCTGATTTATGGCTTCATTTATCCATTCTGCAATTTTTTTCATTTCTTTTTCTTTCATGCCCCGCGTCGTTATGGCTGGTGTTCCTAACCTTATTCCCGACGGATAAAAAGGAGGCATTGGGTCATTTGGAACTGCATTTTTATTTACAATAATTCCGGCAACTTCCAAAGCCAAAGCTGCCACTGCCCCATTTGCCTTTTTATCAGTCAGGTCAATCAGAATTAAATGATTGTCACTTCCCCCGCTGATTAAATTAAAGCCAGACTTAATAAGCTCACCAGCTAAAGCCTTGGAGTTTTTGACAATTTGCTGCCCATATTTTTTAAAAGCCAACGAACTTGCCTCTTTTAAAGCAACTGCAATTGCCGCTGTTTGATTGTCATGCGGCCCTCCCTGGAGACCGGGAAATACCGCTTTGTTAATTTTTTCCCCTAATTCAGGATCTTTTTTAAAGCCTTTTTCAGTTACCATAACCATTGCTCCTCTTGGACCTCTCAAAGTTTTGTGCGTTGTGGTCATGACGATGTGGACATACGAAACAGGTGACGGATGCGCTCCCGCAACAACCAAACCTGCAATGTGCGAAATATCAGCTAATAAATATGCACCGCATTTATCGGCAATTTGCCCGAATCTTTTGAAATCAATAATTCTCGGATAAGCAGTCGCACCGCAAACAATTATTTTTGGTTTTTCTTTTAAGGCCAGCTTTTCAACTTGATCATAATCTATAATGCCCTGTTTATCCAATTTATAGGAGACTATCGTAAAATATTTTCCTGAAAAAGAAACAGGTGAACCGTGGGTTAAATGTCCGCCGAATGCCAGAGAAAGACCCATTATTTTATCTTTCGGTTCCAAAAGGGCAAAATAAATTGCGGAATTTGCCGGACTTCCGGAATAAGGCTGAACATTAACATAAGGAACCCCAAATAATTTTTCCGCCCGCTTAATTGCCAAAATTTCCACGCTATCGGCATATTTTTGCCCCTGATAATAACGCTTAAAAGGATAGCCTTCGGAATATTTATAATTATAAATACTACCTAAGGCTTCCAAAACAGCCTTGCTTTGAAAGTTATTTGAGGGAATCATCTCCAAAGTATCCTGAAGCCTTTTCTCTTCTTCTTTGATAAGTTTATAAATTTGAGGATCGGTTTTAATTAATGCTTTCATTGAAACTTGAGGTTATATTACCAACTGCAAACTTACAAATCAATAAGGAAAATTATCTCTTAAGCTCCAGAAATTTGTATTTATACTTTCCTTCCTTTACGGACTTTTCAAAAACAACTCTTTTAAAATCAGAGTAATCAGGAAAAAAGGTATCCGCATTAAAAGTTGAATCAATTACGGTTAAATAAAGTTTGTCCGCCAAAGATATTGCCTGCTCAAAAATCTGTCCTCCGCCAATCACAAAAACTTCTTCTCCTCCTTCCGCCTTCTTCGCAAGCTCAATTGCATTTTCAATTGAACTGCAAATAATTGCGCCTTCCGGTTTAAATTCTGCATCCCGCGTTATAACAATGTTTATGCGCTTTGGTAAAGGTTTTATCGGCAATGATTCCCAGGTCTTCCGACCCATGATAACAGAATGTCCGCTGGTAATTTGCTTAAATCTTTGGAAATCCTCGGAAATATGCCAAGGAATCTGGCCTCCTTTTCCCAACTCACGTTTTTTTCCAATCGCAGCAATTATACTTATCTTCATTTCTTTTTTTTCTTTTCAAAATAACCGCCGGCAACTGTTAACTGCGCTTTTATTGAAGGGTAAGGATCATAATCTTCCAAAACAACTTTATCGGGAGTAAAATCTGCAATCGAATTAAACCGACCCGCAATTTTTATTTTTGGAAAAGGCCTTGGCTTTCTTTTCAATTGCTCTTTTACTTGCTCGATGTGATTCTCATAGATATGAATATCTCCATAAACATGAATGAATTCGCCCGGTTCCAGTTTCAAAATTTTAGCCAGTATAACGGTTAGCAATGCATAGCTTGCGATATTAAAAGGCACTCCCAAGAAAAAATCACAGCTTCTTTGGTAAAGAAGTAACGATAATTTTCCATTTCTTCTGCTGACTTGATACATATTGTGGCAAATCGGAAAACGGGACGCATCTTTTTTGTCGGCCATTGTATATAAATATTCCGGATTCCAGGAAGTTACAATCGCATTATGGGCATTAGGATCATCTTTTAATTCCTGGATCACCCATTTTAACTGATCTATAGTTTTGCCCTTTTTTCTGGTTGGCCATTTGCGCCACATTTCTCCGTAAATCCTGGGCAGCTCTCCCCACTTTTTGGCAAATTTATTATCGTCTTTAATTTTTTGAATAAATTCATCCTTGGTTAATTTTGCTTTCGGATTCTTTTCTTTATAAATTTTGTATGGATAATCGTCCCAAATGTGCACATTGTTGTCGACTAAATATTTTATGTTCGTCTGGCCTGAAAAAAACCAATACAGTTCTTTAATAACACCATTCCAATAGACCTTTTTTGTGGTTAAAAGAGGAAAACCCTTAGATAAATCATAAACGTGTTTTACTCCGAAAACGCTGTAGTCTGAAATTCCGGTTCCGCGATCGGTCTGTTTTAGACCATTTTTTAAAATTTCTCGGGCTAAATCCAAATACTGATACTCAGGATGTTGTATTTTCATATTTATTATTGTTTTATTTTGCTTGGCGTTGTCATTGCCAAATGCTTTCCCAAAACATCCAAGAGGGCCTTGGCATGTTCTTTGGACATGCCGATTCTGGCTACTACCTGTTGGTTTTTATCATCAATCGATTGCGCGACATTAAAAACAATTCCGTAATTATTCGATGATATGAATACGGAATCCGTATATAAAATCTGCACTTTGTCGGCTGCAAGATTTACATTTACTCCCTGCGGTATATCATTAAGATTAGCTTTTTTACTCTCCATTTTCATTCACCCCCTCTTATTTCAAACTTGCTTTTCTTTTTTATTGGTCGTTACTCTGCCGCCTTGCCATTGCCCACGGTATTGACTTCCGCTGCCTTTAATCTCATGAAAAATTAAATGAACGAAGCGAGCTCCCATTTCAATTGTGACGGTAACCGATCCTTCATTTTTGAGCCCAAAAGTAAGCTCACCCTGATATCCGGGCTGAATCGGACCGGTTCTTATAAAAATGCCTGAGCGAAAAGTTGTGGTTCTGGGAATAATCACTGCAGACAGGTCAATTGGCAAGTTTATTTTCTCAATTGTCTTAACCAGGTAAAACTCTCCTGGCTTTATCTTCAGACTATAAGTCTTTTTTTGATCATATTTCTTAATCAGCTTGATTTCAGGCGTTTTCCGGTGCGTTTCGCCCAAAAATGCACTTCCGGATATTTGATAAACTTCTCCAAGACGCAAATCAAATCCCGCCCCTTCGGGATTAGTCAGCTCCCTTTCCGACAAACCCTCAACGAGTTTTTTTGTTTTTACCAGTCTTAAAAGCTCTTTTGGTCCTAAAATCATATTTTTATGGTTGAAATAATTTCCCTCATAACTTCGTCAACCGGTTTTTCCCCGTTAATGGCAATAATTTCTTTGGCGAATTGCCTACTTAGCCAATTGTAGCCTTCAATAACTTTCCTAAGTTTTTCTTTGTCTTCGTAAATCTCTTTTATGTCATCTTTTTCTTGAATTCTCGACAAGGAAGTATTCAAGGCAATCTTCAGATAAAAAGTATAGTCGGGTTTGATAAACCGATGATACATGGATAGAATCGAATAGACAATCAGCATGAAATCAGCTTCTTTATAATCATATTTCCCCCCTGTCCTGTCCAAAATCCCATAAACAATTGCCGACCAAAAGCACCTATCCGAAATAACAATATCCCCTCTTTTTAAAGCCGGAATAATTATTTCCTCCTGTGAAAGTACGCGATCGGTCGCAAATAAATATTGGAGGGCAAGCCTAGGCATCTTTAATTCTCTGTTTAAAACTTTTTGAACAATTTCTCCGATTACTCCTGTTTTCCGCGGCTCTCTGGATTGAATCACCTTTTTTCCTTTACTTTTGAAATAAGCAACGATTCTTTCAACTTGAGTTGTCTTTCCGCTTCCGTCAATCCCCTCAATAACAATATATTTCCCTTTATACGGATTTTTCTTTAAATCGATATCAAATCCAATATGGTATTTCATAAGAAATTATTTTTTATCCTGATGGATTTTGGATTCAATTGGACGATCTTGAAAAACATATTTTGCCTGTTTCTTTTTTACATACGGAACTTCTGCGATACTGGAAAGCTCTTCGAAAGTCATTGCGCAAATCCGCATGCCGCAGGTAAGTGAAATTGCCATTCTCCCCAAATTTCCAAGTTCCAAAACAGGTTTGCCATCCCATCCCGGATCAAAAATAGAAGCAGTCGAATGAACAACCAATCCCAATCTTCCCAATGACGAACGACCCTCAAGTCTACCCATTAAATCCGGTGCAATCTTCACTTTTTCAAAAGTCACAGCCAAAACAAAATCCCCGGGCTGAATAACAAACTTTTCGCCATTTTTAATTGTCACCTCGCGGGTTATCTCATTGCTGTAGTCTTTTTTGGAAGGATCAATGTAGGCGTTTTTGCTATATTCAAAAATCCGAAAAACGTTTCCAAGCCGAAGGTCAATCGAACAAGAACCGAGTTGTTCGTTAAAATCAGGCTTTGGTGTAATAACAATTCTTTTTTCTTTTAAGGCTTTTTTTATATCCCTATCCGACAAAACCATAAATTTAAATTAATTCTTTAGTAATCCAATCATCATGATTTTTTTCAACAAAAGCGGGCATTACTAAAACTCCTGAAGGTGCAAAAGATTTAATAATTTCGGCTGCTCTGAGAGTGTCTTTCCTGTGTTGCTCATCTCCCACAGAATTACCTGCACATTCCTGATGACCATGCACAATAACCCCTTTTGAATGATGTTTTTCAAGTGAAATGAAAACTTTTTTCCTAATTGAATCAAGTAGTGCCTGATCAATATTATCCTTTGCTAGCAACCCAACTAGTCCTGCTTCTGTAATTGTGTCTGCGTATTTGGCATTGAATTTTTTTTGCCCGAAAAACAAAACCGGCTCCTGCACCCGCCCATCCATACAACCAACTGCTGTAAAAAATGTTTCACTCTCTTGTGACATAAAAATGATAATACATTAAAATAATTATTTTTGCAATTGAAAAATTAGTAACTTAGATTTAGTTAAGCAAAAAGGCAAACCAGATCTCTTAGCAATTCTTCACGAATAATTTCTCTCCTCCGGCGGATTATGTTAAAATCATACAATGTTATTGTCGAATATTCTATTTTTAATTTTGTTTTCCTTTTTTGTCGCAAAGGCAGAAATAAATATCGAAGGAAAAAATGGCTGGGCTAAAAATCTACCAACATGGAAAAAGAAAAATAAATTTACAAAAATATTTTTAGGAAATTATCAGCTAACAGGCTATCATTTCTTCATGTTTTCCAGCTTCTTGCTGCTATTTCATTTTCCTTTTTTTCTAGGCCTAAATTGGAGTACTTCTCTTGAATTAAAAATCTTTGCATTATTTTTATTTTTTCAGCTACTGGAAGATTTCTTCTGGTTTATTCTTAATCCCTCTTTTGGCCTCAAAAAGTTTAGTAAAAAATATATTCCGTGGCACAAAGAATGGGCTGGAGTTATACCAAAAGCATATCTGAAACTCTTTTTTGGAGGACTATTCTTTTTACTGCTTAGCTACGCTCTTTAATAGTGGATCGGGATGGAATCGGACCATCTACTTCTTCATTATCAGTGAAGCGTTCTACCAGTGAACTACCGATCCAAAAATCTATTTTATCATTTCCCAAACTTCTTTTGAAACCATTCCCTTATTGAGTTGCCCTTTTGGCTCCCAAACAAGACATTGCACCAAAATGTCCTGAATATTTCTTAATCTTTTTAGTTCGCCTAAAAGTTTTTCTCCTTGTTTCGGATTTTTGCTTACAAGCTTGTAGTATAACGCAACCAATTGGTTAAGTCTATTGGAAACTGCCTGATAAGTAACAATTATTTTCCCCTGTCTTGAGCGCCTTTGGTAAGTCTTAATTTTTTTCAAATTCTGCCACTCACCTGCTCTGACTTCTATATCCAAAGCTTCTTCTTTTTCGCTAAATCCAGACTCATCTTTGTCCTTTTCTTTTGAGTATTCAGGATTAGTCATAATAATGGAAATTTTCCAAAATTCGTTGCTTTTTTTGGGAGGCGCGAGTCGGACTTGAACCGACGAATGGTTGTTTTGCAAACAACTGTGTTAACCGCTTCACCATCGCGCCCTATTCACATTAGAGTATACCAAAAATAAGATCTCTTGGGAATAAATTAGCGGACAATTGATTGCTTCACAGGGGGCGGTTGGCGAAGCCACACGGCATAATAATATCCCTTGCAATAATCAAAAAAGGTTTTAATTACTCCATCGCTTTTCCAACGCCTAGTGGAAGTACGAACCAACATGTCGTCAATAATTTTTACTTTCCCAAATTTATTAAGCTTGATTCCCAGATCTACATCAGGACTCATTTCATATTTTGTATTGAGTCTCCCCACTTTTATGTACGCATTTTTCCTGACCGCAAAATTGAATCCGACTAAAAACGTTTTGCCAACAAACGCGCTCGCATATATAGGAATTGCATACCCAACCTCCTGCAGTTTGCGGCCGATTTTTGATTTTGCATCTCCCTGTATCATTCCTGTAATACCTACCACATCGGGTTGTTTAAATACTTTTTCGATAGTCAAAAGCCAATCATTGGCAACTTGAGTGTCTGAATCCGTCACCGCAATTATGTCCCCTGCTGCTTCATCCATTCCCCGTCTTAAGGCATAAACGTAACCCTGCTTTTTTTCCGAGATTACTTTGGCGCCAAAATTTTTGGCAACTTCAACAGTGTTATCGGTTGAATTATTGTCAACAACTATTACCTCGTATTCATCTTTGGAATATAGCTGATTTTTCAAAGCCTCCAAACATTTTGGCAAATTCTCCTCTTCGTTAAAAGCCGTAATAACAACACTTACAAATGGTTTTTTTCCTGGCAAAATATTCATTTTATTCTAAGGATTTTATAATCAGTTTTTTATATAGTTTTTCCATGGACATCGCTGTTTCAGAAAGCGAAAAATTCTTAATATTTTCAAAGGTTTTTTTGGAAAGCTTGTCTCTGTAAGACGGGCTTTCAAGTATTTTCAGACAAGCTTTTGCAAATTTATCCGGATCTTTCTTTGTTAAAATTCCGTTCTCACCGTTAATTATAACTCCATCATATACTTTATCATAAATAGCTACAACGGGCACTCCGCTGGCTAAAGCCTCCAGAATTACCATTCCTTGAGTTTCCGTCTGAGAAGCAAAAACGAAAATATCAGCATCGGCATAAACCTTATTTATTTCGGAAGAATTAATTTCACCTGCAAAATATACGTTTTTTTCAATAGCAAATTTCTCAGTAAGCTCTTGTAAGTTCTTTTTTTCAAGACCCTCCCCAACCAAAACTAAATTTATAGTCTTGTTTTTAGCATGGATGGCTTTAAATGCTTTAAGAAGAAAATCAATGGATTTTTCTTTACCCAATCTTCCAACATACAGCAAAATTTTGCCGTTTTTAAGCCCTATTTTTTTACGCAAATACCCCTTCTCCTGCTTTTTAAATCTAGTGATATCAACACCGCATGGAATAATCGTAATTGGTTTTTTGATACCAAAAGATATTAGTTCGTTTTTTATTTTTGGCATGTGGGCGATAATATGATCGCATCCGTTACAAAATATTTTGGTCCCCTGCTCTACCATTTTGGAACTAATTATTTTTCCTTTTAAAAAATAATGGGTATAACGGTTATATCTCGTACTGTATGTAAAAACAAAAGGAATTTTTTTAAGCCTGCTCACAATTAAGCCCAGGCTGGATATTGTTCCTCCTGAAACTCCATGAACTATGTCAAAATCAATTTTGGAAATTTTATAAAGTATTTTCCCGGGAGAATATAAACCAAGCCTTACTTCGGGTTGTTTTATAAATTTAAAAGAAGAAAGTCTGATAACATTTTTCTTATCTTTGTATCCTGCGTATTTAGGAGCGACTACATAAACTTCATGTCCTAATTTTTCTAATTCTTCTGCCCATGATGCAACTGCAGTTGACAATCCGCTTAATTGGGGCAGATACCCGTCAGTAAAAAATCCAATCCTCATGTAAATAAATTCCTTTTGTGATTATATCAGATCTACCAAAAACCCTCCTTCGCATAAAGCTTTGGAGGGTTATTGTCTTAAATCAGGAAGTGGTAGGAACTAAAATAGAAATTGTTCTTCCTCCTTGATGGCGGAACAAGTGTCTATCCACTTGGTGTTAACGTATTCCCTATTAGCTTAAAAATAAACTAATAAGTTGCCGTTCATCTCTCTTTCCTACTTTTCTTAAAAAGAATTTAATTCCTTCTTAAAATTTTTAGAAAGGAGGTGATCCATCCCCAGCTTCGGCTAGGGATACCTTGTTACGACTTAAGCTTCATCGCCGAATTTGGCCTCGGCCGCCATAA
>Ga0209777_10008786_pt1 | contig 10993 bp, 5 predicted proteins | sample FrelakmetHBP12HB_FD_187147 | JGI IMG/M metagenome (GOLD analysis project Ga0209777, IMG submission 187147) | Freshwater lake sediment microbial communities from the University of Notre Dame, USA, for methane emissions studies -HBP12 HB (SPAdes)... | ecosystem: Environmental > Aquatic >...
CCTGCCCCCACACCATCTGCTACGAGAACACCTGCTGCAACTCAAACCCCGGCTCCTACAGGTACTCCTGCTCCTACTCAAACACCCGCTCCTACACAAACACCTGCCCCCACACAAACACCAGCAGCAACTCAAACGCCAGCAGCAACTCAATCACCGGCACCCACTCAATCAGCTTCAACTACCCCAGCTGCATCAGTTACACCCACACCCACTTCAACTGCAACACCTAGTGCTTCACCTTCTTTAGGGGCTTCTCATTCAGTAACACCTACACCCACTGCAACACCAACCAGTTCTGCAACACCAGCTGCATCACCATCTGTAACTCCTACAGGTACCCCAACAGCAACGGCATCTACTACCCCAGCTGCATCGCCATCACCAACCGCAACTCCAACTGCCACTCCAACAGCAAGTACAACACCAGCTGGGTCTCCATCTGTAACCGCAACTCCTACAGCTACCCCCACTGCAAGTGCAACACCAGGAGCTTCGTCTTCAATAACACCTACACCTACTGCAACCCCTACAGCTTCTTCTACACCTGCTGCTAGTATAACACCTACACCAACAGTTACAACTACACCAACAGTTACACCAACCGGTACTCCAACAGCAACAGCATCAGCTACCCCAGCTGCATCTCAATCACCTACACCAACTGCAACACCAACCAACACACCAACGACAACTCTATCACCTACCCCATCAGTTTCAACTTCTCCTGCCGCTTCAATTTCACCTACACCATCAATTACTCCAACTAAATCCATAACCCCATCTTTAACCCCTTCAGTTACCCCAACTAAAACACCTCAAGCGTCTGCATCACCAACCGCATCTGTTACACCTAGCCCAACACCATCAATTTCAATAACACCTAGCCCAACACCATCTCCATCAATTGCTGCAGTTGTATTTTTAGCTCCCCAATCACCTCCAGACACGGGTATAGAAGCTGAAGATGGTACGGATGATATTATTGTTGATAGAATACCGCCTTCTATATCTCCAACACCCACTGCAACACCTACGGCATCGGTAACACCATCAGCTACCCCATCAATTTCAATATCAGTTACACCCACTGTAACACCAACACCTTCAAAATCTCCAACACCATCACCATCTAGATCAATTATACCGTCTTTTACCGTAACCCCATCACCTACTTTATCACCAGTCCCTGTTTTACCACCACCAAATAACAATACGTTTGCAGATTTTCCAATTTTTACACTTGATGGGATACTTTTTATAGGTAGCGATCCAAGTAATATTCCAGATTATAGAAAAAATGGTGATGAATTTGTAAACACTACAATTTTAAATAAAGCTTTAATAAAATTAATGTACAATAATCAAACTTTGCAAAATTATTTAAATTATTGCTTCACTGGTACATTACAACCTGTTATAAACAGAATTCAATCAGGAAATGTAGCACCTTTAACATATACTCAAAAACAAGCACTACAAGGTTTATATGATAACAACTGTTATATTAATATAAATGAAAAAACATCTCCTCAAGTACTTAATAGAGTGTTTGCCGGTATATATGAATCAAACGCCGCAATAGCTAATTTAACAAACATACAAATTACTAATTTTAATAGTTTGTTAAGTCAGTTAGATGTGTTTATACCAATTACAACACCAACACCAACACCATCAATTACACCATCCCCGACATTGACTCCAACTCATACACCAACAGCAACGGTTACAAATTCAATATCACCAACACCATCTTTAACACCGTCAAAATCACCTGCTGCTTCACCATCACCAACACCAACACCATCAACTTCTGCAGCAGCTTCTACATGTACATTATGGACGTTCTACGCAACCAACGGTATAAGTGGAATTGTAAACTACAATATATGTGGTGGTTCTGGAAGTTACAGTCAAGTAGTATATGACAACACGCAAATATGTGTTGCTAGTGGATCACCTACAAGCACACAGGGTACATTAATACAAAATAAAGATCTAAATGGTAATAACGTTCCATGCTAATAAAATTTGAATAAATACTAACAATGGCAACGTATACAGTTAATATATTTGCATCTTTTAACCAAAATTCTTTAGTAGATCCTCAAGAAAACTATATGGGATATGGTAATGTTAATAATTATCTAAATACAGTACCGGTTAATCAAACTTGCACTATTACCCACCATAGCGGTAATATAAATGCTTTAACAATTACTAGTAACGGCATTATAGATGGTAATTTTAATATTTTTCCCATAAAATATGTAAACGAACCGGTGAATTTTGTAGCGCAGTTAGTAGATTCTTTTGGTAATGAAGCTAAAGATTATAGATTATTAACAATTGATGATTTTATTTGGTCTGTTACAAGTAATAATATTCCTTTAACTGGAGTAACATTTTATTCTAATTTTGGTACGTTAAGTTCATTACAACAAGGTGGGTTTTTTAAAGGATATTTTGTAAGTGAAACAACCGCTGCAAGCGCTACTATAACAGCTAATTTTACCGGCGATAATTTAAACATAGATGGTGTTTCAAACAGTTTTAACATATATCAATCAGGCGGATTATATCAATTACGTAAGGTGAACGAAAACTTTGATCAAACTGCCGCATATTTAAGTTTAGCTGTACAACCAACATTGCAAGAAAACCCTAATTTCTTTAACGCATTTTTAGGTCAAATAGTAGGTGATTCAAATTCAGATCCAAACACTTTGGGTATAGAAACTTTTGAAAAAATATCAAATTATGTATCAAATATTGAAGATATTGATTACAGTAACTTAAATCAGTTAAAATCTTTGTTAGACAGTGTTAATTCAACTTATCAAAACTTTAATTATAACTATCCACCATCATTAAGAAGATTAACTGATATGCTTTCAGTTAAACATAAAAGGTTATTCGGTCAAACTAACCAGTGGCAAGGTAATTTTAACAGCAATGGGTTTACAAACAATGTAGTATATGGTGCAAATAAAGGTTTGGAACTAGATTTTTCTACAACTATACTATCTGCAGGTTCAGCTATTCAACCTAATTATATTGTAGCTTTAGAAAGATATGGGAATGTTTATACAGTGGTTAATACTAACTTATTAAACATATCCGCAGATTATATTACTACCAGTCAAACAGTTTCCACATATGCTTTATCTTCTGTTAAAGACAGTTGGGGTTGGGATTTAGTGTTACCACAGACAACTCAAACAATTGATGTAAGCCAATACTATACATTTTATAATTTTGTACCTACCGTTCAAGGTTCTTTGTTACAAAAATTTATAGATTTTAACAACCCTAACAATACCTTATCTATAACAAATAGCGGATATAATGATTATGTATCAACTGGAGGTATAATGGACGAAATACTTTTAAACAATATATACACTAGTTTAGAAATATTAAGTTAACTTAAATACAATAAATGCCTACTATACAAACTAAAAAATCTAATATTATTGTTTATAATAGCATTACAAATACTTTAAATGATCAAAAGTATGATAGTGTTCAACCATTTTCATTTATAGAGTTTTTAAACTTTACCCCATCATTAAATGGAAGTGCATTACAGTTTAGTGATTATCAAAATTATTTAAAAATATGGAATTCCGTAACAACTACTTTACAAGTAAGTTACGATGCTACAGTTAGACAAGAATTTATTAATTTTTTAAAGACTATAACTTTAAATTACACTACTGCAGAAGAGAAACGCTATCTTTCTAATATAGATTTTTATAATAACGATGATTTAGAAATAGCAGTACCGTTTTTTGTTGAAAAAATAAAACAAGTCCTGCTTTATTTTGCTAATAAAAGAGAAACGTATAAGATTGACTTACAATTAGCAAAAAGCAAAGGATCTGTAGCAGGAGTTAATAACTATCTAAAAACATATATTGTAGAAACTTTATTTGGCAATGAAAATACCATTCCAATAACATCTACTACACCATTATCAACAGTAAGTAATAATCTTTCAATAGAAATAGAAGAAGGTTATGATATTTTTAATGATTATTTTGATTTAGATCCATTTTTACCACCAGATTTTTATCAAGCTACCGGGCAGAGAGCAAAATATTTTTCTGCCAATACAAATATAGATGACCCTAATTTATTTTTAGACTACGACCAAGCAATTATTAATTTAATAAATTCTGAACGTCCAGTTCTACAGGAGTTACAATCATTAGTAATATCGGTTGATACTCCAGATATAAATTTACTACAACCTCACGATTTTATAGATTACACTAATGTGAGTCGTAGTAATATAAGATTGGTTTTAAACGCTCAACTTATAAAAGATTTTACTGGTACAGATTTTTACTATCTAAGTGCAACATCAAACGGTACTATTAGTGGGTTATTGTTTGAAGCAACATCGCCTTATGCTAATTTACTTAATATATACAACCCAACAACATTAACGGTGCCGCAATCTTCAGTTTTATACGAAAGAGATGTTGGTTTGTTTTTCAAACCAAATAATCAAAGTATTTTACAGTTACAATCACCGTTTAACTACACAATTAAGCCAGATATATCAGATAACCATGTATATATATTTCCAGATCCTTCAAGTTATGGTAATATAGTAGGGTTAACAAGGACAGATCACGAAACTCCGTTTTCATTTACCACACAAGGTGAATTAATACAAAAAAATATTTCATCAAATAATGCATTAGGTAATTCATATGTTACAAATAATGATTTTACATTTGAAAGTTATCATTCTGTAGAACAAAATTCAACAAAAAGTTTTTTACAGAACTTATATAATGCAGGTGTAGCAACTACTAATGTTTCAGACATATACGGTAACCTATATGTTGGTTTAAAACAGCAAAATACAGGCTATATTCAAACATTTACAAACAATGTTAGCAGTGATACTATAATGTTTGGTCTTTCCACAACTACAAGTATTCCATTTTCTGGTAGCATATTACAGGTATTAAATTCAGGTACATTTGCTAATACAAGTTCACAAGAAAATTCAACACCTAACTATACACCTTTAAATACAATTTACAACACCAGAACATCACCAGGCAATTTTATTGTATATAACTTATTAAACAATACAGTTAACCCATTATCAAGCGAGTTTAATAATATTATTGCAAAGTATCCTATACAGTCAACAGATATACAAAATTTATTAATAAATTGTGAAATGTATGGTAATACATTTGTGCTTACTACATCCTCTTTTGTTATTGTTGATAACTTCTTTTATAATTCAGGTAACTTTTTACCATCTTCTAACTTACCTCTTATATTAAATTCAGTAATTAACAATAAAGCAAGTAATGTATATCTTAATGGTAACAATTTATATATTGTAAGTCTTTCATCTACAGATTCACCATTGACATCATCTAATAATACACGTAATTTTTATCTATCTCTAAATAGTTATAATTTAAATAACAACACTATAACAGATTATAACTTTGCTGCACCAGCTGACTACATATTTAGCTACAATTTTAATACGTTAGTAAACGTTACAAATATAAATTTAGTATACAACAAGTTGCAAGATTTATATAATGTAGTAATATCGTTAAAAGACCTCAATAATAGTTTATTTTTACACAGCCTTTTCTTGAGAATAAGTAATAATCAAGTTAGTATTATCAATCAAAAAATGTTTGCTCCAACAAATACAAATATTACAGTTAATTTCTACGATGGTAGTTATACAAATAACATTTATATTAATCCAATAACTACAGTACCAACAATAAATTATTCAAATGGAACCCTCACTTTTTAGTTTTAAAACTTATACAGTTACATTAACTGCTCCCCCTTCTTTATCGTCTCAAAATATTTCTATGAATTTTGCGTACAGAGGTGTCACAAAAGTGAATTTAAACTTTAATAATTTATTTTCATTTTCATCACAACCATTCAAATACGCTGTTACCTGGCCTGGTCAACCCACACTTTATATTAATAGTGTGGTGGCAAATAACGTTTTTGCAATACCTAATTTTACTGCAGCAACTGCGGCATCAGCTTTATCTTATAACGTACTTGAGTCTCCATCAATAGCACCGATAAATTTACCGGCAAACGTTAAGGTATATTTTAATAATGGTGTTACTTTAAATTACACTTTAAATTTTAAAGTTTATAGTTACAACTCAATAGATTTAGATTTAGATATCCTAGATGTTCAAAACTCAATACAACCGTTCACCACAATTTATAATTTACAATCTAACAGTCAGAATGTGGTATTTAATATTACAGATAAACAAAATTAAGTATAGTTTAAAGTTAAATTCTGTATTTGAAATAATGTATCTCCAGAATAACCTATACCAACTTTAGCGGTGGAAGGGGTTGAACTTAAATTAGTTTGAAAAGTTGCTAATGTAACATATTGCTTATCATTAAGACTAGCTACTTCAATTTCTCTAAAACCTCTTCTCACTCCAACCCTTATAGTTGGGGATGACCAATAGTTTTCAGTTGGTCCTATAGGCCCAAATATATTAGGTTTAGGGGTTATACCATCTACATACACTGAATTTATATATTGAAAACTTGGACCGACCCTTAACCCTATAAGGTCATTATTAGCTTGGCCAGCAGGTATACCGGTTGCAAATGGTGATATACTATTAATGGTGCAAAATTGCCCAGTTATATCAAAACCAACAATAGCAAACGTTCCTGTAGGAACTGTACCTGTAGATGATACCACACCTAACCCTGGTCCAACTCCACCACCTTGTAAAGTATTTGTACTGCCATTCACAAAAAATACACCAAAGCCATAATTATTTACAGGGTCAGTACCACTTGTATTCATGGTATATGTAAAACTCATTGTAAAATCATAATCAGTATTAAAAGCTTGATTATAAAGAATATTACTACAATGTATAGGTAAGTTAGCCATTTTATATTTACTTTATTATTGAATATACATTTAACGTTTCATTGTAATGTATTATTTTATCAAAACCGTATAAAACCATGTTGTCGTAATTTTGAGTACCACTGTAAGCTATTGCAAGGTCATATAAAAGTGGGTTAGCGTATAAATCAGTATTAGCACTTGATACATATTGTGAAAAACTAAAAGAGCCTATATTACTCGACATGTTTGACACGTAAAATTTATATAAATTAAAATTAGATAACACATAAAATACATCAGAATTTACATTAGCAAAAACTAATTTTCTAGCTACTTCATTGGTAATTAAACCTGGTAAAAACAAAGAAGTTATATTAACTGTACCATCATTATTTAAAATTAAAATCTTAAAATCACTAGTCAACACAAACAATTGATCGTAAATTTCGTAGTAAGTTAAAGATACTGGTTGTGATTGAGAAAAGAAAATTTCGTTTTTGTACGTATTAATAAGGTTATTATTTGTATCGTAAAAAAATATAGTTTGAGATGTACTATCGTAAACGTATAAAGTAGTAGATGATGCAGTTATTAATTCTGGTGTTATAAAACCACCTTCAGTAGAATTTAAAGATGTAACTAAGTTAAATTTATACCCTAAAGCGTTGTCTTCATTTAATACATTTGTAATATCGTAAGTATATACAGTAGCAGCTCCTGTATCGCAAATATATAAATTTGTACCGTATAATGCTAAATTGGTTATGTTGTTAAACATTAACGACCCGTAATCCGGAGTGTTTGTTTCTACATATTGTGATGAAAATACAAAAGTAAACGTATTAGTTCCAGTAGATCTAATACCATAAACATATAATACGGATGAATTAGCAATAACTAATGTATCATTATTAGAATATGTATTATTACTATATGCTAATTTAGCATCTCTTGTTAATTGACTATTTAAAACAGATAACGGTAACGTATTAGTAAAATTGGAATTAATTATATAAGCAAAATTTAAACCAGCATTTGTTGCGGATACCACACCTGATAATCCATACCCGTTAGGTAAATCAGAAGAAGCCATAAAACATGCTCTGTAAGTATCTAAAAAGTTGGTAAACATTTTACTAAGTTTAGTATCAACAGAATTACTATTAATAAATTCACCTGGTTGAAAAATAAAATCTGAAAGTGTATAAGTTAAACTAAAATTTTCACCAGGTAGTCTATTAAAAAATAAATCTGAACAAGCTACAGCATTGTAAGCCGTGTGTACATTAGTTAATTGAGTATCTTGAGTATACTTACCCACATATGGTGTATTGTTATATATGTTGTAATAACCAATATAATTTCCCCCAGTTAAAGTAAATATATTACCTGTTGTGTATGCAAATTTTTTAATGTTACTCATTGTTGTAGTCTAGATAATTAATCTCAATATCACTAATATTAAGAGGTATTATTTGTCTTAATTTTTCTAACAATATAGGCGTTAGTTGCTGTTGACTTAAATCAGTTAAATTAGCATTTTTAACGTATACTATTATGTTATTATTTTTTCTACCAGGTATAACCATTTTATTAAATGATGCTACTGTATCTGTATCGTTTCTTGTGCCTTGTGTTATATCAAAATTAATTGGATTTATAGTTTGATTTTTAAGGTAATTAAACTTCACTTCGTCAGGGTTTAAAGCCCTATTGTACACAACAAAGTTATTTAAGGAATAATAATTCGGGTAACTATTATAATTTTCACCAATTGTAGGTATTGCTTTATTATTAATATATGGTACGCCTACACCAAAATTATTGTTTAGGTAATAACTTGTATAGAAATTATTTGCTGATAATGATACGCTTTGTATTAGCTCTGCATCACTATAAATGTTTAGATAACCATTTATAACATCTAATACTAACACTATTTGCGAATCATTATTAATTAAATCAAAAGGTACTATTGTTGTTTGTTTGTTTTTATAATTATCCCCACTATACAAATCTAATCTAACAATCATATCACCTTGATCGTATTGGTTTACTTCATTTATAACGTTTAAATTTGTTGGAGCTTGGAATGATATACCAGATAAAGTGGTGTAAAGTGGTGTACCAGAAGTGAATTCCATTATAAAAGGTTCAAATTGATCCGTTGTTTCATAAGCACTTAACACCACTAATGGACTTGTAGGTGATATATATTGATTAAACACGTTATTTATAGTACCGGAAAATAATTTATTATTAAAGAAACTATTACCATTAAATGATAATACCCCACCTGTGTAAATAAAATTAGCAGATAAATCTAAAGTACTAACTGAACCCAAACAACCATATTTTTCTGTTAAGCTGTTTGTATTATAAGCGTATAAAGTACTTGCAATGGATGGTTCACCTATAGGTTGAACTCTTGAAGGAACACCGACAGATCTTATAGAACCGTTAACAAAAGAGCCGTTAGTAATGCTTAAACCTAAGTTAACTAATTGCGTTTCACTTTCCGTTCTAAGTACTTGTAATGTGTAAGGTATTCCTGAAACTATATTAGTTGCGGTAACATTTAAAGAAGTCATTATACCATCACCAGACATAGAAGCTATAACAGTATCATTAGAATTGTTTATTAAATTTATAGTGACATCTGCCGGTACTGGATTGCCGTTACCTATATTAACTGTTCCAGACAACGAAGTTGAAGGAATAGCATCTAAAGAATAGCAACCTATTTCAGCATCAACCCACATTGCTGTCAATGAATCGATTAAAGGCGTATTGTATGTGTAACTGTTTGCTACACCACCGCTTATAAAATTACCGTTACAGAAAGTCGTAGCTTTTAATACATTATAAGTAGCAGGTTTTGGATATAAAAATTCGTTATAAAATACCGGATCTACTAACAAACCTGTATTATAACTACTATCTAAATTAGCTGTAGCTAAATCAAATTTATCTACTAATAAGTTACCATTAACATCTGAACTGTAAGCAAGTAGTTTTGGTTCAAAATTATCATTTATAAAGTCAAGTTTAACACCAGACACTGCACTTGAATTTGTAACATATGTGTTATATTCGGTTTTGTATTTATCAAATTTAATTACAGAGCCGTTTGTCTGAACATACATGTAATTTTCAAGCACCTCAATATCAAATATACCACCAAACACGCAAAGAGATGGGTATTCTGTATTAGCACTTAAATCTTTATAGTAAACGGTATTGTATAATTTAGATATACCTACACTTTCATCTAATATTTTACCGCTATACCCAGATAAAGTAGAAACACAATTATTAAAAGTAACAACACTATTATAACCGAGTATAAATGGATTAGCTGGTATGTTTATATAACCTAAATATAAATTGTTTATATAATCAAATCTGAAAACTCTACCAAATGCTAAAATAGAATGTTGCCCAGGATCGTAATTATTAAACTTTAAAAAATACTGAACTTCATTATTACCCACATATTGTTTGGAAAATAAGTTATAAAGACCAAACGATCCTCCATAAAGAGGCATATCAGTTAGTACTTGAGGAAATTCAAATATGTTAAAGATTTTATCATATATGCTAAATTCTAAAAACCCAGGATTATTATTATTTAAATTTAAATAAAAGATTTTTACTGGGTGATCAAAACCTGTATTAATAACATCTAAAACTTTAATAGGTGCTCCAACATAAGCACTAACATTTACATTAAATGTATTACTGTTTGTTATGTCAAAGAAATTAACACCAGTTAAAGAACTAATAAAGCAACCGGGCGTAAAAATATTTTTAAGACCTCCTTTATATAAACTCAAACCTTCATCAAAATTATTACCTACAATTAAATTGGTATTCATACTATCAAGCGACTTATTACTCAAATCAAAAGAAATAGATATTGAATTGGTAGGTGTTGGATCTACCATAAACCCACCATAAGAACTTCCACTAAATTGAATTGATGTCTCTAAATCTTGAGGCACGTTAAAATCATTATATATTTGTACTGATGTTACTGCAGTACCGTAAGTATTGACTACTTTATTGATGTAGTTGTTA
>Ga0209777_10008787_pt1 | contig 10993 bp, 16 predicted proteins | sample FrelakmetHBP12HB_FD_187147 | JGI IMG/M metagenome (GOLD analysis project Ga0209777, IMG submission 187147) | Freshwater lake sediment microbial communities from the University of Notre Dame, USA, for methane emissions studies -HBP12 HB (SPAdes)... | ecosystem: Environmental > Aquatic >...
CCTAAAAATGCTATGTGGACTTATAGAGTAGTTTCTTTTATGAAAAATTCTGATCCAAGAGGACATATAGTGACAGTGACTTTAGTGAAAGACCCTAAACAAAGAGATCTTCGTAAATTAGAAATTCAATTAGGATGTAGTTGCCCGTTTTGGAAATGGTGGGGACCTGATTATAATGCAAAAAATGAAGATTATTTAAAAGGTAAACCTAGATCAGATGGATCTGCACCTGAAAAAAGAGATCCCGAAAGAAGAAACAAAATTTGTAAGCATGTGTATGTAGTGGGACAAGTATTTGAAAGATTTGCTAAAAAGTATGAACTAGATACATTCCGAGAAGTAGACAAAATTGTAGATGTAATGGAAAAATTAGAAGAAGAATCAGACAGATTAGAAATGGAAGATGTAAAAGAGATTACTAAATTTTTAGACAGAGATGAAAAATTAAAAATAGAAAAATTTTTAAGGAAATATGAATTAGAAAAAAATGAAAAAAGAAAAATTAATATACGAAAGGATACTTTAGAAGAATTAACTAGAATATTAGCGGGAAAAGAAAAAAGAAACTTACAAAAAATAGAACAAGATATCGCTAATTTTGGTAGAAAAATTCTTAGAAAGAAATCATCTTTAGAAAATGTGATAGAGATTTATAGGAGTATATGATGCCGATTTATGATTATTTTTGTGAAAGATGTGAGCAAGATAAAGAAGTTACTCATGGAATGAATGAAAAACCAGATATAATTTGTGATTGTGGTGAGATTATGAAAAAAGCGATTTCTAAAGGAATACAGTTTGTTTTAAAAGGTTCTGGTTGGACTGGAAAAGATTTGAGAGAAAAAAATTATAGATTAAAAAGAAGACAAGAGGTTGGTAAAAGAATGGTAAAGAGTCATGATCTTCCTCAAGTACAACCTAACTATAAAGGAGAAGTTTGTAAAACTTGGGATGATGCTGGTAAATTAGCTAAAGCAGATGGAATAAATCCTATAAGATATGAAAACCAGGTTAAAAACTTAAAAGAAACTCAAATGAAAGTAAAAGAAAAAAATAATAAATTGGTACGAGGGGATATTTAAATAAAAATATAAATTTTAAGGAGGAATAATATGCGAATTATTAATACTACTACAAATGAAATTACTTTTACAGATATCGATAGAGGTATTGAAAAAGATAGAGAAATTTATGAAAGTTGGAATGGAAAAGCAGATAACGTAGTGCCTGCGAGTATTTCTACTACTGGATATATTGATATTTTAGATACTGATAGAGTAATGTTAAGTACAGAAATGGGTCAAATTGGAAAATTTAAAACTGCTGGAAAAATAGTTACTGCTTACAGTATTACTGGAAGAAATGTAGGACCTTTTGCAATTAATGGATCAAATAATAATTTTTTAGTGCAAGTAGGAACAGATCCAGTACAGAGTTTTACTCTTCCTTCAGGTAGTGCGGTTTCTATGGGGGATATAGTGACAGCTATTACTTTAACTGCGACTGGTTTTACTGCTGAAGAAAGTAACAGATTTTTTAGATCTTCAAATACTGATAGAATAATTAGCGATCATATGGAAGTAATTCAAAGTGCTGGTGGATATGGTTATGGACAAAGAGGTACTTCAATTATGTCAGGATTTTTAGTTCTTTGGGGTGGAAGTAAAATTACAATTGGAAGTGGATCAGCTAATGATGTTTTAGGATTCACGACAGGAGCATATACAAAAGCAATGTAATTTAAAAATTTATAAAAATAGGAGGATATTATGGTTCCAAAAGTACAAATAACACATAACACAACTAATGGTACAACTACAATAGGTCAGCTTTATTTAGCTGATGTAGGTCGTAGAAACAGTTTAGGTGGTGGTGCATCTATTTATGAATACGGGCAAGATCGTTACTTAAATCCAGGAGATACTATTCAGTTAGTAGCTACTAGTCAAGTTCTTTTAAGTATTGATCGTGGTATTTTAAAAACTTTTTCTAGCGGTGAATTTCTTGGTATATTAAGTATTTCTTTTATTTAATGATTAATTTAAAAGTATCCTTCAATTTATTGAGGGATACTTTTTATAGAAGAGAAAATGAATATAACTAAAAAGACAGTTAAGATTAGTGATTTTTATTTTGCAGCTTTTTTAAAAACCGCAGGATTTTATTTAGCAGAAGTAGTTAAATCTACTGATGGGAGAAAGAATTTTTTTGTTTTTGAAGATAATGGATTAATAACTAGAACTCAGACAGAATATATTAATGGTACTGCGAAAGTTTCAGCAAAAGATTTAATAGATAATATTAGAGCACTTAAAACTCTTACAAATTTGGAGTAAAATTGTGGGTTCTATTAATGAATTAGGTACTTTAAAAGATTTTGAGGTCATTTGGGTTGATCGTCATACACATCAAACTAAAGATATGAATGATGTAACTATAGAAATTTATCATTATGAAGGAGACAAAGCTGGACAGTTAATTTCTTCTGATCCTGAACCTTATTTTGTTACTCAAGGAATAAATGATTTAGTAGATGTAGGTACTGTTGTACCAGCTTCAGGATACTATATTGACGTAGATTTTACATTACAATTAAATTATATTGTAACTAATTTATCTGATTTTAATTGTCCCCCAAATGATTATGTAGTTTGTGGAACAAATAACAAAGTATCTATTGTAAATGGGAATATGGTATATGCTTTATCTGCTTGTGAATTAGCTGGAGTAATTAATTTAAATGCTAGTGGTTTTGTTGCTTCTAATGAAAATGGTTATGTAGTTTTGACATCTAATTTTACAGGTGCAGATAATTATATAGAAATGGGAAATGGTACTGTTAATGGAGTTTTAGGTATTCCTTATGGAACTACGTCCTATGGGACAAATACTCAATTAATTTATAATTTAACTCCGCAAACTACTGTTAGAATTTCTACAGGTAGGTATGTTTATACAAACGTGAATTTAATCTCACCTAATTATGTGGTGGGGGAAAGATATTTCGTTTTATTTAAAGGTATTGATCCTGTTACGGGATTAGTAGAGATGTATGAAGAAGATTTTACTATGACTAATAAATTAGGGGAAACTGATAACGAATTAAATTACTCATTTATAGTATAAAAGGATAATTATTATGGAAAAAGAACTTATTAAAAAAATAGCTCAAAGTTTAAAAGAAAAAGAACGTGAGAGAGTTAAGAAATGGTTTAAGAAACAAAAACCACAACAATTAACAAAAGAAGAAAAAAAAGTAAAAAAAATTTATAAGGAAGAACCTAAAGAAAAACCAAAAGTTAAAAATTTAGATAAGAAAGCTTATATAGAAAAAATCGCTAAAAAAATTAATGAATATTTTAAATTTAGATTAGATTATCTAAAAAAAAATAAACTAAATCCTTTTGCTTTAACACGAAAAGAAAAAAAAGATTTAGAGGATGCTTGGGAAGAAAAAAATAAAGAATCTTCAAAAGAAAAGAAAAAAGATAAAAAGAAAAAATAATTTTTAAAATCCCCCTATATAATCTTAATATCAGGGGGATTTTTATGTTCAAAATTTTGCCAGAAATTGTGTACAGCTATTATGACAATCCTAATATTTGCAAAAATTGTGGTAATGTTATAAATCTTAATGGAAGAAAAGTTGAAGATGTTAGGAAAAAAAATTTTTGTGATAAAAATTGTGAGTTGGAGTTTAAAAATAAAAATAATCCTATAGAAAATATGACAAAAAAAGATATTTTTTTAAAAATGGAGTATCATAAGGCTAGAAATATTGTAAGAAAACATGCCTATAGAGCATATAAAAAGAGTGGTCTACCTCAAAAATGTGATATTTGTGGATATGATTTGCATATTGATGTTTGTCATAAGAAATCTGTATCCGAATTTCATGGGGATGCTAAAATTAAAGAAATTAATGCGATTGATAATTTAGTTGCATTGTGTCCTAATCATCATAGGGAATTTGATAGTACAAAAAATGAATTATTATAGACAATGTAAATTAAAATGTGGCAATACTTGTCAAACTTCTTGGATACCAGAAAAGTTTGCAAAAGTTGGAAAACTTTTAAAATTAGATTCTAAAAAAATTGGTGAAGTTAAAGAAGTTAGAAAGAACACATGGGTTGTTTCTGAAGTGTTTGGTCGAATAGAAGAAGATTGGTTAAGAGAAATAGAAAGCGATTATAAAAATCAAAGAAAAATGTCTGATATTTAAAATGGGTGATTGTAAATTAAAATAATTAACTCCAACATCTATGCTTTTCAGCTACCCATTCAACACCATTTCCGTGGATTTCCCATTCAATATCATCTGGTATTTCAATTATTTTTAAGGATGCATGAGGACCCCATGACAAAGACCCAAGTTCCTCAACAATATTTATAACATCTTTGTGGGTTCGATAGTACTTTTCACTTCGATTGCCTTTATCATAGTAGAAACTATATTTACCGTACTCACGTTCTAAAAAAGTATTATCATCTTCAAATAGATCAATACCTATAATCCATCCCTTTTCAATAAGTTTTTGATAAGCTAATTTGCTTAAACCGAAGCCACCAATTTTATCATTAATCACTACTTTCATATTTCTCTGCTAAAGTTACAAACTCCTAAAAGATATCCAGAATTACATATTTAAACTATTTTCTTTTAATTCCATTATAGTGTTTTTCTAGTTCTTTTTTGGTTGTAATATACTTAACCCCACATATAATTCGATCATTTAATGGTTTTTCCATTCGAATTTTCCAGTCACAAATATCCCAGCTTTCCCAACTATGTCCATTTTTATAAGATTTTCCATCTGCAATATCATAATCAGGATTTTTTAATTTTCTTCTTAATTCTTGATTAGATTTAGTCCTTCTCCATTTACGAGATTTACTATTGCTTTGACCATCTGTAGCAATTACATTTTTACGATAACTTCTGCTCATTTTTAATCCTCTTTTGTTAAAAAGTTAAACTAAAAATTTGTAGCAGTTCCTTTTATAAATTTCATTATCTGTATTTCCGTTTTTAAATTATATTTTATTCTTTCTACTAAATACTCAACAATTCTTTTATTCTTATCATCGGAATGATCGAATTGTCGCAGATATTCAATTTCTTTTAAGATATTATTAGATAATTCTTCTTTGTCAATCTCTCCATTTTTAATTTTTCTTAAAATTTCTTTTCTTTTTTGGGAGAAAGGTAATTCCAAAGTATCTCTCTCAACTATATCTTTAGCTTCCATGACTAAACGCATACTATGATATAGCCCTTTATAATCAAAACCATCTTCTCCTCTATTCTTCATTCGATGTCCATAGCGAGATATCTTTTCTTCTAGGGAATCTCTTAAATAAGAAATAGAAATAGTTGCTTGATATAATCTCTGTGCTACTATAAAACTTTTCACTAAAACATTAGATCCTGTTTTACTAGTAGTAATTCGCATTAAATTTTTTTCGTCTTTAGAGTATTCTTCTATATCTTGCCAAATATTTATCAATCTTGTTTCAGGGGAATATTTTTTTAAAAATTCTAAGAATCGAATTTGAGCATTAAAATTATCTTTGGATATTCCAAATTTGAAAAATTCTTTTTTAATAAATCCGATAAAAGCACTTATATCTTTTGTGATAAAAATATTTCTAATTTTTCTTAACCATTGATAAAGAGGAGTGTCTATTAATATTTTATTAGATGGAGCAAATAGCATCTCTAACATATTAAAGTCACCATTAGCTAATAAATCTAAAAATTTATCTATAGAAAATAAATTACAATCTACATCTTCCGATGTATTTCTTTGAGTATTAGTCTGATTAGTACCATAATTTATTTCTTTTCTTTTTTCTTCATCATAAGATAAATATATTCCTTTAAAATCAAGATCTGATTTTTCAGAATCCATATCAAAAAAATGAGATCCTGCTATTACTAATCCCACTAAAACTTTATTAGGATGATTTTGTTTAAATTTTTTTATAAGTCTATTTTTTTGAATAATTATTTCTTCTCCACGATTTGATTTAAAAATAGATTGGAATTTTTTTAAAGCTAAAATTCTGTGTGCTTTAATTTCATCCCCTAATACTTTTCCAGAATATTTTTGTGTTAAAGATTTAATATTTAAATTTAAGATTTCTTCTAAAGCTAATTCTAGAAATGGTTTTTGCACAAAACGTCTTTTATTAAGTTTACTGAGGTTGTCTGCTTGACAGCACACTAAAAAATCTTCTAATATTAATGGATTTCTTATAGCATTAATTGAAGTCAATAATTTTAAAATATTTTTAGCTTTTAATTCAAGAGAATGTTGAGCAAGCATATGCCATCTAGTAACTTTTAAAGCTAAAGTAGAAAATTCATTAGACACTTTTAATCTTTCACAAAATTTCTCTACTAAAGGCACTCCATTTATGTCATGATCTAAATGATGGGGATAATCTTCTTTTTTTGTCAATGCTTTTCCAAAATCATGCGTAAGAGTAGCAAACCTTACACTTATTTTATCACTTAATTCACAAGCGTAATCAATAGCAGAAAGGGTATGTTCAAAACCATCTCCTTCAGGGTGGTGATCTGGAGAATGTTCTACTCCTATTAAATTATATAATTCAGGAAAAATTACTTTTAAAGCTCCACATAAATTAAGTACTCTAAAAAATAAAGAAGGTTTGGGAGTAGCTAGAGCTTTTTCCAATTCTAATCTTATTCTTTCTGGAGTAAGATAATTTAATTCTCCACTTTCTACGATATCACACATTAATTTAAGAGTAGTTTCATGTATTCCAAAATCTAACTTAGCAGCGAATCGAGCTACTCTTAAAACCCTTAAAGGATCTTCTCGGAAATGATCAGAAACATGACGTAAAATCTCCTTCTTAAGGTCAGAAACCCCTTCATAGGGGTCTATTATGGTGTTATTAGCGTCCATAGCAATAGCATTGATAGTGAGATCCCTTCTGAATAAATCGTCTTCTAAAGTCACATTAGACACTTCAAAATCGAATCCTTTATAACCGTATCCTCTTTTAGATTCCTTACGTGCAAGAGCATATTCTTCTCTTGTTCCAGGATGTAAAAATACGGGGAAATCCTTGCCCACGGATTCATACCCTAAATCAAGCATTTCTTGAGGGGATGATTCTACAACAACGTAATCATTATCTTTAGATGGAATACCTAATAAATGATCTCTTACTGCACCGCCTACTTTATATATTTTCAATTTTTTCCTTTTTCAATAATTAATTGACCATTAGGATATATAATAAAAATAGTTTTTTGTATTTTTTTAGCATATCTAATAGTAGACCAAGTACCACTTCTTAATTCTTCTGTTTCACTTTTAGGGGTAGCAATTAAAATATCACAATTGTTTACTATATCTTTATTTCTATCCAAATAAGATTTTTCTTGATATATAATACCTTTTTTAAAAGCTCTTTTACTAGAATTATCAGGAGGATGTATGTGAATTTCTCCTGTAAATAAATCATGGGCATCTGCATCAGCACCAATACAATCACCATGATGCAGTTCATTGGCATTTATTTTTATTAATAATTTAGAGAAAACATCTTTTTGTTGAAGTGTCATTCCTTTTTGTGTGCCAGTAAAACCAATTTTTTTCACTATAAACTCCATTTATTGCCATCTAGTTCTACGATCATCTCTGAATTTAGTAATTTCTTTGAGATCATCAAATAATTCACGGGTTTCTTTACTACCATCAAAAAATATTCTTGTAGGTTCTGAGGGATAGGATGCTATAGCATTTATTTCTTTATGAATTCTTATCTCAAGTTTGCTTGTTTGTAAAGATTCCTCAAATGTTAAATTATATAAATTAGTCCACATACCATAACTTTTATACATAATACGGTGACGATTATGTCCTGATTCATATTTCTCGACTATAATTAAAACATCTGGAATTTCCGATTCATTTTTATACCATGTTCTCCAGTTTTCTGCTTTATTTTTTGTCATTTTTTCTTTTGTTTCTACTATATGAATATTATAATCATTTTTTTCTCCCTGTACTAAAGACAGAAGGCATTTATAAACCATAACTTGAGTCATTATCGTAGATGCTTTAGTTAAATAACGAACTTTAACCACTTCTTTATTTAAACCAAATACTTCTTTACTATCAATACTACAATTTTCTAAAATAGAATTTAAGTTCATTAAAAGAATAAATACTGCTATCGTTTGCATAAACTATCCCTTTTGTGTTTTAATTAATCTAACTTGTTCCTCATCAAAAGCATTTGTCCATTGATGGCGTAAACCCCTTATTTTATAAGGGGTAATGTTTAATTTTTTAATTAGTTTACTAAAGTTTGATCTATCCATGTTTAAAATACGACATAAATCTATAGTGCTAATTAAAATTTTTTTATTTATATTGTCTTGTATCCACATAAAATTTACCTCTCATTAGAGAGTACCATACTTAACAACACTTGTCAAGAATTTATTTTAGTATTAATATTTTTTATTTAAATTGAAAAAATAGAGGTAATTTTTATGGATATTTTAGATGTAGTATATTCTGAACCTACAGTATCTTTTCATGAATATAGACTAGAAAGGATGATAATAAAATATTGTAATCAAAACAATATTTATTATTATCATGATGAATTTGGGATGCTATGGTTAAACGTAAAAACAGAGAAAGACATAAGACAATCAAAATTATTGTTAGTTTCTCATTTAGATCACCCTGGAATTGAGATTATAAACTCTGATACAGGTAAGTGGTTAGGGGGAGGACAACCTAATTTAGAAAACACTCTAATAAAAGTATTTAATGAAGACAAAATTGGTTATGGTCAAATTCTTAATATGATATATAAAAATACATATAAAGTAAAAGTACCCTCTTTTGCAAAAGCTGGTTGTTTATGGTATAAAGAATTACCTAAAGGTTATCAAATTAAAGATAATACTATTTATACCTATGCCGCAGATGATTTAATTATGGTAGCAGCTTTATTAGAAGCAGTTAAATATAATAAAAGTTATACAGTATTGTTGACTAGAGCAGAAGAATTTAATCTTACAGGTATAAATAAAGTTTTATCTAATGGTAAATTAGATAAAAATATAACTAAAGTTATTGTTTTAGATACTACTCATCAAACTTTAGATATAAATATTGGAAGTGGAATAGTCCTAAGATTTGGAGACAGTGAAGTTCTTTATAATGTTTGGATGACCAAAAAAATTGAAGATGAGTTAAAAAGATTAAATTTAAAATATATAAAACACCGATTATATTGGGGTATAACTGAAGCTTCTGCTTTTATGGAGCATAATTTTAAAGTTGGTAGTATCGCTTTATCAGTTGAAAATCAACATAATAGAAATTATGAGGGTAAATCTTCACCAGAAAAAGTGAGTGTAGATGATTTTAAAGAACTAATACAGTTTTTAAAACAAATTGATTTAAAGTGAACTTGAAGCTAATTCCGCTAATTCAGATCTTTCGCCTTTTACTAAAGTTATGTGTCCAGTAATTTCTTTGTCCTTTAATTTTTCTACTACATAAGATAATCCATTGGAAGAAGCATCTAAATAAGGATTATCAATTTGTTCACAATCCCCAGTAAGTATAATTTTAGTCCCCTCTCCTGCTCTCGTAAGAATTGTTTTAATCTCATGGGGTGATAAATTTTGGGCTTCATCAATTGTAAAAAATTGTGAGGGAATAGATCTTCCCCTGATATAAGTCAAAGGTTCTACAATAATTCGATTTTTATCAATTAAATCTTTAGCCATATAAGTAGTATTATTACTGTTTTTTCTTCCCCCACTTAATATAAAATCTAAATTATCAAATATTGGTTTCATCCAAGGGTCTAATTTTTCTTGGACACTTCCTGGTAAAAATCCTATGTCTTTACCTAAAGGAATTATGGGACGAGAAACTAATAATTTATTGTATATCCCCTCATCTAAAGATTTATATAATCCTGCTGAAACTGCCATTAAAGTTTTTCCAGTTCCAGCACGACCAATTAAACTTACTAAAGATATTTCATCGTTTAATAGTAAATCTAAAGCAATAGATTGCTCTAAATTACGGGGTCTAATTCCAAAAACATTATTAGGTATTTTTAAAGGTACTATAGATTTTTTCTTAGCATCAAATCTTCCTGCTATTTTTGAATCACCATTTTTTAATAAAATATATTGATTAGGATACAAAGAGGGTAATTCATGGGTAATTATTTCTTTTTTATTAGTCAAATTTTCTATTAAATCAATATCAGCTTCTAGTTCTATTAATCCTGAATACATTTCTTCAAATTTAACTTTATCTATATCATAATCTTTAGCAGCTATTTTTAATATATCCGCTTTTATTCTTAAATTTATGTCCTTGGTAATTAATATAATTTGTTTGTCTAAATTGTTTTTTTTCTCATGAAAAGCAGTAGACAAAATTCTAGAATCAGGGGTATTAAAAATTAAATGATTCTCTAATACTGTGCCAGCTATTTTTCCATTTAAATCTACCTTAAGAATACTTCCATTTTTTAATTTCACTCCTTCCGATAAACATCCTTTTTTTCTTAATGAATCTATGTATCTAGAAAATTTCCTGGAATTACGACCATTTTCGTTAGGGTCTTTTTTAAAAGTGTCTATTTCTTCAATGACAATCATGGGGATAATAATTAAACTTTTGGGAAATTTAAAGATAGCTTGAGGATCATATAATAACACATTAGTATCTAGAATAAAAATCTTTTTCAAATTTTTTACTCCTTAAAAGGTTAATAAAATTAGAAAAATTATATATTTAATTTCTCCTTGTAGAATTATTTATGGATGATGATTTTAATGTAAGAATATTTTTTGACATTAATAGTATAATAAATTAATGAAATATAAACTTAATATTTTTAAGGAGTTTTTATGAAAGGATTTATTTTTGTATTGTTTTTGCTAATTAGTAGCAGTTCTTAT
>Ga0209777_10008788_pt1 | contig 10993 bp, 5 predicted proteins | sample FrelakmetHBP12HB_FD_187147 | JGI IMG/M metagenome (GOLD analysis project Ga0209777, IMG submission 187147) | Freshwater lake sediment microbial communities from the University of Notre Dame, USA, for methane emissions studies -HBP12 HB (SPAdes)... | ecosystem: Environmental > Aquatic >...
GTACGCGTACCGGCCCGAGGCCTCATCCTGGAAAGCGACCGCGATCCGTTGGACGTGGTGTTGCGCCGCACCTCCGCGCTGCTCGGCGCTCTGCAGAAGACTGCCGCGGCGGAGAAACTAAAAGAGCTGGAGACACACTGGCAGGCGTTGACGGCTCAGGCCGCGGAGGTTGACCCCAAGGACCAGGCCAGCCGAGGCAAGCTGTTCCGGGAAGCCTGCGCGCTGCGCCGGCAGATTGCCTTCAGCAACCGGCTCCTGGATTTCGGATCGCTCCTCTTCGTCAAACGCCATTTCCTGCCGCCACAGGAAGGTTTGGGCAATCACATGTGCGACCAGTACTTCGGCTTTCATGCCATTGCCGGCGGCGGCGTTTACGTGCTTGAGGATGCGTTCAGCGATGCGCCGCGGGTCCGCGATGTGGTTGGCGAGGGCCTCTGCACCAACGGCAGGTTCCAGGGGAAGAAGCTGGTCCCAGGCGCGTTCCTGTCGCCGGACTTGTCCTACGATGTGCGGACCATCCTCTTCGCCTATACCGAGGCGGACCATACACGCTACAGGTGGACTGAAAAGAGCACCTGGCACCTCTTCAAGGTCAATGCGGACGGAACGGACCTGACGCAGTTGAGCGACGGGCCGGTCAACGATTTCCACCCCTGCTTCATGCCTAACGGCCGCGTCGTGTTCATCTCGGAACGCCGCGGCGGCTTCGGCCGCTGCCACGGCCGGCCGGTGCCCACCTACACGCTGCACACCATGAACCAGGACGGCTCCGACATAACCTGCATCAGCTTCCATGAGACCAACGAGTGGCATCCCAGCATCAACAACGATGGCATGATTGTTTACACGCGCTGGGATTATGTGGACCGCGGGTTCAACAACGCGCACCACCCCTGGATCACCACCCCTGACGGCTGCAACGCGCGCGTCATTCAGGGCAACTACGCCAAGAACGGCGGCGCCCGTCCGCTCATGGAAAACCAGGTGCGCGGCATTCCGGGCTCGCGCAAGTACGTCTCCACGACCGCCGCGCACCATGGCCAGGCCTACGGCTCGCTGATCCTCATTGATCCGGAGATTCCCGATGATGATGCCATGGCCTGCATCAAAATGCTGACCCCCGAGGTCGGCTTTTCCGAGTCCTCAGTCGGGTCCGACCGGGGGCAAGTCTACGCCACGGCCTGGCCGCTCAGCGAAGATTTCTACCTGTGCGTCTATGACCCGGAGGGCTGCCAGTCCCGCGGGACCAGCAACCGTTACGGCATCTACCTGCTGGATTCCTTCGGCAACAAGGAGTTGATCTATCGCGATGCCTCGATCTCGTGCATGAGCCCCATTCCTTTCAGGGCGCGCCAGGCCCCGCCCGTGGTGCCGCCCGTCACAAAGCCTTCCACGGAAATCAGGGGACATGATCCCAATTCCCGTGAATTGGGAATCGTGTCCCCTGATTTCACTGCTAAGCCTGCGGGGAACAAGCCTGCTCCCGAAGCCGCTGAGACCGCCAACGTGGGCGTGATGAACGTCTACGAAAGCCTCAAGCCCTGGCCGGCGGGCACGAAGATCAAGTCCCTGCGCATCGTTCAGGTCCTGCCCAAGACAACGCCCAGCGCCAATTCGCCGCGGATCGGTTTCGGCGACCAGAAGAACGCCCGCAGCGTGCTGGGGACCGTGCCCGTTGAGGAAGATGGCAGCGCCTTTTTCAAGCTGCCTGTCAAGGTGCCGGTCTACTTCCAGGTGCTGGACGTGAGCGGCAGGGCGGTCCAATCCATGCGCAGCGACACGTACGCGCAGCCGGGCGAAACGCTGCTATGCCAGGGCTGCCACAATCCGGTGCACCGGGCCGTGCACATCAGCAGTCCCTATCCTCTGGCCTTGCGCCGGGCGCCATCCGAGATAACCCCGGAGGGCGATGGCACGGATCCGATCAGCTACCCGCGTCTGGTGCAGCCGGTGCTGGACGGCAACTGCGTGGCCTGCCACGCTAAGGAGAAAGGCAAAGCGATGGACCTGGCCAGAGGCGACTGGCGGAAGAACCAGAACAACTGGTATACCTCGTACCTCAACCTCAAGAACTACGCCTGGTTCGTTGAGCCCGCGGGCTGGGCCGAGCCGCGCGGCATCCCGGGGCACATCGGCGCCCGCGCCTCCAGGCTCGACCAACTGCTGAGCAAGGGCCATTACGACGTGAAGCTCTCGCCCGAGGACCTGCACCGCATTACGCTTTGGCTGGACTGCAACTCCGACTTCTTTGGGGCCTATGAACACACGGCCGAACAGGCCGATGGCAAAGTGGTGCGCCCGGCGTTGGAGTAAAGTTGCGGACCAAAGAAGACACTGTACTTCACGGTCCCGCCGCGCCGCGGCCAAGAGCCACGGCCTACCGGAACGGGCTTTCGAACTCCATGCGGCGCAGGAGTTCCTCGGCGGTGCGGCCGATGGGGCCGCTGGGGTCCAGGCCTTTGACCCTCGCGAAATCGGCGCGGGCGCCGCGCCGCTCGCCGCGCCGCAGCCGGCGCTCAGCGCGCACCAGCAGCGGGATGGGGTTGCCGGGTTCGAGGTGGATGAGCACCGTGGCGACGCGCTCGGCGTCAACCAGCTTCTTCTGATGATCGAAAAGCGCCAGCAGGTTCTGGCACATGCGGGCCAGGATTTCGCGTGCGGAGACAGCCTTGAGATGCTCCTCCGGAACGAAGGGCTGCCCGAGGGCTTCGACGCGCTGCTTGCAGTCCTCCAGGTTCAGAGGGCGCGCCCCGTTAAAGGGGTCGAGCAGCAGATACTGCTCGCCCTTATCCGTCACGACGCGCACGCGCACAATGAAGTGCCCCGGCAGGCCGACGCCCTCGGCGCGCAGGTGCAGCCGGCGCGCCAGAGCCAGATACAGGACTGAAAGAGCGATGGGCTGGCCGGTGTGGCGTTCGAGGACATCCGGGAGGTAGCTGTTGCGGTCGTTGTAGTAGCTTTCCGTGTTGCCGTGAAAGCCTTCCTCGCGCCAGAACTCACTGAGTTTGCCGATGACTTCGAGCGTGCGCTCAGACGCCAGCTTGCGCCCCTCGTCCCGAGCCGCCCCCAAGTGGTTGTAGACGTAGTCTCCGGCTTTGACACCCAGCTTGTCAATGTCCTTGAGCACGCGCTGAACAGTCAGGTTGGGGTAAGGCAGCCGCGCGAGCTGGACGGCGCCCTGTTCGACCGGGTAGTCGCGGCGTTCGCGCATCAGCCCTACGTAGATCCGCCTGCCGACGTCGTCGGGGACGAGCAGGCGCACCAGGGCGCGGGCCAGGGCCGCGGTGTTCTCTTGGCGGCTGGCGGAGGCCTTCGAGAGCGCCGGGAGGGCAGCCGGGCCGATGGCCAGGACTTCGCGCGAGATCTCGGCGCGGCGCTCAGCATCCACGTCCTCACAGGAAGCCAGGAGGTTATGAGCGCGCGCCAGGCGGCGGAACACCTCTCCCGGCGGCGCGGGCAACTCGTGGGGATCAACAGGGAAAAACGGCAACGGCTCCATAATACCCTCTGTCCCTAACTTCCAATGTGGAGGGCCATGTGTCAAGGGCAGGCAGATTTGGAATTTTCGATTTTCGATTGAACAGCCTTGCCAATCCGAGCCGCTCCCTTACGGTCACGGCTCGGACTGGACAGAAACCTTACTTTTTCTCCGGCATCGGAATGACCGGCGATTGCAGGCCGGCCTTGGCGCAGATGAAGTAGACCACGGCGCCGACGATGAAGGCGGCCACGGCGGCGCAGGGAATATCCACCCTCAAACCGATCTTTTCCATCATCGGGTTCGGGAGGATTCCAACGATAAACCCTACTGCCCAAGCGATCCAGCCGGCCGGGTTGAAGCCCGAGCGCGGTCCAGTCCACTTGCCGCTGGAGAGCAAGTAATCCACGAACATCGCACCGCAGATGGGGCCAAACGAGGCGCCGATAATCCCGAAAACGCTCATCAGATTGCCGGCCCAGCCTGTGACCGCCAGAATGATGCTCACGATTGCGCCAATGCCAACGGAGATGAAAGGGTCCACCTTGGGCATCACTGTCCTGAAACTGTTGGCGGCGATGAATGAGGAGAAGCAAGCACCGGGGAAGGAGGCCAACGTAAGTCCAATCATGATGGCGGCGTAGAACTGCGGAGAAAGCTTCACTTTCAGCGCATCGGTCATGTTGCAGGCCGACGGATCCACGACACCCGCCGCCCGCGCGCCGGCCACGGCGATGACAGAAACCCCCGCAGTGAAGACGATGGCGAGGATGATGCCGAAGTAGCCGCCCATGCTCACGTCCTTCTCGTCTTTGCTGTTCAGGCCGAAGTCTACGCCCGCGGCGCCCGCCGTGGCGAAGAAGCCCACGATTGCGGCGACCATGGCCAGGATGGCCTTAAGCGCGCCACCAGAACTGCCGCCACCGAGCGCTTCCGGCAGGGCCAGGGACGGCAGGGGCTTGAAGTTGCCGGCCGATCCGGCGAACAAGACCAGCCCGAGCACCAGCACGGCCAGCGGGATCAAGGGCAGATAGGTGGCGACCCGCGCTACGTATTGAATGCCCTTCAGCCCCACGAACGCCGCTGCCAACGTCCAAACGATGGCGATGGGGATGGCGAGGCCGGGCGCGCCGAAGCCGCTGCCCAGCGCTTGCGAGGAGAAGAAGGCGTTGACGGCCAGCCAGCCGAACTGCAGGATTCCCATCAGGAAGCCAGGCATGATCAGGCCGCCCGCTGCCCCGAAGGTGGACGTGCCCACTACATAGAGCGGCAGGCCGGTTTTTAGACCGAACAACGCAGGAACCAGGTAGAACAGGAAGTGGCAAATGACGCCGCCCAGCACAATACCCAGCAGAGTAGCTCCGAGGCCGCCAGTCGAAAGGCCGTTAGCTGACATCGAGTCCCAGAAGACGAACCACAGGAAGATGCCCGCATAGGTTGGGGCCGTGTTCTTGTACCACGCCGCGCGCTTCTCGGCTGGGTTAGGCGTCGCGCTGGTGATGTAGGAGGGGAGTTGTGCCGCTTGGTCGCTCATGGCTGTTAGCCCTCAAGGGTGTTCTGGCCTTGCCCGGCGGGCCAAACACACTTTGGCCCGCTCTGTTCGGTCCCTTTGCGGCGGGACGCAATGAATGCACTGACTTCGGTTTGCAGCGCATGATTTACTAAGGGCCGCTGGGGATGTCCAGCACTTTTCAGGGGGAAATAGTGCAAAGCCTTCCTCGACGGCCAAGCCCAGGGTGTGTAGGCTGGCGGAATGCAGTACTGAGTGCCGGAGTACTGGGTACTGAGCGGCCAAGGCCCAACGAGCGGGCGATACTCAGTATTCAGTACTCAGCACTCAGTACTCAGTACTCAGTACTCAGTACTCGCTTCTCCGGAGGCTGGCTGGTAGATGGGCGCGGAATTCACTGGTCTCAAGGAGTTCGTGATAGATTCGCTGATAGGCGAAGGCGGCATGGGCAGAGTCTACCGCGCCCGCCAAGTGTCCTTGGACCGCTGGGTGGCGCTCAAGGTCCTGACGCACGCCAAGGGCATGCGCGACTACATCGGCCGCTTCAAGCGCGAGGCACGCTCAGCCGCTGGACTCGTCCACCCCAACATAATTCAGATCTACACCATAGGCGAACACGAAGGCACCCCCTTCTACGCGATGGAGTTGATAGACGGCGTGGATTTGCAGCGCATGATCCGCAGCCACCCTGAGCCGCTCAGCGTCGAGGAGAGCCTCGAGGTGGTGCGTTGTGTGGGCAAGGCTTTGGCGCTGGCCGCGGAACAGGGCATCGTTCATCGTGACATCAAGCCGGCCAATATCATGCTCGCCAAAGGCGGCATCATCAAGGTGATGGACTTTGGGCTGGCCAAGGGCCAGTACGGCGCTGCTGGCACCGCCCTCACGCAACCCGGCGTCATCGTGGGCACGCCAGCGTATATGTCGCCCGAGCAAGGCACGGGCAAGCCTGTGGACATACGTTCAGACATTTATTCGCTCGGCTGCGTGCTCTATACCTGCCTCTGCGACCGTCCTCCCTTCACAGCGGATGACATGGCCTCTCTGATCTACAAACACGCCTATGAACCTCCGTCTACGCCAAGCACGCATCGGCCCGGACTTGTGCCGGAAGTTGATAGCTTCTGCCTCAAGATGCTCGCCAAGGACCCCGCTGACCGCTTCCAGAAGCCAGAGGACCTGCTCAAGGCCCTGACCTGCCTGCCCTTCAATCTGGGCCAGGCTGAGACAAGCCTGGCGGAGCGAGTCAACACCCTCCTGAAGGCCAAGCAGAAAGCAGCCGCCCCATCGGAGAGGAACACTCCCGGCGCCACCCCTCGGACAAAGAAGGAAACGCCAACAGTACGTTATTCTCCCGAGGTGGAGCAGGCTGTCAGCCTGCCAGGTTCTTTGCAGGCTAGACAACCTGCACCACCGTCTCTGCGCGCGCGCGACGAGTTGCGCGAACAGCCCAAGGGCGCTGCTGCCAAGCCTGAGCCACCCGCCCTCCCACCGGCCCCCGCCCCGCGGCGCGATGGGGTTGGGAGAGGGAACAGCACGACAGTCACTCAGGCGCGCCAACCGCCGGCGCCTCTGCCGCAGCCTGGTGTAATGGTGGGCCGCTGGGTGGCCGTGCCAATGCAGCCTTCCTTGGCCAAACCGCCCGAACCGGGCCAGGCAACGCCCGGCGCAGTCTCAGCCGGCGAACAGCAGGCGCTCCTGCCCGCCGCGCACGCCATGTCCAGGGCGGAAACCCAGCTCCGCTCCTTGGCCTCGATATTCCGTGAGAAATTCCAGAAGCTGCGTGATGGGCGCTGGTCTTACAGGACGGAGTTGGGCAGTTGCAGTTCCGCGGAAGGTCTGGTGGAGACGCTGCCAGCCCCGCCCGGAGAAAAGCCCAGTGGCCTGGGCGACTGCCTTCTGTGCCTGAATTGGAACAAGAACCTTGGCTGTGCTCTGGCATTCAGCCACTACCTGGAGGTGCAGGAACAACACTGGGGATTGCCGCTGGCCACCAGGCAGGCCAACGCCTGGGCCGGCGCGGGCCGCTTCGACGTGGCCATAGGCTTGTTGAGCGCCTTTGTCCGGGAGCACCCCGAAGACCCCGAAGGATTCCGTGAGCTGGCCAGGATTTACGACCGCCCCGACTACGACGGCCCGGACAAGCGGCGCGCCATTGTGCTTTATCGGCGCTTCGCGGAACTGGCGCGGACGGTGGGTAGCTTTGCCGAGTTCGAGATAAGGCGCGCCGAGGAACACGCCCAGGCGCTGTTGAGCGCGCCCGTCGAACCCAGGAAGGCCGTCATTCCCGCCGCGGCCGGCGTGGTCTTCCAGTGCTTTTACCGGGGCGCCGCCGTCTGCTTTGTGCACGGCGTCATAGCTTGCGACAGGCTGATATTGGCCCGAGCCGGGGAAGCTGATCCGGCAAGCGGGACGTATGCGCAGGACGTGTGCGGCCCCAGGGCCTTGAGCACCGCGGTACACAAGCTATTGAGGCAGAAAACGGCGCTCGCGCTGGCCCGACAGCACCTGTCGCGGCTCGCCCGCTTGGGGCTGGAAGATCTGGCAAAAGACCGCGCCTGCATAGCCGTTATCGGGGCCGGGGAGATGCGCCAAGTCAGGCTCACCACGGATCGCCCGTCAAGCATGTATTGTCTGACAGTCCTGGCCGCCAAAACCCATGAACTTCTGTTTCCGGAGGCCTCCACATTCACAGCCGACCAATGCCATGAGGCCCTGCGCCGTCAAATCGCCAAGACCAAAACCCCAAATCCGAGATCCGAAACCCGAAGGAACTCCAAAGAAGGAAAACTCTAATGCGCGGCCTTTGACGCTTGGCCCCGTTTTCGGCATTTGTCTTTTCCCGATTTATCTGTTTCCTTCGGATTTCGGATTTCGGATTTTGAGTACAGGATTGCCTTGTTGCAGGACCAGGCCATGAGACCTCTGGAGGAAACCGCCAAGGCGCCCCCTTCACGCCTGTGGCGCATGGCGGGGTGGGTGCTGCTGGTTGTGTGCGCGGTCCTTCCGGGTTTGGGCGCGTTGGACGGTCCTTTCTTCATATTCGACGACCTGGCCTACACGAAACAGAATCCGTTTGTCACGGGCCAATTGCCGCTGTGGCGTGTCTTCTGCGGGCCATATATGAGCCATTACGCCCCCCTGCACCATTTGCTCATCTACGCCCAGTGGCATGTGTGCCCCGATAGTCCTCTTGTCTTCCGGCTTGTGAGCTTGGCGCTGCATGTGGGCGCGGCCTTCGCTGTCTGGCGGGTGCTGCACGCACTTACAGGGCGCGAAGGTCTGGCGCTGGGCGTGGCGCTGCTGTGGGCCGCGCACCCGGCGCACGCTGAAGCGGTGGGCTGGATCATCGAACAGAAAACGCTGGGCTGCGGCCTCTTCTCTTTTCTGGCGCTGGCAGCTTATCTCAGCCCGATGCGCACGCTTGCCTGGCGCGTCGCTTTGGCACTGGCGCTGCTGCTGATCGCCCTGCTCTTTAAGACCCATGCAGTCTTTGTGGCCCCCCTTCTGGCGCTCTATGAGCTGCTCTTGCCGCGGCCGCTCAGGCGCCCAGGCGTCCCCGCCGGCGATGCCGTGCCGGCGCCCTGGCCACGGCGCCTGATTCCGACACTCCCATTCTTTGCAGTGGCGATAGGCTTTTCGCTCCTCGCGCTGCTCTCTCTGGAGCATGGCCCAACTCCGGCGCCTTGGGGCCTGCGCGATTGCCTGATGAACCTGCCTGCGACTCTTCTCGTGTACCTGGAGGTGGCGCTGTTGCCCTGGAAGGCCAGCTTCTTCCACGACCTGGACCGCGTGCTGAGTTTCGGCAGTCCGGCCTTTGCCGGCAATCTGTTGCTGCTGGCCGCCCTGGCTGTGGGCGGGTTCTTGTGTGTCGCCAGGCCGGCGCGAGGCCTGTTTGGGTTTTGTCTGCTGGGCTGGAGCGTCGCAATCGGGCCGATGCTGAACCTAAGCGTATGGTCTTTCCCGGCCTATGACCGCTTTGAGTACATGGCGCTGCCGCTGCTGCTGCTGGCGCTGGCGTTGGTTGTGGAGAACCTCCTGCATGCCGCTCTGCAGAATTACGAAATCTGGCAAGCCAAGCTGGTTGTGGCCCTCTGGGCGGCCGCGCTGGCGCCTATGGCGCTGCTGGGCGCCCAGCGCGGCGCGCTGTTCTCAAGCGAACTGGCGGTCATGCTGGACGCAGCGGAAAAAGCGCCGCGGGCGGCCTTTGCGTACCTGGGGATCGCCCAGTGCCTCAAGCAGGCCTGGCGGCAAGCGGGTGCGGAGCAACAGCCGGAGGAGCAGCGCCGTCTGGCACTGGCAGCTTATGGAGCCATGAACCGCGCCCGGGATTGCCCGGACTACAAGCACTTCTACCACAACGACATCAACATGCTTCTGGACGTGGGGCAAATGCTGCTCCTGAGCGGGCTTGAGGATGAGGCGCAGGTGTTGCTGAAGTGCGTGGCCACTGAGCGGCGCTGGGCGGCATTCCCGGAGGAGGTTGAAGGCGCGCGCAAGCTCCTGGCTGGGATTGAGGCGCACAGGAAAGCCACGGGCGCAGGTCCGCGTTAGGTAAATCTGCGCTTGAAATCCGTGAAGGCTGAGGATGATGTAGCGTCTCGCTAATGCAGGTTTTCGGCCCGGCTTCGAGCCTGCGAGAGTTCGCTTGGACGGTGCCACGGCATTCTTGCCGTGGCCTGGACGTACGGCCAGTTGCCAAGCGGCAGAAGGCGGCGTTGGTCCGGGCTGGACTACACGGGCAAGATGCCCGTGCCAAGCATCGTACCACGGCCGTCTCGGCCGTGGCGCACGGGCAAGACGCCCGTGCCACCTTGTCTTATCCCTATGGGATAGGCGTGGAGTTGAGGAGGCTATGGCGGCGGCTGAATCGTTGGTGGATGTAAGTCATCTGGTAAAGACCTTCGGGCCTCTGCGGGCAGTGGACGATCTCACGTTCCAGGTGAGGCGCGGTGAAATCGTGGGTTTGCTGGGGCCTAACGGCGCCGGCAAGTCCACCACCATGAAGGTGCTGACCTGCTACCTGGTGGCCGACGGCGGCACGGCCACGGTGGCCGGGGTTTCCATTGACAGCGACCCGGTGCAAGTCCGGCGGCATATAGGCTACCTGCCGGAAAACGCGCCGCTGTACACGGAAATGCGGGTCGTGGAGTCGCTGAAGTACGTGGCCCGCATGCACGACCTCGGCGGCGCCAAGGCGAAGGAGCGCATTGATTGGGCGGTGCAGGCCTGCGGGCTCGAACCCAAGTACATCTCCAACATTGGCACGCTCTCCCGCGGCTTCCGGCAGCGCGTCGGGCTGGCGCAAGCCGTGCTGCACGACCCAGACCTGCTGATCCTGGACGAACCGACCAGCGGCCTGGATCCCATACAAATCATCGAGATACGCAAGCTGATCGGTGAGATCGGCAAGACCAAAACGGTCTTCTTCTCCACGCACATCATGCAAGAGGTGGAGGCTGTGTGCAGCCGCGCGCTCATCATCAACCGCGGCAAGCTGGCGGCGGACGGCGCGCCCAGCGAACTCAAAGCCACGCTGGGCAAGGACCAGAAGGTCGTGGCGCGGCTGAAAGGTCCGACTTCCCTGGAACTGGAGACGCTGGTTGGGGGGTTTGACGGTGTGGGGGCCGTGTCCGTGCAGAACCTGCCCAATGATAACTGGGTGGAATGCAATGTGCGGATGAGTTCCTCGGCGTCCGGCGAAGCAGCCATGGCGACCAGCGAACGGCTGTACCGCCTGTGCAAGGAAAAAGATTGGACGATGCAGGAGCTCAAGATCGAGGCGCTTTCGATGGAAGACGCCTTCCTCAAAGCGACGGGGCATGAGAAACTGAAATAGTGGTGGGTGGTTGGTGATTGGTGGTTGGAGCTTGGTGTTATGGGTGCGACAGTAAGCGTTCTGCGGCGTGAACTGGGGGCGTACTTCAACACGCCCATCGGTTACGTCATCATCGCCTTCTTCCTGCTGCTGACGAGCTGGTTCTACGTGGACGACCTGTTCCTTTGGC